>ODAI010785443.1_pt1 | contig 65307 bp, 61 predicted proteins | sample 1539321 | NCBI WGS metagenome assembly ODAI01 (sample SAMN02144231, study PRJEB22623) | gut metagenome | biome: sheep rumen | host: Ovis aries | place: New Zealand
CTAAGAACTTAAGCTTGGCTTTTTCGTTCTGTCCGTTAATTTACATTTTTCTGAATTATTCTCTTTGGAATCTTTCAGGGTTGCATTACTGTTTATTTGTCAAGGTTCATGTTCTTGCGACTTCAGTGCCGCAACTCGTTTATCATATCATAGTCAAGCGCTGTTGTCAAGAACTTTTTTAAACTTTTTTCAAAGTTTTTATGAAACCCGCTTAGTTCTGCGGTTTTCAGCCCCTCTCTCAAGCGGGCAAAAGTTATTATAGCAAAGCGTATATACAAATGCAACAACTTTTTTGAGAAATTTTAAAAAAATTTCCGATCGCTATATTTTGTGTCAAATCATGCCTCCCACCACAAGATATCTGTTTTTCATCCGCCATAATTTCTGTATTCATATAAAAATATCTTTTTTGTTTAAAAACTTCGCACAACTTTCCCCTTTTTTACAGAAAATATTTAAAGCCGGATACTTTAGGCCTTTCGCCTGTCAAGACTTTTTCCATAAAAATTCTTTTATAATATTTTCTATATGAAATAAGACATTTTATCCCCGCAGATCTTTTTTGTTATAGCAGAGCATTTTTTGTTGAATAGAAATTTCCTGTTAGACAAAAAAAGCGCTACTCACTGAAATTCATCAGTAAGTAACGCTATACTTCAACGGAGAAAGCGGGATTTGAACCCGCGCGCCGCGTTAACGGCCTACACCCTTAGCAGGGGCGCCTCTTCAGCCACTTGAGTATTTCTCCATGCCTGAATCCCTCTACCAAATATGGTTCGAATTCTCTTGGCTAACAGCCAAGACGCAAATGTAATTATACAAAGACACTCAGCCTTTGTCAATTCTTTTATTCGTTTTCTTTGTTATACAGTTTATCCGCAGTTTCGTACAGATTATTTCCCTTTGAGTCAATTACCACTATGGCAGGGAATTTCTCAACTTTAAGTTTTCTGATAGCTTCCGTTCCAAGATCGTCATATGCGACAACTTCAGACTCTACTATCGCTTTTGACAAAAGAGCTCCCGCTCCACCAATAGCCGCAAAGTAAACAGATCCGTTTCTTACAATAGCATCCGAAACATCTTTAGATCTCTTTCCTTTTCCGATCATTCCGCCAAGTCCAAGATCAAGAAGTTTGGGCGCATACTTATCCATCCTGCTTGCCGTTGTGGGTCCTGCTGATCCTATGGGTCTGCCTTCTCTTGCCGGAGACGGTCCCATATAATAGATAAGATTTCCTTTTAAATCTATAGGAAGCTCTTTTCCCTCAGCAAGCGCTTCATCCATTCTCTTATGAGCAGCATCACGTGCTGTATAGATAATTCCTGTAATATATACCATATCGCCTGCACTGAGACTGCTTACCGCCTCAGCACTGACAGGAGCCTGTATCTCTTTATTCATGTCAATTCCTTTTCAATCTCTATCATTATTCTGTATCACAAAGTTACAGTAACATGCCTGTTTACATGGCAACAGATATTTACCGCTACCGGAAGTCCGGCTATATGTGTGGCATATGTATTTATGTTTACTGCAAGAGCCGTCATCTTCCCTCCAAGTCCGGCAGGACCGATTCCGGTTTTGTTTATCCTATCAAGAAGCTCTACTTCCATTGCCTTTATATGCTCTTTATCGGAATGACTGCCGACAGGTCTGGTAAGAGCTTCTTTTGCCATCTCCGCGCATTTTTCAAATGTTCCGCCTATTCCGACGCCTACAACCATAGGAGGACATGCATTCGGGCCTGCATCCTTTACGGCACGAACAACCGCTTCCTTGACGCCTTCTTCTCCATCAGCAGGCTTAAGCATGAATACTCTGCTCATATTCTCGCTTCCAAATCCTTTTGGAGCACATGTAATAGTAACTTTATCACCCGGAACAATGTCATAATGTACGATTGCCGGCGTATTATCTTTGGTGTTTACTCTAATAAGAGGATCTCCGACTACGGATTTTCTAAGATAACCTTCCGTATATCCCTGTCTTACACCTTCATTTATGGCAGTTCCTAGATCTCCACCCGTAAAATGAACATCCTGACCAACTTTAAAGAAAAATACCGCCATTCCCGTATCCTGGCAAATAGGAATCTGATCGTTTGCGGCTATCTCCAGATTTTCTTCAAGTTGTGAAAAAATCTGTTTTCCAAGCTCTGACACTTCCTCTTTCTGTGCAGTTTCAAGAGCTTTCTTCATATCATCGGAAAGCGCATAGTTAGCATCTATGCACATATTTCTTACAGCTTCGGTCACTTCCGAAACATTAATCTCACGCATTAAATATCCCCTTGTATTAACCTATTATAGTATTCTTTATCTCTACAAGCTCTTCAGCTGAAGGACTTGTCGGCTTCCACAAAATATGCTGTCCGTCGTTTTCATATCTCGGGATCACATGTAAATGGTAATGCATAACGGTCTGACCTGCAGCCGCTCCATTGTTCTGCACAAGATTAACTCCGTCACATCCAAGCTTATCTTTTAACATGGAAGCAACGATCTTTCCTGTCTGCACCGCTCCGGCAAGAACATCATCGGGAATCTCAAAAAGATCCGCATAGTGCTTCTTTGGAAGTACCAACGCATGTCCCTTTGTTGCCGGTCCGTTATCAAGGATTACTCTAAAATCTTCATTCTCATAAATAGTATTGGACGGAATCTCTCCGTTTGCTATCTTACAAAAGATGCAGTCACTCATTATGCCAAACCCTCCATATTCTTGTTGTTCTTTAATACTATTATATTAACCACACCAAGTATCGCTCCCATGAGAAAGCCTCCGAGATGTGCCTGTGTATTTGCTCCGGGTTGTATAAAGCAGGATTCGATAATATATAATCCAAAAACAATAAGCCTGAATTTCATATCAGCAATATTTCTTTTATTCTTGCCTCCCGAAATGAGCCACAGCGCTAGAAAACCTACATTCCCCATTATAGCACCGCTTGCGCCAACCGATATCCTGTCTATTCCAAAAAACTGCTCATATCCCAGAGAAAAGAAATTTCCGAATAATCCGGACAATATATACATAAATAAGTAATAGATATGTCCGGTATAATTCTCGATCACTCCTCCCAGAAGCAGCAACATAAACATATTGCTGGTCAGATGATTCACGTCCGCATGGAGAAACATAGAAGTAAACGTTCTGAATTTCCCCCAGCCCGAATCAAAATCTGTCAGCATCAATGCGCCTTTATCATAGATAAGATATGCATAATCCGTTGTACATAATATGTACATAATAATATTTATTACAAGAAGCGCAATAGTAACATACGCCTTTTTATAAATCTTTCTCTGCTCATCCCAGAATTCTTCCTGATTCATCCGATTCTGAGCACCAGACATTCCTTCCGACATAACTTTAGGTTATTCCTCCATCAGTCCAAAAAGCTGATCCATACTTCTGAGAAGCTTGAAATCACCCTTCATTTTAATACTTCCGTCCATAAATGCTCTTTGGAATGTAATTCTTCCGTCAAGAATGTCCTCAAAGACTCTCTGCTCTGTAGTAATCACAACATCACATTCACCGCTCTCACCTGTCGAGCACTCACATCTGCTGTTTTCAACATTTATGATCACAGGCTTAAGTCTTGCATTATCAGTAAAAAGAATCTTAAATACGGCATTTATACCGGCTACCGGTCTAAATGTACTTTGAAGTTTCTTTGCATACTCACCGGAATTTCCGGATGTAGTCTCATCCTGTCCCATCTTATCCCTGAAAATACTTGCAAGTTCCTGCAGATCTTCTTTTTGCTTTTTTACAAACCTGTCATCGGAAGCATACTCAGAAAGCTGCTCTGATTCCTGAGGTGTAAGATCTATGCTGTTTGCAACGGCAACCTTGTTGATAACCGCGCGATTGCTTGCAGGAAAAACAGGCATCTTCTGATTGATCGTCCTGTAAATATTCTCTGCTTTCTTATCTATGATCTTGGAATACTCCGAACTATTTTCAAGCCTTGTAGTATCTGCAATATATCCGCAAATACCTTCACAGGGAAGTCCGCCGAGCATCTCCCACGCGGCTGAAAGACTCATCATTCCTTCTCTTTCCCCGTGGGTCGTAGACATAACAACAGGCGCCATATAGATGTCCTTTATCTTTTCCTTGTCACCGTATAACCAGCATGCATCCAGGAACTGCATCATATATCCGCCAACACCGAACCACTCAACCGTAGACGCAAGAATAATTCCGTCCGCATCCTTAAGAGTATTCGGAAGTGCCGTGATTCCGTTTTTCTGCTCATATAAATTATATTGCTGAACCTTTACATTAAGCTCCTGCAACACTGTAGTTATCTGAGAAATGACATACAAAGTGGGATCGTCAATAATTCCCCTTCCACCGTAATAGATATTTATCTTCATTAGAACCCCTCCAACCGGTTAAGGGTATTATAACATATATTTTTCAGAGTTATCGTAAGTCAAAGCAAATTCGACCTATCTTTATTTCATCCCCTTCCTCAACAGGCACTTTCACCTTAGGCCCAAGTCTTAAGCCGTTCTTGTATGTTCCGTTTGTCGAACCAAGATCGGACACGACAATCTTTCCACCTTCATTGCTGAACCTGCAATGAATCCTTGAAATACTCATATCCTTGATGACCGTATCAACATAGCCTTCGAGCTTTCCTATAGTTATAGGAAGTTTATCAAGCGGAATCCTGAATGTTTTCCCCGCATTTCTGCTGTACAGGGTCATCTCGCCCGAATCATCTTCAGCAAGTAGCGTTGTTTCCTCATATGCAGATGAAATCTCCGCATTTCTGTCACGATCAATACCTGAAGCAGAAGATGTTATTTTAAGCGGCGCCTTATATGATGAACTGTAATCTTTAAACGAAGGCTCGGCCTCATAATAATCATCTTCGTCTTCTTCATCACTCCATGAATCGCGCTCTTCTACCTTATATCCCGGTTTCTTCATATCCCTGATTCCTGTAAAAAGAGCTGCTGCGCTCATACCCACAGAAACAACGATCACTCCTATCGAGAGAAGATTCTCAACCTCAGACAGCACATAGTTCATTCTTACATATACAACAACTGCCACAAGTGCGGCAAACAAAAAAGCAAAAACGAATTTACTCTTCACTCCGAGACCGCTCTTTTTAGAATCTGCATATTCCTCATATTCCTCATCATCTTCATAATCGTCATACTCATCAGCTTCTTCAAAGCGCATCTCATTTTCCGGCAGCGTATCTTCCTCGACGGGCGCAGTCTTTAAAATCTCCTCAATAAGCTGCGGAAGCAATATTCCATCTTTCTCCGACATCTCGCATAGATTATATGCAATCTCTATAGCCTCATCATCGGAATGATCCACCAGATCAAGAAGTTTCTCCACAAAATTTCCAAATGCTTTATTCTCCCCGTCAAACGGATAATACATAAATCTATATTCGCCCGATGATATATTTACATAGATATTTTCGGGATCAAAAAGAATCCCCTCTTCCCCAAGCAGGTATTCAGACAGGCCTTCCAGCATTTCCTTAAGCTCACGCAAAAAAAATTTAAGGTCATCCGCGCTCATGCCTTTTGAAGAAAATCTGTCTTCCATACTTACCATCGAACTTACTTCGTAATATAAAAGCTGTTCAAGATCTATTTTCCTAAGACTTACAGGAAGAAGCTTTTTGATTCTTCCGTTTTCCGCGATCTTAAGCTTATATCCGCCAAGTTCTTCCTCTCTGACATCGTTGCAGGGAGCGATAATATAACTGTGCTTTAAATCTCTGTAATATTTGTATTCCACTTTAGTTTCCATCCTTTAATCAAATACTCTAATCAACCATTCTTTGTCCGATATCTTTAAGCCGTGTAATCTTGCGTATATGTTTCACTTGCCCGAGGCACTTTGCCTTATGTCCCGCCTTAAATTCCCATCCGGATCTTGGTTTCAAAAAATAATTGCCCATAGCCCCCGCTCTTATCCTCGCACTTGCACTTACCCTAATTTCTTTTCCGCCGTCTCTGCTATCCACATGGATAACCGGCTTCGTGCTTCCAAAATATTTTTTTCCAAAAACACAATCTCTTTTGGAAAGCACAGTGCTCTCGGGATTACTTCCGTATCTGTCCGCATCGACGCTTGCCCTGAACGCAAGGATATAGGAATCCTGCGACAAAATGCACCTTCCGTACAGATAATATGAAAATAAGATAAGAAGAGTTATCACGCATATGACCATCGGAACAATAAGCGCCGCCTCAAGCGTCATATATCCTTTATATTTGCGCAACTGTCGCCACCACCATTCCTGCCGCAATAAACGGGATAAAAGGATAACTCTTTTTTCTCCGTCCCCTCAAAGCGGCAATTATTACAAGCGAGAACAATCCGCTCACAAAAAACGCCACCGTTATACCAAGTGCAACTCTTTCAATTCCAAATGCTGGTCCCATGCACAATGTGACCATTCCGTCACCGAGACCTATCTGCTTTCCGGTCACATAATACAGGACTATCAGAACTACTCCGGGCAAAAGAGCTACCGCTGCCCGCTCAATATCATCCGCCCCCGCAACAATCTCAAATGCAGCACTTCCAACAGAAAGTGCCGCCAAAATCCATATTTTCCATGAAGATATACTCATGCTCTTTATATCTTCAATCGCTATTATCAAAAGAACCATCAATGCCGCTATCTGAATCATCATAATCTACCTCTATCCGCAGTCACTGCAAGGACGTCTTGCGCCAACTTCCGAGATCGGAATGGTGTATATCTTCCTTTTCAGCCCCGCACAATCAACCTTTCCGTGATACCTGTTTCCGTAATCCGTTATAAATACATCTCCCGCTGCGATTTTGCCCGCGCAATACTCGCAAGGATAATACTTACTCCCGTCTTTGTTCCTAAGTTTGTCTATCCCCTGCAAACTCGTACTTTGAACGCTCAACTTAAGATGCTTACAGCTTATATTTCTGTGATATACTTCGCCGTGCTCCGTTACATATACGATTTCTTCATCGAGATCACCACCGCCTGCCGCGTCCGCAATTTTGTACCCTGTCCACGCATGGGCATAGTATCTGCCTTCTACAGGAAATTTGGTAAAACCTGCAACCGGAATAAGCGGCTTAACTTTATAATCGACCACAATGTCGACTATATCGCCGCCGTTTGTCACATCCGACCTCATATATCCCAATCCGTTTAATCCGCCTGCAATGCAGCTCCTATCTATTCCGGTTCCAAGATATTCCCTCACCTTGGAAGAAGCATAGGAGACAGAAACGACGCCTTTTATAGCATTCGCATCACTTCCAATCCCAGCTGCGTTTTCGGCAAAAGAAACATCAAAAGCCCTAAGCGCGATCTCATTGCCAACCTGATGTAACGCCGCCTCAATATCCGACTGGACTTTTATGACATTGAACATCACCATTAGATTTGCAAAAAAGAAAATAAAAAGCGGAAGTACAAGTGAAGCTTCAACTGTCATGGACGCAGGTAAAGACACTCCTTTGTCCTTTCTAATCGCCCGGAAAATAGCTTTTTTTATTTTTTTGTTTCTTATTATTTTTGTCAGTAAAAAAGAAGTGTCTTTATCTGCTTCCGGACTACTCTTCATATCCGTACACCCTCTCTATCTTCACCTCATAGCCGAATGATGTTCCGACTACAAGCTCTCCGCAAAATACATCAAGACAGTGATCAACCTTAAATTCCCTGTTTCCGTCAGTTCTTCGTATATCCATCTCGATAATGTCCATAAGCCTCTGCGTCTTTTCCTTTAAATCCGTCATACCAAGCTTCATCTTAAGATAGTCTTTGTAACGAAGCCCTTCTCCACAATCTTTTCTTCCGATGTTTCTTCTAAAAAGGAGCATCTCCGCAAGCCCAAGCTGCCAGGTCGAATCACTTTTAAAAAGAGGAACCCGCCCTCCTTCCAAAAGAATATTCACATCCGAAACGCTCTCTGCAAAAACCCAGGCAAAAATGATCGACCATTTAACGGGATCTTTAAACTCAGGAGCCAAAGCGACCGCGGTAAGTGCACTTGCAACCGCATCGGCCTCATTCTGTTTGGACGGACAGCCAAGCATATACATCCAGTTCGACGCTTCCCTCCAGAAAAAGAGCGTCTGCGCCATTTTCTCAAGATTTCTGTAATCACTGTTTTGCCCGAAAATAAGATACTCAAGCTGATATTTAAGAAGCGATTTATCCAATTCGCCTCCGTATCTTCCGCATTTTTCATAAAGGTACTCATCTATAAGAAGTTTCTCGGAAGCTGATATTTCCTCATAATCTCTTAATCCCGTACCTTTATTCTTGGATCTGTAAGACGCATAATTCGAAAGATCCGCCGCAGCCCTTGATATATCTATTCCTCCCGCAGCAAGCGAAAGAACTCCTATACCTCTCTGCGAATTTACCGCATCCGCAGGGTTCCCGAGACTGACTTCCTCTTCCTCACCTTCCTCATTTATGATGGTAGGAAGCTCCAAACTGTCTATCTCATCCTGATTCTCATAAGCCATCTCATCCACATTTGTCATATCAAGCTCGGCACTTCTGAGTTTGCGGATATTTTCATCCACGTCAGTCATCATCCCACCTACAGGTTCAGCCGCCATATATGAAAGAATCTGCCTGTTTAGTACCGCTCCGTCATTATCTGTCGCAAAAGAACTTCCTGTGATTCTCGCATCCTTGCAGTATGCCTTCATCAAGGTACTTGTCCCCGTCAGCCTGCCGGCAGTGCTCGGCTCAAAATTCTTCTGCGCATATTTTCTTAAATGCTCTTCAGTATTGGTTATCGAATGGCTACCCGTTCCGTAAGAAGTATCGACCATAAGAAGCCCATACTGCCGATACAGCTCCCTGCTGTATTCAGCCAGCACAGAATTCATGGCTATATCCGCAACACACTCAGTTTTCATCTTTACCGCTCCAATCCTGGCTCCGCTGTACAGAGCCAGAATAAGCGACATTATCATTGTTATGGTCAGTGATAAAAAAACTGTCAGATATCCTTTAGTTCGTAATAACACGTGTATCTTCCCTTATCGCTTTAAAAATATCTTCTACAATTCCTGCAATCTGCTGCTTAAACACGATTACAAGTCCGATAAGAACTACGATGATCAAAATAACTTCAACCGTTCCCATTCCGGACTCGTCGCTCCAGAACTTGCGAATTCCCTCCACGATCCTATTTTTAACTTTGTTTGCACCTATCATTAAATAATTCATTTTTTCCTCCGTTTTTTATTATCTAATTTTTTAAAAAGAAAGATATGCAGGAATCATAATGATCACCATTACTATGACCAGCATCATTATCATTGGAAGCAGAAGTTTTGTTCCCGCTTCTTCTCCGATCTTTCTTACTCTGTCCATCTTTTCCTCAAATGCTTTTTGCGATTCTTCCTGCAAAATCTTAAGCATCTCACTGTTCCCTTTTCTCAGGTTCTGCGAAAGCAGCGTGGCAAGCCTCGTATACTGCCTGCTCTGACACCTGATCCCAAAATTCTCATACACGGCAGCCTCAGAAACTCCGCTTGAAAGCTCTCTTACCGCAACAATAATCTCTTCATAGACATATTGCTTCTTTCCACCGTTCTTACTTTTTCTCACATAATCCTGTGCAAGCTTCTCAAAAATATTTCTCATGGTCATTCCCGCACCAAGATAAAGAACAAGCTGTGAAACAAGTTGCGGATAATCATTAAGCATCTGAAAAGCCCTGTTTTCTATACCTTTTTTAAGTTCTTTATCCTTAAGAATGTATGAAGCCGCGCCACCGATCAGCGTTATGACAAGTATCAGAAGACTGTTATCTTCTATCTTTTCCTTCCAGACTATCGCCTCGTCGTTGCAATTTTGCGGAAGCTCAACAATTTCACTGTTTACGGAATCTTCGTCCGCCTTTTTGATAAGCTCACGAAGTTCAAACTCGATCTTCTCCGCAGGAGTCATATTCTCTCTAAAAAGCCTTGCAGACAGCTGCTGTTCCCAGATTCTTCCGTTGTATTTAAACTCAGCAACAAGATTTACCACCGCTCCGCCTTCCGGAATGTTCTCTTTCTCAAGTCGCCCGTCATAGTGGATAACTTCGTAGTCATCTATGTGCCAGTCGATAATAAACGGATATCCTTCCAGTTTTTCCACAAGCTTAAGGTCCTCTGTCACCCGGTCAAAAGATTCATTCTCGCCAAGTGCAGTTTTTTGCAGCACCTCTGCCGCTTCATCAAACATCTCATTTGCTTCGCTTTCGGTAAAAAGCCGCTCCCCGACAACAATCTTTACTTCTCCGATTTCCTTGCCTTCTTTGTCATTTGCAACAAGTTCTGCCTCGTACTCCCCCTCACCGCAGGCGTTTCTCTTAAGCTCCTGAGTTTTGTACACATCCGTTCCCATCATGGTACTAAGATACATAAGCGTAGAAAGAAAACTTCCCGCGACCGCCATGATAAGCACAATGGAAATCTTTCGGATATAATATTCGGTCTCTGCTTTTTCGACATTTTTTCTGTTACCGAGAGTCCTCAGATAACTTCTGACTTTTTCACCAAATGAAAACCTGTCTCTTATCGGTAATTTTTTGAAAATAAAGAGCGCAATCTTCAAAAACTCACGGCTGATGCCGTTTTCCTCCATATCAGAAGGAAGTTCCTCTTTTCGCGCAAAGATCCACAAGACAAATATTCCCACCGGGAATATAAAATATAGAAACAACATATAGAACTACCTTTGTTATATTGTGATATTTACTATCTTTTGAGATAAAAGATATGCCGCAAAATACACCAGCATACAGATTGTCATAAGGATCACTCCGACGACATTGTGATATAACGGGTCAAAAAAACCGTTACTCGTGATACTTATATAGAAAATGATAAAGAACGGAACAATATTCATTATCCCAGCTTCAAGCCGCTTTGAACTTATTAGGACATCGATTTCTTTTTCAACATCTATCTTCCTTGAAATAACGGCTATTGTTCTTCCGATAATGTCGGTCATGTTTCCGCCGCTTCTTTTGGCCACGGCAAAAACTTCCGCAAATTCTTCTATATCAGCATTTCCGCTATCTTTCCCAAGTCTGCCTATAAGTTTTTCAAGCGGAATATTGTTTCCAAGACCTTTGTATATCCGTCTCAGTTCCTGACAGATAGGGCTTTTCTTCCCATACAAAAGCTCCATATCTCTTCCAGCCTCTCTAAATGCATTCTCTATGGAATATCCGGCCTTAAGGCTTGTAAGCGCAGAAGCTATCGCATCTCTGAACTGAATCCCAAGGATTCTTACCCTTCGCATCTTTTCCATTTTCTTCTTATAGATAAACCACGGAATTACAAGCGGCAAAAGAAATATGACCGCGATCCACGAATCATAGAACAGTCTTCCGAAAAGAACTGCGATTCCCACTCCCCGGATCAGTACAGGCAATTCACTTATCGTAGGCCGGAAGCCTGATACCTGCAGAAAAAAGTTTTTCACTGTTTGAAATGTCACCGACTTTCCTCCATTCACCGGCTATTTTGCCGTCGTTATCCATTCCTGTTTCTTCAAATTTAAAAAGTGTATTTGTCTGAATCTTTCCGGGTACAGGATCGATTTCCTTTGAAAGCTCGCATATTTCAAGCACTTTCCTCGACCTGTCACGAAGTCTCCCGAGATGAACAACAATATCTATGCCGGATGCTATCTGACCTCTTATCGCAGAAAGCGGAATATCCATTCCCATTAGCACCATCGTCTCGATTCGTGAAAGCATGTCTGCCGCGCTGTTAGCATGGCCTGTCGACATCGCCATGTGTCCGGTATTCATTGCCTGTAGCATATCCACACACTCGCTTCCGCGAACCTCACCTACAATGATCCAATCAGGCCTCATTCGAAGTGATGACTTGATCAGGTCTCTTATAGTGATCTCTTTACAACCTTCGACATTTGCATTTCTGGCTTCGAGCCTTACAAGGTTCGGAACTTCACGTATCTGAAGCTCGGCATTATCCTCGATCGTTATAACTCTCATATCCTTTGGAATGTAGTTGGACAGCGCATTTAGAAAAGTTGTCTTTCCAGATCCCGTACCGCCCGAGATAAAGATGTTATAGCCCGCTCTTACAAGCTGCGCCAGATAATCTCTTATGTACGGCGTAAGCGCCCCAAATTCAATAAGCTTTTCCATCGTCATTGGATTTTCCGGAAATTTTCTTATCGTGATTATAGGCCCGTTCAGTGCAACGGGACTTAGAACTATATTTACTCTTGAGCCTCCGGTAAGCCTTGCATCAACTATAGGTGATGACTCATTTACAACTCTGTTGCACGAAGCAACTATCTGCTGAACGATGTCCTCAAGTTTTTCCTTTGACTCAAATCCAAGTTCCTGCCTGAAAATCCTTCCGTTCCTCTCGGTAAATATGTTGTCGACTCCGTTTATCATAATCTCCGTAACTTCAGGATCATCAACAAGTTCCTGCAAAATATCAAGTTTTCTTATCGAATGAAATATCCGGAACCTGAGATTCTTTCTAAGTTCCATAGAGATTGCACGACCACGCGTACTTACAGATAATTCCCTGTCTATCAGTTCAAACATTTCCTCATCGGAAATATCTTTGGAAAAATCAAGCGACTGTATAACCTTAGACTTTATATCTTTTTTCAGTTCTTCAAAATCACTCACTTACAAGCTCCTCCCTTGCAAGCATTTCACCCGCATAGGTTGAAAGCCCTCCAAAACTCTCTTTGGGCAAAAGACATCTCACGGTATTGGCAAGAACATCGTCATATCCGTTATTACTGAGAACTTTTACATATTGCTCAAGCTTATAGTTCTCTTCTCTGCCGTCGCCGATAACAGTAAATACTCTTGTGCACATTCTGAGAATATCAAACAGCCCTTCGGGAAATTCTGAAAGATCAAGAACAATATATTCATATCCCGCAGCGTCAGATAAAAGCCTTGCAAGAGATTTGATCCGCTCAAAAGTTATTTCCTTTATCTGCGTTGCCGTTTTGGCCGGCGGGATAAAATCAAAACCTTTTCCGCTTCTCTTGATCCGTTCAAGATAAACTGAGAACTTTCCTTCTTCACACTCGGAGTAATAAAGAAGATCGGTAATATCCTCATCCGCATCCTGTCCCATTATCTCAGTGACCATCGAATAACTGTCAAAGTTAAGAAGCATTGTTTTGCCATGCTTTGAAAGTTCCTCGCAAATTTTTACAGAAAGAGCCGTTTGACCACACCTTGAAAGTGGAGAAAAGAGTCCCAGAAGTTTAACCTTTTCCGAACCTCTGCCTGCATCAAGATTCCCGATGTTGTCGGGAATCTTAACACAGAAATCCAAAATGCCGTCTATTATCTTTCCCGCAGGAAGATATTTGCTTATATGGCATACATTATTTTCTTCTTCCTGACTTTCGTCCTCATTCACAAAGGAATTTGCCTCATCAAGCACCAGAATGTTTTTTACAGCCTTGATGCCCCCTCCTTCAGAAAGCGCCGAGTACACACTTTGTGAGAGAACTGAAAGTGCAGGAATCTTCTCTTTTACAAACTCTTTAAAAATCTCCGTATCAGTGAATGAACAGATTTCAAAAGACAGATTCAGATGATCTCTTAAGTATTCATCCAATCTTCTGCAATAATCTCTTTCCGTGTCACATATCGCAAGTAACGGTCTGTTCATACAACCACACCTCCTAAGGTAAAAATCGCACTTACGAGAACAGGTACTGCGAAGTGGATAGTCTTTTTCTTATTTCTTTTGAACAAGATTATTGACAAAGAGATCAGTCCGGCAACGAAAAATGCCGTTATGATGCAGGACATTGTGTCCTGAACAGATAGGAAGGACGCTGCTGACATAAAGAGTTTAACATCTCCCGCAGCTATCCCCTTAAGAAGATACACAGGAAGCAATATAGCAAAAGTTATTCCGATCGCTGTAAGACAGGAAATAAGTTCATTCTGTCCCGCCAGCGCAGATCCGGCAATTCCGGCGATCATTCCCAGTATTACCCAGAGATTGTAAATCTTATCTCTGTAGAGATCCGTGAATACTGCTCCTGTTAAGAACAATATCAAAATCACGTAAATTAGATTTTCTCCTTTCGTTTTTTTCGAGCTCGCGATTTACAAATTTATCACTTGATTTTTTGTTTGTAAATAGGCAAATTTCTTTTCGGCATTTTGCACAATTAATATTTTTTCCAGGCCGGCTGAAATAAAATTTTCATCGCAAAACCCGCACGGAAAGAGCGTTCTATATTTTGTCTAAATCATTATTGCGTTTTGTTATGTCTGCTTTTTCATTTTATACTTTTCAATTTTTGATTTCACATATCATAAAATTAATACTCTTAAGATTTCCTTAAGGCACATAAAATCGCTTTTTTCATTTACCAGAGTAACGTAACGCGGTACAAAAATCAGCTAAAAAAATCTTTCTTAAACAACGTGAAAACTCCCCGCCGGAACAAGCCGTCGGGGAGTTTCCTCGATTATTTTTTATTTTGAAAGAGAGGTGTGTATGCAATTTATTATTCCTGTGTCTGTGTTTCTACAACAGGATCTGTTTCCTTCTTTTTAGCCATATATGTCTTAATTGCACGATACTCAAGGAATCCGATGCATGCGATAAGAAGAACGTCTACTCCGTAGAGGATCTTAACCCATGTAGGAAGTCCTGTATTAACTGCTTTGTCATATGCACGGCTGTTTACAACAGTGTACAAAATGTTCTTTGATGCAGTTCTCATTGCATTAAGTGATGTTGCGCTTGTCTGATCTGTAACGGTCGACTCAGGAGTTGAGTATGTTGCAAGCATCAGATCGCAGCCGTTTCTGATCATACGATCGGCATCCTGATATCCGTATCCACCGAAATAATCTGTTTCAGCAAATCCACGGAATCCCCACTCACCACGAAGAACTGTGTTAAGAAGTGCAGAGCAAGCCTCGGCAGGTTCAATACCGATGTTGTTGAAAGCTACCATTGTTGCACCGGGATTACCGTTTTTAAATGCAATCTCGAAGGACTTAAGGTAAATCTCACGAAGAGACTGCTCATTAAGCCATGTGCAGAGAAGTCCGGTACGGTTCGTCTCCTGATCGTTTGTGGCAAAGTGCTTAACGTATGAGTATACGCCCCACTCACGTGCGCCCTGTACTGCGTTTGCGCACATCCACCCTGCAAGTACTCCGTCCTCTGAGTAGTACTCAAAGTTACGTCCTGCAAAAGCTGATCTGTGTGTGTTTGTAGCAGGTGCATACCAACCTGATACATCCATATCGTTAGCCATACGTCCGATGGAAGCACCGAATCTATGAGCTATATCTTTATTCCATGTGCAAGCGATCATTACCGCTGCAGGGAATCCGATTGATCCCTGATGTGTAAAGTTGTTGTTGATAGATGCAGGGCCGTCACAGTCATAAGTCATAACCTTTCCGATAGACTCAACTGCCGATGTCTCATATCCGCCAAGCTCGATAAGTGTGTTCATCTCTGCAACACTCATCTCATCAAGGAGTGACTCCCACATAGGATCGTCATACTCAAGTCCTCTGAGCTGTTCAAGCTTGATGCCGTTCTTTGCACCTGTTGCAGGCATAGCGTCTGCTTCGTTATTGTAATCAGCTTCATTATAATTTGTGTTGTTTACATAATCTTTTTTGTACTCTTCTGCAAGCTCAAATGACTTGGGAGCTGCAGTTGCTTCTGCATAGTTCTTAAATCCGTCCGCACGTGAAAGGTATGTTACACCGCCTTCTGCAAATCCAAACTGATTTGTTGCGGCAACCTGATCTGTTGAACGCTTATTGTTCTGATCGTATACAACTTCAGAACCGATATTTACAGTCTTTGCTGCAATCTTGTTATGTGAATCGCTGTTGATTGAAATCTCATAATCTCCCGACTCAAGTACATAGCATCCGTGTCCGTATGTGTCATATGAAGCCATATCTTCCACAGGGAAAGAAATGGATACAGTTGCGGAAGCACCGGGCTCAAGAGTCTCAGTCTTTTCAAAAGCAACAAGGTTTGCTGCGGCCTTTTCGATTCCGCCGTTTGTATAAGGAGGATTGAAGTATACTTCAACAACATCCTTACCTGCTACATTTCCTGTATTTGTTACGGTAACATCGAATGAAATGTTTGTACCGTCGTTGTTTATTTCACCCATCTCCTGAGTGAATGTTGTGTATGAAAGTCCGTATCCAAACGGATAAACTACATTTGCATCATAATCAAATTCAAAGTTTCCGGCTGCTGCTTCAACAGCTGCAGTCTCATAATATTTGTATCCTACGTAGATACCCTCTACATAATTTACGAATGTAGGGAAGGCTTTTCCTCCCTCAGCGAACATGTTGTCAACGCCAAATTCGTTCATGTTTGTGTAATCGAAATCACCAAAGTTATTTGATGTAGGTGTATTCATAAGATCTGCAAGGAAAATATCTGCAGTCTTTCCGGAAGGATTGATCTTACCTGCGATGATCTCCCCAAGACCATCGAAACCTGTCTGACCAGTTCCGGGGCAGTAAAGCACTGACTTAATCTGCGAATAATCTTTTACAAAGCCAAGCTCCATGGCATTTGCAGAATTTACAACAAGTATAACCTTATCAAAAGTTGATGTTACCTTATCAAGAAGAGTCTTTTCTCTGTTTGACAATTCAAGATAAGACTTTGAAGCATCAAGATCGTCCTTCTGATCTGAGAAACGAACACCAAGTGCACCGAAAGGTCCCTCTGTTGAGAATGTGTCCGGTCCGTCATAAGAAGTAGGAAGATCTGCACCTTCACCGCCTGAACGAGCGATGAACAAGATAGCTGTATCTGAATAATTCTTTGCATCTGTTATAAGATTCTCATAATCTGAAACCATAGGCTCAGGAATTGTCCAGTCCTGTCCGATCATTCCAACTATAGGTCTTGCATCTCTCCAGCCCTTGTAGAAATCAACAAGGTCCTGATTGTACTCAATTCCTGCATCGGTAAGTCCTGTAAGGAAATCTACGGTAGGATAAGCATCTGAAAGAGCTCCCGATCCTGTACCACCGTAAATAGGATTTGTGGATGACCATCCAAATACGTTTACCTTACTACCTTCTGCAAGAGGAAGTGCCTGCGCATCGTTCTTAAGCATAACGATACCTTCTTCGGCTATCTCAGTACAAAGCGCCTTGGCTTCTTCGATAGCTTCATCTGAAATAGTTCCTCCACCCATTGCCATGTTCACCATAGAATACATCGGAACAAGCAATATGTTAGAAATCACAATGACAACTGTAAGTAAAAATGCAAGCCACGCCTGCTTACGCACGAATTTGCGCACCGGCTCTGTCTTCTTTATAACTGACAGTGTTGCGATGATTGCTGCCAATAATACCACACCGAGAATAACAAGCTGAGGTATCATTGTTTTGAGGACGGCAATGACGTCCGCGGGGTTAATGTTTAACATTTCTCTCTTCTCCTCCTTTGCTTTAGATGAAAGAAAATATCTAAAGGACCCTTGTCCTCTATGACCAATTTAATAAAAATTCATGCTTTCTTCGGAGTCTCAGGGAAAATGATCTTATTAACAAAGAAAAATACGACCATTGAAACTCCTCCGTTAAGTACTGTAGTTCCTATGTTGTAAAGCCAGGGAGCAACGAACTTGCCCGCCACGGCTACCCAGATGCAGTTGATTGAATTTACAATGCATGTGATCACAATAAATGCCATGACATACCATGCGATCTGCTTGCCGGGCTTATCGTGATTGCGGAAAACAAACACTTTCTGGATAGGAAAATTAATGCATTCTCCTATGACCATCGCGATCATATAAGCCGTAAAATAAGCCAATCCGCCGTGAGCACTGTCATACCCCAGAATGTTCCAGCTAAATGTTTCACCTGCGACAGTAAGCGGTATTCCCGGCCAGCCAAAAGATTTATCTCCCAGAAAAGCAAATGCTGCGGGGAGGAATGTCAGCAAAAGATACTTAAATACCGTTATCAGGTTGCTGACGATCACGAATAATCCGCCCTCACGCACCCACTTGGCTGCTTTAGGATATTTTTCTTCAAATTGCTTCCAAAGATTCATTCCCTTATCTCCTATTACATATTTCTAAGCTTCTTCTCGTATTTCTTATTCGCACTCTTGTTGCGGAAGAATCCGATGATTATGCCTCCAAGTCCTTTGAAGAAATGACCGTTTACGATAGTTACTATGCTCTCAACCATATCCCTCGAGACCATACCTCCGGACATCTTGCAAATTGCCCTGAATGGCATATTGTAAATAAACATTATGTTGAGATCCGGAACGCCCTTCTCATAAGATTTTTCCAGTTTTCTTTCCAAAATCTTATATACTAGTCTGCACAGGACACTCTTTGCGGTATCCATCTGACATAGCGCATCATTTATATCAAGCGGTCCGACCTTCTCCTCGGGAAGAGCCCTGCCATATATCTTTTCAAATTCATCGTAGTGAACGTTTCGTACCTGTCCGCTCCTGTATCTTGAAAATGTCTTGATATCATAAGGAAGTTCCTCTATGGTGCCTTCCTTAACAATGCTTCCTTCAAGAGCGATGTCACGAACATTTCCGCCTACATATATGCGGTACTCTCCGCCTTCTACTTCCCATTTATCTGACACTGTCGAGAAGTAACGGAATGTCTTATCGTCAAAAGAAATCGTAACTTCCTTTGATTCACCGGCTTTGAGCCATACCTTTGCAAAACCTTTAAGCTCTTTTCTCGGACGGATAAGTCCGCTGTTCTTTTTTCCTACATATAACTGTGCAATCTCGGCGCCGTCACACTTTCCCGTATTGGTAACAGTAAATGATACGCCATCTTCCGTAACCTCCAGATTGCCATACTCAAATGTTGTATAAGACAATCCGAATCCAAACGGAAACTGCACTGCAACTCCGGCGGTATCATAGTAGCGATAACCGATAAAAGGACCTTCTCTGTACTGAAGATTTCTCGTATCATCCGCTGAGAAATTAACTATCGAACAATCTGTATAAGAAAACGGATATGACTCAGACAGCTTACCTGTCGGAACTGTTTTACCCGTTAAAATATCCAGTAATGCACTTGCACCTGCCTGTCCCGTAAGATATCCGTGAAGAAGTGCCTTCAGATTATCAAGCCATGGCATCTTCACAGCAGATCCCGCACTCATAACTCCTACGATATTCTTATTAAGAGCGATCAGCTTCTTAAGTTCCTTTACCTGATATTCGGGAATATCCATCGTCATTCTGTCAGTGCCTTCACTCTCTGCGATCTCATCAAGTCCGAAGAAATACAGAACTACGTCTGCTTCTCTTGGATCTTCCACAACCTCAAGGTTATAATTTCCGATAACTTCAGAGACCTTCTCAACCTTTGTGGAATTTACCTGAGAACTTCCCGATCCCTGATATCTTGGCTTATCTACAAACGGTCCGCGAAGTGCAACTTTTGTTCCGGCTTTAAGAGGAAGAATGTCTTCGTCATTTTTCAAAAGAACTGCCGAATTTGCCGCCGCTTTCCTTGCAAGTTTGTGATGAGCCCCTTTATCAAATTTCTTGGAATGATCGTTATCTTTTACATGTAAAGCCGCTTCTATAACGGGAAGAACTGCGATATCTATCTCTTCCTCAGTGATGCGACCTTCCTTTACTGCTTTTACAAGCTCTCTTGCCGAATCAAGTCCCGGATTTGGCATCTCAACATTTGATCTGCACTTAACGCCTTCAACGTGGTCGTTGCTTGCGCCCCAATCCGTTACCACAAGTCCGTCGAATCCCCATTCTTCTCTTAGAATGTCTACCAAAAGATGTTTATTCTCATTGGCATACTCACCGTTTACCTCGTTGTATGCCGACATGATTGCTTTGGCTCCACCCTCTTTTACCGCAATCTCAAATGCAGTCAGATATATTTCACGTAAGGTCCGCTCATCAACTACCGCATTCATTGCCATTCGGCGGTATTCTCTTGAGTTAACCGCAAAGTGTTTCGGACATGAATAAATATTTTTACTCTGTATTCCTCTCACATATGCAGCCGCCATCTTACCTGCAAGTATCGGATCTTCCGAAAAGTATTCGAAGTTTCGTCCGCAAAGCGGTGAACGTTTCATATTAAGGCCGGGGCCTAAGAGAACGTCTACCTTCTGCGCCAAGGCCTCTTCACCGAGAGCCTGTCCGATTTCCTCACCAAGTTTTTCATCCCAGCTGTTCGCTACAGTTGCTGCTGTCGGAAAACATGTTGCGGGAAGTGATGCATTAAGTCCCAAATGATCTCCGGCACCTTCCTGTCTTCTAAGACCGTGAGGTCCATCTGCAAATGTAATGGACTGTATATTAAGGCGGGGAATATCTCTTGATTCCCACTCGTTCTTTCCGCCTAATAATGCTGCTTTCTCTAATAAAGAGAGCTTTGAAATAATTTCTTTTGCGTTCAAAAAGCGTACCTCCTTGTCTGTATTTTTGTTATAACATGTATTTTTATTAATGGAGTTTGTGCAAGGATAACTTGTCATTTATTCGTGATAACTTGCATAGAGAAAAGAAAAAATGAATTGATAAGCACGCAAAAAACCTTGTGAAATCCACACTTCACAAGGTTTCTACGCTATTCTTTGTATGAAAGGATGACTTTAACCTTGAACCATCCGTCTTCATACGTACAGTTCATGTTTCCGCCGTATTTTTCCGCCACCTGCGCTATGGATTTAAGGCCATAGCCATGTTTAACATTATCTGCCTTGGTGGTCTTGGGCAGATTCGTACCGCGAAAGATCCTGCGGCGCTGATTGTTTTTAAGGCGCACAAAAGATCCGTCGGAGCAATTTTCGCATTCAATAATAATAAACTGATTGCGGCTTCGTACGGACAAAGTGATAAGTCTTTTCTCCTTATCAGTAAGTACCTGAGTCGCTTCAATTGCATTGTCGATAATGTTTCCAAAAAGAGAACAGATATCTTTTACATGGATTGCCGAAAGAACATCACCGTCTACCATGGCATTTAAAGTGATGTCCTTCTTCTGGCACTGAAGGCTCTTGGTCGTAAGAATTACATCAAGAACGCGGTTTCCGGTATTCATAAACGATTCCTGGATTGCGATTGCCTGCTCCATATCATCCAAAACTTCTGCGCGCTTCCTGGGATCGTCCTCATTTTTAAGCGCAAGGACGTAATGCTTCATGTCATGTATCTCTTTTCGTAGCGCCTCGGAATTATCTATGGCAAGTTTGTACTGCTCATACTGTCTCTGGAAAAGCTGATTAATTGCGTCGTTCTCACTCTTTGCCGCCATCTCGTTCCTTCGTCCCATCTCAGTCATGAGCATCAACATTCCTCCAAAGTCAACAAGAGTACGGACATAGAGCATGTTCTCGGTTGCGGAGAACGGAGTCCTTTTTGTGACAAAGCTTATGTTGGACATTATGAAAGCGCCGATACCTGTTGCGATTACACTGATAAGCTCGCGCTCACTTATATTAAGATTTCTGTTTCCGGGGAAATTATCACGTTCAATGCGATAGTAGATATTATAGGTCAGTGCAAAGACAACGAACATGACCGCAAATGACGGAAGAAAGCCTTCATATCCGTTAAGATATACAGCCCATACATACAACTGCTTGTACAGACTGGCTGAAAACTCCGCAAGCACAAATGCATGCGTTGTTATGACGCCGCAGTCCCTCGGCTTAATATCAAGTACCATGTACAGAGTCAGATACATCAAAGCCACGGCACCGACCATGCTCGGGATCCAGAATCCTATCGGCAAAAGACCTGCCACAAACTGAAATCCCACCTGTGCGGCAAACGAAAGTACGCACTGCAATGCATACAGCTTGCCATGACTGTCTCTTTTATAAATATTGAAATATATAAAAACCGCCAGCCATTCAGCAATGGCGGTAAAAAGTCGCGGGGTATCCTGTAAATTCTTCGGGTCTAAGAATGATGAAAAATCCATAGATTCTCCTCTTTTTTACAAAATATCTTCCGTAAGCGCCATCATAAATTCCTTCTTACGTGCGCGGCTTATGGGAAGAACGATCCCACTCGTCAAAAGAACTTCTTCCTTCCTAACACCTTCAACGTAAGACAGATTCACGATATAAGCATTGTGACATTTACTAAAACCGTGACCGCTAAGCATTTCTTCAAACTTTTTAAGCGGTCCAGCAGTTATATAATCTTCATCGGCACAGTGAATACAGACATTGTTTCGCTGGCTCTCGATGTAATAAATATTGTCGCAATCAAGCTTAAGCTGTCGCTCGTCCACAGATACCCTGATATAGAGCTTTTCCTTTTTGGTCATAACACGCGAAATAGCCTTGTCGAAAAGCTGCTCGAATTGCAGATACGGCACCGGTTTAAGCACATATCCAAGCGCATCGACAGCATATCCCTGCACGGCATATCTCACCGTTGACGTAATAAAAATAATTACCACGTCAGCGTCAACCTTTCGGATTTTCTCAGCAGCAACCATTCCGTCCAGATGCTTCATTTGAATATCGAGGAGAATAATATCGAACTGTGCCCGATACTCATCCACAAGATCGATACCGTCAGAGAAGTGGGTTATGTTAAACTGCTGATTGGTTTTATTCCCATAGGTCTGTATGTAGTTTCTGAGTAAGTCGGCCTGATCCGACTCATCTTCTACGATACAAATATTTATCATATTTTAAGTATAACAAAAAAATGTATATTTATGCCATATATCCTCGATTGGCACATACCATCGCAAGATCCTCATTCAGGCAGTGTCTTCCGTATGTAAGACCCGTGTATACCTTCTGGGTATTTCCCATCATTGGACTGCTTGTGTCATACTTCTCGATTTCTTTATATGCTTCTTTTAAGCACTTAAAATTCTGAACCACTCTCCAGATCTTATGGCTGCTGTAATTGACTCCTGCCACCATAAGCTCCTTTTTTGAAAAAATATAGATGGCGTGTAGATTCTTGGCAAGCTCATATTTAAGATCAAGAGATCTGATAAGTTCGTCAATGCAGCTCTGCGCATATCCAAGATACTTATCCGCTTCGTCTTTTTTCCCTATACCGATCTCATCTATCGCATCATTTAGATACTCTATGACCATCTCGTACAAAATTGTGATGAGCTGAGTTTTATTTGCCTGTGATATCTTAAGGGTAAATTCCTGCTTCTTTTCCTGTGTCATTTTCCACCTCGATTACTGTGCATCCGGTTACCTGTTTACTGAAGGAGCTGAAGAATCTGCGCCGGTCTTTCGTTGGCCTGCGCCATCATTGATGTTCCCGCCTGAGAAAGAACCTGCTGTGTGGAATATATTGTCATCTCCTCTGCCATATCTACATCCATGATTCTTGAGTACGCCGCAGTCATATTCTCAACGGTAATATCAAGACCGCTTACCGTATGTTCCAGTCTGTTCTGATATGCACCAAGCCTGCTTCTCATGGCATTAACGGTTTCGATTGCATCCTTCAGACTGTCAATTGCCTGATTTGCACCTGTAAGATTAGACATATCAAGGTTACTGATCCTGAGCGCTGTAAGTGACACCTGCGGAATCCTGATATCAAGTGTCTGTCCCTCGTTTGCTCCAACCTGCATTGTCATCGCGCCCTTGCCGGTGATCTCAAGATTAAGAGTTCCCTTGTAGGACTCATCCATCTTTATGCTGATGCTCTTTCCGGTACCGTCTGACAGTGTAAGAACGTCTTCCTCTATGCTTGCAATCATATGATTTGTCATGTAAGGCTCTTCTTTGCCGTCTTCACCTATCTTGTATACTTTTATATTGCTGAGATCCGCATCCTCACTGAAGATAGCTTTTTTATCGACTCCCGCTTTTCCCATAAGTCTGGCAAAATCAATATCCAGACCTCTTACTTCGTAATTGCCGGCATCAAAGTTATCTGAATAGCTTGCAACTTTAATATTCGCATTTGACTTGCCGCTCTCATCGGTAACATATCCTTTGAGGTCAAAAGAGCCGTCAAGAATATTTTGTCCGTTGAACTGAGTGGTGTTTGCCATTCTGTCGATTTCCTGTTTAAGCTGCGTAACTTCCTCCTGAATTGTCTTTCTGTCATTTTCAGTGAGCGTTCCGTTACTTGACTGAATCGCAAGCTGACTCATTCTCTGTAGAACCGCATGTATCTCTGAGAGTGTTCCGTCTGCAACCTGTACGATTGAGATTCCGTCGTTTGCACTGTTATTTGCAACTCCCAATCCTTCTATCTGTGAATTCATTCTTCTGGACATTGCAAGGCCCGAAGGATTATCCTTGGCATTTGCAATCTTAAGACCACTTGAAAGTCTCTCAAGTGATTCCGAAAGAAGCTTGTCATTTTTCTGTAAAGCATTGTTTGCGATCATTGCGGACATGTTGTAGTTTACTTTCATGTTAACCTCTTTTCTGCACGTATAGAGCTTAGAGCGCCTCTATAAATGCTTTCGCCATTTTCAAAAGTGTGCCTGTATCTGCTGTCAAATTACTTTCGCCGTCCATGGCTTGTGCATTAACCGTGCCTACTTTGGTAGGTTGTGCCTGTGCGTTATAGAGAATCGCAATTCTGTTTCGGTCTACACCTGCATCCTCTATCTTCTCCGCTAATTTATCGCACATCTTAGTTTTTACGCTTTCAAGATATTCAGTCTCTTCGGGACTTCCTGCATACGTTGTTGTAAGCATTCCCGTTATACCGCCTTCCTCCCGGTAAAGATTTGCCGAGATAAGACCGTAGTCTGTAGTCTGAACACTTGCTTCCATCCTTGAAATTCTGCTGTTGTCACTCCTTAGAGTGATGTGCATTGATACTTTTGTTCCATCTATTTCCACCGGCACTTCGAAGGTTCCTTTCTCCGATGTGTGTGCCATCACGGAAATCTGTTTTTGCATAAGAGTAATTGCCTTAACATCAATGTACTCTGTTTCCGGATCTACAAGTACATCCGAAAGTTTGTCGGAAATATTTTCAAGACTCTTAGTATAAGTCTCTTCGTAATTGTCCTTATCAAGAGCTTCTGTAAGAGTATCCATATCTTCTGCTATATCTCTCTTTACAAGCTCCTGCGCCCTGTTCCATAAATTTCCGTTTCTTCGATCCCGCCTCACGCCGATCATAGCTTCAAGATTGCTGAAATTCATCTCAACTTCAAATGCTTCCATCTCTGCGATTGCGGCAGGTGCAGCCTTTGAACCGGCTACATTTCGTATCTCCTGCACCTGATCTTTGATATATGCTTTCTCAAGTTCAGGATCGATCTCTTCATTCTCAAGCGCCCTTGCAAAATCCTCCAACTCTGTAGCGGGCGTGGGTTTTGCTGCCTTTAATTTTTCGGGCTCGAGATTCTCATATACTATATCGGCTTGTGACCTATAAAATCTGAAGGCCGAATTTATCTGTTCGTCAATTTTCACAGAATTTCCTTCTTTTAGGTCAACTCCGCCAAAGTTATCACTCACGGAATAATCAATGCCGCTCTTTGCGGTCCTTCCACTTCTTGTCTCGATCAAAAGATTTCCCAAGGTCATATCTTTTCCCGTCTTTAATACGGAACCGATTGCCTTGTAATCATTTGCCTTTAATGTATGGAAAAGTCTGTATATTCCGATAAAAGAAGCCTTCTCTTCTTTCGTGATATCTTTTTTCTGCTCAAGCTTGCAGATAAACTTGGAAAACTTTTCACGGGATCTGTCGGAATCTCTTTTTCCGTCGCCGCTTCCGTTAAACATTCCCTGATCGAGGCTGTCCGAAAGCTGCTCAAGCGTCATATTGAGAGGATTGTTTCCTTCTCTTATGAGATTCAGAACCGCTCCGGGCTTAAGTCTTTCAAGCGTTGCGACAAACTTGCGGTCCCAGGCTCTCACGTTTTCAAAATTCTCTTCCGTGATCTCCATACTGTTATATCCAAGTATTCTTACCGCTCTGCGATTTTCCTCATTTGCCTCTTCGCCGAAATCCCGAAGTATATCATCGACATTTCTGAATGCTTTCTTAATACTATCTCCAAGATCCGCTCTGGGTGCGGTCATCATAGATTCATAGCCTTCGCCCGCAGCCTTGAACTTTCTTGTAAGGCTCGCCGAGACATCACTTATCTGCGAAAGAGTCGCTGTCTGCAATCTTCCCGCCATGAGTCCTGAAATGTCCGCGGGGCCTTTACTTATGATCTGAACTTTTTCAAGAGTAAGGTCATACACTCTTGCGGGGGTTGTAGCCTTAGCTCCCGTGATATCGTCAATGATCTCGCCTGTCTGCGTGCCTTCTATATCTTTGAGCATGTTTGAAAGCTCCTCGATAAGATTCTGCATAGGCGCTGTATCTATCGCAAACCCTCTGTCCAAAAGATTTTTGTTTGCTTCAACACTCATGCGAAGTCTTACTTCCTCAAGCTGAAGTCTCGCCGCAACGACTTTGGGATCGTTATCGGACAAAAGAGCTGTCGGATTCTCAGGGTTAACTCCCGCTCCTTCACCGCTTGCCATAACAAGATTCTTGATATTCAGCTCTTTTTCTTCTTCAACAACACTCTTTACCGCATCATCGGTGATAAGCTTGGTATTTTCATAAACTCTGATTGCTTTTTCTATATTACTTTCCGAATCCGCAAGATTTCCCTCAACCGCACTTTTACCGTCAAGTATCGCAGATGCAGCCGCCTTAACGGCAGCCTCCTCCGATATGGGAAAATCCACCTTGGCAATTTCGGTAAGCGTGCTTAAATTTTCGGGTGTTAACGGGATTCCCTGCTCAACCATCCATTTTGCGTCATTTCTTATCCCCGAATCATTTGTATCATATCCTGCTTCGGCAAGCACTTTATCTATCTGCGGAGCGAGACTGTCCCAGTTTATGCTGTCCGCTTTCTGCGCATAATAACCGCCTGCTTCCTGCGCATAGAATCCTCTTCCCGAAAGATTCTGTCCGTTTGTACTGTGAGCTGCAAGATAAAAATTGCTTATTGTGGGCTTCATGTTATTGAGAACCATGTATTTGACCGCACCGTCTGAAGGCTCCTTAATCTGAGCAGCCTCTTCATAAGCTCCTTTTGCCCCTCTTACATTCTCAACGGTCATTGGAATATCGTTCTTGGAAAACTCCTTTTGAATGGACTCCGCAAGTGACCTGCTTCCCGTTATCTTCGTAAGTTTCTCAACGCTCATATCATCGTTGAAACCTGCAACTTCAACTCCGGACTCCAAAAGTACACCCTTGATCTTATCAAGGATGTTCACTGTATCTGAACTATTAAGATTTTTCACATCAAAACCATCCTGAAGAGCCTTGGCATAGTCCTCCTCAGACATAGTATTTGACAGTAGTGCCATATAATTATGCTGCGTCAAAACATCCGTGTTCTTTGCCATCTCGCTGATATCCTCAGCTCCTCTGGCATGACTTGCATATACATCATTACTGAATATGCTTGTATCAAGGTTAACGGTAATCGCACTCACCGAGCTTTGCTTTACCACACTCTTATTGATCCTGTCCTCAGCATCCATGCCGACGTACATAGAATCCTCAGTTGTCTTCTTCCCTGTCACAGTCTGAAAATTAATGTTCATATACGCCTCATTTTTAATATAAATGTACTGCTTATGTAATCTAAAAAGGTGACGGGTTTACATTCCGTCACCTTCTATTTCGGCTGAAAAATTTTATTTCTTAATATCAAAATTTTTATATTTTTTCTTTTACGGTTCCGGCAGTTTTCGCGCTTTTCCTTTTCTTTGCCGTTCCCTTAAAGCGAAATACCTCAGCTCCGTACGCAGGAAGATCAAATGTTATGCTGTAGTCTTTGTAGTCGCAGAGTCCCTTCTTTGCAGTTATCTCACTTGGAATATTACTGCCCTTTCCTCCAAACTCTACTCCGTTACTGTCCAGGATATGCACATATTTGCCGGAAAAAGGAACTCCGACCTTAAAATCTTTTCTCTCAACAGGTGTCATGTTGATAACAAACAGCAGGTTATCCTTACCATCTATAGCACGTCTGTAGAAGCTGTAAGTGCTGCGCTCCTTGTCATCTGCGTTTATCCACTCAAATCCGCCCCAATCGTTATCTACTTCGTACATAGCGGGATATTTTCTGTATATCTTCAAGAGCTGAGAAACATAGTCCTTCATTCCTCTGTTGAGATCATTTGCCAAGAGGAACCAGTCAAGCTCCCGCTTCTCACTCCACTCTCTTTCCTGAGCAAAGTCCTGTCCCATGAAAAGAAGTTTTTTGCCCGAATGTCCAAACATGAATGTATAGCCGGCACGAAGGTTCGCGTACTTATCAACCTTGTACCCCGGCATCTTCTCAAGCATAGAACACTTAAGATGCACAACCTCATCATGCGAAAGAGGGAGAATATAATTCTCAGAGCTGTTATAACTCATGGCAAAGGTCATCATATTGTGGGCACCCTGCCTGAAATACGGATCAAGCTTCATGTACTCACAAAAATCATGCATCCATCCCATGTTCCACTTAAACGCAAATCCAAGTCCATCCTCTTCAGGTGGCGCTGTGACTTTAGGCCATGCCGTAGATTCTTCGGCAATCGTAAGAAACTCGGGATATGTCCCTCTTACCACGCTGTTTAAATGTTTAAAGAACTCTATCGCATCGAGATTCTCTTTTTCACCATATTTATTTGGAACCCACTGTCCGTCTTTTTTGCCATAATCAAGATAAAGCATGGAAGCGACCGCATCCACTCGTATTCCGTCGATATGGAACTTTCTTATCCAGAAAAGAGCATTTGCAATAAGGAAATTTTTTACCTCGGGTTTACCCAGATTAAAAATCTTGGTTCCCCAGTCTGGATGCTCGCCCTTTCTCGGGTCGGGATCTTCATAAATGCATTTTCCGTCAAAACAGGAAAGCCCGAATTCATCCGTTGCAAAATGCGCGGGAACCCAGTCAAGTATTACTCCTATGTTGTTCTTGTGAAGCTTGTTGACAAGATACATAAAGTCCGAAGGCTCACCGTATCTTGATGTCGGGGCATAGTAGCCCGTAACCTGATAGCCCCATGACCCGTCAAAAGGATGCTCAGCTATTCCTATGAGCTCAATGTGGGTATAAGGCATTTCTTTGAGATACTCGACAATTCTGTCTGCGAACTGTCTGTAAGTATAAAAACCATCTTCCGTCCCATCCGGATGTTTCATCCATGAACCGATGTGGCATTCGTAGATTGCAATGGGCTGTCTGTTGGGATCCTTGCCCTTTATTTTTTCATACCAACCTGAGTCCGACCATTTAAAGCCGGATAAATCTGTGGTTCTGGATGCGTTTCCGGGACGAAGTTCAGAATAATTTGCATAAGGATCGGCTTTATACAGCTTTTTTCCTTCCGGTGTTGTTATGAGGAACTTGTACAATTCACCCACTCCAACTCCCGGAATGAAACCTGTCCATATATTGCCGACAGAAGTACGCTCTAGAGGGTGAGCATCTTCAGCCCAGTTGTTGAACGCTCCGACAACGTGGACTTTTGCTGCATTTGGTGCCCACACAGCAAAAAAGTATCCCTTCTTCCCATTTTCTTCTGTGGGATGTGCTCCGAGTTTCTCATAAATCTCATAGTGCGTTCCCTGTCCGAATAAATATTCGTCAGCTTCAGATATAAATACTTTTTTGCCCATGTATCCCCCTCGTAAGTATATTTAAGCTTTTTTAGTGCATAAAATCTTTTTCTCTGAGGATTATCATATCATTTTCATCATATCGCTTGCGTGCTATGAGATCAACAAAATGAGACACCGATCTCCTCTCTGCATTTTCTATAGCCTCATCAACCATATCCCTTACCTCTGAAATCGTAACATCGTGATACAATGTCTGGCTTTCGGATATCTTGGTATGAAGTGCGAGAATACCGAGATTGTCGATAGCATATTCTTTCTCAAGCGCATACTGCTTAGCATACGCAACAAGCGACTCATCATCAAGAGCCTCTATATCAACTCTTACGCTGAAACTCTCTTTGTAATCAGGATTACTGTCAAGGAATCTGTCCATATCTTCCTTGGTGTCTTCCATTACTATTATTATACCCTTTTTCTGTTCTTTGAGAATCTTTATGAGCTCAGCAGCTGTATCAGGCAAAAGATCCGCCGCTCTCTGAACAACAAGTGCACCGTTTGCCAGCTTATCAAAAATTGCTGCCGGTCCCCTTTTATTAAGCGTATTTGCGGCTACCTTGGCAACTTTTCCGTTGAAGACAGAATTGGATGCCTGCACAACGCGGATAAGTCCCTTTGCAAGATTTATTGTTCCTGCTCCCTCGTCACCGGTAACAATTACATTTCCGCTAAACGCATCCATGCTCATGTTATCGATTGCCTTGATTATCTGTCTTCTGGATTTTTTATGATGAATATAAGGTCCGAACAATTCCTTTTCTTCAGGAGTCATCTTCCTTATTCTCTCTTCAAATTCTCTGTTTCCGGAGTTATGCTTCTTAAGTTTCTTCTTTGCACCCTGCGCTCCGTCCTGACTCTCGTTTCTCTGCACATCGGCTCTTTCCGTTCTCTCCGGCCTCTCAGCTCTCTCAGGTCTTTGTCCCTGAGGCCTTCTGTCGGAATTTCTGTTTCTTCCTCTGTTCTGAGGACTTTCGGAGTCGTCTTCATGCGCAGCTTCTTCCGGTTCTTTCTCCAGCTTTACTTTGCTCTGTGGAGTACCGAAATCTTCGCGTGCAAATCTGTCCTTTTTCTTCTCAGGCTCTTTAGCCGGTTCTTCTTCGTCTATTTTTTCAAAAGAACTGTCTACGCCTTGTTCTGCATTATTTATAACTTCATCGACAGCTTCGTCGATAATGTCGGCATTATCCCTTGACCAGTCGCCTCGTCCCGATGCTCTCTTCTGCTTTTCCTTCTTAATGGCATCGGAAATTGCCTTCTCAATTTTCTCCTGAAGTCCGGCCTTTGCTATCTCATCGTAATCAGCAAAAAGATCTCCCGTCTGATCTGAAACCTTTTTCTTAACGCTCTCTAACTGTCTCTCCTGCTGATCCTTCTTGAACTGTTCCCAGTTCTGGATATACTCGGAGATACTGATCTGCCCCGTGATCTGCTTTTCTACCACAGGGTCAGGCTCAACGGCAAGCTTGATCTGACCGTCATAATCCTGAGAAAGTATATTATCAAGTCCATTACCGTTCTCATCAGCGTCAGCCACATTTGCATCCGAATTTGAATTTTCATTCACATTCGCATTTGTTCTCACATTCTGCATGCTGTAGCTTCCGTTCGGATGAATGACCGCCCCCGGCACTTCCTCTTCCAACGGTCTGGTCTCATAAGTTGCACTGAAAGAAGGCTGTTCATCCGGTACATCTTCAAGATCAAAAAATCCTGAAGTCTCTTCCTGTGCTATTTCTGCTATATCTGAACTCTGTTCCTGCATGGGAACTTCATTTCTGACTTCGGGAGCCGGCTTAAATACAGGCTCTTGCTCAGGCACATGAATCTCATGTGTATCAAAAAATACTTCCTCTATACCGCCGGGTGTAGGCTCTCCTATAGTTCCGCCAACACGCGAAAAAGAGCCGTCATTTTCATCATCATCAAAAATTTCCGGTTCTAAAGACTCTGCCATTTCTTCTGCAAAGGTTGTATTTTCATATACTTGCTGCACACCCATAGTATCAGGCTTAGGCTGCGCCATCTCCTCCTGATACTGCGCAAAGCCTGACTGCTGAGGTGTCTCAGGCTGACTTGCAAAGTTATCCTGAGATTGCGCTGTCTCCTGCTGCTGTGCGAAGCTCTGCCCGTATTGCTCTGCCTCCGCTTGCTGCGCGAAGCTCTGCCCGTATTGCTCTGCCTCCGCCTGCTGCGCGAAGCTCTGTGCGTACTGCTCTGCCTCTGCCTGCTGTGCAAAACTCTGCTGGTATTGTGCCGTCTCTGCCTGCTGCGCATAGCTTTGCCGATACTGCATTGCATCTAATTGCTGTGCATAACTTGCGGGATACTGCGGTACATCCTGTTGCTGCTCATAACCGGTCTGATACTGCGAAAATCCCGGTTGCTGCTGTGGATAACCGGGCTGTGCGAATCCCTGGTATTGCGCCGCTTCCGGCTGCGGTGCATAGCCCTGCTGATACTGCGCTGCTTCTTCCTGCTGCGCGTAGCCCTGCCGGTACTGCGTCGCCTCTGGCTGCGCTGCATAGCCTGTCTGATACTGCGTCGCCTCTGCCTGCTGCGCAAAACTTGTCTGCTGTACAGGCGCCTGTGGCTGATCGTTTCCTATATATGGTTTCAATTCCTCCGCAAGCGCTGCCTGCAGATTCATTGTATTGTATGCGCTTACATCAACGGACGGAGCTTTAATCTCAACATCATTTGAGACAGGTGGAATCTCTCTGGTGTCCTGTCCAAATACCTGAGACTGCTGCATATTCTGAGGCATCCTGTTCTGCGCAGGATCCTCTTTATTGTATGCTATAGATCTGTCTATATATCCGCCATGTTTCTGCTTATATCTGATATATCTGTCCTGCTGTTCAGGGGATAAGGGTTCGTGAAGCGCCTTGAGCTCCAGCGCCTTCATGACATAGTTGCCGTCTCCGAGCCACAAAAACATCTCATCGCATGTTTCAATGCACTCAGTAGTAAGACCTATCCTATGATAAAGATAAGCCAACTCATATACCCATTTTTCTCTATAATCATGTTTTTTGAATTCTTCGAGAACAGCGATTCTCTCTTCAAGACTTACTTCCTGAGCTTCATAGAGTTTATACTGTAAGATATATCGCCCTGTATCTCTGGGCGCTATTCTGACAAATTCTTTATAATATTCAACTGCCTGAACAAACTCTCCCATTTTTATTGCAAGTTCACATAGGGAGTATACAATCGCTCTGCCCGTGGGGTGTCTGTCGTATGCCATGAGCAGAATATCTCTGCTCTCTTCAAAGCGTCTGTTTATCTTATATAGATCACTTATCGTGCAAAGCATTGCAACACTCTTTACACGCTTCCAGTCAATAGTGTCCGCAATCTTCACAGCCTCGGCAAATCTGCCTTCCCCAATTAAAGCCTTGATCTCATCGGCTCGAATCTTGTATTCAACTTTATCCAAAATATCACCTCTTTGGTGCCCCAACTATATCCAGTGTTAGTTTAACATAAGCACCTTATCTTTGTAAAATGTCTGAAAGTCGCGCAAATTGCGTAAGCGAAAGAATTTCTCCCCTTGCTTTTTCGTCAATATTTATCTCAGTTAACGCATCTTGAACCTGCTGTCTTGTAACCTTGAGAGAAGGGTTGTTTGAAAGAGAATTTGAAAGGGTCTTCCTCCTCTGATTAAATGCTGTTCTTATTATCTCGAACATATACTTTTCGTTGCCGACTTCTACCGCCGGCTTCTCATATCTTTTAAGATGCACAACTGCCGAACCCACGTTGGGCTGCGGAATAAAGCTTCCGGGCGGAACATTCATTACCGCCGTCGCTTTGGCATAATATCCCACAGCCAGAGAAAGTGAACCATAGTCCTTATTTCCGGGTCCCATCACCATTCTGTCTGCAACTTCCTTCTGCACCATGACAGTAATGCTGTCGATAGGTGCGCCGCTCTCAAAGAGCTTCATTATTATCGGAGTAGTTATATAGTATGGAAGATTGGCAACAACCTTTATTGCCCTTCCTTCGTTGTATTCTTTTACAATGCTCTCTATGTCTACCTTAAGAATATCTTCATTGATTATCGTAACGTTGTCATATTCAGACAATGTATCGTTCAAAACAGGAATAAGTGTCTTATCTATCTCAACGGATACAACCCTCTTTGCAGCCTCTGCCAGATACTGGGTAAGGCTTCCTATACCGGGTCCTATTTCAAGGACACAATCTTCTTTGGTGACTCCGGAAGCCTCAACTATACCGTCAAGTACCCCGCTGTCTATAAGAAAGTTCTGTCCAAACTTTTTCTTGGCGCTCATATTGTATTTGCTCAACACTTCCTTTGTGCGTGCTGCATTTCCAAGATATGCCATTTATACCTCCGTCATTAGGCCGTACATACGCTTTGCATTTTCTTCTGTAATACGTATTACGTCTTCTTCGCTGATTCCTTTTATGTTTGCTATCTCTTTTACCACGTAAGGCAGGTTTAAAGAGCTGTTACACTCCCCTCTGTGCGGTTCAGGGGAAAGATACGGACAATCCGTCTCAAGAAGTATCTTTTCCATAGGTATCCGGTCTACTACTTCTCTCAGCTTCTTGCCATTCTTAAATGTCACCACTCCTCCGACTCCTATATAGAAGCCCATATCCACACATTCTTTTGCAATTTCTTTTGAATATGAAAAACAGTGCACCACTCCGCCTATATCTTCCGCATGCTCGCTATGCATTATATCCATCGTGTCTTTTGCGGCATCCCTTGAATGGATAACAACAGGGAGCTTTACTTCCCTTGCAAGATCAAGCTGTCTGACAAACCACTTCTTCTGAATCTCGGGCGCAGGATCGGGCCAGTGATAATCAAGTCCTATCTCTCCTATAGCAACACATCTTTCATCCGCACTCCATGCTTTTAATCGGTCCATGGCTTCATCATTAAGCTCTTCCACTTCACTGGGATGTACTCCGACTGCCGCATATATAAATCCGTACTTATGGGCCAGCTCAAGTGCTCTTTCACTTGATGCCATATCCGCACCTATATTTACAACATTTCCGATTCCTTTCTCTGCCAAAGAAGAAATGAGTATCTCTCTGTCTTCATCATACTGTCTGTCATCGTAATGAACATGCGTATCAAATATCATTTACACACCTTCCACTTTTTCAAAATTGCATTTTTGAATTTTTTCATAACATCTAATTTACCACAAATATATCCTCACAGATATGCGAATTTAAAAAAAAATGAATTTTTTTTATTTTTTTTCAAAAAAACACTTGCAATTCTTTTTTAGGCGTAGTAACATATCACTTGTCGTTGAGATACGGCAAAGCCGCTAAATAACGAATGCGCTGCTAGCTCAGTTGGTAGAGCACCTGACTCTTAATCAGGTTGTCCAGGGTTCGAGACCCTGGCAGCGCACGCCGAGTACTGTTTTTGTAGGTATATCCTATGAGGATGGTACTTTTTTTCTACATTTTTTGAAAAGAAAAAGAAATGCCGCAGAGAAATAATCCGATTAAAGATTTTTCTTTGCGGCATATTTTTTATTCTTCGACTTTATCAACTGCTTTTTCCGGATGTTCCAACATCTCCTGCATGGTATGCCATCCCAGAACGGCACATTTAACTCTTGCAGGCATATGTCTTACGTCCTGAAGCGAAGCTGCTTCATCGAGGGACTCTATGCTCTCCTCGTCCGTAATATCGCCCTTTATCATGCCCATAAAAGTCTCGGCAAGCTTAATGGCATCTTCTTTGCTCTTTCCGATTATCTGATCAACCATCATATCTACAGAAGCCTGTGAGATCGCACATCCGCTTCCGATATATTTTCCATCTGTAATAACGCCGTTTTCAACCTTAAGCTGCAATGTGATATCATCACCACAGCTTGGGTTTATTCCACGCATTACAAGATCCGGATTTTCTAATTTACCTTTGTGTACAGGGCGCAGATTATGCTCATTAACTATCTCGCGATATAACTGCTTAAGCTCCATATCCCATGACCTCCCTAACCTTTGCAAGTTTCTCCAAGAATATTTTAACCTCTTCTTCTGTATTATAGAAGTACAAACTTGCACGTGCGGTAGATCCTTCTCCGATAAACTGCATAAGTGGCTGTGCACAGTGATGTCCTGCTCTGATACATACATGATCGTCGTTAAGCACCGATGAAATATCATGCGGGTGCACACCGTCGATTGTAAATGTAACTATTCCGCAATGTTTCTTGGGATCTTTTGATCCATATATCTTGATATACGGAAGTTTTGACATGCCTTCCATAAGAAGTGCCGTAAGTTTCTGTTCCTGCGCCTCTATGGCCTCAAAACCGACGTTTTGAAGGTATCTGATTGCTTCGGCAAGTCCAACCGCTCCGGATGCGTTTACAGTACCTGCCTCAAACTTATGAGGAAGCTCCGCATAAGTAGCATCTGTCCTTGTAACATACTCTATCATTTCTCCGCCTGTAAGGAAGGGAGACATGTTTTCCAAAAGCTCTTTTCTTCCGTACAGAACACCGATTCCCATAGGTCCGAGCATCTTGTGTCCGGAGAATGCAAAGAAATCTGCACCGAGTTCCTGTACGTTTACTTTCATATGAGGTGTTGACTGAGCACCGTCCACAACCACGATTGCACCCTTAGACTTAGCATATGCCGCAATCTCTTTTACAGGGTTGGTAACGCCCATAACATTGGACACATGACCTATAGCAACAACCTTTGTCTTATCTGTAATCTTGCTCTCGTACTCTTCCTTGGAGATAACACCTTCTTCATCGGGCTCAAGATATACAAGCTTTGCATTTTTCTTCCTGCATACCATCTGCCAGGGCAAGATATTACTGTGATGCTCCATTACAGAGATAACCACTTCATCACCTTCAGATACGTTATCAAGACCGTAGCTGTATGCCACAAGATTAAGAGATTCGGATGTATTTCTTGTAAAAATAATTTCCTCGGGAGTTGCCGCGCCTATAAAATCCGCAACAACACGCCTTGAATCTTCGTACATATCAGTTGCCGCTATGCTCCAGTCGTATAAACCTCTGAGCGGGTTGGCATTAGCCGTGCGATAAAAATTTGATATTGCATCCAGAACCTGATTCGGTCTCTGAGAAGTAGCCGCATTATCAAAATATACATAGTCACCTGAATTTAATATATCGAAGTCTTTTCGATAATCTCCGATGTTAGCCATTTTCTTTTCCTACCTGTTAAATAATATTCTGAATGTAGAATATAACTCTCTGTTCCAGTTCCTTATCGGGAATCGTTCTTGCAACGCTGTCAAGTCTTGCCCTGATCATCATGCGTTTTGCACTTTCTTCATCGATTCCTCTTGTCTGCATATAGAACAACAAGTCCTCGCCAAGCTGTCCTATTGTTGCGCCATGTCTTCCGTCAACATCTTCTTCCTGACAAAGTATCACGGGCATGCTGCGGTTTATAACATCAGGGCTCAGCATAAGTGTATCTTCCTGCTCATCACCTGCCGATCCCGAGCTTCCGTTTTTAAAATCAATTGTTCCTCTGAATACCTTTGTTGCGGAATCCATCAGAATTCCTTTTGCGTGCATGACTGAGTTTGTATTTTTTCCTCTCTGGTCTGCGATGTAATTCACATCAAGGAAATTATTGTATCTAACAAGATATCCCATGTTAGATATTAGCTCAGCATCTTTTTCAACAAGATTCACAAGACAACCTGTCCAGGTCTTCTCTGCTCCAAGTTCCAACGTTGTAACGCCGATCGATCCGCCCTTAAAACAGGCACCGCCGATATCATCGAAATGAATGAACTTATCGCCAAGCATCTGAATCTTATAAATATTTATCTTTGCGCCCTCTTCAGCAAGAAGTCTTGTGCTGATCCCATGGAATCCGCCGAACTCTTTCTCCGACTCATACACAAGAATAACGCTTATCTCAGAATCTTTCTTGGCATGAATGACCTGCGATGATATACATCCTTCGCCGTCTTTCATCTTGTATTCTATGACAACGGGCTCGGAAACTTTGACATTTTCCTCAACCGTATACACATCACACTTTGCGCCTGCAGAGATCATGAGCTCGTCCACATCGATTCCCATGCCCGTTCTGATTGCCTGTCCGTCATTTCTTCCGGATGTATCTGCGTTAGGCCCTGCAAAATCACCTGTGGTATACATGATCCTGTCTTTATTCTTTATAAAGATTTCTCCTGCTTCTGTAAAATCAACTCCGCGTCTTACATCTACACCCTTCGGCATCTTGACTGCACCGGGAGTTTCAAAGCTGTCTATTTTTATATCCGATTCGGAAACTGTGCTGTCATTGACTTTCAGAAAACCATATGTCAGAACAGGCAGCACATTAACCTTCATGTTCAAATCTTTGTTCATGTGAAATCCCTTCTTAATGTCCGCTCATTTCAAGCTTTATAAGGTTATTCATCTCAACTGCATACTCAAGCGGAAGTTCCTTAGATACAGGATTGGCAAATCCGCTTACGATCATCGCCTTAGCCTCTTCTTCACTGATTCCTCTGGACATAAGATAAAAAATTGCGTCATCACTGATTCTTCCAATCTTAGCCTCGTGTCCTACATCAGCATCATCAGTTCTGATATCCATTCCGGGAATGGTATCCGCTCTTGAAATACTGTCAACCATGAGTGAGTCACAAGAAACCGATGCTTTTGCCTTTTTAGCCGAACTCTGAATTACAACGCTGCTTCTGTATGTTCCTATTCCGCCGTCCTTGGAAATTGACTTGGAATTGATAACCGATGTCGTTCCAACTCCCTGATGTACTACCTTTGCTCCTGTATCAAGGTTCTGACCTTTTCCGGCAAAAGTGATACCGGTAAATTCCATCTTGGAATGATCACCCTTAAGGATTGTCATGGGATAAAGATATCCCGTATGAGACCCAAACGATCCCGATACCCACTCCATGATTCCGTTCTCTTCAATAAGAGCTCTCTTGGTATTAAGGTTGTACATATTCTTGGACCAGTTCTCTATTGTGGAATAACGAAGTCTTGCATTCTTAGCCACAAAGAGTTCTACCGCTCCGGCGTGGAGATTGGCTACATTGTACTTTGGCGCCGAACATCCCTCTATAAAATGAAGGTCCGCACCTTCATCGACAATTATGAGTGTATGCTCGAACTGTCCCGCTCCTGCCGCATTAAGTCTGAAATATGACTGAAGGGGAATATCTACCTTAACTCCCTTAGGTACATATACGAATGATCCGCCTGACCATACCGCTCCGTGAAGTGCGGCAAATTTGTGATCCGTAGGCGGTATAAGAGTCATAAAGTGGCTCTTGATCATGTCTGCGTATTCTGTTCTCATAGCGCTCTCAAGATCTGTATATATAACACCCTGAGCAGCAACTTCATCTTTTACATTGTGATATACAAGTTCAGAATCATACTGAGCACCTACACCTGCAAGAGATTCTCTCTCTGCCTGAGGAATACCGAGTCTTTCAAAAGTGTTCTTGATATCCTCGGGAACATCTTCCCAGTTATTCTTCATATCAGACTTATGTCTTACATACGATGTGATCCTGTCCATATCAAGGCCTTCAATACTTGGGCCCCATTTGGGCATCTCCATCTCGTTGTAGAGCTTCAAACACTTGAGTCTGAAATCTCTCATCCATTCAGGATCGTTCTTTTCCGCAGAAACCTTTAATACAGTTTCTTCATCAAGACCTTCCTGCATTCTGTAAAAGTCTTTTTCTGTCTCTATATCTTTAAATTCATATGCGCTGCGGTCTATCTCAACCACTTTCTGTTTGTTATCGCTCATATCAATCCTCTGTTATTCAGCTTCTGAGATAAACTTCTCAAATCCGTTAGCGTTGATCTCGTCAACAAGTGATCCGTCACCTGTGCAAACAAGTTTTCCCTTTACAAGCACGTGTGTATAATCAACATGAAGTGCCTCAAGGATCTTGGTGCTATGTGTGATTATAAGAAGTGCTCCGTCCTTTTTCTTCTGATACTCCTGAATGCCCTTAGATACTGTTCTTACAGCATCAACATCAAGTCCCGAATCTGTTTCGTCAAGAATCGCAAGCTTGGGATTGAGCATAAGAAGCTGAAGAATCTCTGCTTTCTTTTTCTCACCGCCTGAGAAACCAACGTTAAGATCTCTGTCTGCGTAGGACTCATCCATAGAAAGAACTTCCATAGCTGCCTTAAGTGATTTCTGGAAAGCCATGAGCTTTACAGGTGCACCTGTCTGAGCATGAAAAGAATTTCTTATAAAGCTGCTAAGCGAAATTCCCGGAATCTCGTGTGGATTCTGGAATGACAGGAACATTCCGGCCTTAGCTCTCTTATCTGCAGAAATATCTGTAATATCCTGCCCGTCAAAAATAATATTTCCCTCTGTCACACAGTAATGAGGATTTCCCATAAGAGAATATCCAAGTGTGGACTTTCCTGCTCCGTTCGGTCCCATGAGAACATGAGTCTCTCCCGGCTTTATATCTAAACTGATCTTGTGCAGAATCGGCAACTCGTTATCTATTGAAACAGATAAGTTTTTTACCTGTAATAAAGACGTATCTGACATGATAATTTTCCTTTCTATGTTTTCCTACCAACTTGGTAGGAAATATAATAACACCTCATATTTCTGTTGTCAATTTTCAAACAATCTAAAGTTTATCATAAAACCCCTTGACATACTACATAAAAGTATTTAAAATACAATCTTGTCAGTACCGTGCGGGTGTAGTTCAATGGTAGAACACTAGCCTTCCAAGCTAGATACGTGGGTTCGATTCCCATCACCCGCTTTACTGATTTTTTTTTACCCTTTTTTCTTTCTTTAATTAGCAAGGAGTTAATTCATGGAACTGTTTATCGATGTTGTCATGGACGCGCTTATCGATTCTCTTAAGATACTCCCCTTTCTTTTTATAACTTATCTTTTAATGGAATATCTGGAGCACAAGACTCAGGAATATACGTCTGCGATTGTCCAAAAAACAGAATATTTCGGGCCTTTATGGGGCGGACTTATTGGAGTTTTCCCTCAGTGCGGATTTTCAGCGGCTGCTTCAAACCTGTATGCAGGAAGAGTCATAACGCTCGGAACGCTTATAGCAATATATCTTTCGACTTCGGATGAGATGATCCCGCTCTTTATATCTGAGCAGGTTCCGGCGCCGATCATGATAAAGATATTATTGATAAAGGCAGTTATCGGAATTATTGCAGGTTTTGTTATAGACGCCGTTGTACACTGGCATCATATGAATCACAATAAGCGACTTGACGATCCGGTTCAGATAAATGCCCTTTGTGAAAAAGAGCATTGTCACTGTGAAGAAGACGATCACAGCGGTTTTATCGGAATCGTGAAATCTGCATTTGTCCATACGATCCATATTTTTGCTTTTGTTCTTGTTCTTACTTTGATATTGGGATTTGCGATTGAGCTTATCGGTGAAGATAAATTATCGGAACTGCTTAAGACAAGTCCGGTGATCAGCCATCTTCTTGCGGGAATTATCGGTCTTATTCCCAACTGTGCGGCTTCGGTCATAATCACAACCTTATATCTTGATAAGATGATCACTTTCGGAACCATGATGTCCGGTCTTTTGGTCGGAGCCGGAATCGGACTTTTGGTATTGTTCAGAGTAAACGATAATAAAAAAGAAAATATCAGAATCGCTATTCTTTTGTTCCTTATAGGAACTGTCGTAGGCGCTTTGCTTGACGTCCTTGGAATCGCATTATAGAAAAAACATATAACAAAGCATGAAAATACCCCGATGCATATGCATCGGGGTTTCTTATGTACTGACTAAAGCAATTGATTAAACTAGTGTTACCTGTTGTTTAATAAATCTAATTGAATTAGCTATTATTATTTTGCTGATGAAGCGTCTGCTGCTGCGTCTGAAGATGCCTCTGATGAAGCGTCTGAAGATGCCTCAGATGAAGCGTCTGATGAAGCATCTGAAGATGCGTCTGTAGCTTCTTCTGTTGTCTCTTCTGTAGCTGCCTCTTCAACTGAGAAAGCTTCTACTGATGCCTCTACAGATGTCTCCTCTGTAGCTGCGTCTGCTGCTTCGCCGCAACCAGCAAGAACTGCTGCTGAAAGTGTTAAAACTGAAAGTAATGTAACGATATTCTTCTTCATAATATATTCTCCTCTTTTCTGCATACTTTGCAATTACGAATTATTGCAAACAATTGCTTCAGTACAGTTATAGATTATATATTGTGAAATGAAGAATGTCACCGACAAATCGTCGCATAATATCTTAAGATTTCCTTAATATTTTGTGCAATTCTCACAAATTTTATTGATTTTGAATGTCTGCGACCCCTGTTCCGGCTGTTGAATCATAGCTAAGTGTTATGTATATACCCTCTCTTGAAGCCTGATTAAAGTCCCCGCAGACAAACGAATATGCCTTTCCCCCGTCATCTTTTATGACAATTTCCCACTGTGCACTGTCTATTTTGATATCAAGATCGACACCGACAAGTGTATATCCCGCAGCAACCGTTATCCCATCGCCAAGCAGGTTTGCAGAGTATTCATCACTTGTCATATCATGAAGAACCATCTCCGTTATCGTAAATTCCGTGTTGTTTATGACTGTTGCGTTTAGCATTGCCTCTTTTAAGGCCGCTTCTCTTTTGGCATTATCTTCGGCAAGTTTTGCATCAAGCGTCAGCTGTATACTCTGATATTCCCCGGTAAGCTCGGTCATCTTGGGAACATAATATTCCAGCATACTGTCACTTAGTTTGGAGAAATCTTTATTTTCTATAGCGCTTTCTTTCTGCGCTAGTTCATCAAGAGTTCCCCGTAGGCTTGAATCTGTTATGTCAAGATATGTATTTTCCGCATTATTCTTGGCTTCAACAAGAGCTGCCTTTAAAGCCTCCGCTTCGCTTAGTTTCTCCGGTGAAGGTTTACACGCGACAAGCAGGAGCGCCGTCATAAGCGTTCCTGCTCCGCAAATCAACCTGTTAATCTTCATATTTTGTCCCCCGATTCATTTTCTGCATACTCGGGCTCATTGTAATAGTAATCCATGATAAGTGCAACTACATGACAATAACTGACTTTTCCGGAAAGCACTCCGTTTACTTTAAGATTGGTATCTATGAAGGTTTCAGCCGCTTTTTTAACCGTTGCCGTCTTAACTACGGCTTTCTTTTCAACTTCAACCCACGCTTCCTTGGTAAGGAACTGGTTGTCGTACTTTACTCTGTCCGATATTTTCACATGTGACTTATATTCCTGCTTGCTGACTGCATTATAAAAATCATTGTTTATATAATTAAGAACTCCCAGATATCCACTGTATCTAAACACAATGTCATCAGATTTTATACAAGCCAGAAATCCCAGGGAGTTCGCTTCATCTTCATATATATATCCATGTGTGTGTGCAAGTTCATGACACATGGTAAAGGGCTTATTCATTATAGACATCGTGTCGTTATAGTTTGCTTCCATAGAGAACGGGAAGTAATACCCCTGCATATATTGCTGACTCATAAAACCTGAGAAATGAAGCGGCTTGGGCGTAACATAAAATCCTCCAAGCCTCGGAAATTCTCCCTCAAGATTTTTCATTGCACGGATAGCCTGAGTTTCCATGTTTCCGCAATATATAACATTTCCTCTTTCATCGTGAGGAACCTGCTCTGCAAGTTCATTACATTTTTTAACCACGTAGTCTCGCAGTTCCGCAAGCTGTGCAAGATCGTATTCTCTTGTATAACCCGCTTTTGCCACTTCAAGCTTGGACGTATGATACAAAACAAAGCAGTTGAGCGACATTATCGTACATACTATCGCCATAACTATCGGAGATACTCTGTGAAGAATTCCGGAAATTCTCTTAAACACTTTATCTGCACGATAGAATCCACGGCCCTTTTTTAAAGCACTTCTTGAATAAATCCAGAATAAAGTATGTACAGCTATGAATAAAAGCGCAAAGGCTGTAAATACAACAAGTATCACCAGCATGATCTCGCCAACCGAAAAAGCAAATCGGCTTGTAAGCGCTCCGTACACCGATGTTATCCTCGGATAAATGTTCGTAACGTAGAAGTCAGAAAAGGCCGCACTTTTCCATGCGGCCAAATTAAAAATAAAACAAAATGCCATTATTAAGGATATTTTTATGGAGAATACTCGTTTTCCGTGCATTTTTCTGACTCCCTGTTTCTTAAAATTCATTTATAAATATTCTACATTAAAAATATGGACTGAAAATGACCAAACTATTGATAAATCGTTCATATTTTATACATATATTTGTTTTTAATTTTCTTTTATCCTTCTCTCAATATGGTAAAATTATCTTGAAAAGGAAATCCCTTTGCGGAGGAACGGAGGATCACACATGCGACTGCTTCTTGCTGATGACGAAAAAGAATTATCCAACGCCCTCGTAGCTATATTGAAACACAGCAGCTACACGGTAGATGCTGTCTACAACGGGACAGATGCCTTAGACTACGCGCTTACGGGAAACTACGACGGAATAATCCTGGACATTATGATGCCCGGGCTTGATGGAACGGAGGTCCTTAGACAGCTGCGAAACAGAGGAATATCTACTCCCGTTCTTTTTTTGACTGCAAAATCCGATGTCGATGACCGTATAAAGGGTCTGGATCTTGGTGCCGACGACTATCTTACAAAGCCTTTCGACATGGGCGAACTTCTCGCCAGGATTCGTGCAATGCTTCGAAGAAAATCTGATTTTTCACCGGTCAATCTGACTTGCGGAAATCTGACGCTTGATAGGAACGTATATGAGCTGTCCACTCCGAATCACAAACGTATACGGCTTGCGGGACGCGAATTTCAGATGATGGAAATGCTCATGGATACTCCCGGTAGGATTGTCTCCGTTGATACCTTTATGTCACATATCTGGTCTGACGGCGAAGCCGACGTAAATGTTGTGTGGGTAAACATCTCAAATCTTCGAAAAAAAATCCTTTCTCTTCATGCAAACTGCGAAATAACGGCCTGCAGAGGAATCGGATATTCAATAAATGTGATTAAACCAGGTAAACCGGAGCTGTAAAATGGTAAATAAATTAAGAAAAAAATTTGTTATAACCGCTATTCTTTCACTGCTCCTGATTCTTGTTACAATGATCGGCATAATAAACGCCATCAACATGCATCAGGTCGTTTCTGATGCAGATGACACTCTTGCGCTCCTTTCATCAAACAACGGATATTTTCCTGCAAAGATTATTTCCAAAGCTACAAAAGTCACTTCTTCCTTTAAAACACCGGGTGCATTCGATTGGGAAGTGATCAATTCAAATCATTCTGCGGAAACGCCCTTTCAGGCAAGATATTTCTGGGTAAAAATGGATTCTCATGCCAATACGATAAAAATTAATACCGTCCACATCGCATCAGTTTCGCACGATATCGCCGAGCAATATGCAAAAGATCTGTACTTTTCAAACTCAAGAAAACTCGGCTTTTATCATTCCTACAGATATCTGATATCCGATGCCTCGGACGGCACGAAGCTTCTTCTTTTCCTTGATCTGAGTACCGCGATAATAAATGCCAAACAACTTATGGTCCAGTCACTGGCGATCGGCATACTTGCTCTTATCGCCATGTTTATTCTGGTATTTCTTTTTTCCGGACAGGCCGTTGCACCCGCCGTCGAATCCTTGGAGAAGCAAAAGAGATTTATCACAGACGCAGGACACGAGCTCAAAACTCCTCTTGCCGTAATCTCCGCAAATATCGACGTTCTTGAGCTTGAGCAGGGCAAAAACGAGTGGACTTCGAGCATAAGAAATCAACTAAAGCGCATGAACAGTCTTGTAAAAAATATGCTGACTCTTTCCAGACTGGATGAAGAGAGGATGCACGTTGTATTTACAGACTTTGACCTCAGCGAAACGCTTAAAGATGCCGCTATTTCTTTTGAACCAATCGCTGAATCGCAAGAAAAAAAATATAAGATTGACATCCCAGACGGAATACATATCGTAGGAAATAAGAGCTCAATGAACCAGCTCGCCTGTTTACTTATAGACAATGCCTTTAAATATTCGTCTCAGAACGGAAGCATCCATGTTCTTCTTTCAATGGGAAAACACATTGTCTTTGAAGTTTCCAATACCTGTGATACAATTCCTTACGGTAATCTGGACAGACTTTTTGACAGGTTCTACAGAGCCGATTACTCAAGAAGCAGAGAAACGGGCGGATACGGCATAGGTCTTTCCGTTGCAAGAGCTATCGTCACTTCCCACGGTGGAACGATCGAAGCGATACGTGACGGCGATAAGATAATAAGATTTGTCGTAACCCTTCCGAAATCACAGAACAAAAATACTCAGAAGAATAAATAGGTAATATGAATAATACTCTTAATATAATACATGAAGACAATGACATTATTGTTTGCCACAAGCCTGCAGGAATGGCTACTGAAGGCGCCACCGTCGGAAAGATGGACCTTGTAAGTAACATTCGCAACTACCTTGCGCGCAAGAACAGAGCGGCTGGTAAGACCGGCAAGCCTCCATACGTCGGAACCCTCTATAGACTGGATCAGCCCGTGGAGGGTGTCGTTGTTGTTGCCAAAAATAAAGCGGCAGCCACTTTTATCGCCAAGCAGATAAAAGAGCACACCACCGACAAATATTACTATGCCCTTTGCTACGGGAATGTAACTGACGACGCCGGACATCTTGAAGATCTTCTTGTAAGAAAACAGAACGATGGCCTGGCGCTCGTAGTGAGTAGAAAGGAGGCAAACTCACTAAAGAACCAGACCATCATCCTGGGTAAGGGCCAAGAACAGCGTATTTTTTCCGGAGAGATAAAGAAAGCTGTCCTTGACTATGAGGTTATGCAAAGAGATGAAAACTCATCGCTTTTGAAAATAAAGCTTCAGACCGGGCGTTTCCACCAGATCAGGGTACAGCTTGCTCACATGGGGCATCCCATCCTCGGTGACAGGAAATACGGAACAAAAGAGTCCCTTGAGTATTCCGAAAGATTAGGAAAAACAAACGTGTGTCTTGCCTGCTACCGATTTGGTTTCGTGCATCCTTCGAGCAAGAAAAAAGTATTTTTTGAGATTACAATTCCTCAGTCTTTGAAGCTATAGACCTCGAACAGATAATCTCCAGATTGCCATTTCTTTCACGCATTTCATCGAGCATACTCTTTGTAGAGGTTTTTGCTCGCAGCGTAATTTTATAGCTGAGTCTGTAAAGACTTCCCATTGCTGTGGTTCTGACCTCCATCAGCTCAGCCTTGTTAGTATATCTTTCAAATATGTCATCAAATATTCCTTCAAAATCAAGTCCCTCAGGAACTGTGATCTTGAGATATTTTTCCCCGTTAGCTCCGTTAAACATATTAATGTTGGTAAATATCAGGTTTGCAAGTGTAATAGTAACCACAAAGATTACTGCGATTCCAATGTATCCCATTCCGGTTGCCAAACCTGCCGCCATTGAAAGGAATATGCTTGTTATCTCTTTTCCGGAACCCGGTGCCGATCTGAAGCGGACCAATGAGAACGCTCCCGCTACCGCAACTCCGGCTCCTATATTTCCGTTTACCAACATGATGATAACCTGTACGATCGCCGGTATCAGCGCCAACGCCATTACAAAGCTACCGGTGTAATCATTTTTTATGGTGTACATAAATGCTATATATACGCCAATTGCCAAAGAACATAGAATAGAGATAATAAAAGTCAAACCTGTAATCGTGCCGTTAGGCATTATTGTGCCGAAAACTATGTCTGTCGTTGTCATGCTGTCAATACTCCCTTCAACTTGTCATTATGTCTTTTGTTAAACCGCTCTACGCAGTGCAACAATCTTAGATTTGTCTTCTTTCTTGGGTACGATGCCCTTTTCAGCCATCTCAGCCGTCTGGCCATACATGTACTCAAGATATCCTCTTCCGTACTTGGAAAAAGAAGTCTTTCTGATATTAAGTTCATCAAGGATCTTAGCAAGTTCAGGAGACATGGCTCCTGCGATTTTAAGCTCCATAAGGTGTTGTCCCGGAAGCAAGATCTCATGCCCGGAAGTACTTTCCTTGAGGCTAAGCTTGTCAGTCCTCCATCTGATATTTGTATCAAATGTGATTCTGAGTTCAGGATCGTTTATACCCACCATCGCGATTCGGTCATACGAAATAACCATCGCAGGGGCAATCCCTTTGTAGTACTTAAGAAAATAGTCTATCTCATTAGAAATCTGAGACTTTTCCTTAGGTTCCTTGTGATTTACAAGATAGTCAACAGCTTCCGAATATGGCATGGAAATTCTTCTTTTATAAACAACCCCCTTAAACTTTTTCTTGATCTCGATAAAAGATGTCGTATCATCTTTGGCCGTTCCGTAGCTTCTTAGTCGAAGCTTTTCCTTATAAACGGGCTTTTCAAGAGATCTCTCGATTAGTTTATAGTCAGGTGTGTCAAAATAAATGTTCTGTATGGAAGTCTTACCGTAGCAGTCTACTTTTGCCATATTTTCAAGCTTTTTCATGAGCTTTGTATATTGCTCATCATTAAGCAGATATTTAACTTCAATTCTTTGAAACACATCTTTGAACCCTGCCATTCCTTCTCCTTTCCGATTGAGTTTCTCACCTCCTTAAAAATTTTATTAGCCGAACCTAAAAATAACTTAAAATTACGAAAAAACATTCGCAATTTTGTTAATAATTATGTTATAATGAAATTGAAACATCGGCTGTCTTTTACGGAAAAAGCGAGGTGCCCATGTACAAAAAAGGTGATAAAGTCATTTTACTTGATTACAGTGGAAAACCGGTTGTACCCAACATTGTTGCAGTTATTGAAGATGTTTTTGGCAATGACAGAGTCAGGCTCTTATTGCCCGACAACGGATGCTGTATGGAATTTGTCGACAGATTTGAAAAGATCGACGAAAAGAAATACGACGAGATTCTTCATTCGGTAAAAGAAAATGAGAAAAATCTTCCGGTGGATCTGCAGCTGGACATAAGAAAATTTGCTGCAAAGCATCCCCGTCGCAGAAAAGATGAGATTCTTAATATGTTCGATCAGGATAAGCGCTATATCTCCATCCTTCAAGCTTATTCCGGACGTGTCATGATGTATGGAGAAGAGAATATAAACGAGCATTTCCTCTATGAATACAATGACGCCGTCAGGGGCATCATTAAGACAAGAACTTTTTTCCATGAACTCGATGAATCAATCCCCGTTCCCGATCTGTGATTCGCCGCTGTTTGCCACATACAGCCCGATTCCCAAGCAGATGAACGCATAGGGTGTTGATAACACATGGGAAAAAGATACCATTCCGTTAAGATAATATGAAACTATAGGGAGCGCGCAGATAATAGCTGCGGGCCCCTTTTCTTTATTGCATTTTTTTAGGCTTCCAAGAACATAGAAGGCAAGGAAAAGTAATCCGACAAGTCCCGCAAGACCGCCTTCTATAAGCTCTGTAAGGAAAATACTGTGCGCGTTTGTAAGTCTGTTTTCTCCAAACTCATTTATCAAGATCTCGGCCCGTGCAGGCTTTGAATAGGCATAGGTGCTAAAACAGTCCCTTCCCACACCGATAATTTTCCTGAAAGAAGGCAATTCTTTGTACATATCAAGAGTCACGCGCCAGATTGTTCCGCGTCCGTTTCCCGCAATATCGTCAAATCTTAACATCACAAATATAAGTGCGGCAGTTGCAATAACGGATACAACAGTCCTGTATATCCTTCTGTTTCTTTCGCCTTTTAAGCTCTCTTCCTCTTCTTCCTTATTGATTGACAGTAACATGTAGGATAAAAGCCCGACGGTCATAAAAAATATTCCGCCGTTCATATCGCATATTCTTATAAGTATGTTATCCGAATACGTATATTTTTCGGGAAATATTCCAAGCAAAATCTTTACCTCGAACATGGAAAGCCCGAGAATAAACAGTTGTATCATGAGCGCCTGTAATCTCTCTTTTTCATAGAGGCAGTACCAGATAAGAAGGCCATAAGTACCTATAAGTATCAAAAGAGCGCTGTCACTTCCCTGCACAAGAAGTGACATAATAAGGGCAATGCTGTATAAACTCCAAAAATAGAACTCTTTTCCAAAAAGTTCACGAGTCACGGCAAATCCGATCCCAAGCGGTGCAAAGATTGAAAGATATCCGGCATACCAATTGATATTACCGATACATGCGACAAATGAAGGATCTGTTCCGGATACGCTTAGAACATGCATTCCAAAGCGCTCTGCTATAACTATGATGCTTATGACAAAGGGAGTTATAAAAATTGCGGCAAGTACATATCCGTTGGTGGCTAAGCCCTCAGAATACGCAAAGCAGAAAAACAGCATAAGAAACATTGTGATAAATCCCGTTCTCCATCCTTCAATCCCAAAGAAACTTACTTTTTGATCGACAGAAAAAGCGAGATTGATCAGATTCAGACAGAGGCACACTTTAAAAAGGCTTCGTATCTCGGATTTCTCCACACCTTTTTCGATAAACTCAGAAATGTACGCAAAAATAATAAGCCCCGCGATGGCAGCGCTTATTATCATGTATATATTCCACTTTTCCTCTCCGAGCATATAATACCCGTCCTTCATATAGATAGGAAGGATAGCAGAAAGCATTATCAGATAAAATGTCAAAAGAATCTTTCTATACTGCATAACACAAAATCAAACCTTAAATCTGTAACCTACGCCCCAGATTGTCTCTATGTACTGAGGATTTGATGTATCATACTCAATCTTCTCACGGATTTTTTTGATATGAACGGTTACTGTTGCAATGTCACCGATGGAATCCATATTCCAGATCTTTCTGAAAAGTTCTTCCTTCGTAAATACGTGATTTGGATTTTCTGCAAGGAATGTGAGAAGGTCGAACTCTTTTGTTGTAAAGCTCTTTTCCTCATCATCCACATATACTCGTCTTGCAGTCTTGTCAATCTTAAGGCCTCTTATCTCAACAAAGTCATTGCTCTCATGTCCCGATCCGACAAGTCTTGAGTATCTTGCCATGTGAGCCTTAACACGCGCAACAAGCTCCGAAGGGCTGAAAGGCTTTGTGATGTAATCATCTGCTCCAAGTCCCAGTCCTCTTATTTTGTCTATGTCATCCTTCTTGGCTGAAACCATGAGGATCGGCACATCTTTCTTTTCCCTTATGTGCTTACAAACTTCGAATCCATCCATTCCGGGAAGCATGAGATCTAAGATCACAAGATCGAACTCCTCGGCAAGAGCTGTGCGAAGTCCCGCATCTCCCGTGTTTTCGATAGCCACCTCAAAGTCACTGAGTTCTAAATAGTCTTTCTCAAGGTCAGCAATTGCCTCTTCATCCTCAACAATAAGTATTCTGCTCATACACTCTTCTGCCTTTCTTTAAATATTATGGTCAACTGTAACTGTTTCGGAACCACCTGCAAATTCAATGTACTTTCTGAGCACGAAATGCATACACGTTCCCTCTCCCTCATGGCTTGTTGCCCATATATATCCGCCATGATCTTCTATGATCTTCTTTACAATAGAAAGACCTATTCCGCTTCCGCCCTGCTTGGAGTTTCTGGAAGCATCCGTTCTGTAAAATCTGTCAAAGATATTCGGAATGTCTTTCTGGGCTATACCTTTTCCGTTATCTTCAAGTTCAACGCGAATCGAATCGACTTCGTCCAATATCCTTATGTCGATCTGTCCCGTTCCGTCATCCCTGTCCAGATACTTAACGCTGTTGCTCACTATGTTGTTCACAACTCTCTTAAGCTGCTCGGGATCTGCAACTATTTGCGTATCCGGTCCCGTAAGATTTGAATAATTAAGCTTTATGGATTTGCTCTCAAGATCTGCACCGATCTCTTCAATACAATCTCCGAAATACTCCGCAACACCCAGCTTTACAAAATTATACGGGATTCTGTTGTTATCAATACTGGAGTATAGCGTCAGCTCGTTAATAAGATTATTCATGTCATTTGCCTTATTATAAATAATCTTAATATACTTGCGCTGCATATCGGGATTGGCCGCAACACCCTCCATAAGTCCCTGTGAATATCCTTTTATGGCAGTTATCGGGGTCTTAAGATCATGAGAAATATTACTGATAAGCTCCCTGTTCTGCCGTTCTCGTTCTATCTTTTCTTCCGCGGATTCTTTGAGCCTAAGGCGCATGTCCTCGTAGTTCCTGTAGATAGCACCTATCTCACCTTTTTCCTTGATATCTGTCGGAAGTATGTAATCAAAGTTACCGTCCTTGATGTGCTGCATTGCTATATTCAGCTCATCTATCGGTTTAATAAAACTTCTTCCAAGCCATGTCGTAAGCAATATACTCGTCAGCAAAAGAACAAGCACTATCGACACTGCCATATATATAATAAGAGATTTTGGAAATTCTGCTTTTATTCCTGAAATAATATAAAGACTTCCGGGTTCTCCGGTTGAAAAAATAAAATTGTATTGCCTTACAAATAATCTTGATTCCGGTAATACAAATATACTGTTGCCGCCACCTTCGTAGTTGAGCTCGCTTATAATGCTCTCAGCATTTTCCGCATTTTCAGCGGCGACATAAAAACTTACGTCTCCTCTTTTTACAATTATATATGAATATAAAGAGGCCACCTCTTCATCAATACTCCGCAGTACATCGGGATTTTCCAGAATAAAAGGATGAATCAGCCTCTCCGCTTCTATGCCTTTTATTAATTCATCCGTTCCCCTTGCAAAAGCTTCGATAGGATTTGAGACCATATTGTAGTCCACAGACCCTGACCGTTCCTGTGATATCTGCTTTTGTGCAATATATCTTCCACCCACAAGGAACAATCCAAACACAAGGAAAAGCGGGAATATAACAATCACTACTGAAGTGATAATAAGTTTCGTACGGAATCGCATAATAACCCCCTACTTATTTTTAGTATACCATATTTTGTAAACAAGTGTGCATATTGAAGATAATTGTAAAAAAATATAGATACTGTCCAAAAATCGATAACACTATTTTGGAAGTATCTACATCTTTTCACTTTATATCACATATTCAAGCTTATCCGCAAAATGTCCGAGGAACTTGACTGTTCGCTCGTCTTTGGGATTTTTAAGCACTTCTTTTGCCGTTCCTTCTTCAACTACTTTTCCGTCTGCAAGGAACATAATATTATCGGCAACATCAAGAGCAAATTCAAGCTCATGCGTGACGATCACGGATGTTATATGCTGTTCTTTGGAAATTCTTTTTATTATCTCAAGTACGTCCTGAACTTTCTCGGGATCGAGCGCACTTGTAGGCTCGTCAAAAAGTATCACTTCGGGATTTAGCGCAAGTGCTCGCGCTATGCCCACTCTTTGCTGCTGTCCTCCCGACAATTGAGACGGGTAGTGGTCTTTCCAATCATGTAGTCCAACTTGAGTAAGATTCTCAATAGCAATCTTTTCTGCCTCGTCTTTATTTATCTTTTTTGCCTTGATAAGCGGAAGGGTGATGTTCTGAAGCGCTGTTTTATTCTCAAAGAGGCTGAAATTCTGAAATACCATTGCTGTTGATTGTCTGATCTCCAGAATTTCTTTGCTTGTAAGTTTGGCAAGGTCGTAGCTCTTTTCCCCGATGGTAAGCGTTCCTTTATCAGGTCTTTCAAGGATGTTGATGCACCTTAGGGCTGTAGATTTACCTGCGCCCGAAGGCCCGATAATAGCTACAGTTTCTCCCTTATTAACTTCGATATCTATTCCGTTTAATATATTTTTGGCCCCGTATGATTTATATAGGCCCTGCAGCTTTATCATCTTTACTTCTCCTTTATGCTATCTGAGCGTTCTTCGAGTTATAACTTAGTTTTTTCTCCGCATACTTTTGTAAGTAGGTAAGTCCCGTACTAAACAAAAGATATATGAGCGCAACTTCAATGTACAGCGCAAGCGGTTCGTAGGTCGTTGCAACGATTCTCTGTGTTTTCATAAACATCTCGGTTATCGTAATGTTCGCTGCGAGTGACGTATCTTTTACCAATGAGATAAAAGTGTTGAAAAGAGCGGGTATGCAGGCCTTTATTGCTTGCGGAAGGACTATATGATATATCGCCTGCCATGATGTCAGTCCGCAGGCAATCGCGCCTTCCGTCTGGCTCCTTGGCACAGAGATTATCGCTCCTCGTATCGTCTCTGAAGCATATGCTCCCACGTTTAATGAAAATGCTATGATAGCTGACGGAAGTGCAGGAATATTGAGCCCTACTCCGGGCAATCCGTAAAAGATGATAAACAATTGTACAAGTAGCGGCGTTCCTCTGAATACCCATACGTAAAATCTGAATATTTCAGAGAGTACCCTTATCTTCAGCACTCTGACCACTGCTACTATGATAGCCAGTATCATTCCGATTGCAAAAGAGATAAGTGTCAGCGGAATTGTAACTGTGATTCCGGCCAATACGATATTGGGTAGCGCCTTTATTATTATATCAAGTAGTCTTGTGCTCATATATTTCTCCGTCTGTCTGCAATATTACTTTGCAACTGTTATATCTTCTCCAAAATACTTTTCTGAAATGCTCTTAAGTGTTCCATTATCTCTGATCTCTTTGAGTGCGGAGTTAACTGCTTCCTGAAGGTCGCTGTCGTCTTTTCTGATAAGGATTGCAGATTCGGTTGCTTCGTCAGATGTTGCTACAACCTTTGCATTTGCATCGGGCTGATTTGCCTTATAATCAAGGAAAGTAACGTTGTCATTTACTGTCGCATCCGCACGTCCCTGAATAACAAGCTGGATTGACTCTGAAAATCCGTTTGTTGATACAATCTTTCCGCCATAGCTCTCTGCAAGTTCTGCCCAGTTACTTGTGACTGTAAGTGCAACATCTTTTCCCTTTAATTCTTCAAAGCTGTTTATATCTGTGTTGTCACCGTTTACGATTACAACGCCGTATACATATGTATATGGATCGGAGAAAAGATATTTCTCTTTTCTTTCATCAGTGATGGAAACCTGATTTGCAATCGCATCATACTTTCCTGCATCAAGACCTGCGATGATTCCGTCCCACTGTGTCTCTGTGAACTTTGCTTCAAGGCCGAGCTTGTCTGCTATAGCCTGTGCAACTTCGATATCAAAACCTGTGAGCTTATCACTTTCATCATGGAATGAATACGGTGCGTAAGTTCCTTCTGTTGCAAATGTGATATATCCGTTTTCTTTGGCTGTCTCGTAGGTTGTCTTTGCTCCTGATTCCTCTTTAGCCTGTCCTTCTTCACTTCCCGCCTCTACAGATGCTTCTTTTGCTGTATTTGCTTCTGATGTTGCCGCTTCCTCGCTTCCGCATCCTGTAAGTATTGTTCCAAAAACACCGACTGTTAATAGTGCTGCTGCTAACTTTTTCATAATCTCAAATCTCCTATACTTCTGTAATTCTCTGTCCGCTTGGGATGGAATCATAGTATCATCGCAGGGTGCTGTTGAAAATTCAATACATTTTATCTCTGGCAATAAGGATTCTTTATCGCGGGGTGTAGTATGAATCATTCACTGCTATGAGTATTTGATGCAAAGTATATAAAAGTATATAATTAAATCGAAAGTATATAGAAGTATATAAGCATTTACAAAGTATATAAATGTATATAGAAAGGAGCCACATATGGAACGAAATCCTTTTGTCATAAATTTTGGAAAAGTACCAAGTCAATATATAAGCAGAGAATTGATAATCGATGAGATTGTTCAGGAAATGACCGAAGAAGATTCGCAGAATAATTGCTTCATGCTTACGGGAACCAGAGGAAGCGGTAAGACTGTAACCATGACTGCAATTGAGAAAAAGATTTCTGCGTCAGAGGACTGGATTGTAATAAGGCTGAACGCTGAGAGAAATATGCTCGAGAGCTTAGTCGGTAAGCTCTATGACAGCAGAGAATTCGTGACAAAATTTGTTGATGCAAATCTTAATCTTTCGAAGTTCGGAATTGGCCTTAATCTCAAGACCAAATCTCCTGTCGCTGATATTGAATCCGCGCTCGAGATAATGCTTAAAGAAGTTCGAAAGAAAAAGAAAAAAGTTCTCGTAACTGTTGATGAGGTGTCAAACACCGCCTATATGAAAGAATTTGTGAGCAGCTTTCAGATTCTTATAAGAGAAGAACTGCCTATTTTCCTACTGATGGCAGGCCTTTATGAAAACATCAGCAATTTAAAAAATGCAAAGAATCTCACTTTTTTATACAGAACACCGCAATATGAGATGGAGCCGCTTAACCTTACTTTAATTGCTGCGAAGTATTCAAAGGTATTCGGAATCGATAGAGAAAAAGCAATGGATATGGCACTTATTACAAAGGGCTATCCCTTTGCTTATCAAGCCTTGGGTAAATACATCTGGGAAGAAAAAAATCATGAATTAACCGAATCTGTACTTATAAAATTTGATGAAGCGCTCAGCTACTACGTTTATAAGAAGATGTGGTCAGAGCTGTCCGAAAAGGACAAATGGTTTATGTCATTTATAGTGAAAAAAGATGTCATGCCTGTTTCCGAACTGCTTGAACTAACCAAGCAAAAGAAAAACGAGTTCTCACAGTACAGAGAAAGGCTTAGAGATAAAGGACTTATCGATGTTTCAGGCAGAGGAATGATAAAACTTACTTTGCCCAGATTTGATGTATTCGTAAAAAATGAATTGAGATAATTTTTTCCGGAGGATAACTATGATAAGACTCGTTGAACTCAAAGATAAAGAATCATGGTACTCCCTCGATAAGCATCTACCTGAAGCGGTATTTGATGAAAAGGTAGCATGCAAGCAGGGGTATGTTTATGTTGAAGATGAAAAGGTTATCGGTGTGCTTAGATATAACCTTTTCTGGGACAATACGCCGTTTTGCACAATGCTCTTTATTGATTCTACTTATCGCAGTAAAGGCTACGGAAAGCAGATGATTGAATACTGGGAACAGGATATGAAATCACAAGGCTACGGAATGATCATGACATCTACGCAGGTCGATGAGGATGCTCAACATTTTTATCGCAAGCTTGGTTACAAGGATTGTGGCGGATTTATCGTAGATATTCCGGGATATGAGCAACCTATGGAAATGATCATGATAAAGAAAATATAGATGCAATATGACTTACATTAAATAAAGTCAGCTGAACATTGTTTTTTGACATTTCTACATACTAACAACACGAGGATAGCATAATGACAGAAAAAGAATTATGGGCAGAGTTTTGCTCAAAAAAGAATGTTGATATAAACACACCTTACGAAGCATGGGGCTTTGGAGGTGTCGAAGAAAGTGATACAGATAAGCTTGCAGAATTGGTTTTACAGGGAAAGAAGTTTGGAACCGCAAGTTCATATGATGAATATGTCATGGAAGATATTACCGATGAGATTCCAAAGGTCGGAGATTACAGTGTAATCCTGAACAGCAAAGATGAGGCTGTATGTGTGATTAAAGACTATGATGTCTATATCAGACCTTTTGGAGATGTACCACCATTCCATGCTTATGCAGAAGGCGAAGGCAATAGGTCGCTAGAGTATTGGCGCAATGTTCACACAAATTTTTTCAAAGAATGTCTTGATGAGACAGATATGCCTTTTAATCAAGAGTCCAAAATAATATGTGAGAAATTCAGCGTTGAATATATTCCGGGCGAAAATCTACCGGATGAAGAACTTCTTTTTGTTGAACCTTCCATGAATTTTGAAAAAGAAATAGCGGCATATAGACAGGAACTGCTTGATGCTGATTCTTCTTTTGACGGATGTTTTTCTATGAAAAGAATGCCAAATATAAAAGAATATGTTGATCATTGCATTGAGTGGGCTAATCCCAGAAGGGAAGCAGATGAGCGTGGAGCCTGGGGAAATGTGCTTCTGGCCATAAGAAAGTCTGATATGAAAATGGTTGGCTGCATGCAGGTTCACAACGTTCTCACTGAGAAAATGAAGAATTATACAGGACATGTTGGATATTCTGTTCGCCCATCAGAAAGAAGAAAGGGTTATGCAAAAAAAATGCTTGCTAAAGCAGTAGATTTTCTTTCGAGCTTTGGTTTTGAAGAAATCGTTGTCAGTTGCCTTCCTGAAAATGAAGCAAGTAAAAAAACTATTCTTTCTAACGGAGGCGAATATATAGAGACCGTTTTCTTGGATGAAGATAAGGTCTATCTGGAAAAAATTTAAGATTAAAATTTGAGCCAGAGCAAAAAAAATTCTGGGAGGATTATGGGACAACTTAAGTGAGATAATTCTATCATCAAAACGATTAAATGAAAGTTTAAGTTATTGGAGTAATGATATGGGATTATTTTGGGTTGGGATATCTTATCTTTTGGTAGCAACTGTAATGATGCTACTTCAATATGGGTTTTATGCTTTTTTGATAATAATATTTATCATTTTGCTTCTTTCTTCTCGAAAGAAATGATGTGCAAGAAATACATGCAAAAAAATGTTAGAGGGTAATTATTTTATGAGAAGAAATATATTGTTTATTATTGTGCTTATGGGAACAGTACTTCTTGCGGGATGTTCAAAAACATCGCCGGAGGATGGCAATATCCTTGTTATTGAGGAGCAGCCTGCAGAGGCAGGAGCTGAGTTTGTGACTGTACATGGACTTAAATATGTGATTCCGGAGGGATTTGAGGATGCTTCGGTACATCCCGAAGGTTATGAGAAAGGTAATGCTGCAGGCGGCTATACTCATACATATAAGAATGAAAGTCTTGGCATGGAGATTGAGGTAGCTGAGTACGTCTGGGCAAATGTGCCGGTTGAAGCTGAGAACAAAGAAGAATTCTTAAAGAAACAGTATGATAGTTCTGTAGGAGCTGATTTCGAGTCAGAGATAGGTGATGATTATTTTTATAATTCAATACTTGATGTAGCAGGCACACGCACTTATTTCCGTGAAATCGTAACAGATGATGCAGCATTTGATATTACAATAACTTATACAGACGGTGACAGTGAAAGCGAAGCTGTAAAAGATGAATTTATTAATTCATGCACTATAGATAAAGAATGATGGGATAATGAAAAGTTCCGGTTTCCATCAAAAGTCCACCAAATAAATCCCCACCGCAATCTGCTTAAACGACCCTTTCTGCGAGATCTGCGTTATCTTGGCCTTAAGGAGCTTCCCGGCGTCCATAAGCCGCGCAAAAACAGTAAGCGCAAAATATTTCGACGGATATAAAACCGCTTGGGGATTGAACAGAAACTAAAAAAGTGAGGATTCTTATGAACAACGAAAGAAATTTAGCGCAAAACATGAGGGCTGAGCTGAAGCGTAATGGAATTTTTGCTTCTCTCAAGGATTATGAAAACAGAAGAGATCATTTAATCGACCTAAATGATGGTTTTCATGATGTGCTTGATTTTATACCTGATTTTATAATGATCGATCTCTTGAAAGAATATGAATATTCATTTTCATATAAAAACATTGATGAATTTGCCGAAGGGATTCTTGGCTATAAACACGGATCCGTTCAAAGAATGCGAAAGATTGCTAAACATTTTTTCATTTTAAATCCTCATACAAAAGAATTTGAATTGGATAAAGATTTTATGAATTATGATCCCACAAAACTTGAGCCAATGGCAAAATGGAGCAAGCAGGAGTTACTTGCTGCTGATATTAATCCATCCATGACAGTTTATGAAATCGATGCCAAAGTTCGTGAAAACGGTCTTAAAACCTGCACAAGAATTACTGAGGATGAAAATAGAATATTAAAAGCATACAGAATTGCAGACGATACTATAAAAGACCAAATTAAAACTTTGCTAAAGCTACAGTAAAACAGAATCCACTTCCCAATAAATCAGCCTGTGAAGAAGAAGGAACCATAATAGGCTACAGAGTTGAGAGTAAGAGCAAAGCACTTATCGAGATTGACCTGTCTTGGGGATATCTGTACCCTGCTCTATTCAAGCTAGTTATGGATGATATTGATATGAGAAAAACACAACGTAATACGAGTATTATTATTTTTGCTTTCTCTCAGATGCTATCTTCTTTGCCCTTTCCAGTACCTCTGACAAATTATCAGAAGATAACTGTTCTCCATATGCTTCCGCGTTTTTGAGGAGCTGAAAGTTTTTCCTCTCGCTACTTCGTTCCTCATCATAGAGATTTTTTAAATCTATGGAACTATAGATTTCATCTAAAAAAGCCACTGCCTCTTTAGAATGCTGTAAAGAATCGATACTTCCGTATAGATTTTCCACTGCGGTAATGATATCCTCTTTACTTATTTTTTCTTCTGAGATGACCCCAATAATATCAGACCTGTCATATTTATAAGGACGCAGTGAAGCTAATTTCATTGCAATAATATATGGTCCGGGCATAGTTCTGACATGAAGAATATTTGAAAAGGTTTTATATGGAATTGAATATTGCGGTATCTTATCAGAATATGAACGAGTCTTTTTAAAATCATCATTTAGCCAACCGCTTTTTAACCCATTTTCATCACCAACGATATTTATGGCATCTTTCATAACAGAAGATGCTCTTATAAATGCATCTATATCTGTTGTTGAATTACGGAAACCAAATCTTGATACAATTGCTGCTCCACCTATCAATATAATTTCCGCATCAGTATATTTTCCATTAAGCTTTCTAAACACTTTACCTACTTGTTTAAGATAATTATCCAAATTTTCTTTTGAATAAAAGATATCATTATCAGCCATGTATCACATCTCCCTCGACAATATTGAATGCTAAAAATTCAGGAATAGCATCTTTTTCCATTTTTTTCAGAAGCGAATTTTTATTGGTCAACTTTTTTTCTATAACCGCATCAATAGGATAAATCTTTTCTTTTAATTTTTGACTTCTGATGTAGTTGTAGTTTGTACATTTGGGAATATCATTTAATCTGCTGAGATAATCAACCATGGCAACCATATACATTGCCTCAGCGTAGCAACATAATCTCCAAAAGTGATCTATCTTCTTATCTTCCAGAACCTCAATAACATACTCGACCTGGCCCATACGATTCACCAAATGGCATTGTTCACTCTTGAATAATGTGAATGTATATTTCTGATTGCATAAAAAGACTAAATCTTCCACTGATAAATCCAACGCTTTTGCTATTGGCAAAACTTTGCCCAAGGCACAATTATTTATATCAGATTTGCCATTCACCAAATTATATACTGTCGGATATGATACTCCGGATAATTCTGCCAACTTGTATAAAGAAATTTTCTTATTTTTTATATACTCGTCTATAAGCATATCTTCTACCTCGCACTCATTATATACGTTGTCGTATATATCTCTTGTCCAAATTATATACGCTAACGTATATAGCAGTCAACATTAATTATATACGTCAACGTATATATGATAAAACAAAAAAATCCGAGACTTTTACATCCCGGATTTTCTCGCGTATATCTTTTTACCCCAAATTTCTGATAAGATTAACCATCTCAATAGCGCCCTGTGCGCATTCAAAGCCCTTGTTTCCTGCTTTTGTGCCGGCTCTTTCGATTGCCTGTTCGATATTGTCTGTTGTGAGGACACCGAACATAACGGGAATACCGCTGTTTAAGCTGACCTGCGCAACTCCTTTTGAAACTTCTGCGCAAACGTAGTCATAGTGCGATGTCGATCCTCTGATAACTGCGCCGAGGCAGATAACGGCATCGTACTTGCCACTCTTTGCCATCTTGTCAGCGATAAGAGGAATCTCAAATGCGCCGGGAACCCATGCAACTTCAATGTCATCATCATTTACATTCTCTCTCTTAAGCGCATCAACCGCACCACCGAGGAGCTTTGACGTGATAAATTCATTGAATCTTGCTACTACAATACCTACTTTAATCTTTTCCGATACCAGATTTCCTTCATAAACTCTCATGTATTTTTCTCCTTATCAATATTTATGAATTTGTATTTAAATGTTGTCAGGGACTAAACTCTATCAATTGCAAAAACTATGTTAGCCTCTGAGTTCATTGTGGTCCCATTTATTAAAATCTCAATATAATCGCTATTTCCGAATCTGTCACACCTTCAGGATATGTCCCATGCGGATTTTCTTGGTCTGAAGGTAGAACATATCAAACGGATTTGCCTCTATCTCTATCGAAACACGCTTTGTTATCTTCATGCCATAGTCTTCAAGCTGATATACCTTATCAGGATTGTTGGTCAAAAGATTAAGCGACCTAATTCCAATATCTTTTAAAATCTGTGCTCCTGTGTAGTATTCACGCATATCTCCGGGGAATCCAAGCGCAAGGTTTGCATCAAGAGTATCTGCTCCCTCGTCCTGCAATTTATAGGCTTTGAGCTTGTTCACAAGCCCGATGCCTCGTCCTTCCTGACGCATGTACAAAAGAACTCCTCGTCCCTCTTCAGCGATCATCTTCATCGCCTTATCAAGCTGCTGTCCACAGTCGCAGCGCATCGAACCAAAGGCATCCCCCGTAAGGCACTCGGAATGCACTCTGCAAAGAACATCTTCTCCGTCTGAGATATCTCCCATAACAAGCGCCACGTGATGCTCACCGTTTATCTTGTTAATGTAGCAATGAGCCATGAATTTTCCGTATTTAGTCGGCATGTTTGCGATTGAAACACACTCTACAAGGTTATCGTAAATCTTTCTGTACTCAGCGATATCGGCAACCGTTATGTACGTAAGGTCATGCTCTTTTGCAAACTCCTTAAGATCGCCCTCGCGCATCATTGAGCCGTCATCCTTCATAATCTCGCAGCACAGTCCGCATTCCTTAAGCCCTGCGAGTTTAAGAAGATCCACTGTCGCTTCCGTATGCCCCTGTCTTTCTATAACACCACCACTTTTGGCAACAAGGGGAAAAAGATGTCCCGGCCTTCTTAAATCATACGGATCACAATCATCCGACGCACACATCCTTGCAGTCATTGCTCTCTCATCTGCGGATATTCCCGTAGTTGTATCCTTGTGATCTATGGAAACGGTAAATGCCGTCTCGTGGTTATCCGTGTTGTTATTGACCATAGGATTAAGGCAGAGCCTATTTGCAATTTCTTCGCTGATCGGCATGCAGATAAGCCCGCGTCCGTACTTTGCCATAAAATTTACGGCTTCACCCGTCACATTCTCAGACGCACATATAAGATCCCCCTCATTCTCTCTTTTCTCATCATCAGCAACTACAATTACTTTTCCTTCTCTCAAATCGGAAAGTGCCTTCTCTAAAAGCTGCTTATCCATTTCTGCTATCCTCCTTAATAAAACCCGTTCTGTAAAAGAAATTCTTTCGTGATACTTCCGTTATCTTTATTTATCTCGCAAAATTTTTTTATGTACTTTCCAATGATGTCTGTTTCTAAATTGACTTCGTCCCCAACTTTTCTAACACCCAAAACTGTTTCTTTTAAAGTGTGAGGAATGATCGAGACGCTGAAAGATGATGCGCTCATCTTTGCAACCGTAAGGCTTATGCCGTCTATTGCTATCGAGCCTTTTTCAACAATTCCGTCAATAATGCCGGCAGATGCCTTTATCTCGAACCAGACAGCATTACCGTCATTTTTTATCGAAGCTATCTTGCCGGTTCCGTCTATGTGTCCCGAAACCATATGACCGCCAAATCTCCCTTGAGCACTCATGGCTCTCTCGAGATTAACAGGGCTTTTGTTTCCTATATTCATAAGGCTCGATCTTGAAAAGGTTTCATTCATAACATCGCAGGTAAAAGAGCTGTCGGTATAAGTTACAACCGTAAGGCAGATGCCGTTTACCGCGATACTGTCACCGATATTTACATCTTCCAAAACCTTTTTACACGATATGCACAGGGTGCTTTCCTTAGAGCCTTTAGATATACTCTTGACTGTCCCCATTTCCTCAATTATTCCGGTAAACATTTATACTTAACCTCGCTTTCTATAAGCAGATCATCTCCGATTCGGGAGATATCGGTGACATTAAGTTCTATTGCCTCATCCGGTTCATCTATAAAAATGCCTGTTACAGGACTCTTTCCCATTCCTCCGAATATCTTAGGTGCCATATATGTGTAAACTTCATCAACTATGTGTGCTCTAAGCGCGCTGTTATTAAGTGTTCCGCCGCCTTCAAGGAGTATTCCGTCAATACCAAGGTCTCCAAGTTTTTCCATCAGGATGTTTAGATCTATTCCCTTAGAGTTCATCGGGACATTTACTATCTTGCAGCCCTTTTTCTCATATTGGGAAAGTTTCTCTTTATCTTCTGAAGCGGTAGCTATTATTGTCTTATTTGTATCTGCTGTCCGGACAACCTTTGAATCAAGCGGTGTCCTTAGGTTCGTATCGCAAATTATCCTGACGGGATCTCTGTGCGGCGTATCAAGACGGCAGTTTAGCATCGGATCGTCGGCAATAACGGTAGATACTCCGACCATTATTCCCATAAGTCTGTTTCTCAAGACATGTACTTCTTTCCTTGATTCTTCGCAGGTTATCCACTTTGATTTACCTGTATCTGTCGCAATCTTGCCATCCGCCGTCATGGCGTATTTCATGATCACATAGGGTCTCTTTTTCTGAATATATTTATTAAAAACCTTGTTCATTGCGGTGCACTTATCCGCAAGAACTCCCGTTACAACTTCTATTCCTTGATTTCTTAATATCCGGACGCCATTACCTGCTACAAGTGGATTTACGTCAAGTGCCCCAACTACAACTCTTTTTATCCCGCTTTCTATGATTGCTTCTGTGCAGGGAGGTGTCTTGCCATGATGGCAACACGGCTCAAGAGTCACATATATAGTCGCTCCTTCAGGAGACTCACTGCAGTTTTTAAGTGCGTTTCTCTCTGCGTGAAGTTCTCCGAATTTTTCGTGATATCCTTCACCAATAATTACGCCGTCTTTTACTATGACAGCTCCGACAAACGGATTGGGATTGACAAAGCCTGTGCCTTTTAAGGCAAGTTCAATGGCTCTTTTCATGTATAATTCATCATTCATTTGTTGACCTCTGTTGTGGTATATGTACTAAAACTTCTAAGTGCTCTGGAACAAAGAGTTGCAAAGCAACTCTTTGCGCGCCGATGCGCGCAAGCTTTAGCTTGCATAATACTTCTGCGCATCGGTCGCATCCATAGCGGAGCGTTTTTTTGATAGGGATTTCCTATCAAAAAATGAGCCCTGAACCAAAAATGTTCAGGGCTTAAAATAAACTACTGCTGTATGGGATATGTACTAAATTCGAAAAAACCTCATTAAGTACATCCCCATGGCTCGCACTAAGCTCGTTAATATCTCGCTAAGTGCTCTGCTCAAAAAAACACCCTGAACAAATTAAATTGTTCAGGGTGCTTATAAGCTTTTTATTCAACTGAGCTTTACTTAATGATGTTCTGCTCTCGGCGTAAATGCCTCGCCGGAACTAAGTTCGATCACAGAAATCAAAGATTTCTTATCTCACTTATCGCTAAGTGCTCTGCATACTTCTTCCATCCAGACTATACTGTCGGCATCGGAATCACACCGATTCTGCCTTGCGGCTCGTGGGCGCTTACCCACCGCAAGGGAGCACGCCC
>ODAI010597157.1_pt1 | contig 65251 bp, 84 predicted proteins | sample 1539321 | NCBI WGS metagenome assembly ODAI01 (sample SAMN02144231, study PRJEB22623) | gut metagenome | biome: sheep rumen | host: Ovis aries | place: New Zealand
TAAATAAATGTCTAGCATCATAGCAATGCATTAATATTTGTATCACATCATCACAATCTTTTTTATCACCACCTAATATTGTGAAATTAAATTCATAATTATTACAATGTTTTGTATTACCATAATATTCTGGACTAAATATTATTCGTTTGTTTGTTTTATTAATTAATTTTTCAACTGTGCCAACAGGACATGTTGATTTTATACAATATATATCACAATCATATTCATTCAAACAATTTTCAACTTCAGAAATATCTAATATGCCATTATTCATAGGAGTATCAACACAAATAAAACCAACATCATATTTAATATTTTTAATAGTATTTACAAGTGGTTTATATTTATCTACAACATCAGGTTCTAAATCTTTTATTTCATTATATAAATTTTGTCCAACAATCCCAAATCCAATTATTAATATATTATGCATATATTACTCCTTCCATGTTAAATTTGGTTCATTCATAAAAGAGGAAGCCATAGTTTCGATCCTCTTTTTCTCCGCTTCTGTTAACCTAGCGATTCTCATTTTTCTTAACTCTTCTCTAGAATATACTTTGCATTTTTCTTTCATTCTAGCTTCTGCTTCTTTATCAAGAGTTTTTTTATTTTTACTTCCTTTTGGACGTCCGCATACAGCCTCTAACCTCCCTTCAAAATATTCATACCATAATTCATGTATAGTCATTAATAAATTAACCCAACTTCATCACGTACTATTAATTTAATTCCAGTACGATCATCATTATCTATTTCAATTTCGGCAAAGGCCGGTATACATACGAGATTATGTCCTCCCGGTGCAACGAATCCTCTTGCAATTGCTATAGCCTTAATTGCTTGATTAAGTGCTCCAGCTCCTACTGCTTGCAATTCTACTTTACCACATTCTTTTATTTGTCCTGCTATAGCTCCTGCTACAGAATTAGGATTACTTTTACTACTAACTTTTAATATATCAATCTTCTCCATTTTTTTTCTTTCCTTTCCCAAATTTATGTTTAAAAATCTTTCTAAAAAATTCATTCAGACTTTCTAAAGGTCGGTCTTCTGTAAAATGACATTGTAATGTTACTTTACAATTGCATTGAGGACATCTAATCCATTTATGTACACCGAATCCTCCTAGTAAGTCCATTTCATCTGGTGTGGTTATATCAACTTGTACTTCCTCCGTGTAAAATTGAAAATAACATTTACACTCAGGACACTTTACTTTGTTTTCTTCTGGATATTTTCCTTTAATGATTATTTCGGACACGACCTCATTACCTCCTTTTGCCAAATATACTTTTTAATTACTTCTCTAGTCTTCCAAAAATCTAAACCAATATTCATATCAGTCTGTATAACTTCCATATAAACAAACTGATTAGAAATATCATCAATTTTATCATCTATGATCAAACAAATATAATCTGGTATTATAGTTTCTTTCCTATACCCAGTTATATCAGGTTGCGAAAATATAACAGTTTGAGTTTTATGTGCATTATTACGAAGCCATTGAGTTATCTCTTGACCTCTATTACCATTCAAACGTTCTGTCTGCGAGAATATCTTTATACCATATTCCATTAATCTAGCTTTTAACACAGTCAGACATTTATCACTTAATCTCCAAGATGACGTTAAGACTATCTTACCTTTCGTTTTGTCTATTATTTTTCTTAGGTTTTTTAATGAGCGAGGATTGAATGGCATATCCTCACAACAAAATCTTCCACCATACTTTTTGTGCATTTTCTTGTAGTGGCGTTTGTTATTTAATACACCATCTACATCTAAAAATATAAATGTATCCACTACTCATCGATTCCTTCCTTTAAATATTTACGTATGCAATTTCCACAGAAGTCAAACTTTTGTATCTTTTCTAAACCAGACTGGCCAAGTTTGCTTTTCGAAATATAAACCACATAACGTTTCTCTTTGTTAGTATGAATTTTCCTATGACATTTATCACATTCGAAAACACTTCCCTTGTGCTGTCTATTATAATCTATACTAACCAAACTCATTAATTGTCTCCTTTGTGTCTTTGTTCGTAATCAAATTTTATTTCTTCTTTACGCATTTCTACATCTGGATCTATTTCTACTTGCTCTAATAGTAGTTTCTTTTTTCTATCTTTTATTTCAGTTAAAGCAAGTATAGCGTAATTTGCTAAATCTAAAAATGTATCTTCAATTTTTTCTCCAACTACTGCTACATCATCTGATTTCATAAGAGTTTTAATACGATTCATCTTATCATCCATTCTAACTAAGAATGAAGTAAGACCATATTCGTCAAATGTTTTCGATACACTATCACCATAGTCATGGTTCTTTTTAGAATATAAATCCCACATTTGGTTTAAATAATTTTGAAATATAGTTTCTTTTTCTGTTAATGGTCGATCTTCATAATGACATCCATCACATCCCATTTTTTCAACTCTACAATGCATCCATTGTTTATCGTCACATTTTTCTTTCATATTAAAACTCCTTTCTTAATCCCAATATTGGAAATCCTTTAATTCATCAAATATCTTTTCAAGTTCATTCTCTATGTATTCCATAGATATCCATTCTTTTGTCTTTTGATTAAGAGGATCACCAGAAGGATCTTGTAATTTTTGGCAATATATAACATCTTCATCATATATTTTCCTATTATATATACGTCTGTACAATTCACATAAATCATTTATCCCAACATAAGCCTTAGATTTTTCATTAATTAATTTAAGATACTCTGATGCATCTTCATCATTAGTATCTATTTCAAAAGTTATTTTCATACTTTTCCCTTTCCTTTCTTTCAATATAATCATTATATTCCTTAATCAATCTGTGGGATATGTTTGATGGTATCAGGGCCGAAATTCTTTTCAATTCCTCCCCAAGCTGCTTCATAGGTTTCTCCGTTTTTTCCAGCGCATGGCACGACTCTAATCCCATTGTTGTCAAAATTTCTTTTAATGTGAGTAGAGTCTTCTTGACGAAAAAACTTTTCATCTAATATCATTATACCATACTCTTCACATATAGCTCGTTCAATTCTGCATCCTCTAGCTTTTTCCCATCCATTAACAAAATATACAGCATCAGCATTACTTAAAAATTTCTGAAGAGTTCTTCCTAAATAAAATACCCCAGGATTTCTTAAGTTTGTATCTGCTTCTTCTGTTAAGAATGAGTCCATAACTTCTATATGATACTTAGCAAATTTTTCTTTTAAATCATTTTGTATTCTTTTTACTTCCTCATCTGGTATTCCAGACATTGGTTGAGATATCATTACTTTCATTTTGTCATCTCCTATTTTATAATATTTTAAATAATCTGGTTTAAGTTGAACTTGATTATCTATTTGTGACTTAGCTTGTTGAAAATAATGGTTAATAACCCAAGCAGTACTATGATAATCTGTAGATAATTGTTCAGCCATTAAATGAATCATTCTATTAATATATTCATTCCATGTAGCTTGTTTACCATTACTACGTCCACATACCTCATTTATAATCATAAGGCCACCTCCTGTATCGTATATAGTTTATTAGTTTGTAAATTCCAAATATCAATAGTTCGATTGTTAGTGTAGACACTACCCCAATACCCACTCCAAATAAAATAATATTAATAAATAGTGTCTTCATACACTTAACCTCCTTTATGTGTTTCTTCATAAGCTCCATTAATATGTTCTATTGCGACTATTAATGGCTCATCAACAATCATATCTTTAATACCTTCATTACGATATTTTGTGATAATGACTTTTAAGTAATTAGAATATGCAATGTTCTCTTGTTCAATATCTTGTTCTAAGATATGTTTAAGAGATTTAAATACTCTTCTAACTCTTCTACGTGGAATATAAGATTGTAATTTTTCTTTAAGATCATGATTTTCTCTTCGTAGAAGTTTTAGTTCTTCCTCTGTCGACATGATTCCCCCTTCCTACCAAATGATCGATAAGCTCTAAAGCTTCTCCACCTTTGATAACATTTAATATACCTAGTTGTCCACTCTTAGATTCTTGACCTACTATAATTTGTGGTATTTCTGGTTGAAAATGTACTATATAATCTTTTGACATAATTATTCCTCCTATCTTTTTGGTAGTATTTCATTAGAAATATATCTGTATGTTCTTGAATGGAAATTATAGAAATGTTCTAACACTTGTGCACATTGTTCAGCATTACCATAATTCTCTGTGCCATATTTTAATATAACATTATCGTGTAGTTTTTGTCTATCAATATCTTGCAAATAATATATCTTAACAAGCAAGAAGAAAAATATAGCTGGGTTAATAATTTTTACTTTAATATTATCTCTAATATCTTTCATATATTGTAGACAAATAATTCCGTCTTTCATATCTTGCTCTGTAAATTCTATTTCTCCAGCTTTAATCTTTCTTTCCTTAATATATTTTTTACCTATAGCTGCTACTATAACTTTTAAAGGAAATTCGTCAAATCCTTTAGTTACTTTTTCTAATGCTTTAAATGATACTTTACCTAAACTAGCATAATAATGAATATAATCTAGCATTCCCCAATTCTTTTGAGTATTATTAATTGTGATTAAGTCAGCGCTTGTTACTGAATCATCAATGTAATACATTATAGGCCAACTTAATTCCTTTAATGCTACAAATCTATGTTGTCCATCTATAATTTCCCAATTACTATTACATATTATTGGCATAATTTGACGTCCGTCATCTATTAATTTAGATTTAAGACTTGCTACTTTGTTATAACTTACCTCTCTATTTTCTTTTTTAAATTTAAATAATTCATAATTTGTTGTATTTTTTATTTCCATTTTTTTATTCCTCCTATTACTATTTATAATTCTATAAAATTTATTCCGGGCTTTGGATTTTCCATAGCGTTCATAATTTGTTGTGCGATTATTTCATCTTTCTTTGCTTCAGGTCCATTTGGGTTTTCTCTTGATTTTCTTATATGATCTTCAAATTGTTCCCAAACTGTTAGTGGTTCTTTATCTGGTTTCATTACTCTAGCTGTGTCTTTGTATTTATCTGGTACTGAAAACTCAATATATGCATAAGTATTATCATGATCATCGTCATAGTCACAAATATAATTTGGATGGCGTTTCATCATTTCAAATACTCTATCATATTCAGTTCTATTACTTCCTCCACATCTGGTGTAAACTATTATTTTATCTCCTGCTTTATTTAAATATACATTTCTATAGCGTCCGAACACCTCTTTATTAAGTCCTAAGAAACCTATTAAAGCTGCTGCATCCGGATTTTCATCAAATAATTGATTATATAAACTCATTTTTTATTTCCTCTCTTTCTTTGTTTTAATTCTAAATATGTTGCTTTATCTTCTATTTGTTGTTCTGGTATAAATGCTCTTGTTATTTCTATGCATGGTATTTGACTAGTTGATCTAAATATCTGAAAGTCAACTTGTAAATGAGAGAAATATCTTTCATCACCTAATATGCTTTCAGCATTATCAATTATAGATTGGCCACATTGTTCTATTTGTTCTATTAATTCTTTTCTGGTATACATATTACGTTTAGTTCCCAAAATATCATCTCCTTCCAGTATCTACTTCTTCAACTACTGTTTCTTTTTTACACTTTGGGCACACACCGTAGTAACCATAACCTCTTGCGTTAGTTCTGTATTTAACTGGTATTCTTTTTTCACCACAATATCTACAGTTAACGACCGGATCTTTTATTTTCATTTTGCCACACCTCCACTAATTTACTCATAGCTTTTGCTGCGTCTTCTGCTCTTTGCCCAAATTTTATCATAGATTCATTTATCTTCTTCCAATTTTCATAATCGTAAGAAGGTGGTATTGTATATTGTGTTAAATCATATTGGTTTTTAAATATAAGTCCCTGAGCTTCTAATATATAACGTTGATTGAATAATCTTTCCATCAGGGTATGTTTTTCTTTTATGGGTCCAGTATCATTAGTCATTATCGTTTTCATGCTTTAGACCTCCTTTATTGAATTCCTCTAAAATAACTCATTAAATTAATTTTTTGAATCATATCATCAATTCGACTACTAAAATCTTCATTTTCCTCAGGTGTTTCTGGGCAGAAGAATTCTATTTCATCTTTATGATCATTTGATTCATCTATCCAAACTTTATGTATCACTTGTTGCTCCTCCTTTTGCTTTATTGGTTTTAAAATATAATGAGGCTGATACCTTGATTTTGTACCAGCCATGTTATGTTTAAATCTACTACGTAATTTAGTTTGTATTCGTGATATCTGAGCTTGACTTCTATTAAGTTGTTCACCGATTTCTCTTTGAGACAATCCCTGACGTTTTAGATTGAGAAATTCGGATTCAATTTCACTAAGATTTAAATCTTTAAATGCTTGTTGAATATCAATATCTAGTAACATAGCATCAATAGTATCGTTATCATCTGGAATAAGATCTTCAACTGTTAATTGATTTTTATCATCCTCACAAACAATACTATTAATACTAAAATCATGTTCTTTATGTCTCTTAACAGAACGTAAGTAGAAATTTATATTATTAAATATAGTCTTATATGCAATAGTTGTCAAAGCCCATTTAGGATTATAATGTTGTATAGCTTTCCATAATCCTAATAAAGCAACTTGTTTAATATCTTCATACTCATCCGGATAGTTTATACGGTATCTGTTTGCGATTTTATAAGCGATATTAATATTCTTATTAAACATATCGTTCATTTCTTCAACAGTCATAACCGTATACTCTTATCCTTTCTTTTTCTTTTTTAACTCAGCTTTCTCTTTTTTAGTTAATTCTCTTTGCTCAAAATATGCTGGTTTTCTTGAATGTTCCATTGTAGGCATACTTAAACAAGTGTGGCATGGGTCTTTCCAATCTTCTTTATCTTTGAATTTGCAATTAGGACAGTAAATATCAAATTCAACAATATGTTCTCTAACTTCTGGCATTTGGTTACCTCCTTTCTTTATTCTAATTCATCTGCTGCAACTATATAACCTAATCCATCAACTTTACCATAATATAATTTATGTGGAAAGTCTCTGTTAAAATCGGGTCTCCTTCTTAAGAAATTATAACAAGCAGGGTTACCGCTTATTCCAAGGTTAAATACCTCATCGTTTGTTAATGTGTCTGTTATTCTTAAATCTACTATGAAATCTTTACCACCAATTCCTTGATGAGTAACATGTGGTTTTATTTTACGTATAGTCATAAGTATATTCCTCCTTTTTTTTTATTTGATTTTATTAATAAATTCTTTTGCTAAGTTTATTCCTTTTTCTGTAATTCCTCCAAGATTTTTATCTAGAGCTTGAGCTACAGTATATCCTAGGTAAAATCCTATTCCTAATTTAATATATTCTTTCATATCACATACCTCCTATATGAAAAATTTGTTGTTTATAAATTTTTTATAATCGTTGTAGATAGCATCAGCTATTTCATTAATGTTATATGGAGATATAAATGAAGAATTATCACTTCTAACATTATCTAAATTAACTATGTATCTACATGTAGGGCAACCAAATATAGTGATAGTAACATTGTCACCATTCTTTCCTACAAATATCTGTCCTTTAATTCGTTCTGTTAATTTTTCTCTTAATTCCATGCATCTTACAAATTCGTATCTTAGCATTGTTAACCTCCTTATTAAATATAATGTCTAGCATATCTAGACTCATTGAAGCTTTTTTTATCTAATAGGGCCCTATTTATTGCTAGGTCTATATTAGCTTTACTTTTTAAATGATAATAATATAAATCTTTATAAGGAGTGTTTAATCTATCAATTCTACCACATGCTTGAGATACAATCTTATAAGAATAATTCTGACTGAAAAATATAATTGTGTCTGTTGTTGTACAATTCCAACCTTCGGCTCCAGCTGTATATTGAACCAAGTAGATCCATCGATCTCCTTTTGGAAGTGGATCATGTTGATGTCCATTCCATTCTTTAACTGGCCTACCCCAATAATCTATTGATTTAAGCATAGCTAGCTCATAATCAAAATTGTAAAATATAATTACTTTGGGTTTTTCTTCTGCAATTTCTAAGACTTTTAGTAGACGATCATCTGATTCATTAACTATACGTCGTAAAGTATAACATAATTCACTTGCTTGTTGTATTGGTTCATTTTTATAAGGATTCCATCTTAATTTCATAGCTTGTCTGTATCTTTCTTTGTCATAGCTAACCCAAACATTCTCATGATGAGCGACTGTTTGACGTTTAAAATCCATGTCTACTAAAATTTGATTTCTGTATTTTATAAGTCTCCCTTGATTTCTATATCCATCGATTTTAGGAAACTTACTAAATCTCGAGTAAATAATATGCTCTCTAGCAAATTGAGTCTTATTCTTATAAAATCCATTAGCCATGAACACAGGAATATAATCAGACCAAGTATCACCAGGAGTTGCTGAGAGTAGTATCCAGTTATTATGTTTTGTTATCTTTAAAAAGTTTTTGGTCCAAGCGCCGATAACCAACTACTCTCTGCTCATCAAATATAAAGAAAGCATTGGTAACATTTGCATACTTCTTAATATTATTCCAAGAATCGACATAAATTCTACATCCATTCTCTTTTTTATTATTTTCATCCGTAGACAGTAAGAAATATGTAAGTTCACCTTGCCATTCAAGTGTATCACGTTTTCGTGCAGTTGTTATTATATATAGATCTTTTGGTTTCTTCATTTTATGAAATTTATCGTCTATATAACCGGCCTTGTTCCTTAAAATAATAGTAGAGTGCTGTCCTGGATTTACCAGAACCAACACCTCCACATAATATACATCCATTATGCATATTATCAACAGCTTCCATTTGATAATCATACAAGAATGGTCTGCTTTCTTTTTTCATAAATATCAATACCTTTCTATTGTGCTGCACCACTCATTATTCCACCAGCGGCTTTACCATTAATAGCATTGTTTATTGCATCTGCTAATCCGGATTCCATAAGTTTATTAATATCAACAGAATTATCTGGTACAGGCATTTTCATAGCTGCTTGTGCTGCTCCTTCACCACCCTGTGGTCCAGCTTCTTGAATTTCTATCAATTTTTCTTTCATTCTTTTTAATACTGATTCAACTTTTTCTTTACTTTCTGGATTTAACATAATATGTTCTTTTCTTTCTTCATACCATTTAAATATTTCCCAAAGATTACCTTTATTCCAAGAGAATGACCACCAGTCACAAATCATTTCAATTACAAAAACATCAGGCATTCTTAAACATTCAGTAGCTTCGTTAGGATCATCTTTATGTAATATCCAATGTTGCCAATGATGTGGATTCCTATGAATATGTTCTAACCATGCATAATTAAAATCTTCTACAACTTGCGCTGATCTATTTTTACCATAGAAATATGCATCATATGGTTGATACTCATCTGGCTCTTGTTTTGATCTATCATGACCAAATTTAATATTATAATCGATTTTAGAGATAACATCATCCCCACCAAAAATATCAGGGATGTTTTCTTTCATCCAACAAAATCCTTTGTATACAGCATTAACATGTTGACTTAAATATTCATCATATTGAACACTCATTATATTCTCCCTTCTGCCCTAAGCGCATGCCAGGCTTCTCTAATTTTATTTGTTTTCATAGAATGTTTTAATATACTACGCATTATTTTGCGATTATATACTCCGTGGAATTTTTCTTTTCTCTTTTTATTAGCCATTATCTATTTCCTCCATTATTAATTATTAACAGTGCTTTCTGGTTCTATAATGATTGGTTCTTCTACCATATTTGCGTCAGGTTCTTCTTTTTCTTCTTCGATTGGCACACCTTCATCTATTGTAGATGGTTTACAAAATAGATCAATATGTTCAATCTCTGCTCTAATTCTTAGAATTTTTAAATATTCATTCATGTAATATAATTGATCTTCAAATGTTCCTTCTGTGCATGCTGGAACAAAACCTAAAGTGCCAGCTTTCCATTTAATAAGCATATCATTTAAAGCATCAAATCTAACTTTTAATTGATAATATTCCGCTATAAATCTTTCCTTATAGTCTTCAGAACACATAAGGTCAACAGTATCTGCTAAAATAACAGGTGTCGTATTAATTTTTTCCATAAATTTTTCATATTCAGTCAATCTTTTTTCTTCGCTCATAATATTAATCCTCCTTTAAAATTTGTGGTTCTCTTGTTATAGACTTAATAGCCCACATTTGAGCTTCTTCTAATTTAGTTCTTGCTAATGAAGATTCTCTACTATCAAGTAATATCTCATCAAAACATTTATACATTTCAGAAAATGCAAATCTAATCAATGCTATTTGATGTTCATGATCTGGATCACATTTTGTATATTGTGCAGTAGGATGTAAGTTTTCGTTTTTTAATTCTTCATCTAATTCTTTTTCAACAGTTTGTTCGTCTTGCATAAATAACATCTCCTTTCTCATCAATATGTTCAACTAAGATAAGGTGCAAATTTGGGTTTATCTTTTCTCTTAAGCATCTGCTATGCAGACCATTACTCATTATGTCTTGTCTACAATCTATCATAATTGCCTGATGTAATGTGTTGTAATCATCTGCATAGGTTTCTCTAATGAATGATATAGCCATAAATATCACAACCTTAGAATGGTAATTCATCAGCAGCATATTTAGCACCAAATCTATCTATGTTTTGAATAACATTAATAGCTTGAAGATATGCACTTCTACCTGTCTTACCATTGACTTCCCAGTCATATCCTCTTAAATCCATATCAACACTAGAAATATCAATTTCATCTAGCATATCTATGGTTTCTTCTGTCAATTTTTGTACTTTCTTTCCAGATACCACATACACCCCTGGACCTCTATTGTTAAATTTTACTTTAACTGGTAAATACATGAATGGTGATTCATCTTCATCTCTTGGTGGTTTAATTTTAACATTCCATCCTTCTTCTGTTAATCGATCACAAATTTCTTGATTAGGGATTATAACTGCAAAGTTTCTATCTCCCTCTCTATTATACTTACTTCCTACTCCTGAAAAATTTCTATAAATTATTCTTGCATCTTCTATTTGCAAAATACCGTTATGAATATCAATTTTCATAATACTTATCTCCTTTCTAAAATAAAAACATAAGAGGATATTACTACCCTCTCTACATTATTTTCTTACTGGTATAACTTTGTCTTGCCCTATAGCTTCATACATTCTATTGAACTGATGTGGTGTTAATTTAGCTTGGTTAAAATTTTCACACATTTTTTTAGTTATTTCAGTTGCTTCTTTCATAACAAGTTCAGTTTGTTCTGGACCAATTACTTTGTCCATCGCTGAAACATCTGCTAATGATGACATTCTTGCACCAGCCATAAAACAATCCATACCATGAACATATAAAGCACGTTTGAAAACCATAGTCAAACCGATAGTTACAACAGTAGTAATTCCTGCTGTTAGTAAAACATCACTCTTATGCTCTTCAACAAATTGCTTTGTTTTGCTTTCTTGTATTTTGTTTTTAAGTTTTTCTTTTAAGTCTTTTAATTTCATTTTATATCACCTCTTTCTTAATATTCTATTATAGTCTATGTTTTGTTCGCGTACTTTTCTATTAAACGATTTGTTGGTTCTACTATCTGAGATACAACTGATTTTTCGCAATCTTCCCTCCAAATTTTTTCACGTTTCCAAAATGGTTTTTTATAGATATCTTCGCAAATTGCTACACAAACCATTGCTTCTTTCATTCCCCAACAACCATCACAAGCACGTTCATTACACCATTTACTAAATTCTTTAAATGTCATATGAACCTCCTATTTACAATGTATTACATATCTTGATAAATTATAACCAATTTTGCATTCATCCATATCAAATTTAGGACAATCAAAACATGTTTCATATTTATGGTCACCACAAGGTGGATACTGTGCATAGCATCCATCTATGGTTAACTCCATATGGTCTTTTTCATCTTCATCGGGGATATGGGTCGTCAGAAACGAACCACTCAAAATCTCCATATTGATTTATTGTTTCTATTGCATCATCTACTAGTTTGTTATAGTATGATTTATCAATGAAATTTTCATTATTACCTCGAACCATTTCTGATTCAAGCCATCTAAATCCTTTAGCGCCTGTTGCTGAATAATATTTACCATCTTGTTCACGAACTAACAAACCACCACCATGTCCTGGTAATATAGGACAGAAGTTACCAACCCTTCCAACGAATTGATAATCATGACCTTTAGCTATTTGCTCATTCAATACTGCAGATTGAACTTCAAACTCTTTTTCTGAAATTTCCTCCCTGCGGAATTTTTGAGTTAGCTTAGTCAATTCTTTTTCCAAATCACTAACATCTGGTAGATTTTCATTCATGTCTAAATATAAAGATGATTTAACCGATTTAGTCTCACACATATCATTAAATTCGATAGGTTCTTTACTAAACAGTGTTTTAAATACATAAGGTATTTGAAATTGAGTACCTGTGGCATCCCACTTACCATCTTTCTTACCACCTTTATACTTACAAATATAAACAGCATCATTAACTAAACACATCCTATCGTATGTAGCCTCGTGCTCAAATGTATAACCATACTTCTCTCCAAAGTCCATAACAAATTGTATGATCTCTGGTGTTGCATTAGGTATTTTTATTGAGTCTGTTTTAATATGAGCAACTGTAAATCCTCTAGCTTGCACTTCGTGTTTTAAATCTATCATGAACAAAGCTCCACGTTTTGCAACTATATTATCTTTATTACGAATATCTCTGAATGGATTATCAAAGTTTGCAGCTGTTAATCCATATACAGAGTTAATCGCCGTTTTAAGTGCATTAGCTAGATCTTTAGAAGTTATCTCACCACTTTTTACCTTTTGAATATATGGTGTAAGCTTTCCATCAAGCATGTTACTAACTGCTTCCCAATCCTCATGCTTAATAGAAACCCTTCCTTCAACAATATCCCTAAACTTTTCAGTATAGTCAGGACCAAATAAACACTCAGCAATATCGCTGTGGGGATGCATACTAGCAACATCCAACAAAGCAACATTACAATGAATACCAGGCTCAGCATAAACGTAACCACCTTCTCCTACCTCCTCTCCTCGGTATGTAGAAACCCCATTCTCATACTTATACCCAGGAAAATATGGTAAGATAGATTTAGCTTCACCATGCTTTTGTGACATCATTTTCGGACATGCCTTCTTTAAGAATTTTTCTATCTCGGGATCTAATTCAAATACAGGTTCTGCTAGATTCCTATAGAAGAATTTACTTTGAGGTTTCCTCTCCTGATCAAATATAATTTTAGTTGTTAATGTATTTGTTGTGTCATTAACACTTAAACCTGCTAAATCTGCTAAAATTTGTCTAGCCATCCAGTCAGCAGATAAATAATCAAATGCTGCTTCTGTTGCAATAACATCATTATCACAATACTCAGCAACTTCTAACCATTTCTCTTCTGGTACTGGTTGATCCCATGGTAATCCTAATTCTTTATGATGTATACCCATCTCAATTTCTAGTTTCTTTAAAGATTTCTTATTTCCAGCTGAAGCAAAATCATAAACATCTGTATAAGACAAATTATATGCTTCACCAAAAAATGCATTTCTCTCCCCATTAATTATTCTTTGAGATAAGTTAAACAATTGTTCATTAGAATATCCCATAAGTCTTGCATAAATTAAATGATTATCATATCGTCTACAGTTGAATCCTATTAATTTGTATTTTAATATCTGTTCAATATCATTAGGTGATGGATTAATCATTCTTACAACTTTGTTTCCAGGTCCTCTAACTTTCCAGTTAACAAGAAACAAATTTGGAAATACCTCTATATCATAAAATACAATAATATCCTCCTTTGAATCAACTGCCATTGATGGATCATCGGATTTAAAATGCATTTGTTTAACTAATTTAATACAATACTCTGCCTGATTTGTACTATTTGCAGCGAATGCATAAATTTCATTTTTCATATCAGACAAATCGTATTTCATCCCACGTTCGTAAGCGTCTTCTAAAATCTTATAGATAAAGTCAACACTTGGTTTTGTACCAGGATGTATTTCTTTATTTAGATTACGTTCGATAAGTCGCCTCAAACCTATCTCACTTTTTATAACATTATCGCCTACCACGGTCTTCTCTCCTTTCATAGGTAAACCAGAGCTAATTGTTTTAATAGGTAAATTATTACATTTCGTCAATTTTCTACGGAGTGAACTTTTACCTGTAAATACTTTAATTTCTATACTATCTGCATACACTCGACTAAGTTTGGTAGCATCTCCTAAGAAAATATAATGCAAATGAATACCTTGACCAGACTTAGACAATTCTGCATAAGTGGCTGGCCATTCACTTGCAGCCTCCAAATTCTTCTCAAAAGATTTATTACCATTTTCATCTTTTAAATCGAAATCAATTACTATATGATTTTCAGGAATTTTTACATAATGTAATCTTGATGTATCAAGCTTCTTTAATTTAAGACGAACATTATCCCATTTTTTACTAGGTGTTTCTTTTGAGGTGGCATATTGAGCTAAGCACTCTCCACACTCTTCATCAAATATAGATTTCTGTTTCTTAAACTCAATAACATACTTTTTAGGTTTAGGTGGTTCGTTTAATTCTTGTTTATTTTGCTTTAATATATTAACATCAAATCCTTTAAAATAATTACGTACATGAGTTCCGTCTTCCATTCTATAATCAATATAATGTTCTTTAAAATATGTTTTTAATTCATTTTTAAATGCTCTCATTGACATCGGATAACCTACTTTAGCATCTTCACAATAATTTTTGTAAAGTTCCCATGCTTGTTTTAATGTAGTACCATCTTCTTTACTAAATATACGATATACGTCCATCATAAAATTGTAGAAATCATTAGTTTCATCAATCATGGATACTGGAATATACTTATCATAAAATTCCATATTGTTCTCATATACTTCTTTACAATGCCAAGCTATAGCACCTAATTCAAATCTTATTTCTTTCATTAATTTATTATACTCTGAAGAACTAACTTTTTCTCCTGATGGAGTTACATCAATTAATCTTCTTATAATACCAGATTTACTATCAGTAATCTTAACTGGTTTATTAGTACCCATAAATAAGAAACAATTGAACCTATTTTCATATGCTCTTTTAAATTTTTCATTTACAGTCATATACTCATGTGATACTAAACTATTTAATCTAGTATTATCTTCAATTCTTGATAAATCGCCATCATGTTGTATAGCAATTAATGGGTTATTAGAAAATGGTTCTAAAGCAAAAGATGCATTTGCACTACCTAAAGCTTTAGCATCAAATGTACACCAATAACCTTGAAATAACATTTGAATAATATTTAGTATTGTAGATTTACCAGTTCCAGATGCTCCATAAAATACCATAAATTTTTGTAGTTCTCTAGAGTCTCCATTAACTATTGAACCAATAGCCCACTCTATTTTATGTCTTTCATCTGGTGTATACAATACACTAATTAATCTATCATATGCTGTAATATTACCTGGCTCTAATGCATATGGTAAATGTTTTGTTGAATACTTCTCACGAGTTATAGTATCATTTGCAAATATCAATTCTTGATCTAATGTATGATAAGTATCTCTTATTTGTTTCTGACAATATTTATGCCATTTGTCTATAAGATTATTATTTGAGTTATACAAATATAAACCATATGCTTCACCACTAATATCACCATATTTATTATTATACTCGTCAACATATTTACGAGTCTCAATATCTATCAAAGCTAATGCATCATCTTCATCTGTAGACCACATTTGTTTGTCTTCAATCCAGACTGCATAAAAATCTCCTCCTCTAATCATAAGATCTTTGGGTTTTGGATATAGTCTAAATGTAGGATAGATTTCCACATTACCCTGACGGGTTTTATGTGATTCAAACATTAAAAAATCTAACATTGACTATACTCCTCTCGTATTTAACTCTGATAATTCCTCCTCAATAGAATCAATTCTATCATTTTGATCTTTAATTATTTTTGCTACTGCAAATAATCCTATTCCAATCAATACAAATCTAAAGTTAATTCTTTTAGCTAATTTTTCTACAGCCTCTGAATTCTTTGCAATGCCTCCTATTAAAATATCAATCATTGAGTATTCCTCCTTTCTAACTTATTGTATTTAAATACCAACAAAGTTGGGTCCAGATTTCTACATCTCTAAGATCTGTGTCACAATCTCTAATGTAGAACAAGCCTCCTTTACCATTAGGTTCATATCTACGTTCTAATAATCTGTAGATTCTTTCATTTACATATTGTTCATCATATACGTCATCAGACATCGAGCTGATACCTATATTTGACAACATACCCCAAAACCATTGTTGTGTACGATCACCATATTGTGGATCATCCATGATTTGTTCTTCGGTTCTGATAGCTAAAGCTAACATCATTTCTAGAACACTACAAGGATAGTCTGATAAAATATCAAAAGCTTCATCATCTCTTACCACAGTTGCGAAGCGATACCTCAGGTTAACTCCATCCATGGCTCTGTTAACATCGTTACGAATATAAAAGTCAAATTGCGTATCATGCAAGTTAGCGAACAATTTACGGAAAGATATGTGTTCGTTGATTCTCCCTTTACAAGCGTAGTTATACAGCCATTCGAAATATCTATTTCTAACCTGATCTTGATAATTCATTATTCAGTATCTCCTCCTGTTACTTCATAAAAATGCTTTTCAGAAATCAAGATTTCATAATATATTTCGTCAGTATCATCTGCAACAAATACTCTTTCAGTATATCTATCTTTCCTAAATTCCTCTAAAGCATCACCTACAGTAGATCTAACATCCTCAACTTCTAAATCTTCATCAGTTGCTAATATGTTATCTCTATAATACCAGAATAATGTCTTCTGTTCATAATCCTCATTTTCTCCGAATTCTTCTTCAGAGATTACATAAGGAAATGTCTCTTCTTTTGGCTTAACTACGTCTGATTCTCCTCTAGGATTATCTATAATTCCGTTAGATAATTCCTCATCAGAATCTGATTGTACTGGTCTTTCCATTGGGACCACATTTGATCTTCCACTTTTTCCCTCATAATCGGGATTGGGATTTTCATCTGGAGCACCAGCTATTTTTTCATCTAAAGTTTCTTTATAAACTTTAAATCTATTTACAACATCTGCTATTTCTTCGTCTGCAATCTTTTTATAATGCTTTTTAACAAAATACCATGTTGCACCGGCACCAACACCAGCACCGGCTAAAAATATAAATACACCTTTCATTTTATTTTACTCCTCCCATTCTAAATTTCCTAATATGTTTCCATCTACATTAAAATCTAAAAGTATATTACGTTCTAATCCATTAACAAAAGCTCTTTTTCTTTCATCGGTTACATCATAAATACCAAAATCAACATAATTGTCTCCTTCACTATTCCATTTCCAACCAACTACTTGACCTGCTTTAGTCTTAGGAATTCCTAACATTGAATAAACATCATTTAAAAATAAATATCCTCTTTTTTGTAACATTTCATTTGCATAATCTTGTTGTTTTCTTAAAAACATTAAATTATACTCAGAATCTTTATGCCATTGATCTGAAGATTCCTCAAAGAATCTAGCATAAGGACTTATTTCTTTAGGTTCACCTTCTACTGTATAAACAGTCTTTTTAACATTCTTGCCATTTTCATCTTTTTCTACTATTTCTTTTGCTTTAATATTGTACTTTAATTCTTTATCGACTTGCTCACCAAATCTTTCAACTACATTTTTTCTATAGTTTTTGAATCCTTTATCTAATGCTAAATATGCAGCACCTAATGAAGCATATCTTTTCTTCAATATTCTTTGGCCAAATAGAATTGAAGCTACAGATACTGTTCCTAATATAATTGCAGGAGCGTATACTTTTAATAATTTAACCCCTGTTTGTACTGTTGTAATATATATATCTTTCTTAGCGTCTTCTTGAGTATAATTTACCTCGTGATCAGCAAGGCACATTTCAATATTTTTTTCAACTTCTTTTTTCTCATTAAGTATACCGTCTATTTTCCTAGTTGCTTTACATGCTAAAACAGTGGCTCCTACACCACCAATAATACCAGCACATGTAAATATCTCAGGTGCATGCTTTTTGGCCTGGAAACTTACTGTGCCTAATACTCTACTTACTCCTATTGGTAAATTCATTTTATTACTCCTTTCATTAATCAATTGGAACTGCTCTAGGCATCTTTATCATATAACCATCACGATTTCTGATAATTTCTGCTCTAGTAATATTTGTCCAACCATATCTATTATCTGTATATTCTCCTGTAATACCAACTAAATCATATAAATCTGCTACACGTACTAATCCATATGTATCCATTAATTCATCCATTCTAGTTAATACTTCTTCAGCTTCCCCTCGAGTAGGAAGTATGATATCATCATAAGAATATTGTCCAGACATTAAAGCTTGTCTTTCATTCATTCGAGGTCTTGAATAACCTCCATCATAATAACTTCTATAAGAAACCCTATCGGCTGTAGAGCGTCCTCTACTACCTTTACGAGATTCTCCATATAATATAATGTCTATACCATCTGTGACTATATCACTGATTGCTTTTTTAATTGCTGGGATTAATACATCTCCAAAAATATAAGATTTTACACTAGGTGCATCTTCTGAGATTATATTACCCATAAATTTGTCGAACATTCCCTTTTTCTTACGTTTTACTGTACCAGTGACAACTTTTTGAGTAACACGTTTTTCGGTTTTCTGTTCTGCTAGTTTTTTCTGTTCTTCTTTATACTTGTTTGAATTTGGTGGATAATTTTGTATTTCCAATGTTATTCTCCTTTCTACAAAAATAAAAATAAAAGAAGTATCTGTTTTATAGATACTCCTTTAATCGATTAAAGATCTTATTCTTCAGTTTCTTCTGGAACTTCTGAATATTCTACAGTATCTACTGTTGCCATTTTTCTAGCTTTAATCTTTCTGTAAACTAAATATCCTAATCCAATTACTGCTGCTGTGATTCCTACACCAACACCAATTTTTACTAGATTGTTAGTTCCAGTTACTTCAGCTACTTCTGCAACATCTGTTACTTTTTCTAATTCTGTGTTCTCCATAGTCGAAACCTCCTTTCTTCTGATCTCATTATAGAGTATGCGATTTTCGCGCCTCCTATATAAGTTTATCGAAGTCATACTTCGGACTTATATCAACATCAAATACAATACATGGTTCATCATTTTCTGTGATACATGCATTGAAACTTGGCTCTATTAAACCATTATCTAAGTTCCAACCCATAAGGTCTCCATTCTTAATATCATCTAAACCAAGTTCACCATAGAACTCATTTAATGAAATATAATGATCATATGTAAGCCTTCTATTTAATTTGTTAATCGTTTGTTTAATTGTTTCAATATCACTTCTGAAATATCTTCCAGAAATCATATCTTTACATAATGTATTACCTTTTGAGGTAACAATTATTTGATTTGGAGAAGGTTGATTCTTATCGATATCGTCTTGAGCGACTTTATCTCTTATCTGATGTTCCTTCTTTTCACCAAGAGTCTCAATTACTTTATCCCTATATCTAATTAAGGTACGCTCTGATAAAGCATAAGCTGCTCCTAGTGCTGCATTTCGTTTGTAATTAATTGTGCTAGCACCAATAATACATCCTGCAGATAACACAAATGTTACTACAGATGGTATATATGGTTTCCATACTGCTAAAAATGTTTCTTTAGGTGTTAAATGGTTGACATCAAGCTCTTGTTTCTTTTGTTCTACTAATGTCATAGCTTTTGGTGTGGCTCTTACTGCAGTGACAACAGAACAGCCCATGCCAACTATTCCAATACCTGTTAAAATTTCAGGGCTATGTTTTCCTAAAAAATTCTTTGAATCATTAATAAATTTTGTAAATTTTTGATTCATGTTATTCTCCTTTCTAAAAACAAAAAGGTCTTTGTTAGACCTCTTATTTTTGTAATTGTGCAAATTTGGCATTAATTGCTTCATCTATTGCCATTTGTTGTACTTGGTTTCCAGCAATAGTACTTACTATTGTTCCTGCTAATGTTAGACCCAAGCCTATAAATGTTAATATTTTTGGATTCATTTAATTACCTCCTTTTCCTATTACTCATTATAGTATAAGTTTTTCTCGCGTCATCTTATTATAACACCCTCTGCATCAAAACATACATTAGGCTCAGTGACAGCATTAATTATAAATACTTCTACTCTGTCTTCTCGATCGCCACCAACATCCATCATACATAGTTGATTCTCAAATTTTATTTCGAAGTATGTTCCATTATCATACCAACCTATTTCGTTAGCATATGAAAGTGGTTCCAAACCTAATAATTGGTAAAAATCGTTCATCGTAACTGCTCCACTTGCTGCAAATTCTGCATTAAGTTGATCCTCAGCTCGAAGAACATCTTCGATACTACTTTCAAAATATCGCAAAGATTGATAATCAAAGAATAACTGACCATCTTCACTTAAATCTTTTATCATCATAGGATGATCATTTAAGATTGCGTTTCTAACTTTTTGGTCAGCATCTTCACCATATAATTCTTTAGTCTTTGCTACATATTCTTGATGTAAATTATTTAGTGTTGCATATGCTGCTGTTAATGCTGTTTGTGTTTTAGTATTTAAAATATGTAAGCTTAAAATTGTGCCTATTGTTGTAATGCAACTTATAGCCGTAGGTATATAGGGTTTCCAAGCCACTTTAACTACTTCTTTCTTCGTTAACTTAGAACCTTTAACTGCTTCAGCTTCATTAATTAACTTAAGAGCTTTCGGAGTTGCCTGAATACCTAATGCAGTTGATGCGATTACGCCTACCATGCTTAAACCTGTTAAGATTACTGGTGAGTACTTTTTTAATAAAAATTGTGCGTTTGTCATGAATATAATTTCTCCTTTCTTTAAAAATATCTATCTAAAAATGAAAAGGACCTTGAATTAGTCCTTATCAGTGAGATAGCGTATTACCTCTTATTCGCTTTGGGAATGGCTCCACTTAAAATATTTCTACCTAATGTACTCGTGATCGTTGATGATTGGTCGAATTTAAATGTTAGAATTATTGAGTAGATTGATACTGCTGTTGATACTGTAAAAGTTGCTACATCTATTATTTTGTTAATTAGTTCTTTTCTTGATTCAGATTTTAGTTGTTTTTCGTTTATCACTTTAGTTGACTCAATCTGAGCAAGTTCGATTAATTCCTTTCTAATATTATCTCTTTCTTTTACTGCATCACCGTAGTAGTCACTACCTTTATCTAATCCTTTAATTAGACCTGATACATTTTCATAATCACTCCACAATGCTTCTTTAATTTTGTGCATGACTCATTCCTCCTATTAATATATTTGCATAATACCTTCTCCATTAAAGGACAAGTTATTCTCGCGTTTCATCTTGAATTGGTATTCTTGCTCCGTATGTAACATCTAATATAACTCGTTTGACTTTACCATCTTTAAAGTCTGCTGGGTTAAGATGCAAACGGACTTGTTGAGTATTCTGATCAATAGCTATATAACCCCATGCTTGTTGATGAATGACCCATACTCTATGAATTGTATATCCGAACTATAATACCAAGAACTAGTCCGATAATATAATGTATGAACATAAGTTTACTCTCCTTTCTAATTTCTGAAAAAATAAAGGACATTGCTGTCCTTTGAGAAGTTAAGATGAAATTACTTAAGCTTTAAATTTGATTATTTTAGCGTCTTTAGTTTTAGTAACCTCTACTCTGTCAATTATATCTTGTCCAATTTTCATACCAATTGAGCAAGCTATACCTGTTAAAATACCTGATACTAATATACCTATTACTCTATTCATATCAATTACCTCCTTATAATTTTTATCATCTTTTTCTATAATAAGGTATGTAATTTTCGCGTTTAATCTTTCATCTTTAATAATCTCAACTTTGTTCCACATTCTTTGTTAAAATTATTGATTTGTTTTCTAGCAGCCATTGCTTCAAATGGGGTTAATTTTACTCTAGCATCTACTAGTTCAATTCGTTCTACATATTGTTTGATTTCTGGTGCACACTCATCTGCCCATAATCTTAAAATATCAGTAGTAACACCTTTAAATAAATAGTTTTGTTTTTTCAACTTAACTTCCTCCTAACTTTGCAATTTTATACAAGATTCTTCTTACGTCTTTATCTTTGAGATTACCCAAAACATCAGACCCATGCATAATTGTATATGGATATGTCAAAATATACTCTTCATCTGGATCAACTACTGCTGGTCGTTCTGTCTCATATAGAGTACACGCCAGTTCCCATCGATCATTTTCAAATCCCTGACATCCATAAGCTTTAACAACTGAAGCTCCATAACCATTTGGAAAACGGAATAGATAATGTATGCCGTACTTGTCCTGCCACAGTATCTTCCCAAATATCAATGATATACTTTTCCAATCGCAAGCCACAATGTAAACTCAAATTTTTACCCATGGCGTATTCCTCCTTTCTCAAAATTTAGAAAGGTATGTTTAAATAAAGGGCAACATCACCTGCCCAACATATCTTTCCATATAAGCGTTTGCAAATTTCGCGAAAAATAAAAAAAGAAAAGACAGCGGACTCGAACCGCTTCTATAATAAATATCTCTATTTACATAGATTTCTTCCTGAGATCTTTTCATTATATACTTTGTTTTTTTCGCGAAATAGTAAGAGTATATGAACCCTTACTAAATTTTCTTTAATACAATCCATATAGCTCCTACGAAACCTACAGCGTAAATAATTTTTACAATATTTTCTCCATTCATATTAATTACACCTCCTATATAATAATATGTTAAATACGCGAAAAGTAAAAAGGGCTTGATGTTTAGCCCTACTCAAAGTTTATTTAAAACTAATTATCAGATTACCTATTGCCATTATTACATTTCTTAGTATAAATTTAATTGCCTTTCTGAAGAATGGAATGATAGCAATTAGTAATCCTATAATTGTCCAATTAATCTTTTTCATAGTTATCACTCCTTTCTATTATAGACTATGTAATTCGCGCGAAAAGAAAGAGAGTCTGTTTATTTAGACTCATCTTTACTTTTATTCATAGCTTGTTCTAATGTTTCGCTTATTTTTGAAAATAAGTCTTGTGCAACCAATTCCATTCTAGCATTTAATCTAGCTTCCTCGTATGCATCTTTTTTACCTCTTTCATAAATAGCTTTTCCTAATCCGAACATTACTAATGTTGTAAAAGCACCATATAATAAGTTTTTCATAAAAATCACCTCTTTCTTTTAATTTCATACCTTTTTTCCTATAAAATGGCTTGTAAAATACGCGAAAAATAGCCATTTCAACGTAAAGGCCTCTAATAGCCTCATAGAGCGTTTTTACCCCCTTAGACAACAAGTTATATTCCTTACTTTTTAAAAGTGCCTTAAAATCGATTCTAAGAGGTCGTTTTTTCGGAAAGTGCTAAAAATTTTGTGATTTTTACAAAAACGAAAGGGAAATGTAAATCTCCCTCTCATTTTATTAATATTTATTTAACTATTCTTAATTTTTGTCCTGGATAGATAATATTTGGATTAGCTATTCCATTATCTCTAGCAATCTTTTGATATGTTGTTCCGTATTTAGATGCTATAGCAGATAATGTATCACCAGATTTAACTATATAAACAGTTTCGTTCTTTGAGTTCTTTCCGTATGAAGCATTAACCGCATCTTGGACTTCATCATATCTTGAACCAAGAACTACTTTTCTTTGCTCGCCATTACCATATTTACCGCTCTTCGTCTCCGCAACTAGATCAGAAACAGAAGCAGAATAAATATGATTAATGAAATCTTGAACTTCGTCGTATCTATCACCAAGATTATTTTTTCTATCATCTCCATCTCCAAACACACCTTTCATTACTTGAGTAGCTAGATCTAAAGTAGATCCTTCTACTGATTGTAAAGGTGCTGGTTCCGAAGCAGGGGCAGGTTCGTTTGAATCCACTCCTAATATAACATCTTTGTATAAATAATTCATATCAAGATTTCCATTATATCCAGGTAAGTGTCCTGCAGAAGTAAATTGCCATATACCACAATTTGCTGCTGATTCTCCAGATGGGTCCGTATTCATTCCTTTTTGTTTTCCACCAGAGGTAGGCCAATGAGCTTCCCATTTATCAAATCTGCTTTCTATACCTGCAAGTTTTCCTTTAAACCATGAAGAACTAGCATAAACCATAGCATAATATCCAGCTGCTTCAAAAGCTTCACACTCTACTCTACAAATATCACGTAGAGTTTGATTAGAAGGCATGCCATTACGAGCTTTATACCCGTCTGCATCCTCCATATCAATTACTAAGAATTTTGGTCTTACTCTTCTTGAATTAGCAAATGCTACAACATTAGCGGCTTCTTGAGCAGCTCTTGATGTATTTAATGCATAAGAATAAATATAAAGACCATAAGGTTTTCCAGAGTCGATAGCTAAGTCGACGTTACGTGCCGCTTTGCTATCCTCTGAGATACCAGCATGACTTCTAAATATAAAGAAGTCACAGTGGTTTGCTAACGTACGTATATCGATATTACCCTGCCATGCAGAGATATCTGGTCCTAATTTAGCCATATTATTTTTCCTCCTCTTCATAATTTCTTAATTCTTGATTGTTAATTTCTGTAGGTTCTTTTTCTACATTAAAGTTTTCATCTCCCATAGGTTTATTCTCCTTTCATTAATATTAATTAATTTCACCCATCACTTCAGAGGCTTTGTTGATTACATCTTGCTCAGTTCCACCTAAACCTGAAATAGTATCAGCTGTACCAGTAATATTATTTAAAATTTGTCCAGCTTGAGCTACTGGATACATAATATCATCTATTAAATTATTAGAATCTATATTGTCTTCTTTTATTGTTTCTAATTTAGTTTTTAAACTTGACATAATTTACCTCCTTTTATTGTTCTGCTAGTCCATATTCGTATTTATTATGAGAATATCCAACATATGTTTCATTTGATGCATCATCACCAACCCATATATGTAGTAAATTCATATAATATATATCGCCATTATCATAAGATCCAATTATATCTGATTTAGTACTTAATAACATCCATGTTCTATTAGTAGCATTAAAAGCAACTTGCTTAGTTAAATTTAATTGATCAATTGTTGGCACAGTTTCAAATTCAGTATTAGTAATTTGTTTAGTTGTAAAATCATAAGTCGCTTTTATCATCGGCATCACTGTTTTAGCATCGCATGAACTTTCGTAATTTATAGAACATACAATACATAATTCACCATTAACCATAGCTGCCCAAAATCCGTCATAATCACCTTTATAATATATATAATCAGCAGTATCTCCATTAAATATAAATATACCATTCTTCTGAACTCCAGCAGCAATTAAAGCATTTCTAACTTCAGTAATTTTATCAGCACCAACATGTATATTTTCTCTAACAGTGCTTATATCACTATAACCAGAAAAACTTCTTAATACGTCAATATCATCTTTATTTACAACAGGATTAGCTTGATATAACCCTCCAAACGTATGTCTTGATAATATACATGCCTCACCAACTAAGACGTCTTCTATACTTTCTATAGTCATTGGTTGCGAGAATTTTAAGACATCATTTTCTAATGTAACGTCAGTTGTCATTATATCAAATCGTTCTTTTTTTAATGTAACACCATCTGATTGTGTCATATAATTACCCATAAATTGTCCACCATTAGAATGACCATCAAACATAAGCATTGATGTAGCCATTTGAATGTCTAAAAACAAACCGGCATCTTCATTTCTTAATATTATATCTTTATTATTACCAGTAAATTGTTTGCTAAGTGTTATGATATCAGGTAATATTAAATGGTCTATCTGTTTGCCAACATCAGAAGAAGTTAAATGTGTTATTGTATCTGTATATACAATTGCTAAATCATCTTTTTGTTTATTAGTATCAGCATTCATAGCTTCAATTGATTTAAACAATTTAACATCTCCGCCAGCTTTTAAAGAACCATTGACACCAAAAGCTGTAACTCCAGCCTTAATATTTTCTGGTATAATTTTAGAATGTTTTTCATCTAAAATATCATTTAATTTGTCAATCATTGTAGACATTTTTTATACCTCCTTATAAAATATGTTTTTCAACTAACTCATCAAACATTGAATCTATATACGAGTCTCCTCCACGATTATTATAACGAGTTTTAGTTTCATGGAGCATACGTTTTTGCTCCTCGTTTGGTGCATAAGCGCCGTCTTTAATTTTCATTATTTCAACAATAAGGAAACGCTTACAATTTTGCATTTCAATATCATCTAATTTTTCATTGAGTCTTGCATCATCTTTTTTAGACTCTTCTTTTATGGAGTCTATTTTAGTATTGACTTTTGCTAGTAGTTCTTCCTGTTTAACAGCTTTAGTATGGCTTCTAGTTTGTAACCATATACCAACTAGACCTATTAAAGCTACTAAAACAGTACCAACCATTTGAAATATTGCTTCAGTTGGCATTACTTTAGACCCCCGTTATCATTCGTACCTTCTACGAACTTTTTAAAGGCCTGGTGTAAACCAGTTGAAGATAATCCCATTATAGCTCCGTAAATAATACTTTCTAAACATAAACCACTAGCAAAACAGTTTATAATAGCACCAAATATGGCTAATATGATTGGGATATCATTATTTGGAATCCACTTAAGGAAACTTGCATGCTTTATAATATAACCTATTACTAGACAGCCTAAAATAGTTATACCTACGAAATATCCTTCTAAACCATTAAAGTTTATCATTTTTGATTACCTCCTTTAATAATATAATTTGATAGTTTTAAATTCATCTCTATCAATTTATCAACTCTATTCTCCATAGTTCTAACCTCTTCATATACTTCAGAATAATTTTTATATAAAATATGATTATATGCAGTCTCAAAGCAGAACATGAAGAATAGGTTAATAAAAGCTATGGAGATTAAGAGTTTTGCAGTTATCTTAATCTCCTTGTTCATATATTACTCCTTTATTTTTTTTTATACCATTTTTCTCTATCTGCATCTAATAATTTTTGTAATTTTTCTTGATTATCTTTATAAAATGCTTCTTCCATTGTTATACCAATCTCATCTAAATAATCTTTAAAGTAAATTGTATTTCTACACATATGCGGACGATCTCTTGTTGATTTATCATCTATATGTTGAACTAATGTTGGTCTATAAATTAAATGTGGTATACCTTCTTCTATTAATATAATATCTAACAATGAACCATAACGTTGTTGATTTGGATAAATATTTTCATCCAAATACTTTTCCATCATTTTATTAGCTAAATGTGCTGTAATATTTTTTGGAAAATATGTGCATTGATTATATAAAAATAAACTAGAAAAATGTGTTGTATAATATTTAGTTGGTGAACTAAAAAAATTAATAATATTATTAGGATATTGATTAATAATTTTTTCTATTTCTTCTTTAAAATTTTTACATAATACAATATCATCTTCCATTAAAACAGCATTGAAATCATTTATATGATATAAAGCATCAATATAAGCTTTAACATATTTATGATTGTAATCAATAATTTTTTCATGTTCTATTGGAATATCATATGAACGATCTTCTATTGTACGAACAAAATATTTAATTTCCATTTTCTTCAATCTCCGTTTGTTTAACATCTATTATTGTTTCATACATTGTTTTAATAGTTGCACCAATACATGTTAAAAGTGTTTCTATTGGAACATTTATCATAAGTTTATCAATATTACTATATTCAAGACCGTCTAATTCTTGTTCAACAGTTCCAATAGAAGCAAATATATTAATAATATCAGACATTCTACAAGGATTTGGTATTTCTATTTCAGAAGATTCTGTAAAAAGTGTCATTAAATGAACACCACTATGAATATTATCGTTTAAATATAATGATATTGAATTAACACCATCATAAGCTATAAATAACGAACAATTGTCGTAACGATGTATTGATGAACCTGATTGAACATCTACTGTACATTTACCAAAATCTAGTATATGCGATTCTAAACTACTTTCAGATGGTATAGTTACTATTGTATTTTTTTGTTCTGAAGTTAAATATTTATTTAACATACTAGCAATTGTAGAACCATTAAATATTAATGTAGTTCCATTTTTTATATCACTAGTATAAGAATTTGGTTTAATAGTAATAAAATCATTATTTACTTTTATATATCTACAAATAGATGAATCATAATCTTCTGCATAACCTATCTTAATACCAATAATATTATATAATTCATAACTTTTATAATCCATACCGCCATCAGTAATATCAAGATGAACAATACCGGCATATCTTAACACACTTATTAAATTATTTAATGTCATAGGGTCATTAAAATATTGTTCTGTTGCAGTATTAATACTTACTAATGTTCCTATTTCAATTACATTTTCTCCTTTTTCGAACACACATAATTTTAATCCACCTGTTCGACTACCTCCGGCAATATCAACGATTAAACAAAATTGACATCCGGTTAAAAGTATATTATCTTGAAAACCATGCGTTAGATTTATAGCAGGAAAATCATGCCCTGCACCATAAGATAATGCAATAGTACATTCATCTAATTCTGAAGATGTATAATTATTTTCAATTATATCTGCTATTTTATTACAATCAATCGCTATTTTATTATTTTCATTTAAACTAATTAAAAAACCACCATTGCCTCCACTGCCTCCACCGTCATTTGTACCTACAATTTTTTCTCCATTTACGTAAGCTGTTTTATTACGAACTATATCTTCAGCAGTAGCTGTCGCGTCTGATGTATCTACACCGTCATAAGTACCGGCTACTCCAAGAATTGTAGCTCCATATTTTATATCATCACTATCTAATTCTATTGCTTGTGCAACATCAGCATACGATACGGATACATCTATTTCCTGATCAAAGTTTATAATAACTTTATCTTTTTCTAGCTCTACTCTTGAATAAACATTTATTGATGAATTAGATTCATTTATATCTATAAGTTCCGCATTTATTGGAATACCATCTAAATAATCTAACTCACCTGTTATTTTTTGTCCATTTACATAAGCTGTTTTATTTTTAGCAAGATCATTTTCAGTAGCTGTTGCATCAGATGTATCTATACCCTCATCTAAAGTACCAGTAACACCAAAAGCTGTAACTCCAGCTCTAAGATTTTCTGGAATAATTTTTAGTCTTTTTTCTGCAAGAATTCTTTGTAATTTTGCTAATAAAGTCATTTAAATATCCTCCTTATTTATATATTACACATCTCCTGATTCTCCTTCATTATTTTCAGTTCCAAGAATTTCATCAGCTATTGTAACACAATCATCGTAGTCAGCATGTTCTGGATCTTCCTCAACTACAGTTCCAGCTACACCTAATATTGTAACTCCTGTTTTAATATTTCCAGCTAATATATTAGCATCTATTGTGTTATCAACAGCAGCAATATTAACTTGAGCTAATTCATAACCAGTATCAGCTTGAATAGTTTGAGCTACTGTAGATGGTGTAGCATTTTTTGTTTGATCTGGCTTATCTGGTTCCAAATTTCCCTCTACACCAAATAATGTAACACCAGCCCTAATGTTTGTTGGTATTACCTTTGAATTTTTCTCTGCAAGAACAGCTTGCAATTTTGTTTTTAATAGACTCATAATGAGTACCTCCTTTAATAAAATATTTTAAATTTATTCAGAAACTTCCACAAAAGAAGCTCCTATACATTTCCTAAAATTTCTTCAGTTAATTGAAGACAATCATCATAATCAGCATGCTCTGGATCTTCTGGAACTACAGTACCTTCTATACCAAGAATAGTTTCACCTTGTTTAATTTTGTCAGCAGATAAAAGTATTTTATTAGCCAAAGCTGTTTCATTAATTATAGGACCACCGCCTGCTCTAATTAATTTATCTTCATCAAAAATTGGAATTATATATGGTGAGTTTTGAAATTCCCCTGTTGTTACTCCAGAATTACTTTCAATTACTGCAACATTACCTGTAATTTTTTCACCATTAACATATGCTGTTTTACCCTCAGCTAAATCGCCAGCAACTGCATCTGCATCTGAAGTATCAATACCTTCATCTAAAGTACCAATAACACCAAAAACAGAAACATTCCTTCTAATATTTTCAGAAATAATTTTTTGCTGTTTTTCTGCAAGAATTTCTTGCAAATTAGTCTTTAATTGGCTCATCTTCTAATCCTCCTTTATTTAATATTTCTTGCGATAAAGCAAGATCTTCCGGATATTCATCAGTTTCAGTAATGTCTACTTTTTCTATAATCTTACCTACACTGATTTTACCTCTAAGTACCTGATTTGGATAATTAGGCATTACTGTCACCTCCCTCCGGATATAATGTAAATAATTTAGGTCCGTCTTCATCATAACCTAATATTGTCTGTACATCACTACTATCTGGGTTAAGCTCAATTTCATACCAATAATCAGTAGGTTTGTTAATAAAATCGCCAATCTTAGTATCTTCTTTTTCTAAGATTATATTTACAGATGTTGTTATTTGTGTTACTGTAACTGTTTTTTCTAATACAACATTACTAGTATTTTTCTTTTCAGTTACTTTAAATCGTAATTTTTCATCTGGTTTAAACATATAATCATGACCTTTTTCATCCTCAGCAAAGACACATATACAACCAGAATCCCCACGAGTGATATGAATTGTAGACTCGTCATCAATTTTAAACATACACTATATCTCCTTTCTTTAATATTAATTACTTGACATTCCTATAGCAAACCAATAAAACCCAATCGAATTACCAGTAAAATTACTAGCTACTCTAAATGTTCTAACTCTTCCCCAATAGCCATCACCTTCATCATTATTAGGATATATATCCCAACAAGTTCTAGTCGGAACAGCACCATAACTTACTGTAAAACTATCACTACCATTTGTATATGCGGCTAAACGTGGATAATTGTTGTCTACACTACCTTTAGGTGATACTATAACAACAGGATACCAATAATAAGTAGTAGGAAAATTTATGGTTTTAGAACCACCACTTGCACTCCAACTAGAAAAATAATCTACACCCCAACATAATAATAATTTATTATTAGTTGAAGAACTACCACTAGTTGTATCTTTTGATAATGGTATCTTAACATATGTTGAGAATGATGAATTTCCATTACCATTATAATCTTTTGGGTTATTTCTTTCAAACAAATCTTTAAATGATGTAAATGTTGAGTTAGTAATATATGATTGATTATTAACCCAACTTTGTGTAGCTACTATATTACTTTGCACATATAATGGTTTATTCATATAAAAATAACTAGCGTCCGTATTAAAATTACAATATGTTGATGATGGATTAACTTCAAAATATTTACTACTATTAGTACTATAATATTTCATAGCAGTATATGTTAAGCTTAAGTACGAATCATAACTGTATAATCTCATATCAACATTAGAATACGAATCATTATCATAAACTGTTATACCATATCGTCTGTACTGTGTACTAGATCTACCCACAAATATATTATTATAATTTGAACTATTAGAACCTATTTGTGTAATATTGCCAGTTGTACCACCAGTCCAGCTAGTAGAACGACAGTTTGAACTATTATCAACAAATATAAATGGAAATATAGTTTCGATAATTGTATCAGAAGCACTTGCTGATGATATTTTACCAAATGCCATAGATTTTCCAGACCTGTTATAATCAATTAATATAATAGGAGGTCTTAATGTTGTTGTTTTTGTTACTGAATATCCAAATCTATCAGTTAAAGTTAATTGAAATTCATAAGTAGCTGTTGCATCAAAACTATAACCAGATAATAAAAAGTCATATTGCATTGTTGTATCATAATTGCTACTGGTTAAAGTTGTTGAAGACCATGAAGAATCAGTAGTTTTCTTATATTTTAAAGTAGCAGTCATATAATTAATATTTTGACCTGGTCCTAAAGCACCAAAATCAATTATATCATAATATGTTAATGATGGACATTTAGTTCCAGTAATAGCACCACCAGCTACTACATGTATAAATGTTCCTTCTACATCTTGATTATCATTAGAATCTACTCTATATACATTAAACGTTGATAAAGTAGGTTTATTATATTGAATTGTATAATCACATATATTTAAATCTTGTGACCTATTAATACCCCAACCAGAACCACCTTGATTTATAGAAATAAAATTCCAACGTTTATTATTATTATGATAACTTGAACCAGCATCATATCTATAATCTTTATTTTCAGTAGTAAATGTGTCATAATATGTTTTACTACTAGATAAATATTTTCCAGTATTATTAAATGGATCATTTAATAAATACCAATAACCTTTTCCATTATGCCATATTTCAAATTTATGACATCCAGAAATATCTAATGAAGAACCGTCAGGATTACCACATCCACCTATAAATGTATATTCATATCTATAATAAGATGTTAATCCAATCAAATTATATAAACGAGAATTATATGTTGTGTTATTTGTTATAGTAAATTTTCCTATAGATGGACATCCATCATTTATTGTATCTCGCCATTCACTACCTTTGTTCATACCTATTTCAATTGGTATAAACGTTGTCCCAACAATATTACCACTATATCTTGTAATGCATTTTAAATAAGCAGTTGTATCAGATAATCTAGTAATACCTCTATTATATAATAAATTGTACAAATTAGTTAATGAATATGTGAATGACGAACCACTTGTCGCACTAATTATTGTATAATCATCTAATATAGCGTATTCAGCATTTAAATGTTTAAATAATAATGGTGATTCATATCCTCCACCAATAACTAATATTCTTATTTCATGTGTATAATCTGAATCATTTGTATCGAAAGTGAATGATACTTCTCCTTGATAATAACCTGATTTTTCTAATCCCCAATAATATGAATTTAATAATGGAGTATGCGCTATACGTATTTGAGTATAATTTACAGTATAATTTAGTGATTTTCCTTGTAATGAACTAGAAGAATAAGAAGTTAATTCTGAAAATGTGGTATCTGAACTTCTGGAACCAGTGGTTGGATTATGCCAATGTTCACCTAAAGAAAATCTAATAGCAGATCCAGTTATGGCACCAAATTCATCATTACTATAATTAGAGTATCTAACAGAACTCATAGAGAATGTATATAAATCTTTTCCTAAACGTATTTTAATACTTCCATTTGAATCAACATATTGTATATAGTTTCCACCAGAATCTTTAAATTGTATATAAGCATAAACTCTAGAAAAAGTATATGCATAACCATAATCATATCTTGTCATTTCATACAATGGTGAAGATGAATCATAATAATCGGTATACGAACGTTCTGATTTATTATATCCATCTGGTATCGCAACTATTGTTGTAACCATTGTATAACTAGTACCACCGTTTGCTGGTGTTACTGTTGTATCCCAAGATGTTTTAGTATAATTATTTTTTAAATAACCGCCATATTTCATCTAATTCACCACCTTCTTAAATGTTAAATTTCCAGATTTACCAGGAACAAATGCAAAGTTTCCAAGATTCAATTGTGTCATAATCTTCGCATTAGTTACTTGCAATTCGCCATCTGACAAATAAGCAACTCTTTGTCCCCATTGATAAAATCCTATTATATCATTTTCTATTTTTAATGTAACAGCATTTCCTTCTTCACCAAGAACTATGTTACCATTTTCAAATCTAATGTATCTATTTAAATTATTAAAATTTTGTGTTAATATATTAAATGCCATCTCCCAACCATTAGCCGTTGTTCCAAAAGTTGTATTTAAAGAACGTTCAATTTCTTTTAATGTTTCACTAACATTTATATAGCATGAATTTATTAAATAAGCATCACTATAAGTTATAGCATTTGTATCCCATTCCATTCTTTCACGTTTCCACAAATATTTAGTTTTATCATTTATGGTTGGAACATAATTAACCCAGCTGCCACCAGTTATTGAAGCTCCGCTATCTGAAAGATAATATTGATTATAAAAATTGTTCAATCCCTTTTGTGCTATTTCAAATCTTACACGACCAGTATCTGTACCAGTATGTACAGAACCATCTTTAGTGTATTTAATTATTATGTCATTATTACCAGAAGATAAATTAACATAAACTTCACCACTAGATTTGCCCGCTGTAGAAACACCATTAATGGTTAGATAATCACAATATAATTCAGAATCTTGTTCATATATAATTTTAAGTTTTGCATATCCAGTAGAAGAATAAATCCTAAATGTAGATTGACAAGTACTACTATTTTGATTTTGATTAGTATTAATATACCAATCTCCACTCTTTTGAAAATTATATGGAAATTCACTTTGGGTTATTAATGTTACGCTTGGTATTGTTGGTGATGAAAATTGATCAACGCAACGTGGTAACATTTCTGAATAAGTACCATCAGAATAATTAACAATGTTTTTAATCCATAAATTTTTACCTCTCATCCCAGACGGATAATTAGTAATCCATCCTTCAACAGGTGCTATTAATCCATCACTTGTATTATAATATACATCAACTGATTGAATCCATTTATTAATCTTATTATTAATATTATTAATTTCTTCATGTGATGTATTTAAAGCTTCTGCTAAAAATGGATCAGTATAAGTCGTTTGGTATACAGTTGTACCATCATATGTCCATTCGATTTTCATACGCATCCATATAAATTTGTTTTCTTCCCATTGTGGCATATTAGTACTCCAAGAACCACCAGAACGAGTTGTGTTACTTGTAGATAAATAATATTGTTCAACAATTGATTTAATACCTAAACCATCATCACCACTTTGTCCAGGGTTTCCTTGAGGACCTGTATTACCAGTGATACATACTGGGTTATCCTCACGAGTAGTGTCATCGTTAAAGGTAACAATATTTTTAGCCCAAATATAATAACCTTGTTGCCATCTTGGTGTGTCTGTAGACCAACCACTTGTTGGAGCAGTTGTATTATCTTGATTTCGTGCATATTGTGTTTGAATAGATTTGATAGTTAAACTTAAAGCTGATTGTGCATCTTGAATATCACTTTTCATATCATCTATGGTTTGTTTTAAATCTTTAGTTCCAGAATCAAATCTTATACTATCAGCTTTTATCTCTAATTTATAGGTATTTGTTGCTTGATCATAGAAATATTTCATAAAACGATTAGCATCACCAACAGCCATTTCTCCAGAATCATTTAAATACAAACCTTGTGCATTAGATGTTGCAGAAGTTTTCAAATGTGAATGAATAGAATGAGTATCAATATCAAAACCACCAATTGTAGCTCCAAAAGCAACTAAATCAGAAACTCTAATTTTATCAGCAGTTACTGATTGCGCTATAATATTGGTTCCATCCAATCCATTTTGATAAGTTGAACTTAATTTATAAAACGTATTAGTTTGAAATGTTGGGGCTTCAATATCAGTTAAATGCACATATTCATTATTTACTATTTTATAATAATCTTTATAATTTTCTTCCCAATCATCTGGTTCTTCAGTTAGTAATACAAATTTAGCAGCTTCAGAAGTACTTATATGATCAAGACCATCAATATTAAGTTTATAATATATACCGTCTTCGCCTAAAACAACTAATTTGTCTGCTTTGATTGTATTACCTTCTATTAAATCTCCTTTAATTGTAACACCAACTAATTCTCCAGTAATTTTACCTTGTTCTACAATTAAATCTTTAATTATACCAGAATCTGTGAATAATTTTTCTATAGCAGCCATACCGATATTACTAAAATCTATTTCAGCATACTTAGCTTTTAATGAATCAATAGTAGCTTGATTAATCGTAGCAAAATCGATATTTACCATTTTAGCAGTTAAATTATCGATTGCTGCAACTGTAATATTTGCTAAATCTATATCGGCAAAGTTAGCTTTAAGTTTGTTAATAGCTGCTCGACCAATATTAGCAAAATCTATTTGTGCATAACGAGCATTAAGATGTTCTACATCTAATTCTTCTAATTCTGCTTTTAATGCTTTGATAACTTCTGCTGAAACATAAACAAAATCAGCATTATATGCTTGCACATTATTAAAATATGCTCGAACAGCATCTAAATCATCTGCTGATATATGACTAGATTCTATTATTTCAGATTTAATCTTTTCTATTTCAGCATTAATAACTTTCATATCTTCAGCATTCAAATGATCAATTGTAGCATAAGTAGCTTTTAATTCTTCAATTTCAGCATATACTGCATGTAATTCTTCAATATTAGCGATAATAGCTTGTATTTGTTCAAAGTAACCAGTAATTGCATAAATTTCATCAGTAGTAATTTTATGTGAAATTATTATATCAAACTCTTCTATTTTTCCATGATCTGATTCGCCATCAGATGAACTATAAGAAGGATCTGATAAATTACCAGTAACAGTAACAGAGTGATTTTCAACTTTAAGTCTTACTCTATCACCTTGTTTAACTGTTACAGTTCTTTCAAAGGGGGTCAATAATTCAGACCCATCTATACGTACAAAGCTATCAGAACCGACTCTAACAACTTCACCATAAGCAGTTGTGTTTTCTTGTTCTTTGCTCTTATCGTTTGTTATCTTTGCAAATTCAGATAACAATTGATTAGATAAAGCCATAAATTATCACCTCCATAAATTTGTAGTAAATGTAGCTTTCTCTGTTACTTGACAACCAGTTTTACATGTAATTGATTGCGAAATTATTTTAGCTTTAATATCCTCTATACCAGCTTTTTTATAATTTAATCTAACACAATCACCTAATCTAGTTCCACAATAACCATGAGAAAAACTCACAGTATACTCTAAAGAAGATAATTCTTCTAGAGTACGTTTAGCATAATTTTCAACTTGTAGTTGAGATGGCATACCACCCATATTAGGATTAACAACTCTATGAACTATTTCACGTCCTCTACTTTTGACAGAAACAGGACTATCAGGATTGTTATTTACTACTCTAGCTGAATAATTATGCCTACTTGCTGTATAAATAACTTCAACAACATTTGGTATACCATATAAATCTCTATTTACACTTATTTCTGGTAATAATATAGAACTATTATCATCATTAAAAGTATAAACTGGTTTCATAGCTGCTGGTTTTTGTTTAACAGCAAACATAATTTGACTTTTTTCGTCAAGTCTTAATTCATAATTTGCATTATCAATTAAATCTATAATAAAATGACACCAATTTTCATCTAAATTAGCTACAAAATCATCTTTTAATTTCTTTGTGTTATCTTCTAATTCAGGAGGTATTACTGGTGCTCTAACACTTTCCCTAACAATACGATATGCATTATCTAATATATACTCATCTTTAAGAATTGAATAACCAATAGGCGGATTCTTTTCTTTTAATTCTACTAATGGTGAATAAGCATCAAGAGACAAATCTTGACGATATCCATTAAAACTTAAATTAGGAGTTTGTACAAGAAATGTCCCTAAACAATGCTTTTCTGTAATTCCATTTTGAATTGTTATGAGGTATATACGAACATAACATTCTCCAAGAGTTTCAGTAACATTTATGGTTGCTGTTTCTAATGTATCAGTTGTAGCATCTCTATCTATATTAGAAGAAAGTACAGTATCAATACGTCTAACTTCTTTCCATGTTCCAGGATCTACTATATAGTATTCAAAAGTCTGTTGCATAGATTGTGTCCAGTCAACCATATTATGCACCTCCTTCTACTCTTGTTACTTCAAATGTTACAGGTATTGTTGTTTCTCTATGTGTTTGACTAAACGAAACACCAATATGTGCCCAATAACCACTACCTGATGGTTCTCTTACATATACATTACCCATATAAACAGATAATCTACGTAAAGTATAAAGTGTTTCTTTATCATCCATTGGTATAGTAGTTTGCCATGTTGCTGTTTCACCTAATTGTGTTCCATAATAAGAAACTGGATGCTTACGACCGACATAATTAGTCATTTCAACATCTTTACTATTCTTATTAGAAACATTAATATTATATGGTAAACGAACTAATGAACCAGACCAAGGTTGATCTTCTAATTTTGTAGTTTCATTATCAACATCAAATGTACTCCATTGTTCATCCCATTGTATAATGATTGCTTTTTCTTGTGTTGGATAAGCAGCAGTATCAGTATAACTAATTGCACCAGTTTGTTGATCTTCTGCTACAATTCTATATCTAGCAAAATCTAAAGCTGGATGAGGATCGGTCACAAAAGTTTTCTTTAAATTTTCTAAATCTTTTCCAATTTCTGTGAAAGAACCATCAAACTCTCTTCTATATACTGATAATTTAACATTAGGTACTAATTCTTCATCGCCAACATATTCAATATATTGAACTTTATTACCATGATCATCTTTACCTTCATAAATAGTATACAAACGTTTTCTATCTTCTCGTTCTACCCATTCTCCAGTATCATCATCGTAATATCGAATCCACCAATAATCGCCATCTTCATAATAAGCATCACCAAGTAAATAACCTCTTTCAGAAATATTAATAAATGTATCACGAACATAATATCTTATTCCCCATTCTGTATCATCAGAGCTTCCTCTTCCAGAAGAAACTGCTCTTTTAAATTTAACTGGGGTATGTGTACAATAAGGACGTATATATGCTGTATAATTAGATTTATCATATCCAACTTCTGCTTTAGGAGTATATATAGTATCAGCAAATGTTACACTAAATGCATAATCTTGTGATGCTGTTAAACCAGAATCCATAGATACAGTAACATTCAATGTATATGATGCACTATTCTCTAAATCTACTAAATTAGGTCTCATTTCAAGTGCTAATGTTTGTCCTGTTATATCATAGTATTTAGAAAATACTAAATCTCCTTTACTAACATGCATAGGATTACCTATTCTATCTGTAGTATCATAATCACTATTAGACATTATACTTACATGATATCCAACTGGTGTTTGGCTAGCAGGTCCAGGTAAAGCCTTTATATAAAATGGAAATTCATTAACAACATATATTTGATTATTATTTTTATCACGCATAGATACTTCAACAGTAGGTGGGTCAAATATTTCTATTTGTCTTTGTGTTGACCATTCACCATATTCTTTAGTTATACCGGCTGTTCTAACTCTCCATAATACTTTGGTATCACGTGTTAATAATTGTCTATAATTTTGTGTTAAATTAAATACTTTAACATCATCTTTATGATCTTCATCAGCATACTGAGCATTAGTGATATCTCTAGTATATCTAACACCATTTATTATTAATTCTAATTGTGCATACGTTTCTGTAGAGCCATCTTCAGCATTATGAACCCAGAATAATAATACTTCTTCACCAACCATTGCCGTAGTATTTGAAGACCATGTTGTTGGTGCATCTGGTTTAGAACCAATAACTGTAGATTTATAAGGAGACCAACTAGATTCTCCATTTTGATTTACTGCACGTATCCTTACATAATAAGTTTTACCTGTGTCAAGACCAGTTAATATATGAGATGTACCATGAAGACCAGTAACAACTGTTGTATTAGTAGATACATCAAAGTACGCTTTATCAGTAGTATATTCTATATCATAACTATCAGTATTTTGTGTAGTATTCCATTCTACATATATTTCAGTTTTAGAATTAGCTCTAACGGTTTTTAATCCTGGTGGGGTACCGGGTTTTGTTCCTTGATTATTAGAATATTGACCCCATTCAGAATAAATAGAACTATTTGTCTTTTTATATGCTCTAGCTCTAACTTTATATCGTCCACCAGCATTAATATTACATGAATAAGATGCTGAATTTGTATGAACATTAACTGTTGCACGATTAAATACATATGAATCATCACGTACAATTTCAAATTCAATTTTTCCAGTGTCATTATTAATATTTATTAATTCAGCAGTTAATTTAAAATCATCGATTGTAACAGCGGGTGTTCCTGGAGTAGTTGGTTTTGCTTCTTCAAACGTATATGTTTTAAGTTGTGACCAACTTCCAACCCAATGTTTAACATCTTGATTATTAACTTTATATGTTGTAGAATGTGGCATAATCTTAACTTTAACTGCTAGTGCATTAGCAGGAGCATTGAATGTTGATTCACAATGTTTTGTATTATTTTCTGCACCAACAAAATCATGCCCATTTGCCGTTCGATAATACCAAATAACTTCATAGTGATCAGTATTACCTCTACCCCAACCCCAAGTAACAAATACTGTCCTATCAGTTCCTGATTGTAAACCAAAACTATATATTGTTACAGCGCCCGCATTTGCTGGTGTTGGTATTGATACTTTTTTTACGGTTGTTTGTGTACCAGAACTTGAAGAAGAAGGAGCTGGCGCTGGAGTTGATGAAGAACTATCATCATATTCTTCAGTACCAACTATAAATCTTTGGCCTGGATAAATTAAATTCGGATTTGAAATATTATTCCAAGCCGCAATTTTAGGATATCTTGCCCCATTTCCTAAGAAACGTTTAGCAATTGCCCATAATGTATCGCCTTTTTTAACAGTATAATAAATATTTCTATAGGCTCTAGCCATTTATTACCTCCTCCTTTCTACTTTAGCAGCATGGACTAATGTCTTAACTGCTTCTGCTATTTCAGAACCATCATCATATGTGATTCCATCAATATTATACGTATCTCCCTTAGCATTACCTAAGCTATTACGTAATTTATCTATAGCGGAAACTACATCAGAATTTCCATTTTGATTTCTTCCACGCATTCCATTTGAGATGGCTCCTAAATTGCCAGCAAGGGCTGGGGTCATTGAGCCAAACATAGAATTCATAGAATTTAAACCATTACTTACACCATCTAAATCTAATACAGGACGAATTACTGGATTAGTATCCATTCCTCCTTCTACCATATCAGATATTCTGGTTATAGCTTTTGATAGTCCTTCTCTAGCCTGTTCGCCAACAGAATGTGCTGATGTATAAACTTTAGAAGCAAAGTTCATAATACCTTTAACTAAACCTAAATCAAAGAAATTACCTAATTTTTCTGCTTCTCTAGATGGTGAATGAGCATCAATTGCAGACTTAGCTGCATTTAAAGCTGCTTGACCAACTGAACTACCAGCATTTCTAGCGAGATATTGATTATTATAAATACCTCTAGCGAATCCTTGAACAAAGTTAGCACCAGCTCTCTCAGCAGCATTAACCATATCCCAACTGCTTAGAGCATTAACACCTGCCCAACCAATTGAGTTAAATTTATTTTCAACTTCCCATTTCTTTCCTTCAGCTGCATGTAATAATGCATTAATAATGTTTGTAATACCTTCCGCAACTTGTCTTTGTGGATCCATAGATGTAAAAGCATCTACGAAACTACGAACGCCATTATTTGCTAAAGTTTTTAATGTTACAGCAAATGTTGCTAATCCAATAATATTTTCAGCACCAAGTTGTTTAGCCATAGCAATTAATTGAGTCGTTTTATCAATAGCATCTGCTAAAGTATTTGAACCAACTCCAGACATACTTGCTATAAATTCTTTTAATTTATATGAGAATGATATAGCACAAGCACCGAATTCTTCAAGAGCTTTTCCTGTACTCTTAACATCTAAAGCACTCATACCAGCAAGTATTCCCATTGCTTCAACCGCTATTCTACATGTTTCAACTTGATTTGTTCCGAATGTTCCAATATTACTCATAAATTTATTTAAGTTAGTTGCAACGGCTGGAAATTTTTCAGAGAATTTTCCAAGATCATTATCACCTGAAAACAATTGTGCTAAACCACCTGATTTAGGAATTTGTGATGCTGATTGTGACATAGCTAGGACTGCTTTTGAAGCACAATCTACAGTATCAACACTCTTTTGAGTAAAGGTACCTAAATTTGTAGCAAAGGCTTTTAAATTTGAACCTACCCCCGGTAATTTATCAGCAAATGTAGATATCGAATTATCTCCAAATATCTTAGCCCATAATCCACCTTCATTAGGTATAGTATTAGCAGCATTAGCTAAGTTAACTATAGCATCTCCTGCTGCTTTAACAGTAGACACTTGTTGGTCTGTGAATGTTCCTAAATTAGATAAGAATGATGCTAAGTCTGAACCTAGTTTAGGTAAATATCCAGAGAATGTAGCAAGTGAGTTATCACCAGCTATCTTAGCCCATAATCCACCTTCATTAGGTATCTTCTGAGCTGCTTCAGCTAACTTAACAATAGCATCTCCTACACAAGTAACTGTCGCTACCTGAGCTTCATTAAATGTTCCTAAATTTGTTAAGAATGAAGCGATATCAGAACCTAATTTAGGTAAATATCCACTAAATGTAGCTAGGGAGTTATCACCCGCTATCTTAGCCCATAATCCACCTTCATTAGGTATCTTCTGAGCTGCTTCTGCAAGTTTAACTATCGCATCACCAACAGCTTGAACTGTTTTAATCTGTGGTTCATCAAATGTTCCAAGATTAGTTATAAAACTATTTAAATCAGATCCTAATCCAGGTAAATAACTTGAAAATGTAGCAAGAGAATTATCTCCAGCTAGTTTAGCCCATAATCCACCTTCATTAGGTATCTTTTCAGCTGCTTCTGCAAGTTTAACTATCGCATTACCAGCAGCTTCTACAGTCCTTAATTTACCATCATCGAATGAACCTAAATTAGTTATAAACGCATTTAAATTCTTTGCTAAATCCGGTAGATCTTTTCCAAATGTTGCAAGAGAATTATCGCCAGCTAATGCTTCCCATAATCCACCTTTAGCAGGTATCTTTTCAGCAGCACCAGCAAGTTTTAATATTGCATCTCCAGCAGCTTGAACAGTATTCACTTGAGCGTCACTAAATGTTCCTAAACTATCAACAAATTTCTTTAAATGTTCACCAAGTCCAGGTAATTCGGCACCCCATTTAGCAATACTATTATCACCAGCGAGAAATGACCATAAACCACCTTCATTAGGTATCTTTTGAGCTGCTTCAGCTAAAGCAACAATAGCTTTACCAGCGCATTCAACAGTCTTAACTCGTTGATCATCAAAATTTCCAAGATTATCAGCAAATTGTTTTAAACTATTACCTAATTCTGCGATCTGTTTTCCAAAGTCTGCTAATGAATGTCCACCAACAAAGAAACCAACAACACTTGTCAATGAATCAACAAAATTAGCAGCTGATAGTATTAACATAGCTTTTGATAAAGTTGTTATACCATCTAATATTTTAGGATCTATTGTAGGTGCTATAGCCAAGAATGGTTGCATGTTAATCATAAAATCAGACATACTCTTACCAAGGCTAGCTAAATCTCCTCCAATAGATATTAATTCCAATATTTGTGCAACAAAGCTTGAAGCTCCTAATAATAAGATAGCTCCAGACAATAATGCAATCTTTCCAAGAATATCAGGTGAAATTTGTTTAACACCTGCTAAGAATGGTTGTATATTAACCATAAACATCGATAGATTATCGGCTACTTCTGGTAATACAGAAGTTACTCCTAATGCTATTCCACCTAATATACCACCAATAAATTGACCTATAGCGGTTCCAACAGCTTGTAATAAATTACCGCCTTCACCCACAAGGTCTTTTAATCCTGGTATCTTAGATAAAGCACCAAGTATCGCTAATACAGCTGCAAGTTCAGCAACTAAAGCACCAAAACCTAACACACCAATAGCAGCTTGTGGTATCATTGTAGATAACGAAGCTAAGCCAATCATTATTGCAGTCAACATACCAATACAAGCAACACCCTGCATCATAACAGTAGGATCTAATACTTTAATAGCATCTATTATTGCTGTAAATATAGCATCTAATAATACAAACACATTTTGTATTATCTGAGGTACCCATTTAGTTAATCCTTGTAATACTCCAATAATAAATTGTGCTAATGCTTCAATTAATTGAGGGCTATAAGTAGCTAACACTTTAAATACCTCATATAAAGTTTTAACTATAGTTTCAGCAATCAATGGTGCACATTCCTGAATAGCTATACACAATCCTTTAATTATTTCAGCTACACCTTTCATTATATCCGGTATTAATTGTAGGATACCCAATATAATTGCTGATATTCCAGCAACAATTATAGTAGCTCCACCTGCTAAAGCAGTAGCTAATGAAGCTATACCAGCAGATATAAGTAATAAACCTGCACCAAATCCAACTACAGCTAAACTAAATAAAGCCATAGCACCAGCAACAGCTAATAAACTTGGAGCTAATGGTGTTAATAATTTTGCAGCTACTCCTAGTACAGCAAGTGCAGCAGCAAGTCCAACTAAACCTAATAAAGCAGCACCTAAATTTACACTAGCAAGTATCTTTAAACCACCAGCAAGTATAACTAATGAACTTGCAAGTAATATCATAGAACCAGAAGTTCCTTTACCGACAAATTTACTAATTATAACCATAGCACCAACAAGTTCTGCTAAAGCTACTCCCATAACAACTAATGAACGAGCAATATCACCCCAACTCATTGTAGCTAATATTTTTAAAGCACCAGCTAATACGACCATCGATGTAACCATGCCAAACATACCGGCTAGTTTACCTTTCATACCATTAATATCCCACTTTTTCAATGGTAAGAAATTCATAGCTATAACAAGTTCAGCTAAAGCGATACCCATAGCTACAAGACCTCTAGCAATTTCAGGCCAACTCATAGAAGCCATTATTTTTAAAGCTCCACCAAGAACAATCATAGATGTAGCTATTCCGAATAAACCTTTTATTTTAGTTCCGTCTTGTACTTTAGGTAAGAAATTCATAGCTATAACAAGTTCAGCTAAAGCACCACCCATAGCAGCAAGTCCTCTACCTATTTCAGGCCATTCCATTGTAGCAAATAATTTTAATGATACAGAAGCTAAAAATAATCCCCAAGTTAAACTATTTAAAGCAGATATAGATTTTGTTAAATCCGGAAGATTCATCTTCTTTAATACAAATAATGCAATTTCTAATTCTGCTATAGCTCCAGCCATTGCAGCAAGACCTCGGCCTATTTCATCCCAACTTAACTCAGCTAATGATTTAAGTGTTCCTGCAAACATCATCATTGCAAAAGATATACTCATCATTGCGGTTAAGGCTTTCCACATTCCTGCTGTTTGTTTAGCATCCTTAGGAAATATCTTAAAGAATAACCATAATGCGGTCATCATCTCTGCTATAGAAGCAGTCATTGCAGTTAACGCACTGGTTAATCTTTCTGGATTAATTAAAGATAATATTAATAACGATGCAGCCATGACAGCTATTGCTTTAGCAATTTTCATTATTACATTAGCTTTGATAGATTGTTGCCAAGCTTCTAATATCTTTCCGACATCTTTTAATAAATCTTTAGCACCACCTAAAAAACCTTTTAAGTTCTTAGAAGCATCTGCTAAATTATTCATAAATCTGGCAATACCAAATAAACCAGCACCAACAATACCAGTATTAAGTGTGTCTAGTGCCGTTTTCATATCACCATTACGGAATAACTCTCCTAAAACTTTACCAATAGCAGCAGCTATTCCTTTAATTAAATTAAACAAACCTTTAAAGAAATTCATTATTCCTTCAAAGCTTACATATTTTTTAGCTAGTTCTCCTAGCTTAGTTAATACTTTATCTATTGCTGTAACAATACCTTGAAGTACATTTTTAAATACTTCAGATTTATTTATTGTTTCAGCCAAATGACTTAAATAATTACCGAAGTGAGAGGTTAGTGTTAATATACCACTACCTAAACCAGAGAAGTGTCCAAGCAAGCTACCAAAAGCAGAAACTACTTGTTTAATAATATTTATACCAGCACTAATAATACTAAAGAAACCTTTAAATGTATCTTTTAATTTTTTAGCATCTTCATCACTTAATTTTAATTTATCAGTAAATTCTCTTATACGTTTTGTTAAATTATACAAATCTTGTGCTGTTTTCTTAGGAAATATTTCTCTAAATGCTTCTTTAATTGGTTTAACAACAGATTCAATACCAGCAGCAATGTTTCTAAATATTTGTAGAAAATCTTCTCTACCTCCCATATCATGCCATTGTTTAAGCATTTCATTACGAGCATTTGCTGATGCATCTAATATACCAGCAAAATATTTAGAAGCTTCTGTCCACATAGCTTTGGCTTCATTAAAATCACCAAATATATATTCCCATGTATAAGCCCAACCAGATTGTGCAGCTTCCTTTAAAGTATCCATCATCATTGTGAATGTCTTTACTTCAGTTGCTGCATAAGTTGCTTTCTTACCTATATCGGTTGTAGCATCAGAATATCTATTTAATGTTTTAACTAATACTTCTGTTGTCATCCATTGATATGATAAAGAATCATTAAAGTTATGAGTAGCATCAATTGGTAAATCAAATGTTTTACCTTTAATATTAGTAGTTAAAGTTTTATACATACCATCTGCCGTTTTAGTTAATGTACCACATTCTAATGCTGTTTTAATCAATTCATTTTTGAATCCAACAGTTGCCATTTGAGCATTTTCAATTGATTTCCAATCTATAAGTTTTACATAACCAGCGGATAATGCTTGTGCAAAGTTGTACATTGCATGTGACGCCTGATTTGCATTTGCACCAGATATAGCTGCAACATTAGCTACTCCGCTTAATAGCTGCTACTGCATCTGGTAATTTAACACCAGCATTAGTGAATTTACTAATATTTTCTGTCATATCTTTAAATGAATAAATGGTATCATCAGCATATTTATTTAATTCTTCCAAATATCTTTTAACTGTACTTAAATCTTCACCAGTACCAGCCATAATTGTTTGAATAGCACCAGCTTTTTGTTCATACTCTTGCCAACCTGTTTTTAATGGGTCAAGCGTAAAAGTTTTAACAATATTTTTACCGACATTAACAAGCGAATTAGTAATATTAGCTAAAGCAGTTACAGCCATTACTTCTAAAGCAGAGAATTTAGCTTTAACTGTTTCTATACCACTACTCATTCCACCAAAATTCATTTTATTTGCTGTATTACTTATATCTTCTAAACCTTTGGAAGCACCAGACAAATTAAGAGATTGTTTTAATTTATCGAGTGTAGATAATGATGTTTGGACATTCTTTTCAAAGTGGCTATTATCAAAACGCATCTCTACGACTTTCTCGTCAATAGTTTTACTCATACTCTAGTAACCTCCTTCCACGCTTCTTCAGCAAGTTTATCGAAGACTGGTTGAATAGCAGGGTTAATATAATCCCTACCTTCAACCCAACCTCCATTTTTAGTTGAGTGTCCATATTGTAGTATAATTGCAATATTAACACCTTGATTTACATTAGTATTATAGAATTGAATAACTGCTCCTGAGTTATTTCTTTCTATATTATATTCCCAAGAACTAGCAGTTAAACCAGAATCTACAGGAGTTGCAGACCTAAGGGCATTAACACCTTCTCTACCAAATCTATCTAGATCACTGAGTTTAACAGCTTGTTTAATTCTCTCTAAATATGAATTTAATTTAGAGAAGTCGCCATTTTGTCTAAAACTAATCATGATTCTAATTCCTTTCTAGCCCTTTGAATTTAATTTCTTTCTTCGAGCCGCATTAAGGGCTGCATTACGATTCATTATCTCCTGCCTACTCATTTTCTTAGGAGGAGTATTTTTAACATTACATACTCTAATTAATGTTAACAATCTATTTAAATGCCATTTCTGACATTCCATAGGGATATTTAATGCTATCATCCAATAATAAATTAATTCAGATGTGACTATCTCTCTACTAGGAGGAGTATTTAAATTACTAAATGTAGTGGCAGTCATAGGTTCATCTATATAATCATTAATCGCTGTAATATTTGCATCAGTAAGATTTAAATATACAATAGGATTAACATTCTGTGTAATTGTCATACATTTTATGTAATCTATAGTTTGTTCAATGGTCTTCTTCTCTTTACCTAGAAAAGGAGTATTCCATTTAGCCTCCCATTTAGATAGAGATACTAATGAGTGTTCTAACTGTAAAGTTGTATCTTTAGTAGTAAAGAATTCATTAGTTTCTTCATTAAACATCTCCGTTCCTGGTATAGTTATTTGTAGCATTATTATCCTCCATTAATTATTTGTTGGTTGTTCAGCAAAATTAGCTGGAAGAATTTTAGATTTTTCTTCCGGAGTTAATGCTGCAGCTTTATCTGCTACTTCTTTTGGCATTATACCATTAACAAATTTAGCAGCTGCTTCAGCATTAGTAGATAACTCCATATATAATTCAGAGTATGCTTCTGTTTCAGCAAATGCTTCACTTAATGGTCTACCATTTGGACCAGTTTTAATGAATCTCTTTCCATCTGCACTTTTCTCACCATAAGCTTTAAGAATAATTTTCTTAAAAATATCCATTATAGTTGGTGTGTCTTGTGTAGATATAATTTTCTTAATCATTTCAGCTAAGCCCCCTGTAGTTCCCATTTCCATTTCCATAAGTTCAGCCTTAGATAGGTTAAATAGGAATGTCTCCTCTCTTTCAACTCCGTTATAATCAGTATATTTAATATTTTTACTTAACATAATTTATTCTCCTTTCAATAAAACAAAAAGGGATTGCACTAAACAACCCCTTTATATAATTAATTTAAATTACCCTTGTGCTCCATTTTCACCAAATATAGTTGCTAATTCAGTTGGAAGTGGTAATCTAGCATCTACAGCTGGTTGTGGATTGTCACCTGTTGTAGCAGCTTTACCATATAGTATTTCTTCTAAAGCAGCTAATTTATCAGCATCAACTTTAGTAGAATCTATAGTAATTATAGCAGTTGGTTTCATTCCTGGTACTTCAACTGGTGTAGTTGTTAATTCCCAAGAGAATGTTATAGCTTCTGGACTATCGTTAACTGTTCCATAAGATTTCTCTGATGGTTTAGCTAATGCACCATAAACTAAATGTAATTTATAACCAGCATCTGGATTTGTATCATTACCAACTTTTGTTTGATATGACATACCAAATGCTTTTCTTGTTTGCTGTCCAACAGCAACACCTGCAGCTAAAGCAGCTTCACCATTACACTCACCAAATTCATCTGGATATGTGTATGCTTCAACTGTAGCTCCAAAATCTTCAGCTGATAATAAGTTTAAATATTTAATGTTATCAGCATATAATGGAGTAGCTTCTGCTCCTGATGGTGATTCATTAACGTTTGTTAAACCATTCCATGCAACACCTTTAGGATAAGCTCCATTTACTTGTGGGTATAAAACACCCTTACTAACACCTGTCTCATAGACTCTTTCGCCTGTTTGATCCCATTTTAATTGTGGTTCGATTTTTCCTGGCATAATATGTTCCTCCTTTTAAAAATATAATCTAATAACATCATGATTAAAATTATTAGCCTTATAATGTCTATCAAAGGCAGAATAAGGCAACTCTAATATTTTATTAATCACTTCGTTATCTGGTAATTCATCGATAACTGTTATATCATAACAATTTCGATTCATGTATTTAATATTGTCACCATGAAAGGTAACATCATCTGCTTTCTGATACCTAATAGCAGGATAACTCATTTGCAGATTTTCTGCTGGTTGGTAATATACATTACGAGTTCCCAGCAGTTCCTCCAGTTTGGTTTGGAGTTCTAGTCGAGTTCCCATTGTACAAACCTCCCAACGATAAAATAATTCGAGGGTACCTAATTTCAGTATTTGTTATCTTCCATTTAGCACCCATCCATTCTACATATCTCATATATTGGAAATTTTCATTGGCATATGGATCAGCTACAATGCTAATGACATTATTAACATTAATATCATCATTAACACCATCCGTTTGTTGGAAACGGCTAGTATTTCTAGTCACATCCCCATAGTACGGACGTTCAGTTGCTTGATCGGCCCATACACCGGGTTCAATTTCCGTATTCTTAATGTAGCCTACATTTCCATAAAATTTTGCCATTTTGATGTTTCTCCTTTATATTAGATTACCCAGCTGGTTGTTCATTACTTGCTGGAGCATTACTAGCTTTCTTTAATACGATTGCTGAATAAGGAACAACTAATGCACCTGACATTCTTGTTTCCATTAAGTATTTCATTTGGTTGTAATCAATATCGAAGTCATCGAACATATTAACTGATCCACCTTTATCAGCACCTGCTGTGTAGTCAGCTAAATTTACGATTATACCAACTATATCTTTGTAAGCTTCTGCTTCCATTTCTGGTATAGTTACTATTTCATCAACTCTTAAAGCTGTTGCTAATGTTTGAATTGATTCATAGATTCTTCTACCATTTTGGTCTTCAATTAATAACATATCTGTTACATAATCTTCAGTTGTGAAGAAAGTTGGTCTACCAGATCCTTTGTATTGTTTTCTTGCTCTGATAGCTGCTCTTATGATACCTTTTGTAAAGCTATCATTTGCAGAATAAGAGTTACCATCTTGTTTGTAATCTCTATTTTCTGTTATAGTATATTTAATTGTAAATAAATCATCATCAGAAACGATTGGTCTAATATTTTGTTCATTGATTTTGTCTTGATCAGAAACATTTCTACCATCACCTAATAGTATAGCTAATGCTAATTCTCTATCTAGGTTCTTTCTCATTTCTCTCTTTTGCCATGCAACAACATCGAAGTCTGTTATATCAATAACATCATCTCTATCGATTTCATTCTTAATATATACAGTTGTTGGTGTAGTAACACGGTTTAATACAGACATTTGGATATCTGTTTTTCTATTACCTTTGATGTAACCTTTAGCTCTTGCTTGTGGTTCTGTCATTCTACCAAAAGTAGTTTTAACTCTTGAGAATGGTGTATGTTTAACTCCATTCATAACTTTAGCAACCCAAGATCTATCTTCTTCGATCATTCTTGGCTCTTTATAAAGCTCAGTTGCTTCTGGGAATAATTTGTCAATATTTGTAATATTGTTTATAGCAGCATGTTGAATGAAAGATTCTTTCATTGATCCATACTTTTTAGCATCTTTTATAGCATCAGCTATAACTTCTGAGTGTTGTAAAACCTCATCATTATTTTCAGTATCTTTGTCAAATACATTATGTTTCATATCATTACCTCCATCTTCATTTTCTTCGTTGTTATCTTCGTCACCTTCGCCTGTAGCTTCAGCAACAGCTTGCCCAACGATAGCATAAACAGCTTCTTTTTGTACATCAGACATACCGTTGAATACTTCTTCAACTGTTTGGTCTTCATTCTTTTCTTTTTCTTTGTCCATGTCTTTTTCCTCCTCTTCACTTTCTTTTTCATTATTCTCAGGCTCTTTGTCCTCAGAATCTGAATTTTGGTTTCCATTTTGATTTGTGTCAGTATTATTTTCTGCACCATCTTCATTTCCACCTTCAGCCCCAGTGTCTCCACCTTCGGCTCCTCCGTCAGAGTGAGAAAGTACTAAAGGCTCATCTGTGTAGATTACACCTTCTTCTTCGACATCAGCACCTTCGCCGTGAACTACGACTGAATCTATATATGCGCCAGGATTAGCACCTGCTAAGACTAAACTAACTTCTCTTATGCAACCATGCATAACATTGTTCATATGAGTTTTTAATTTGTTAGCATATATAGACAATTTGTCAACATCACCATTAGCAACAAGAGCTTTTGCTGTTTGTCCAGATTCTGTGTTGTTGAACTTGCAATATGCATAAACACCTTCTGCTCTATTTTCCAATAATGCATGACCTAGGACTTCATTAACATCGTCGTGTTGATGATTCCATACTAATGGAACTTTTTGTCCATCATTCTGTTTAAATGCGTCTTTTAGAATAGTTCTACCATCTGAACATTGAATGTTATTTCTGGTAGCCCATCCACTGAAATCATAATCAGTCTTCAAACTGGTTTCCTCCTTTCACTTATAAATCTTTAATTTTAGTTTTTAGTATGTCTTGCATACCACTTGATTGACCTTCGACCGGAACACTTGCTCCTGGTTCTCCTGGCATACCACCTGGACGAGGAATGTCAGAACCATGATTTAAGTTACTGTTAATTAACATATCAGCTCTTGGATCATCAGAAGGTTTTCTTCCAACAACAGCTCTCATTTCATTAGATGTCATTATCTCATTTCTTGTAAATTTATCTGCTATTTCAGCAATTTTCTCTACAGGAATAAGTTTAAATGGGTCTCTAAAGAAAGTGATAGTTTGTCGTTGACTTCTAGCCGTCTTTGTCAAGAATTTTCTGATCATTTCATCAACAATAGCTGAAGCAATTGGTTCTATGGTACGTGAATAATAATTACTCATTACTCCTTCTTCTGCTGTGCCATCTAAAACGCCTTCAGTAATACCTAACTGGCTATATAGCATACTCGTTAAATACTCAACTTGTTTTAGTAGGTTATTTTCAACAGGTCGATTAAGTTGGGTAATCTTTTCGGTACCATCGGTATAGGCTATACCATATTTTGAACCTTTTAATTGGTTCTCTATATCCTTACGTCTCTGCTCCGCTTGGGCTTTCCTTGCTGGAGATTTGACGATGTAAGGCAATTGAATAATTAAGTCAAGTTTACCAGATCCCGATTGTTCATCAATAGCATCCAATAAATTTAACTTTCGAATTAAACGTTGCAATGTAGAATTGGGTTCATTCATAACTGCATAAAGCGGATTTTCTACAATAGCAACCATGTATTTAGGAAGGGTTATTTCCTCTCTAATACCTTTGCGTTCGTTGTATAATTCTACCCTAACACTAGAAGGATACCATGCAGTAACTCTCCCAGTTCTCATTGTGCAAATTTCATAAGATTTTGAATCCAATGGGTCACCTATAGTATCAGTAGGTACTATAGCTACATGTCCCTCATCAAACATAGACATAACAGCATCTTGTAAAAATGCTCGTCCAGTTTGGTCGATGTTGGCTTCTATAGTTAGACAATTATCTAATTTAGAATGAACATAATCTACAAAACGATCATCTTCATCTAATTTACAATGTCTTATATCTATATTAGCGACATCTAACGCCATCTTATTCATTATTGCAGCAATTATAGAACGTTCATGTCGTATATTTAATACAACTCTATCAGGCCTTATATAAGACCCTCCGTAACTTCCATAATCACCATAATCAGGATAAGGATTTTGATTTCGAAACGCATTCCAGGCACTTTTTACTCTTGCCCCAAATGTTAATTCCATTTAGCATCCTCCTTTCCTATTTCTTTTTTCTTTTATTATTTTCATGAGAATATTCATTAATATATTGTTGCTTACGAACACCTTTAGCTGCTGATTTTATAGCTTTGGCTGTAGCTAAAGTTCCAATAGCGAGAGTTGATCCTATTATAGCTTTTTTAACTTTAGATTCCAATTTAGGATCGGATATACCAGTTACTTTTATAAGATTTCCATCTTTTTTAAAAGCTCTACCAGTAGAAATAAAATCATAACCAATTTTTCCTAATATACCAGCTTTTACTGCTGTACCAGCAATATTTTTAGCTGTTCTGGTTTTTACTGCTCGTTTTGTATTACCGTTATATCTGATGGTATCGGTATCTAATTTTCCACGAACTTTAGAACGTAATATTTCATTTTTCTTTTGATAACGTCTAACTCCGCCATTTCATACCAAGTATACCATGGTGGTAAAGCTCATCAGTTTTTTGATAAGTCCACATAACTATACTCCTTTCCTATTAAAATTTTTTTCTAAGATCTTCCATTAATTCAGAGGCTATATCATGATCAAACATTTCTGCTAATATTTTTTCACCTTGTTTATATTGTTTACGAGTAACTTTTCCTTTCGCTAATTTTAATGAATCGCTCATAACTTTTTGATTAATATGATTTTTATTACGTCTATCTCGAATACCCTCACTAACTTCCCATGTTCTAAGTTGATCTTTAGGATTATTAGAATTTCGTAATGCACTTAAATAGTCTAGTTGAACTTTATTATGCATATTATTTTGTCTACTTTCTGCTGATAAATTTTCGAATCCTTTTAACCATTCTTTACCATTTTTAACTTTTTCTTTATGAATTTTAGATAATTTATAACCACCATAACCAGCAGCTAAAGCAGCTGCTACAGCAGCAGTACCAATGGCAATTTTTTGACCTTTTGTTAATTTCTTTTTAGCATTATTGTTCGCTTGTTTATCAGTCACTATTTTATCTCCAACTTTTTTATATCCATTTGGTATCCTTTTTAATTTGCCCTCTCGTAAACCTTTAGTCATCATCTTAGCGTTTCTTCTTTTTGCAAATTCTGGAGTATAACCATTTTCTCCACCAATACCACGTTTATTTAATTTTCTTGATAATTTGTTTGATCTATTAACATTTTTAATAGCTTGCTTTCTAATGCCCCATTTCATACCAAGTACACCATGGTGATAAAGTTCATCAGTTTTTTGATATTGCCACATGATAAACTCCTTTCTACTCAAAAGCTTCACGGTTAAGCTTCCATGCAACATAGGCATCCATCATAGCTGCAACCGAATCAATCTTTTGGTCATATCTTTTTTTAAATAATTTTCTATTACCATTAGTATCTTCTAATGTAATAGCATTACCCATACAATATTCCATAATTTTTTCATCAAACAATAACAGCCTATCTTCAGCAAGTTTTTTTAACTCACCTAAGGGAACAGATTCTGTTTTTGCTCCTTGAATAACTTTTTCAATACCATATGGTCCATTTTCTGTTTCCCATCTTGCTACAAAATCTTTAGCATTATATGGGTCATAACCAAAACATCTAACATCATAACCTCTTTCCTCTATAAGAGCATCAAGGTCATCATATACTTGTTCCATATCTAATACAGTTCCATCCATAACCATTAAAGAACCTTCTTGTATAAATTCTTCATACTTAACTCTCATAGCTGGTTGTAATTGCATTAATGTATGTTCTGATATATAGTTACGAGCTTTAACACCAAATGATCCACGTGCAAGTGGAAATAAGAATGTAAATGCACAGAAGTCATCACCTTGTGATAAATCGGCTCCTAATGCACAAGGCATTTGCCAAAAATCACGTTTCTTATGAGGTAAAGTTTCTTCATACGTAAAGAAGTATGTATAACCTTCCATTGGTATTCCAAAACGTTTAGCTAAAATATCATTACGAGTAGATGGTGCTTTTTCAGCTCTCTCTACATCTAATTGATATGTTTCATAAGAAACTGTTTTACCAAGATTAGGATTAGCTTTAGCCCACATTTCTGGTTTTCCTACTTCATCTAAATTATCTAACTTATACCACCATATGGATACGTGTGGGTTAACATATTCACCTTTAAGAATATCCATTAACTCCATCTTTACCGTATCCCCAGGACCATTACGTACAGTTCCTTCAGAACTAACAGCAATGATCAGATAATCATCATTCTTAGAAGCACCTTGTTCCAAGGCACCTATAACATCTTCCCTAACATCTCCTGATAACCATTCATCGACAGTATTAATTCTACTATTAAGACCTTGCAATTTGTCTATACTCATCGGTCTTATTTCAACAATAGACCCTGTTAAAAAATTCTCAATACCCTTTTTAGTAGAAGCTAACTTTACTCTATTAGCTTTAGATCCAGTAGTATTATTAATACTACCTTCAGTTAAAAATTGAAATAATGGTCCACGAGCTCTTGCTATAGCAGTACGCATAGGTGATAAAGCTTCCTCAGCTTGTTTCATTGTTGGAGCAGTATGTACTCCATGAGTGGTAGAAGTATCAACATTTAAGAAATAAGATTGTATATAGGATTCATATTGAGATTTAGCTGCACCTCTGGCTATTATTAAATATTGTTTATTAGTTAGTCGCTTTTTAATTCTACGGTTTTCGTAGTGCCCTCCATGATGATCTTCACCAGGAACATATACTGAACGTTCTACAAAGTAGTACCATCCAAATACTTGTTCTGCCCATAATTTAAATGTATCAAGTAATCTTAAATCCTCACCATCAGTAAGTGTAAGTTCACCTTCACAATATTTTATAAAACCTTCTACGGCTTGATCATCATACCAGATTCCTGGATTCCTTATAAGGTCATCAATTCTATTCATTTCCATAGCAATTGTTTCACATACTGGAATCTCGCCTCTGATTACGGCATCACGAAACATACCATAATATCTAGGCGTCGCTGTGTTCGATAATGCCATAATTATTCTCCTTTCAATTAACCTCTTTTAACTATTTTATTAACTAATCCTTTACCGGAATTAAATATCTTCTGATATTTAGGACCCATATCAGCTAGAGAAGCTATTGTAGCAGCTGTACCAATTGTGGCTAATACACCTTTTGTAATAGCTTTAGCTTTTGATGGATTTAGTCTTTTATAGTTTTCTTCAAGATTTCTTCTTTCATTATATCTCTTCAACTCTTGGTTAGTCATTTGATGCATGCCTTTTCTTTTTAACCTAGAAGCATCTTTAGCATCACGACTCCATCCTTTTTCTTTTTGATGCCTACGACCTAGAGAAGTTAAAGAGCCATCCTTATTTTGATAACGCCTTATACCCCATTTCATACCAAGTATACCATGGTGGTAAAGCTCATCAGTTTTTTGATAAGTCCACATAACTATACTCCTTTCTCATTCATTTCAGCTTGATGACATAGACGCCATTCATACTCTTGAATACTTTCTTTTAAAGCATTTTCTGTTGGTCCATGTTGTGGTGGGTCAAACACCATCTTTACTTTTAAATAAATGTAAGTTTTAACTGCTTCTAAATCATCATCTTCATCAATAAGATCACTCCACTTATCTTTCTTTGAAGTAATTTGAAACGCTTCATCTTGTGGCCCAACTCCTAATTGAGAAAGAATCATTATTGCAGAATTGATATGAATGATAATATCTGTATCAAAATTTGTATAGTCTTCAGCAAGACCTAATAATTTTTTAATAGATGTTAATATACTCTTTTCCATATTATCACCTCTATTCTGCCACTATAGCCATAAATTTCTTCATGCAGTAACCTTCTACATCACCAACTAATACTTTATAAAAGTCTTCAGTTGCATGAGTATCACTTATAGTTACTATAGAATCTTGTGGTAATACAGTAACTATTTCTGCATCCATGTTAGGCTCTTTTCTTACATTTAGTAATTCACAAAGAACGGTTCCTCTAACAGCTATATCTTGAATTTCTTCATCTACTGTTTTAGGTTCTTCTATTTTCTTTGGAGCAACTTGATTAACAAACTCATTACGTTTTGCCTCTTCTTTAAGTTGCTTTTCAATTTTTCTGTTTTCTAACATAGTATTCATCTCCTTTCTTAATGTCTCCATGGACATTGATCATTCTTAGTCCTTACTACTGGACCATCTGGAATTAATATTCGATCATCGCTATAATGTATAGCGTTATGTGTTCGTTTAGTAGTGCATATTAAATACTCAGGATTTAATAAGAAGTCTGTCTTATTAATTATGTCATCCTTTGTAAGTGGATTCATATGATGTATTAAAATTTGTTGATTTATAATTTCTCGTTCTGGTATTGCAAGGTCACAACCCAAGTCACGAGTTATAACAAAATTTCTAACTTGTCTCCATTCTGGAGATCGATAGAATAGTTGATTCAAATATCTATCAAATCCAAATGTATCTTCTCCTATACTACCATCAAGTTTCAAATATTGGAAACGTTCTTCAAAAGTTTCAAAAGTTATAAGTTCAGAATATGTTCTAATAATCGGTTGGTTCATCTTCATCGCCTCCATGACCAGAATAGTGCTTCATAGCATTTATAGCATTTGCATAAAGCTCCTCTATTCTTTTTGAAGATTGCAACGATTCTGTCTTAGCAACTAATAAATCTTTTTGCTTTTCCAATATCTCCTTTTCAATACGTTCCTTAGTAGAACCCAATTTCAAATAATGTGTAATAACCTGAGATGATGCTGTACCATCTCGCAGTTGTTGTTCGGCTAAATTAGTAGCCAAATAAATCAACTGGTTCTCACGTGCCTCCGGTGTGAGAGCAGGTTTAAGCTTGGTTTTCTTGTCTTTATTATCATTTGACCTAACTTTCGCCATACTTCATTCTCCTTTCATAAGTTATTAGATAACTTTTAATATAGTTTTGTCTACCTGTATGAGTAGCACATACAGTGATACACGAAAATATAAACAAAGAAATTAGAAAGGAGAATAAACTTAACAACTTCTTTTAAATATAATCAGCAATAGGAGGCATGCGACTCTGGTTTTACTAATCTACATCCTCATGTACCACTGTATCTGCCACCCAAAAAGGCAAAAACATTCTCAAAAAATGACCCCCGGGGAAAATATAAAGGGCGGCGCGATTCAGAGGGGGTGGCCTGCTTCTTAGACCCCCCTTACTGTTCGCGAGTTTTACATGCGAATGCAATATATTGAATTAGTTTGAGTTAAAAACAAAAAGTTTAAAACAAAATTTTATTTTCATTTGACAAATGATTTACAAATTAATTTCAAATTTGAATCAAAAGCTAAATGATTACTAAACTTTTAAACAAAAACTTTTTAAAGTAATGAAAGTTGTATTCGTTTTGACAAAACAAAACTTTTAAACTTTTAAAACAAAAAGCTTTTAAAACTCAAAAGATTAATTCATTAACCAAATGCAAAATACTTATTTAATTAATGTATTAAAGTACTTGTTGTACTATGCAAACTTCTTAGTTAAGCAGTGACCAAAAAGTTTAAGCATGGCGTTGAAACTAATGTGAAGTAAGTCGATCTGAAAAGCCAACAAACAACAACTTAAAACAACAAAAGTTTAACAAAACACAAGTACTTTAAAGCAACTTTAATAATGAACGCGATTCTTTTAGATCGAAAGACAACTATTCAAAGTTTAGAACGGAAACTAAACTAAAGAGAACAGGAAAAAGTTAAAAGAACCGGTTAAAATTCTTAACAAAACACTACATCTTTTCATACAAGTAAGGGTATGAATTTTATGTGATGTAATGTGATGTTAAAAGTTTAATTACTTAATTTAAAAACAAAATTTATTAATAGATTTAATTAGATTTAATACAAAAGACATGGATTTACATCGATTCTTAATAAGTTACTTGCCTCAAATGGGGTAAAGCATTGTACAAACTAAAGCAAGCACAATACTAAAAGTATTCGAGGCAGTATAACAAAAGTATTAAGGAAGGAATACCATGAATATTATGTCATCTATGTATGAACAGAAATACATAGTTAACATCATTGAATAATCATGCCAAAACAAAGTCTTTCTAAATGAAATGGGTTTCTTTTAAAAGGGCCTAAAAATTCTGGCATGCAGAACCCAAATAGTATTTAAGGTACCGTCAAAATATATTAATCTATTAGGAGGTGATTAAACAAATCTGGAAGTGGTACCAAAAATATGGGCAAGAGGTAGATAAATAACTTAATCGTCATCTTCTACCTTGATAATATATAGCTGATAAATATCGAGTGGGTCAATTTCTACGAGACGGCGGGTAGCTCTTTCAGTTTCTACATCCTTCTCAACCTCAGACATATCATCAGTAATATTAGCTAAACGTGCAACTCTTTGACAAGAACAATAACCTTTCTCCATATCAAAGTCATACCAAGAAGCGAAATCTTCAAAGGGATTAAATGGATTGTCAATAGTTGTAATGTGAACTCTTTCTTTCATAATTATCTCGCTCCTTTCAAAGCATTTGATACAGCAGACTTAGATATACCAAGCTTATCTGCTATCTGTTGTATAGTGAAGTTACCATTAGCAGCCATAGCTTTAATACGAGTAACCTGTGCTGTAGTAAGAGCTCCTTTACGAGTCTTAGGCATAGATTTCTCTCTTAAAATATCTGGATCTGAGTTAGCTAATATTTTCTTTAACTTATTCTCAGATATAGCTCCAGCTTGTATAGCTTCCCATTGTTTATCTGTAATAGTAATGTTTCTTTTTCTTCTAGATACAGATCCAACTTCTTCTCTATATTTTGTCATTGCTCTTTGACCAGCTTTTCTTTCATCTTCTGCCTTCATATCAGGATTTTCTGATTTCTTTTTCTTTAAATCAGCAGCTGCTAGTCTTGTTGCTTGTCTCTCTTTAACACTGTTTTTTAAAGCATTATTAAGAGCTACTTCTAATTCAGACACTTCTTTAGCATATATTTTGGCAGCATTCTTATCATACTTAAGATTTTCTGTTTTCTTCATAGAAACTCTAGCTTTATTTGCTAATGCTTTCATACTATTAGCATAATCAGCATATAATATTTCCATCTTATGTTTTTGTGGTGATACTAATTTATTTGCATCATCCCATCTAGCCATAGCTGGAATATCTTGTGTACGAGTTTTCTTACGATATGTTAAAGAACCATCTTTGCTTTTAAATGATACAACACCTGTCTTTTTATCTTTAACCATAACTGGTTCATATTTTTCTACTTGTTTTTTATCGTTCATATTGTAACTTATTTTCTTACCAGATGTTGTCCATACTTCTTTTATACCTGTTTTCTTATCATATTTAGAGTCTGCATAATATAGTTTTTTATCATCAGCTTTTTGATAAATAAGAGCTCCTTCAGGTCTTTTTGGATCATACCATTTAGTACCTTTAAGATTAACATGTGGTTCACCTTGTCTTTTTTCTACTCTTACTGGTGATTTGGCTCTAGAAACAATTGTTCCAGCACCACCATATCTACCATTTTCTTTTTTCTGATATAGCTGTTTTAAAGAAGTAATATTATTATCTTTATAACTTTGATTATAATCTAATTTATGTTTTTCAGCATCAATAACAACCATTGAGTGTTTAACAGCACGAGCCAAATGGTCGTCAGGTGCTCCTTGCAAAGTCATATCAGTAATAAGATTAGATATAATACCCATTTCTCTATCAGTTCTTTTCATAACAGCAAACTCTTTACCATTTTTATAATAATGTTCTTTACCATTTTTATCAGTAGTCTTAACATCATATTTATATGTTTTAGGATCAAAATCTTTTAATTGTGATAATTGCTCACGACTAGATATCTTTACTCTACCATTGTGTGTTGGAATACACATAACAGTATCCCCATCAAAGTCAGCTCCAGATAATCTAGACGCAACTTTAGAATTTATACAGATTGCATCGATTGATTGTTTACCTATCATTTTCTCTCCAACAGCATTTTTATTATTTACAGTAACTATAGGAATTTCAAAAGTACCACCATGAGGATATCTTACTAAAGCTAATTTAGTACCATCTTTATATCCTGGTGCATATACCTCTGTATCTTTTAATGTGTTGTTTGGTAATATAACATGATATTTTTGTCCTGGTAAAGCAGCAGCTTTTAAATCTGTAGCAGCACCATCACATTTATCAGCAAATTTCTGTAAATAATATTTTTTAACAGTTGGATTAGTTAATGCCATAATATCTTCATATTCGGCTTGTTTATCTTCTTTTGCTAATTTAAGTTGTTTCTCAGCTAATTGTAAAGATTGTTTAGATAAAAATTGAGATGGTAAGGCATCTTTCCATTCATTCCAATCTGCTTCATCAGCTCTTTTATTAATAAGACCTAATTTTTTCTTACCTGTCTTTTTATCAATATACCAATATTGTCCACCCAAATCAGCATCTTTAATATTAGATCCAAATGGATTATCTGGATCATCTTTAATTGGTTTTAAAACTTCTTTCATAGGTAATTTATTACTCTTATTAGTGTTAAATCTAACATCAACACCATCTGGTAAATCATCTGCATAAACAGCCATACCTTTTAAATAATGTTTACCATCAACCATAATACGAACTTGTGCATACTTTTTATTATCACCCAAATATAAATCTTGAACACCTCTACGAAGTTCAATAACACCATCCATATCTTCTCCACCATCTTCTTTGTATCTAATAGAAAGACGTTTAGAATTTAATGATGTAGGATATGTAAATTTAGGTTCAAAAGTATCACCACGATCATGAGTAGTATATGGTTCGATAGTTTTAACTTTATCATAATCATATATTTCTTTGTATTTAACATCTGGTTTAGCTAATACAACCTGATTAGTTTGTTGATTTTTATTAGTTGGTTGAGGTATACCGCCTTTATATACATGATAACCTTGTCTCTCTAAAATATAAAGAGCAGTATCTAATTTTTCTTTAGATACACCATCTAATAAAGTTTTTTCAACACCAGAACCAACATCAACCATTCTCTTACCATCTACTTCTTTTTTAAGTAAATCGGCAAGTTCTTGTGCTTGATTAACTCTTTGAACATGATCTTGATTTAACCAACCTCTAACAGTAGACTCTGGTACACCCATTTGTTTACCAATTTCAGTTGGCCCTAAACCTTGTTTCTTTAATTGCTTAGCTCTAGTAATATCCATAACTTGTTTTTCATTTAAAGATATTCTTTTCTCTCTACGATACTGAGTGGTGTTCATACCAAATTCTTTTTTGATATTTTCTGGGGTTTCTGTCCACCCTTTCGATTTAAGTTTTTCAACACGAGCTAAGAAATCAAGACTTCTTTGATAAGGGTTTTCACCTGAACCCCATGGATAACGTCCTGAATTTCCACCATCCAAATGACCTTTACCATAATGCATTAACATATTAGGATCTTTATGAACTCCAAAATATGATTTAATTTCTTCTGCAATCGGATTCATTGGTTACTACCCCCTCTCTATATTTAATAATAACTTATCACAGTGAACAATCTTATTCATTATTTGAATAATATCTTCTGCTGTTGGTTCATGAACTAATATCTCATCATTCTGATAGATTCTTAATTCAACGTGAATATCTTCTGGTTTAACTCGATATTCTAAACAAAATAAAGCAGCATAAATTTCTAACTGCTCAATATGTACTGGTCTTTTTCCAGTCTTAAGGTCATGTATTCTAAGAAAGTTGTTTCTGAAAGCAATAGCATCGGCAGTGCCGGAAAAATCTTTCAGAATAGAATAAAACAACTTCAGTACTCATCTTAAAACCTATCGCATCATTTACATACGAATATATAGTTTTCTTTTAACGTGGTTGTTTTATACCGAAGGTCTATAGTATCTTTTGCCCACTCATGCATTCTTGTTCCAACCTCAGCTGCACGAAGGTTGTTATAAACATCAATTAGTTTATCATCAGAATATCTAAGCCAACTTGATTTGCTAGCACCGAATGGAGCATGAAGACCTTCCAAGTTGTCGTGCCTATTAAATATCATTTTTGCCCTCCTTATTTAAATTTCTTACGAAGCTTCGCCAAAACTTCATCTTTGTTTTCTGGATAAATGAAACTCGAAAACGACATACCATTCATTTTTTCAACATAATAATCTTGATTAGGTTGATGGCTAGCTTTAGCAGATCGCTTATTCTCTAACGTAGCCCATTTATCTTTGTAAAGGACAAGTAAATCTGGAATACCTTGAATATCTCCTGAATCTAATTTAGTAATTATACATCCGAGGAAACATTTCTTTCAATTCCTTTTTTAGATCAGATTGAAATTTACTTTCTTTCATCTCTAGTGCCTCCTTACTTGCGCAAAATAAAAACGCAAAAGAAAAAGTACAACAAGTCGGTCGGTTTCTGTTAAGAAAATATATACAGCCGATTTATCGTATTTCTTCTCATAACAGGACATGATTATTTCGCGTCTTCAATTTTTGCATTATTTTTTGTATTACCAGACTTCTTCATCTCTTCATTAAAATTTTTAAATGCCTCAGCCATAGCTTTTGTTTTTGTGTCTTCTCTTGCTATATGTCTTTGATAAATTCCTTCCATGGTAGCTGGTATTAAATATAAACCAACTAAAACCGCAAACATAAAAAATCCATTTGTGTCATGTTGAAATAATTTTATTATAGAACATAAAGCAAATCCGACACATGTTAAATATAACATAGTTCATTCTCCTTTCTGTTTTGTAGAAAATCCCAAATCCCAAAAATTTTTCTATATTACTATATATTTTATTTTAAATAATATATAATATTATAAGAAAAAAAGTGGGAAAGTGGGATTTTGGCCTAATTAGGAACCGGAAACCCTTGTCGCTCTAAGGATAGCTGGTATCCCACTTTTCTAAAAAAACTGGGATTTTACTTCCCACTTTTGCTCAAAAAATGCCAATTAGGAAAATTTTTAAAAAATTGCTCTTTAAAAAATCCCACTTTTGCCTTAAAAAATCCCAATTATTTTCCCAGTTTTTCTTCTAATTTTTTCATTTTTTCTAACAAATCTTCACATGAAATTGCCACACAATATCGATCATTTTCAGTATCATCTATCCATCCGGCAGAATGATCTTTATAATATTTTTCTATCCATTCGCGAAGTTCTGTCCACTTATCAATAGATATCATTCCTTTTTGTTCATTATTAAATTTAATAACATTTTGTAAAAATAGATTATTGTATTGATTTGCTATTGATGGAACATCTTTGTTTAAACAATGACTATTCCAATATGGCGTTTCTTCATATACAAATGTGTGCGATTTATTCACGCGAGGATCTAATATAAATAATTCTCTCAATTCAGAATAATTTAATTTTTCTTTTTCACATATTTCATAAAAAGATTGACAAAAACTAACTTTTGTTGCTAAAAAAGAATTTTCCATAAATTTAACAAGTTCTGCTAATTTTGGTTCAACTATTCTAAATAAATGTCTAGCATCATAGCAATGCATTAATATTTGTATCACATCATCACAATCTTTTTTATCACCACCTAATATTGTGAAATTAAATTCATAATTATTACAATGTTTTGTATTACCATAATATTCTGGACTAAATA
>ODAI014380028.1_pt1 | contig 65236 bp, 40 predicted proteins | sample 1539321 | NCBI WGS metagenome assembly ODAI01 (sample SAMN02144231, study PRJEB22623) | gut metagenome | biome: sheep rumen | host: Ovis aries | place: New Zealand
CTTCCTTCGGTCTCGTGAAGAAATTTTACGACGAACGCGGGCAGAAAAAACACGGCTCCTTTATCGCGAAGATTGCGGAGGGTTGCCAAGGCGTCAAGCGCACGACCGGTCAGCACCCCGCCGGAATTATGGTTGTCCCGCGCGATATGGTTATTCACTCCTTCCCGCCGATTCAATCCCCCGCCGACAACAAAGACGCCTCCACGACGACGACGCATTTTGATTATCACTCGATAAGCTCGCGGCTCGTTAAGCTTGACATTTTGGGGCACGTCGACCCGACTATGATTCGTATGCTGGAAAATTTAACTCACCGCGACCCGAAAACTATTCCGCTTGACGATAAGCCGACGCTTAGTTTATTCAATTCGACAAGTGCGCTGGGCTTAACGTCTCAGCAACTCGGCACGAGGTCCGGAACATACGGCTTGCCGGAATTCCGAACAGGTTTTACACGGCAAATGATTGACGACACTAAGCCCGATTGTTTCAGCGATTTAGTTCGCATTTCGGGCTTTTCGCACGGAACTGACGTTTGGCTAGGAAATGCACAGGATTTAATTCGGCAAGGGCAATGCACAATCAAAAACGCCATTTCCGCCCGCGATGATATTATGATGTATCTGATTCATCACGGCGTTGACGCGCTGAAGTCTTTCAAGACTATGGAGAGCGTCCGCAAGGGCAAGGGTATTAAGCCCGACGACGTCGACGATTTAAAAGCGCATAACGTTGAGGACTGGTACATTGATTCTTGCCAGAAGATAAAATATCTTTTCCCGCGTGCGCACGCCACCGCCTATGTTATGATGGCTTATCGGATTGCTTATTGCAAAGTTCATTATCCGCTTGCCTATTACGCCGCGTATTTTTCAAAGCGCACGGAAGGTTTCGACGCCAATGACGTTATCAAAGGTCAGCATTTTATCAAGCGCAAGTTGGAAGAGTTGGAGAATTTATCGGACGAGCGCAAACTCGACGACGCGGAAAGCGATTTGCTTGCCGATTATCAAGTTGTCCAAGAATATTTTCTGCGCGGCTTCACGTTTGAACCCGTAAATCTTTATGAATCGGAAGTTGAGGATTTTATCATTCGGGGAAATTCTCTGCTGATGTCGTTTACTTCGATTCAAGGCATAAGTCCGGCGGCGGCAGCTAATATCGTTGAGGCGCGCAAGGACGGAAAATTTATTTCAATCGACGACTTGAGAAACCGCGCAGGCATTAATAAAACTTGCCTTAACGCGCTTAAAATTCATGGTTGCCTTAAAGACTTGCAGGAAACTAACCAAATAACTTTGTTCTAAATTCAATCGAATAGGCTAAGCTGACCGTATGGAATGATTTTCGGCGGCGAAGGATTTTTTAAAATGCCGCGTTGAAATTTTTCCGCAGTCGAATGCGCTAATTCGTCGCAACGCTCATTGAAATAATTTCCTGCGTGCCCTTTGACCCAATTAAAATTCACGGCGCGACTTGAAATCAATTCGTCAAGCGCAAGCCATAAATCTTTATTCAGTACGTGACTGCCTGTCGCGGTCGTCCAACCTTTGCGTTTCCAATTCGTGAGCCAACCTTTAGTGAACGCATTTTTAAGATAACTGCTGTCCGTGAAAAGTTCCGCGCTATCGCCCGCTTGAATTTTTTCCAGAGCTTTAATAGCCGCAGTCAGCTCCATGCGATTATTTGTCGTATGCTCTTCGCCGCCGAAAATTTCTTGCCGCTGGTCGTTCGCGTCGACGATAACCGCCGCCCAACCGCCCGCGCCAGGATTGCCTAAGCACGAACCGTCAGTGTAAATTCTAAACTTCATAACCAAACCTCCGAAAAGCAATTAGGAATTAGGAATGTGGAATGGATACTATTCAAGAAAAGTTGAAAACGTTGCCCGCTTCGCCGGGCGTCTACCTTATGAAAGATTCTCGCGGGAAAATTATTTACGTCGGCAAAGCGGTCGTTCTCAAAAATCGCGTCCGGCAATATTTTCAATTCAATAAAAATCACGGCGCGAAAGTCAAAGCTATGGTCGCTAAGGTCGCCGACTTCGAGACGATTATAACCGCTAGCGAAGTCGAAGCTTTGATTCTCGAATGCAATTTGATTAAGAAATATCGCCCGCGCTACAATATCAGCCTCAAGGACGATAAAAGTTATCCCTATCTCAAGCTGACTGCCGAAGATTTCCCGCGAATTGTTTTGACGCGCCGCGTGATTCACGACGGCTCGCGCTACTTCGGACCTTATACGAGCGGGCTTGCAGTCAAGGAAACTCTTCAGCTTTTGAAGAAAATTTTCCCGCTACGCACGTGCAGGACTTTTGCTAAGCGTCCGTGTCTGGAATTTCATATTAAACGTTGCCTCGCGCCCTGCGCAAATAAAATTTCCCGCGAAGATTATATGCGCTTTGTCAATGCCGCCGAAAAATTTTTAGAAGGACGAACCGCGCAGGTTGAACGCGAACTTTCTAACCAGATGACGGAGGCGGCGGAAGCTCTGAACTTTGAGCAAGCGGCTAGACTTCGCGATATTTTGTCGGCAATAAGGAAAGTCACGGAGAAACAAAAAATCGTTACGGATACGGGCGACGTTGACGCAATCGGGCTAGCGCGGCTTGACGGCGAAACTTGCGCACAAATTTTTTTCGTACGCGACGGCAAAGTTACTGGGCGCGAAAGTTTTCTACTAAGCGGGGCGGCGGACGAAAGCGACGCGCAAGCCGTCACGGAATTTATCAAGCAATATTATTCGCGGGCGCAAATTTCAGCGGCGGAAATTTTATTGCCTACGACTTTAGCCGACGACGACTTGAAAATTTTAAGCGAATGGCTCGGCGCAAAGTTAATCGAACCGAAACGCGGCGTTAAGCGTTCGCTTGTCGAAATGGCAATTCAGAACGCGGAAAAATTTTTAGCGGAAGAATCTGCGCGGAGTCAAATAAAAAATGCGCAGACGGTCGGCGCGGTCGAAGAGCTGAAAAATTTTCTTAACCTGCCCAAACTCCCACGTCGTATGGAATGTTTCGACATTTCGCACATACAAGGCGCGGAAACTGTCGCGTCAATGGTCGTTTTTGAAAATGGCTTGCCCGATAAGAAAAGTTATCGCCGTTTTAAAATCCGCTCAACCGAAGGCAAGCCCGATGATTTTTTATCAATGCGCGAAGTCACGACGCGCCGCTATTCTTCTACAGAAAATTTGCCAGATTTAATCGTTATCGACGGCGGGCAAGGGCAGTTGAGTTCCGCATTGGAAATAATTCGCGGCGCAGGTCATAGCGTGCCGGTCGTCGGTCTAGCCAAGCAATTTGAATTGATTTTCGTTGAAGGCTCGTCAATTCCAATCGAGTTGCCAAAAGATTCGCAAGCCCTTAAACTTATGCAACGTATTCGCGACGAAGCGCACCACTTCGCCATTACTTATCATAGAAAACTTAGGCGCAAACGCAATCTTAAATCTGAACTTGATAACGTGGCAGGAATCGGAGCAAAGCGGCGTTCGGAGTTGTTTAAAAAGTTCGGGACGTTGGCAAAAATAAAATCGGCTACGGTTGAAGAACTTGCCGCCGTGCCGAGTATGAATAAAACTGCCGCCGAGTCAATCAGAAATTTCTTTTCCCGCCCGCTTTAAAAGCAGCAGAACAGTGGACGCGATTGAGCATTTCGCAGTTCGGACATTGTCGCCGCGTTCGTACGCTCTGCTAGTTTCGTATCAAAACAAAATTTAAACTGAATAATTCAGTTGACCGTTGACTAAAGTTTTCTTGATATTGAAGTCGTCGTCAAAAATAGTTATATCCGCCGCCTTGCCGACTTCTAAACTGCCCGTCTTGTCGAAAATGCCCAATTCGACGGCGGGATTTTTTGTTACCATTTCGACGCCCGCCACAATGTCGGTTGAAGTGTTAGCGCAGAAATTTTTCAAAACGTTATTCATAGTCGCGACACTGCCGGCAATCGTCCCGTCCTCAAGCGTGGCAAGGTTCCCTTTGACGAAAACTTTCTGCCCGCCAAGTTCGCTGACACCGTCGCCCAATCCGCAAGCCCGCAAAGAATCAGTTATCAAGATAATTTCGTTGCGCGGCTTAATCTTAGCAACAATTTTCTGCGCGGCGGGGTGCACGTGAACATTATCGGCAATCAATTCGACAATCGCGCTTGAATCAAGAGCCGCTCCGACAATGCCCGGCTTCCTGTGATGAAATCCGGTCTGCGCGTTGAAAAGATGCGTTATGTGATTCGCGCCGCGTTCAATCGCCGCTATCGCCTGTTCGTAAGTCGCCGCGCTGTGACCGATTGAAACGATTATATTTTCTGTGCGGCAACGGTCGATAAAATCAAAGTCAATTCCCTCCGGCGCAACGGTTATGATTTTAATCGCGTCGGAAAAATTTTTTATCAGTTCAAAGTCAGCGGGCAAAATATTTTCTTCAGCCTGTGCGCCCTTAAATTTTTTGCTGATGAAAGGTCCTTCGACATTTGCGCCCAAAATTTTCGCGCCGCTAGTAAAGTTTCTTCCAAGCCGTATGCGCTCCAATGCCCGATAAATTTTTTCAAGCGGCATAGTCATTGTCGTAGGCAGAAAACTTGTCACGCCCATTGACGGCAAAAATTCTGCTAATTTTTTCAACGCGCCAATGTCATCGTCCATAGTGTCGAAGCCCGCCGCCCCGTGTATATGAATATTTATAAAGCCCGCCGACACGAAATTATTTTCCGCGTCGATAACTTCCGCGCCGCCTGCAGGTTCGCCGATTGAAATTATTTTCTCGTCGAAGTTCAAAGCACCCGCGTAGATTTTTTTCGGCAATATCAATCGCCCGTTAATGATTGTCTGCATAAAATCTCCTCCTAAAAAATTTTGAAACTAGCGAAACGCAGTGTAGCGTATGAACGCGGCGACAAAGTTAAAATTTCTAAACGGCAAAACGCGTCCGCTGTTTGGTTACTTTTTAAAAGTAACAGGAAGGATTTTTCGCCGTCGAGTTGAATTTTCTTCCTAAAATGCAAAATAGTTCTTTATTTTTTCGCGCAAGCCATTTATAATGCTAACAGTTTTGCAATTATTTATCGAGGTGATTTTTTCTATGGAACATTCTCCGGTAACGACGAACCCGCTAATCATAATGATGATTAACATGACTGTCGTTTTCATTGTTCTGATAGCACTTATGTTTCTTATCAAATTAATTCACATTGTCGACCCAACTAAGGAACCCGAAAAACCCGCGCAGGTTCAAGAGGAAGAACCGCTCGTCGCTGTGAAGTCGTCATCTTCGCCAGCCCCATTGCCCGAACCCGTCGAGCAGGGAGTTTCGCCAGAAATTATCGCGGCAATTTCGGCGGCAATTACCGCTTACGGTTTCGCCGGTCAAGTCAAGGCAGTCCGCATTATCAACCACGAGGGCACCCCGTGGCGAGCCGCTGCTAAATTTAACAACGTTCCGCGCAAATAGAAAGGAGTGATTCATTTTGGAAGCTTTGAATGCTTTTTCGGTGTCGCTCCAAGCAGTTTGGAATGACAGCGGCTTTTCCGCCTTCACTATGGGCAACGGCATTATGATTCTTGTTGGACTTGTCCTTTTGTATATGGCTTTCGTTAAAGAATTCGAGCCTTTGTTGCTCGGTCCGATTGCCTTCGGTTGTATCCTTGCCAACTTCCCGAACACCGGCTTTTTCGGCGAAGAAATGAACGTTATGAAGGCTATCAATTACGGCATAACCTACGAAATTTTCCCGCCGCTAATCTTTTTAGGTATTGGCGCAATGACTGACTTTAGCCCGCTCCTTGCGCGTCCTACGACTTTGCTTTTAGGTGCGGCGGCGCAAATTGGCGTTTTCGTCGCGCTGGGCGGAGCTATGCTTGTCGGCTTCAACGTCCATGAGGCGGCGGCTATCGGTATCATTGGAGGCGCGGACGGTCCTACGTCAATTTATCTTTCAACGAAACTTGCGCCACATTTGCTCGGAGCTATCGCAGTTGCGGCTTATTCTTATATGTCGCTCGTTCCCATGATTCAGCCGCCGATTATGAAACTCATGACGACACAGGCTGAACGCGAAATCGTTATGAAGGAGCTTCGCCAAGTCACGAAATTTGAGCGCGTCGTTTTCCCGATTGTCTCGACGATTTTTATTAGCTTACTCCTTCCGCCGATTGCGGCACTTCTCGGTTGCTTAATGCTGGGTAATCTCTTCCGTGAATCGGGCGTTACTGACCGTCTTAGCGACACCGCGCAGAATGCACTTATAAATATCGTTACTATTTTCTTAGGCACCGGCACCGGCATGACTATGAACGCTGAATCCTTCCTTAAAGCTGATACTTTGCTGATTATCGGGCTTGGTCTCGTTGCGTTTATGGGCGGCACGGCTGGCGGCTTACTTTTCGGAAAGATTATGTGCAAAGTCACGGGCGGCGAAATTAATCCGCTTATCGGTTCGGCGGGCGTCTCGGCTGTTCCTATGGCGGCGCGTGTCTCGCAACTCGTCGGCATGAAAGCTAAACCAGGCAATTATCTACTTATGCACGCTATGGGACCGAACGTCGCGGGCGTTATCGGAACGGCGGTCGCGGCAGGTACCATGCTAGCAATGTTGAAGTAGCAATCAAAGTTGGAATTAGGAATTAGGAATGTAGAATTGCGTTGTTGTTCCTAATTCCTTTTTTTAACTAAATCCTAATGCACTTTTGCTAGCGCGGCTGTTATAATATAATTAAGGAAATCAATAATTCGTACGATTAATTTAGAAGAATAAATTCAAGGAAAGGAGAGCTAATTATGGATGATTTCATTTTCGATTTGCAACGCTTCAGTAACAAAATTTTTCCAACCGTCCTTACTGAATATGGTGAAATACCTCTTACTATTGGCGGTTTATCAATAATTATTGCGTCAGAAAGCGAAAACGCTATAAACGTTAGTCTTAATTCTGCTGACAGTAGCAATAGCCTAAGTGCAACAGACGCCGCATTAAGTCTTGCTGCAAGCGATGTATTTAATTTAACTGAATCAGATACCAAAAAACGTCATTATAGTATGCAAAGTCAAGTTGGTAGCAACGGCGGCATAGTTGTCACAGTAGATTCAAGCGCAAAGTCAACTGTCGGCTCGATAGACGAAAAAGATTTGTTTGTAGTCCATGATGAAGAATCTAATTCTGCAACCTATTCGATGACTAAAACAGGACTTTTGGTCGATTATAACTCCATTTCTAGCGGTTATGACGGTTTTGTTAAAAATGATTCGTTGTCAAGCGTAGTTTTAAATAATACATCTCTGGATAGCTCAACAGCAAACTTTTACAAAGTCATAGAGGTAGATGACAAAAAGCTCGTCATTGACGATAAAGACGATTTTTCTACAGTTGGCTATACAGGCAAAGTTGTTTACGCTATGAATACCAGTAGCGGTACGCCTTCGATTTACGCTAAATTAATATCAACTAATTCTGTTCCATATAGAGTTTCATCGGTTACAGGTTCGGAAAATAATACACTTTCAACTATTAAAATTAATTCCAATGACGTTTTGAGTAAGGGCATTTCTTTTAGTCCAAACTTTGCGGGAGCTAATGACAAAACTCCAACTCTGATAACGGGCAATACAACTTTCCACGTAGATAGCGTGAATGACAATCCCTTCTTTACGGTATCTGGCGGAAAAGATAGCCCAATCGCTTTAAAGGGCACAAATGAAGTATCTTTACTCGATGGCTCCATAGTCACTGCCATTAACGCTCAATCAATTAAGACAAGCTCTTATACCGTTTCAGGTTACGCAGACAGCAAAAATAATAATGACGGCGTAATCATATATTACGGCGGTAGCGGCACCGACGCTACTATAGGCGATGTTGATGTTGGCGAATCTTTTGTTATCGCTAATGGAACCTCCAACGCAACCTACTCAATGACCAACTTTGGTTTGATAAGAGATGGTAGTAAACTTCCATTAAGCATTTCGGGAAGTAACGGTTCAAGCTACCAGAGAATAACTGATGAAGCTTTATCCGTTTCCATGATTACAGCTGCTTCGGTAATGAGTAGCTATACTGATACCTTCCTTGACGCCACAAAGCCTATCACGCTTAGCGGTGGTAGCTCAACTCCCAGCCTTATTGCATATTGGGATAGCATTAATTCCAATGGAACCGGTGCTCTCGCCACTCTCACGACTGTTAGTGATAATACATATAGTTTAAGTTCAGGCAATACCACTTCCGCTCTTAATCTTGAAAAATGGGGTGGCATTTCTCTATCATCTGGCAAAAATCTTATTCTTGATAGAACATCACCATTTATAAACAGTGACTCCCCGTTGACAGTAATGGCGGAAAAAGCCACTTTTGGTTTTGCTTCAGTCAATGTTGATAATGTTACCATATCAGGTTCTATAGATATTATCCCTAATGATATTAATGCAGTAAAATTAATAAACGGCACTTTGAAAGTAGAGGAAGCTCAAACTGTTACATTGTCTGGCGGCAATGATATTGAGTTCGTAAGCTACGACAATAATCATCAGACATTAATTTCTGATAGTGGTAGCGGTGGTGCTACTATCATGAACGGTACAAACAATTATAGCGATTTTAAAGTTGGACGAGGAACAATACGACCTAGTATTCCTAATAACAGTATTACTGTAATAACAGATAGTATAGGTAATGCTCGCATCACTAATTTTTCAAAAGCTAATACTAATTTAATTTTACATAACAAAGATGATGATAATACTACCACTTGGCAACCTCTTATCGCTGGCAATGGTGTAATCCTTGTATACGGCAAGGAAAGCGGCACTTCCGTTACGGGTTTAAATGATGGTGATATTTTTCGTTCTACCGTATCATCTTCCAATTCAGTTAAAACTTATCAAGTCGTAACTAATACTGATGATAACAGCTTAGTATTGTTATCTTATGAAGGCACAGTAGTCAGCAACGATATACAAATTTTTGAATCTAACGTTGACTCTGAAACAGCATACGACCTAGCTACTACTAAATTCAACAACAATATGTCTGCCAATAACGGCGTAATATCAATTTCAAGTGAAAATAATTTTGAAAGCAACGAAACGCGCTCTATCATTGATATAAGTACTAACAATAAAACCGTCTCTGCCGTTTCCGGTAACTATGGCACTTTGGCTAAATCGCTTGGTTCTTACTACGTTAATCTTAATGACAAAAAAACGCTATCCGGCGTAGCGATTACCGATAATCTTCCTGTACATTTTAAATCGGGCAATTTCATCAATACAAGCATAAGTCTCGCCGCAAATAACGTAACCAAATATGCTTTCAAAAATTTAGACAATCCTACTAGTGAATTCCAGGTCGGTCTTAGAGACGACAACGAAACTTTTAGCATTAGCGGCGCAAGCAGTATAAGCTTGATTAGCGGCACTATCCTTGCTGATTCTCTTAGTCCGGAAATTCGATTGAGTGATGGTAATGATTCCTATATCGTCAGCAGTGAATCCATAGGTAGTGGAAGCGTCAACATTGGAATTTCCGTCAGCGGTTCCGGCAATAATCAAACATCAACTGCCATTATCGAAGACATTGATATTGGCGAATCTTTTAACGTAAATGGCAAAACATATACTCGCCAAAACTCTCCGCTGAACATAATGGCGGACGGCTATTCATATGTAGTTGATACTGTTTCAGGTGCTTGGAGTAAGTCAGATAGTCCGGTTGCCGTCAAAATCAGCGACTTGACTAATAATAATAATAGAAGAAAGATAATCGCCGCTGAATCTGTAAGCTCAATTGATTACGGCGATGGTAAATGGGTTCTATCACTCAGTTCAAAAAATACAGAAAATGCTATAATTGCAGATACTACTACTACCAGTTTGGTAAAAGCGGCATATGCTGACCTTAGTATTACCAGCGACAGAAATTATTACTTGGATACAATCGACAATGCAAAAACTGATAGTTGGAACGCTGACATAATCTCCATATCGGGCGGCACAGCTTCTATTAACAGTGCAGCAGTTGCAGCTTCTGTTGGAAAACAAAGCAGATTAATCGTCGCTGCCAGCTCGAAAACAGCTTTCAAAGTAAATGGTACGCCTACTCTTAGCGGCGGCTTTTTCATCGTAAACGGCAAAGATAGTTCCCCGCAATCAATCGTCGGCGCGACAGATTTAAATTTGATAAGTGGCTCCTTAGAGACCGCAAATCAGACAATTCGTTTTGGCGAAGATACAAATCCTGTAACCCTTAAAACTAATGCCAGTACAAATGTCGGTTACAAAGACTCTGTAGCAACTGTCGCTACCGCTTCCCTTACCGGTTTCAGTCTTGGCGGCAGTAGCACTTCAAGCAATAAAACCAACGGCTCTTATAGTGTCGTCAGCGGCGACGGCATAAATTTCAATGTTGATGGTAGTAGCGGCAACGTCACTGTAACCGGTTTCGACACTGATGATGTTCTTTATTTCAGGAGGAACTACTATTCTTTGAAGTCGGCCGGCTTAGTTAAAAAAGATGAAAACAATAAAGAATACCTTTGGGATAATGGCGGCGTTCACACTTTGCCGAATAGTTCCGTTGCGATTTCAAGTCTCACCTCAGGCACTTGGCGGAACATTTTGGCGTTAACAAACAACACGGCGACTGTTACGACAAGCGGTTTCAAAAATTCGGCAATTCTTATAGATGATAATTACACTGGGACTTACGGCAAGCTCTCCGGCTCTAACGGTTCTTACACACTGACAAAAGAAAATACAGATACGCTTCCTCTTTCAGTCGTTGCTGTCACTGGTGATAACGCAACTCTGACTTTGGACAAAAAATTTACCGATATAACGATACAATCTTCCACTAATAATAGCGTTGCGCCGGTAAGTTTTTCAACAAGTAATGATACCTATCAATTTATTCAAACTAATAATATCGCGGGCTTTTCGGGTGTGAAGGAAGCGTCACTATTTAGCGGCTCATTGTCGGCTGATAGTGCGCTTACTGTCACAGTTTCTGGTGATAACAATACTAGCGCAGTTGTTAATGCAGTAGGCGACGCTAACATAACTTTGACTGGCGGAACAAATGCCGCCGTTGTTCTTGGAACTGGAAAATCCGTTGTTATCGATAGTACCAACTATACTTTGGGTAGCCTCGGCTTGACAAAATCTGGAAAATTTTTGCCTTCGGTCGACGCAGACGGCGACGGGCAAAATACATTGAAGATTTCCGACATTAATAATTCCGATAGTTGGTATAATTTAATTACCGTAACGGCGGAAGGCGGAACTTTAAGCATAGATTCTAGTACGAGTGATAAAACTTTCGTCGTTAATTCGGACACCGCACCAAGTGAGCAATACGCAAGCATTTCCTCTACTACAGGTGGCTTTGTTTTGTCTACTCTGGGAACTGCTACTGATGACTGGTCTAACAAAAACACAATTTTTATTGGCAACCAAAAAACTGTCACCATAAGTAATAATTTCCTAGAAAACTCGCTTAAAACAAATAAGGCAGATTTTATCGTCGCAAGTAACAGTAATGGTAACGATTTTGTTGTAACCGATTCAAAATCCGGCGCGTCTATCTCCGATAATACCGAAGTATCTTTAGTTTCTGGCACCATTGCGACAGGCAATACCAATCAAACTATTTCCACACCTGACGGCTATAAAATTAAATATGCCAATGCTAGCGGCAACGACATAAAGATAATATATGATAGCAACGATGCAAGTATTTCCGCGCTTGATTCTTTGGACGTCTTTACTGTCGGCGAAACAACTTATTCTGTAACTTCAGATAATAAGAAACTCATTACTGCCGATAGCCTCTGGACTTCAACTATCAACAATACTATCAAAGTCGCCGACCTCAAATCTGTAAGTAATTGGCTAAAATACGTCACGATTTCCGGCGGCGCAATCACTGTAAACTCCGATGCTATAAATAATAATTTGTCAGGCGGCGAATCGGCTTACATTATCGACCAAAACGATAATTCCATGATTTACGGCAAGCTTTATAAGGATACCAATAATGGCTATCTTTTGAGCAGAGATGATTCGACGAGAGATTCCAGTATAACGAGCGTTACCATTAATGAAACTTCCGCGCCTATAAGTTTGACTTCCTATTTCGTTAAAAATACCGTCTCCATTAACGCTGGTAGCAATACCGCTTTGCGCGTTGGAGGAGCTAGCGATACTTTTACAGTAACTTACAATACTGACGATTATGCGCAAGTCGGCAACGCTACCATAGTTAGTTTAGATACGGGCACAGTAAAAACTTATGCCAACGGTCAGACTATAAAAGCGGCTGACTCTTCAAGTTCTATTCAAAATATTTACGCTGTCAGCTTAGGCGGCGATAGCGCCGCAATGTGGGTTAGCAATAACAACGCTTCAATCAGCGTCGGCGGCTTAGAAGCGGGCGATAAATTTGCTGTTGGCAGTGCCACTTATACTTATACTGATGTCGGCGTCATTTATCTTAATGGAAATAATAAAAAGATTAGCGATAATGCCTCTTTAGAAAACAAAGTCTTCAGCGTCGGAACTGCCTTCAGCAGAGATATTCTCACCCTAAATGATGATAAAGTTCTCGACCTTTCCAAACAGACTGTTGCGGCGGTCGTACTCGATAATGATACTCTTCCTACTACCAAAATTGCTGACCTAACTTATGATTCTACGAATTCTTATTTCAGTGTTGAAAGTACAGTTGATTCAATCGGCTCAATTTATCTGGGTACAAAAAGTAGCGTTTCTATCGATACCGATTTTAATACCGCGATAACAACAAGCCTTAATAGTTCGCAGCAAAACGTCTTGCAAACTATAGGCGTAAATGGCGACACTTACCTTGCTAGTAAATTTCCGCTTACTATTCAAGCGGGCGGCGCAAATGCCATAAAAAATAATTCTTCGCTCATAAGCGGCGCGGTTTCGCTCGGCTCTTCTTCTTTTAATACCGTCAGAACTTCCGCTAATACTGTTTCCGTAGGAAGCGGCGATTTATCTCTTAAGGCTGATAATAGCGATCCAGTCACCATTACCGGTTTGAACGAAGACGACATTTTCACAGCAGACGGCACGAGTTACAGTGTAAAAAGCAGTACGTCCTTACTTAAGAACAATCAAATTTGGAATAAAGATTTTAGTTCGGGCGTTCTCCTCAGCAATAGCGGCGGCAGTGGCTTAACCAATGCCGAGAACTGGAATTATTATATTTCTGTCGACAAAAATTCTGTCCTTGTCGTTCCGCCCAAAGATGATATTGATAAGTGGTTTATCCTAAGTAATGACCTTGCCTCAATTTACGGCACTATATCTTCTGTTAATGGTGGTTATAGTTTCGCCGCTAATGGAAATTGGAATACCGCTAATTCTATAATAAGCATTACGTCGGCTGCAGAATCTTTCATCTTCCCAGAGAACAATTTCCGAAATGCTAAAATTAAAACGAGGTTTTCAGGCGCAGAGTTTAGCGTCACTGATAATAAAACTTTCACTGTAACCGATAACAAAGCCGATAGAGAAGTGCTAGGCAACGTAAAATTCGCAAGTATAGCCGGAGCCGAAAAAATTTCTCAAACCGGCGGCACTATCGCGCTAACCGATTCTTTGCAGACAATCGAGCTAACTACAAATTCTACGACGCATCATAGTGTTTCTTTCATACAAGGCACCGACGGAATTTGGGTTAAAGTCGGCGGCACTAGCGCGAGCATCGGCGCATTGACTATCACTAAAGGCGTAGAAGATAAATTCAAAGTCGACGGTTATACTTATCAAATGCTTTCTAGCAAATCAATCAGACGCATTGACGACAAGAAATATTGGTTAGGCGATACTATTGCAAATGATGGTTCAGTCGATATTGATTCACTGACAAGCGATAGCAACTGGCTAGACTCAAGCACGATAAGCAATGATGTATTAAAACTTAGTCCCGGTATCCTTGATGATTTTACTCCGCCTTCCGCGTTCATCGTCGACGAAGACGACCCGACGAAAATTTACGGTCAACTAACTAGCGATTCAATCGGCGATAAATTTACCTTAGACGGCACGACCGCTACTGAAGGTTTATCTAGCATTGAACTTAGCAATTACATGCAGGTTAATTTGCTCGATGATGATTATTTGAACGTTTCAATCACGGCGGGCAATACAACTTTCACCGCGCTAAAAGAAGCTACAGCTGGCGGATTCTCGATAAGCTATACTGCTGAGAGTTTGGGAACTGACGCACCTTCCGTAAGCTTGATAAGCGGCGCGTGGGATTTAAGCGACACTAACCAAACGCTAAAAGCCGGAGAGCAAGTTATCCAAGTTGGCGAAAGTAGCACCGTGACGGCAAGCATAATTTCCGGCGGCGTCGATATTACGGGACTTGACACAGCAGACGAAATTGTAAGTATCAACTCTGGTGACAATAAAGCACTTAGTTTTAAACTAAATTCAACTACGGATAAAGGCATAAGCATTAGCCTTAACTCCGAGAAAGCCGCGACTATTAAAGATATTTCCGACGGCGATAATTTCAAAATCAATAACGATACCTTTATAAAGAAGTCGGCGGGCTTCATTAAGACCAACGACGCGAACACAGATAATTACCTTTGGATAAATGCTCTTAACGTGACGGGCGGCGTGTCAGCCGAAAGCCTTACTGGAAATAACGATAATAATTGGGCAAAAGCTGAAACCATTGGCGGCGGCTCGATAGTCATTGATTCAAAAATTTCTAATACAGCGATATTTATTGACAGCGTAGACAGTTTGACGAGCGTTTACGGCGTAATCACCCAAAACAGTACAAATAACTACACTTTGAATAATGAAAAGAGTGCCGCCTCTGCTAAGACTAAACCCAGTTTGATTACGGTTGATAAGGTCGGCGCGAGCTTGACTTCGTATTATAAAGATGTTCCGATTTATGCGGCGGGCGCGTCGTTTATCGTCAATGCTTTGTCTTCGACAGATTCATTATTCTATATTGACGCGACGGGTTCAAATGCAACGCTCGGAAATGTCGCAAATGTCAGCTTAGGTAGCGGAACGTTAGCCGACTTGACAAAGGCAACGACCGTTAAAGGTTCTAATCATACGATTGCGGCTCTGGACAATTCGACAATTAATATCGGGCTTAGCGATACATTGTTCACCTTAAGCAAATTGGACGACGGCGAAGGCTTCACTTTCGACGGAAACAAGTACGTTTATAAAGATGTCGGTATCGTCAAGGATAATGAAAAACTCTTCGTGAAAAATTCTCTAGCCCATTCCATTACAAGCGATTCTATTATGGGCGCGGATTATTTATCAATGTTCGCTAATGGTGGCACTACAACGCTTACTTTGCAAAGTAAAGCAAGTGGCGTTTTCGTTGATAATGCTGGCGATAGCGTCTCCGAAGTTTACGCTTTCCAAACTTACGACGATATTAATAAAGTTTATTCCATTACGCCCAATCTCCTTAACATTGATAATTACGTAATAAATGCGGCGTCGCTTGCGAGCGGAGCGGGTATCAGCGCGGCATTTAAAGGGCAAGTTATAACGCCCACAACCGGCACTTTCACAATCAACAATAAAACTTATAGCGCAGTCACTGAACTGGCTGTTGATACTACTACCGATTCTTCCACGCTGAATAAAGGAACTGCTACGCTTGCCGCGTCCGCAAGTATCGCTATGACTAATGGCGACAGCATTTCAGTTACGAGCGGCGACGGCATTCAAGTCACGGCAACGCCTAATTCCTACACTTTAGGCGAACTGGATAAGGGCGATGCTTTCGTAATTGGCGGCTATAGCTACTCTATGCTAAGCGATAACTATCTTTTCCGCACCAAAGACGGTACGCCCCAACTTTGTACGACGTCGGTTACGGGCGGCGCGCTTAGTTCGTCGGTTATCTTAGACAGTAATAATTGGGATAATTACGTTCTGCTCGAAAGGGATTACACCCTAAATCTTGGTGCTAGTTCGATTGATGACGGAACAGTTATTTCCTACGACTTGAGCAAAATTTATGCTGAAGTCACTGTCAACGGCAAGAAATTTACTCTCGACAAAATTGCCGGCGCGAACATTGCAGAAATTAGCAGAGTAAGTCTTGGCTCGGATAGCTCCACTTTGACTGCAGACTTTGCCACGACCGTTAGAACGACTTCAGGCACCGGCACTTACAACGTCAATGGCAATCCTTATACCGCTAAAAATTCTGAATTGGTGATACAAACTTCCACTGATAATTCTTCGATAATGTCCGGCGTAATCGCGCTGAATAATTCTCCAGAGATAACTACGGGCAATAACCATACAGTCGGCGGCACGGCTAATGAATTCGACGTTGTAAAAATGAATTTCACTCCGACAACAGGCGATAATTTCACAGTTGACGGCACAACTTATAAAATGAATACTGTCGGCTTGACGAAAAATGATTCTTATATCTGGACAAGGTCGAATGTTGAAAATTTCGTTCTGCCTGCGGCGGATAGTCTGTGGTCGGCTATGATGACGCTCAACAAGGACGGCACGCTTAATCTTAAAAATGGCGTTTCGGCAAGTAGCGTTGTTATCCTTGATAATGCTGTAACAAAGCGAATGGCTTTGCTAAATTATGCAACTAGCGACAACGCCTATAGCTTGACTTCCGAAGGCGGCAACTCTATAGCGACAATTCTACTGGGCGATTCAACTGACAGCATTTTGAGCTTTACCGCTAACTTTGATTCGAGTATCACAGCGGGCAATGGTCTTTATAAAATAAATGGCAACAACTACAGGGGCAACGGCTTCACGGTAGAGACGGCAGATAATGATTCTGCACTTTATGCGGGCACAGTCAGTTTAAGCGCGGGTACGGTTTATAATTCCATTAGCGACAGCCTCAATAGCTACGAGGTTACTGGCGGCGACGGTCTAACCGCGACGGCAACAAATGCTTCCATAACTGCGCTTGGCAATCTCAATAGCGGAGACACCTTCACGCTTAATAGCAAATATTATAAAGTGCTCGGTAATCAAACGCTCGTTCAAACCGATTCTGACGGCGGAACCCCATCCAAAATTTATAAAGATTTAATAGCGGGCGGCGCACTGAATACGGCAGACATTATCGACAATAATTTTGTTGACTTCGTGGAAATGGGCACTGACGGCGTCTTAGATTTAACAAGTGCACTGGGTACGGACGGTTGGTCGGCAGTAATTTTGGCTGATGATGATAGAGGCGACCCGACAATTAGAGTTGCTAAAGTCAGTTACACTGACGAAGGCGGTTATAAACTCGAAACGACTTCCGACGGCGACCCCTCAACGCTAACAGCTGTTAAATTGGGCGCGGCAGTCAAAACTTTCTCAACTACTATTGATACAACTGTTAATATCAGCGCGGTTGGCACTTACAACATTAACGGCCAATCTTTTACCGCTCAAAATGATTTAAAAATTGCGGCGTCAAATGGCGACGAAGCAACGCTGATAAATGGTGCAGTGACATTGGGCGAAGATGTCGAAGTCACGACGCGCCGGACAAATAGCGGCACGCAAACCGATGAGACTATCAAAACTACTTCGGGTTCAATCACCGTAACTGTTGACGAAACGGCAGGAACTGTGACGCTTAGCGGGCTTAATCCCGGCGAAAAGTTCACATTCGGCAACAATGAATACACCATGACGCCAATAGGCTTGCAAAATGGAACTAAGCTTAATACGACCGTAGCGACAACCGCGACCGTTCCGACGACCGATTTAGATTTAACCGGCGAGAATTGGTTGACGCTACTTCAGGCGACCGACGGCGCATTAATTCTGAATTCCAACACGGCTTCAAATGTCATAGTAGTTGATATGACTTCTTCGACGCAAGCAGTTAGATACGGCACGTTGACAAAGAGCGGCGACATTTACACCCTAACGCAAGACGATAGCGACGCAAAACTTACAAGCATTGCGCTAAACGGCGTCAGGGCAACTCTGGGAGCTAAGGCAAGCGACGTTGACATTACAACTAACGGCTCAACAACTTTCAGCGTGACGGCAACCGATAATTTCACAATCAACGCGGCGAGCGGCGGCAATCCTTCAGTCAGCGACGTTAGCAACGTTAGCGGAATTTATCTTAGCGCGGGCACGATTACGGCTCCGATAAATATTCCAGTAACGGCGAACGGCTACGCAGTCAAGGCGACTAATGGCGATATGAATATCAGTGTCGTTGACGGCGCGACGCAAATTAGCGGGCTTGATAGGGACGACACTTTCACAGTCGACGACACCACCGAATATAAAATGGTTGATATTGGTCTGCTCGACGTGACTAACCAACAACTGCGCACGCAGGTAGAAGACACTTTCACAATCGGCGAAGAATTCACGCGCATAATCGCAGTTGACGGAACTAATCTTGATATTAGCAACGAGACCAAAGACGCGCATGTTTACGACAGCATAAGCGAGCCGATAACGCAACTTGGCATTTTCACGATTAGCAAGGGCGTTAAGACTTTGGAAGCGGTCGACAACGGCGCAACGGTTATGCAAAGTGTTGACATAGCGGCGAAAGATAAATTGATAGTGACTTTCGAGACGCGAGTAAATTCGCCGGTCGGCACGGTTACAGTTAATGATAAAACCTACGCGGGGACGACTGCGCTGGCGATTGATAGCGACGGCACAACCTCAACGCTTTACGACGGCACGATTACCCTTGATATAACTAATCCTTCAGCGACCGATTCAAGCGGAAATTCTTTGGCGCGGGAAGTCGGGACTTTCACAGCGACGGCGGCGGACGGCAAATTCACGACGTTGACTAACCTTGATAACGCCGAAAGTTTCACCTATGGCGGCGCGACTTACACACAGAATATTCCCGGCTTAATCGATACGACCGGCAATGTTATTTGCGCTGACATTTTAGCGGGCGCGACGATAAATCTTCCCGATTTAAAGAACGCCACTTGGAATAATTTCACGGCTCCGGTTGACGGCGTCTTGGATATTTCCGGACTCGATAGCAATAACATTGTTTACGACAGCGCGACCACTCCGACGACGAAATATGCGACGTTGACGCTTGAAGAGGGTAAAAAGACTTTAGCGGGCGAAGATATTGCCGCCGAAAATATTAGCGAAATCGTGATAGCGGCGGGCGATAATTTAAGTGTCGACTTTGTGACGCAGGTTGATTCCCCGATTGGCTCCGTGACGGTTAATGGCAAAACCTATGCGGGCACGACCGAACTTTTGATTGATAGCGACGGCACAACCTCGACGCTTTACGACGGAACGATTACGCTTGACGGAACGAATACAACTGCGACGGATTCAAGCGGAAATACTTTGACGCGGGCAAATGGAAGCTTTACGGCGACGGCGGTCGAAGGGGCATTTACCGTAGTCAACGACTTGGATAATACGGAGAGTTTCACTTATGGCGGCGCGACTTATGTACAGAGCGCGCAAGGTTTAAGAAATGGTTCAAGGATTCGCCGCGACTTGACTGGCACGACAATTAATCTTAGCGAATTGGGCGGCGGCACGTGGGATAATATGCTTGCGCCCGTTAATGGCGTTCTTGATATTTCAAATTTCAGCGGTAATGCCTACATTTACAACAGCGCGACTAATCCGACTGTTCAGCTTGCGACTTTGGCAACTGCAAACGGCGTAAAAACTTTGACTAACACCAACAACGCGGCAGGTTCGATAAGTGCAGTTCGGATAGCGGCGGGCGACAAGTTAGCAGTTAATTTCGCGACGCAGATTAATGCGCCGATTGGTTCCGTGACGGTTAATGATAAAGATTACGTCGGGACGACTGCACTTGTGATTAATTCGGACGGCAAGACTTCGACGCTGACTGAAGGAACGATAACGCTTGCTGATAATGGCAATAAGGTAGCGACGACGGGCGGCACTGAAATAACTTACACGACCGAAAGCGGCGATGGCTTAACGATAGCGGTTGACAATTCGGGCGAAAGTGAAGCGGTAACATTTAGCGAACTGACAATGGGCGATACTTTCACAATCGGCGAAGGTGCATATAAAGTCAGCGCGGTTGCTCCGATGAATCCTGCTGGCGAGCTGTGGACGGGCGGCGACTATTCGGAAGGAATAACGCTTGCGCAGATTAATGACGCGGCGAACTGGACGCCAATGTTGACGGCACCAGACGCGGCACTTTCAATAAATGCTGAAACGTTAGCGGACGGCGGCGAAGTGATTATAGTTGACAATCTGACTGACCCGACGGCGATTTATAGCGATTTGACAAAGAGCGGCGAAAGTTATACGTTGACGCGCTCGACTACCGCCAATGACAATTTGACTTCGATAAATGTTAGCGGCGTAGCGATAGAACTTGCGCCTGATTATGCGGGCGTGAATTTCACAGCGAACGATTCAGCCTTCTCCGACGTGACATTAAATGACGCTGAAAACTCCTTCACACTCGACGCGACGAATAAGCCGAGCCTTTCCGATAATGTGAATGCACTGACTTTGACGGCAGGAACGATAGAGGCGGCAATCAATCAAACCGTCACGACGGGCGATAACGTTATCACGCCGACTGCGATTAATGGCGATATGATAATCGGCACGGAAACAATAAGCGGAATAGTCGAGGGCGACACCTTCACGCTTAACGATAAAGCCTATACCATGCTAAATACCGGCTTGTTCAACGACACTGATAATAAATTGGTGACGAGCGGCATTGACGACGGCACTTTGACAATTTCCGACATAGCCGAAACGCAACTTATCGCTATAAGCAACGGCAATCTCAACTTAACGAACGCGGCGGCTGGTAATTCTCTTGTCGTCGACACCGTCGAAAGCCCCGCCAACATTTACGGCGCACTCAATAAGAATGAAAACTCCTATACCCTTGATAAACGCTCCGACGGCATAACTTCAATCACTTTGCCTGCGGAAACTTCGACGCTCACAACCGACATTGCCGCAACGATTAATGCTCCGTCCTCTTCTAACACTTATACTGTCAACGGCAAAATCTATAAGGCGAATAATTCCGCGCTTGTGATTAATTCCGACGGCACGACTTCAACGCTAACCGACGGCACAATTAATCTTACTGATAATAAAGACACCGTCACCACAACGAGCGGCTCAACAGTCACCTACACGACGGCGGGCGACGGTATGACGCTTGCAGTGACTAGCGACGGAATAACTTTCAGCGGACTGACGGCGGGCGATACTTTCACAATCGGCGATAATGCCTACAGGGTGAGCGAGCTTGGCTTCCATAACGACGCAAATTATCTCTGGACAAGTAGCACCGACTACAAAGACGGCGTGACGCTTGCGCAGATTAATGACGCGGCAAACTGGACGCCAGTGCTTATCGCCGAAAATGATAGCCTTAGCGTAAACGGCGAAACTTTAACCGACGGCGCAACGGCAATCATAATCGATAGCGCAACCGCCGCAACTAAATCTCTCGGCACGCTTAGCAGAACCGGCGACACTTACACTTTGACTAAGGACGCAAATAATAAACTTTCCGCAATCGCCGTTTCCGATACCAAACTTGCAATCGATAACCAACTTGCCGACGTTCCTGTTACTGCTGGCGGCGCGACTTTCACAGTTAAAGCCAATGCGCCCTACACCGTCGACGCGACAGGCAATATAGTTTCAATCAGCGACGACGCAACCGCCATCGAAATTTCCGCAGGCACAATCGCCGCGACAACTAATCAAACCGTCACCGCAACTTCTGACTCCGGCGCAACTTCGGTTATCGGACAAAATAACGGCACCTTCAACATTGGCGGCGAAACTTTCGCAGTCGCGGATAATATCGGTAGCATAACTTTCGGCATGACGAACGGCGTACCCGATTCAGTCAGCAACCTTGAGGAAAATGCAAATGTCACGATTGACGGCAGAATTTATACCGCGCCGCAAAATAATTCAACGCTTATATTCAGCGATTCCGACGGCTGGTACTTTGAAGGCTACGTCCCGACAAAATACAATATCACCATTGACGAAAACGGGAATGTTATCGTCGACGCGGGCGTTAAGTTCTCCGACGTAATTTCAAGCGGTCAAACCCTGCCTGAAAACGGAACGATTAAACTTGCGGTTGATGTCAACACAATTCCAATTAACGTCACGAACGCGAGCACGACTGCAATTAATATTAACGATATAAACGATAATCCGCTTGTCGCGAACTTGGGCACGGTCGAGAATGTCACCTTTGATAGCGCGGGCGTTATGGTTGAAAATACTTCTGACGTTGCGGGCGCGGTCTTCACAATCGATACCGGACAAAGCCTTGAGACTGAAACGGCGACAATTACCGCTAATGCTGATGACTGCGCGGTTGGCGTGGGAACTAATGGAACTTCACTTAGCATAGACAAAGCCGCGACGGTTGACGCTCCTGCCGATACTGCGTTGACTTTGGGCAATGCAAGATATACTGTCAACGGCGTTTACTTCACGACGGGCGGCACCGCGCAAGCGAGCTTGACTTCCGACGGCGTTAAATTCGACCTTGTAGCAAGCGACGTTATCACCTACAATAGAACTAAATTTGACGGAACCGGCACCGCCACTGCCGAAATTGATAAGGATAGAGGAATAAGCCTGACGAGCGGCGCGAGTATCGACGGCGCAACCGGTAAAACTTTCAACATTGCGGGCACAGTCACCCTTGACGCTAATACAATCGACGCGGCGTCTGCTACTGACGTTAAGGCGAAGGCGAGCGGCTACGCTGTCGGCAATGACGACGTTACAATAACTGGCGACGAAGACGGCTATAAACTCAACATAAGCGACGGGCAAATCAGCGGGCTTGAATATATCGGCGGCGAAAGCGGCGTAACGATTGGCGGACTTAGCAACGGCACCATTAAAACTGATAAACTCGGCTCAATGACGGTTGCGGATAAAACTTTCATAGCGATTGGCGACGCCTCTGTTACCTACGGAATAGAAAATGGAACGCTCACTTCTGCTTCCGATGTCGACAGCGTGATAACCGGCGATTTCTCGAACGGCTTGACTGTCAACAACGGCAAATTGCAAGTCACCGGCGATACTGTTAGCCTCAACGTTAGCAGGAATAGCAATAGAAAAGTTGACGGCTTCAACGATAAGGCGACGCTGACGACTGCTGATAATGTCGTTAAGATTGAGCCGACCGGCGCGGGAGAATTTACTTTCGGCGACCACGTTTTCAAAGTCGATGATGCAACGATTGCTTTCAACCTTAAAAATAGTTCAGTTACGGGCGTCGATAGCCTTGAGAACGGCAACTTGATAATCAGCCAAGACGAATATAATTTCATTGTCAACGAAGAAAGCATAGACTTAGCCGAAATTAATTCGCCTGTTACGTTGGAAATAGCCGATAGCGGAATTCATTCGGTTTACGGCTTGCATAGCGGTATGGACGGGCTTGACGTTGCGACAGTCTTTGGCGTATCGGCGGCGACGATTAATAACAAATATTTCGAGATAGCAGGCGGCACCCTTGACGCGATAGTTGTAGACAGCATACCGGCGAGCTTGTACGGACTGGAAAGCGATATGACGATTAACAGTGCGCCGAGCGTAGCAATCCGCACGACTGAAAACGGCAAGTTCACTTTCCGCGACGACGTTTTCAATATAAATGATACCGTTGACGGCGTAGTTGTCTTTAAAACCGACGAAAATACCCACGTCATAAATATTGGCGAGTTTGCTGGCGAAATTTATGGCGACCTTGAAAACACCGGCTTAAATGATAAGCCTTTCAGCACGTCAAGCGATAAAGTTACAGTCACGAGCGACGGCGACGATATACTTTCGCTACAAGGCTTGTCCAGCGGCGATTCAATCGGCGGCAGTCTCTCCAATGCAACTTACACAATGCCCGAAGGCACGCTGACTGTCAACGATAGAGGATACCTCTTGGAAGGCGACGATAACGGCGTAAGTATGACGGGCGACGGTCAAGTTGTCGTCGGGCTTGATAAAGACGCAAGCTTGACGGTAGCTAAGGGCGGAGCTTACAGCATTAATAATCAAAACTTCAAAGCTAAGGACGGCGACACCTTCATTGCCGGACGCGACGGAGTTTATATCGCCGACCCGAATAACAAAGCGATAACTGAGAAAACTAAGATTGAAGACATAATAGAAAATCTGCTTGGCAAGCCCGAAAAAGGCACGGTAAGTCTTAGCGGTGACAAAGCGGCTTCGGTTATTGCTAGCGGTAATCTTGATTCTCCTATGGCTTTGACGCTTGATTCGGGCGTAAATAAAGCGGACTTCAGCGACAGTTCCCACAGCAAGCGCGTTACGCTCCTTAGCGGCAATCATGATGTTAAGTTCAATGACGAGGGCGGCAATGCGGCTTACGTCGACAAGACAGCGACTGGCAGAAAGAAAATCGAACTGGGCGACGGCGATGATGTTGCAGTTAATGACAGCCCTTACGCGAGAGTTTCAATCAAGGCTGGCAAAGGTGCTGATACCATTGTCAACCGCAACGGCGCAAAGTCAACCGTTGACGTTAAGAATAATGGCGACACAACCATTGTCCCGACTTCCGGCAGAGTTACTCTCCAGAATTACGACAACGATAACAACGCTAAGATTAGAACGTTTGAATACAGAGACCTTGTCGGCGCGATAATGAGCAATGAAGTTAAATTCGGCGATGGCAGAATGACTTTGGGCGACGCGGTAGTTGTCTTCGACCCCGACGCGGAGAAATTCGGCGGCACTTTTGCTAATCTCGTTGACTATGCGGGCGAAGAACAGCGCGTAGGCTTTACGCATAGCAATGGCGGCGTTCTCAATGCTAGCACTTCCGCTGATGACTTAATTTTGAAAGGCAATTACGCGGCGAATTCTTCCGACAAAACTAAGAATGGCGCGTCAACTCTCATTAGCGGGCGCGGCAACGATACAATTCTTGCGGGCGGTGATGATTACGTCGACGCGGGCGCGGGCGATAATCAGATTTACATAACTGATAAGAGCTTAGCTGGCGGCGACGGCGTGACCATCGTTTTGGGCGATAAGGGCAAGAATACCGTTCATAACTTTAACAGCGGATTTGATAACGGCGACGCAGTCAAGGTTAATGACGTTTCCAAAGTCAATTTCATATTCGGCGACGACGGGCTTGTAATGCGTTCCGGAAAATCGCTAATCACTTTCGACGGGCTTGAACCTGCTGACGAATTAGTCACCTATAACGACCCGGATACTTCCGCGCCTTACGAAATAAAACTTAGCGACGGCAAGAAAGATTATAACGCGGCGATTGCGCAGGAAGGGCGCGACATTGGCGTTCGCGAAGACAGCGAAGCAAATCTTTTCTACGGTGATAAAAATAGCAAGACTGGCTTAAACTTCAGCGAATACGCCGGTGCAATCGAAGTTAATCTCAATACCGGCTTAGGCAGTGTGAATGGCTCCGCCGCGCAGTTCTACAACATAAGCAAAGTCACTGCGGGCGAAGGCGATGCTTCACTTATCGGTAGGTCGGGCGCAAATAATACGCTTACTGCTGGCACGGGCAATACAAGCATGTGGTCGGCGGCGGGTAGAGATTTAATGGTTGGCAACACCTCTGAAGAAAAGAGCGGCTCAACAACGTTCTACTACTTGCCGGGCGACGGGCGCGACACCATTACGAACTTTGGCTTTATGACTTCGGCGAACGATTACAATGCTGACCTTATCGACATAACGCAAGAAAATGACGTTGGCGAAGTTTATCTGCGTGACGGCAATGTAATAATTCAGCTCAATAACAGTAGCGACGATTATTTGACTGTAACGGACGCGCAGGGCAAATATATGAAGTTCAACAAAGTTATTGCTAAGGTTGATGTCAACGCGAACTTTGACGAATTGGCGAATTGCTACGTAGCGACTAGCGATAATGCGACGATGAGTCTTGGCGCGGGCATTGAAAAGGCAGAAATTTGGCTCGACGACCGCAGAACCGGACAGCACGGAATTTACTATCTTGGCGAGTTCAAATATCTTGACGCTAAGGCGGCGACCGGCAACAGTACGCTTGTCGGCAACGATTTGGACAATGTCATTTACGGCGGCACCGGCAAGAACAGCATTTGGGGCGGCTTCGGCTACAATGACGATACGCTTGTTGGCGGCTCCGGTCAAAATACTTTCTTCTTCGGCATGCAGAACGGCAACGACACAATTACTTCGATTAAAGACGGTGACATTATCGACTTGACGACGATTGGACTTGAACATATAACCGCAACGACGGTTAATAGTGGCGGCGCGAAAATTCAATTATCGGACGGCTCGTCGCTAGAAATTAAAGGCACGGCGGCGGCTGAATATCGACTCAATGACGGTAGCACTTACATTGCCGACCACAATTCCGGACAATTTATTAAAAGGTAGTAGCTTTTAGATTTTAGGAACTCCGACGACTGCGCGGGGTTCTTTTTTTATTCCTAATTCCTAATTCCTAACTCCTAATTCCTAATTGACTTTAAAGCGGCGGCAGTTTATTATTGGCAATAATTTCACAAACAGGAGGAGCAAATTTTGAACAATATACCGAAAACCTACGAGCCGCAAAATTTCGAGAAGGAAATATACGCGGCTTGGGAACGAGATAAACTTTTCCATACAACCGCCGACGCTAAAGGCGAGCCTTATTGCATAGTAATTCCGCCGCCCAATGTCACCGGACAATTACATATGGGGCACGCGCTTGACGAAACTTTACAGGATATTTTAATTCGCTATCACCGCATGAAGGGCAATAACACTTTGTGGATGCCCGGCACCGACCACGCCGGAATTGCTACGCAAGCGAAAGTTGAGGAAAGCCTCCGCGCAGAGGGCACGAACCGTTACGAACTCGGCAGGGAAAAATTTTTGGAGCGCGTCTGGCAGTGGAAAGAAAAATTCGGCAATCGCATTTCCTATCAACTGCGGACGTTGGGAAGTAGTTGCGATTGGGAGCGCGAACGCTTCACTATGGATAAAGGTTGTTCCGCCGCCGTCAGAAAAGTTTTCGTCACGCTTTACAACGAAGGCTTAATCTATCGCGGCACGCGAATAACGAATTGGTGCCCGAAGTGCAATACCGCCCTTAGCGATATTGAAGTTGAGCACGAGACCGAACAGGGGCATTTGTGGCATTTGCGTTATCCGTTCAAGGACGGTAGCGGCTACATTGAAATTGCGACGACGCGCCCCGAAACTATGTTGGGCGATACGGGCGTTGCGGTTCACCCCGACGACGAACGCTATAAAAATCTTGTCGGCAAAACTTTAATCTTGCCGCTTGTCAATCGCGAAATTCCGCTGTTCGCCGATTCCTACGTTGATAAAAATTTCGGCACGGGCGCAGTTAAAGTAACGCCCGCTCACGACCCTAACGATTACGAAATGGGATTGCGCCACGATTTGGAGCAAGTCAAAGTTATCGAGAACAACGGCACAATGTCTGAAGGGCTTGGCAAATATTCGGGGCTTGACCGCTACGAATGCAGGAAAGTTATCGTCGACGATTTGCAAGCGGGCGGATTCTTAGTTAAGGTCGAGAATCATGAACACGCCGTCGGGCATTGTTCGCGCTGTCACACGACTGTTGAGCCGCTAATAAGCAAGCAATGGTTCGTTAAAATGGAGACGCTTGCCGCGCCCGCGATTGAGGCTGTTAAATCTGGCGCGTTGAAATTTGTTCCCGAACGCTTCACGAAAATTTATATAAATTGGTTGGAAAATATTCGCGACTGGTGCATAAGTCGGCAGTTGTGGTGGGGGCACCAAATCCCCGCGTGGTATTGCGACGACTGCGGCGAAATGATAGTTTCTGAAACAGACGTTCACGAGTGCCCACATTGTCACAGTAAAAATTTGCGCCGCGAAGAAGATGTTTTAGATACGTGGTTTAGTTCCGCGCTGTGGCCGTTCTCTACGCTGGGTTATCCGGAAGAGACGCCCGAACTTAAAAAATTTTATCCAACAAACGTTCTCGTCACGGGCTACGATATAATTTTCTTCTGGGTCGTGCGCATGGTGATGATGGGCTTGAAATTTCGCGGCGAAGTTCCTTTCCGTCATGTTTTTATTCATGGGCTTGTACGCGACGAACAAGGGCGCAAAATGACAAAATCGCTGGGCAACGGAATTGACCCTGTCGAAGTTATAGAGAAATACGGCGCGGACAGTTTGCGCTTTATGTTGGTGACAGGCAACACGCCGGGCAACGATTTAAGATTTTACTGGTCGAAAGTTGAATCTGCGCGGAACTTCGCGAATAAAATTTGGAATGCGTCGCGCTTTTTGCTCATGAACTTAGAAGGCTTTGATAAAAACTTTAAGCCGACGCAAAATGATTTAGAACTTGCCGATAAATGGATATTGCAACGCTTGAGCGTGACGACAGCGGGCGTGACGAGGAACTTAGAACGCTTTGAGCTGGGCGAGGCGGCGCATTTGCTTTACGAATTTATCTGGTTCAACTTCTGCGACTATTACATTGAGTTGACAAAATCGCGGCTTTACGGTTCGGACGAAAAAGCAAAGGCAACGGCGTTATATGTATTGGCGACAGTTTTGGAAATGGCGTTGCGGCTGTTGCATCCGTTTATGCCGTTTTTAACTGAAGTAATTCGGCAAAAACTTCCCAACGCTGAAGGTTCAATCATGGTTGCACCGTATCCGACAACCGACGAAATTAGCGACCTAGCAACGGAGAACGTAGAGGAAGTCTCGAACGCTATATTCAACGCAGTTAGGACGATACGCAACTTGAAATCGGAACTCGGAATTGATTCGCGGAAAAAGGCGGCATTGGTTCTCAAGGTGACACGCCCCGAATATGTCGAAGTTTTGCGGACATACGCGAATTATATCAGCGTGTTAGCGTTCGCCGAGCCGATAACTTTTTCAGACGAAAAGCCGCCGCACGCTATGAGCGGCATAGTTGACGGCGTAGAAATTTTCTTGCCGCTTGAAGGATTAATAGACACGGAAAAGGAAATCGCCCGCTTGACTAAGGAACTGGAAAAAGTTCGCAAGGGCGCGGCGTCGACTGAAGGTAAGCTCAACAACGAAAGATTTTTAAGCAAAGCCCCCGCCGAAGTCGTGCAATCAGAGCGCGATAAACTCGCCGCCGCTAAGGAAAAAATTTCGTCGCTCGAACAGAGGATTAAGCAACTTGAAAACTTATAATGACGCGCTGAAATATCTGGATTGGCTTTGCGTATTCGGCATAAAGGAAGGTCTCGAAAGGATTAAGGCATTAACTGCCGCGCTTGGCGAGCCGCAAAATTTTTACAGGACGATTCATGTTGCGGGCACTAATGGCAAAGGTTCAGTTTGCGCAATGCTCGCCGAGATGTTGAAGGCGCAAGGCTTGCGCGTGGGCTTGTTTACTTCGCCGCACCTCGAAAGCTATTGCGAACGAATTAAAATTAATGGTGAAAATATTTCTGAATCCAACTTCGCCGAAATGATTTTCCGCGTCAAAGATTGCAACGTTGAGGCGACGCATTTTGAAGTTCTGACCGCCGCCGCCTTTGAATATTTCAAGGAGCAAGCGATTGACATTGCGGTTATTGAAGTCGGTTTGGGCGGCACGCTTGATTCAACGAACGTTATTACGCCCGAATTGTCGATTATAACGAACGTTGCGCTTGACCATGAAAATATTTTGGGCGACTTGGAAAATATCGCACGAAATAAGGCGGGCATTATCAAGGAAAAAGTTCCCGTCGTGACGGGCGCGACCGGCAAGCCCCTTGAGATTATCAGAGAAATTGCCGCCGAAAAAAATTCTCCGCTGTATGAAATCAATCCCTTAAAACTCAAAGCTCAAACCTTAAAGCTAAACTTGCTCGGCGATTATCAGAAGATTAACGCGGCGATAGCGATTAAAGCGGCTGAAATTTTACAGCTTGACGACGCGGCGATTGCAAATGGTTTAGCGCAAGTCGAATGGGCTGGACGCTTTGAAGTCGTCAAAAATTCTTCGGGTGTCTATGTGATTGACGGGGCGCACAATCCACACGGCGCAAAGGCACTTCGCGAAAGCTTGGATAAAACTTTCCCGCACGGAAAAAGAGTTTGGGTTTTCGGCGCACTCAAGGATAAAAATTTCGACGAGATGATTAAAATTCTTTTCCGCGCAGATGATTATGTAATCGTGACGCCGCCCGATTCCGACCGCGCCGCTTCAACCGAAATGTTATGCAAAAGTCTGCACGAAAATAATATTTCTTGCGTGGCTGTCGAAAATAATTTTGAGGCAATCGAACGCCTTAAAAATTTGGACGGCGACATAAAAATTATTGCGGGGTCGCTTTATCTGATTGGAAAAGTTAGAAGAATAATTTCGCATTGAAAGGAGAGGGCTGAAGTTTGAATAGAGTAAGCGTTTTCGTCAGAAGACGCCGGATAAAAAATCTCGAACAGTGGACGCTTTACGCCATTTTAACCGAAGCCTTTTTCCTTGCGTTCTCGGAAACGGTCGCGGCGGCGGCGATTATGATTGGCGTAATCACATATTTTTTGCGTCTGCAAATCGATTCAAAATATAAAATGCGGAGCTTGCCCTTCGATGTGCCCGTTACAATTTTTCTGCTAATCGGCGCAATGAGCGTTCTATTTTCGTCGGCGCGAAGTTTCGATTTAATTTACAATTACTGTATGCTAGTCGGCATTTACGCCCTAACTTATTTAATCGTCGGGCAAAGCGTTCGTACAACCGCGCAGGTTAAATTAATCGCGAAAGCTCTGGGCGCGTCGGCAGTTTTAGTCGTGTTATGGGGCTTTTTCCAATTCATTTTCGGCATTGACGCGGCGGATATAAAATGGACTGACCCTGACGCCTTCCCCGAATTAAAAAAGCGCGTGTTCTCCACGCTAGAAAATCCAAACGTGCTAGCAGGCTATCTTGATGTTTTTATCTGCTTAGCACTGGGCTTTTTGGCGAAGGCGCAACACCGCTCACATAGGCTAATTTTACTCGGCACAATAATTTTATTCGTCGCATGTCTAGCTATGACTTATTCACGCGGCGCATTTCTAACTTTGGTAGCAGTCTTCGCGGTTTATGGCTTTTTAAAGGACTGGCGCATTGTGATTTTATTCGCGCTGGTGACGGGAATTATTGCCTACGGTGATTCGTCGTTCATGAATAGAATTTTATCTTCATTCACAATGGGCGATTCTTCGGAGGGGGTGCGCGTCGGTATTTGGGTTAGCACTTCTTCCATGATTGCCGACCACCCATTCACGGGCATTGGCTGGGGGGCTTACCAATTCGTTTATCCGCAATACAACTACTACATTGCCGACCCGAATATCATTATCTACCATGCGCACAATCTTTATTTGAACATTGCGGCTGAAATTGGGATTGTGGGTGCGCTGGCATTTTTCTGGTATTTTTTCGGGACAATGTTTATTTCGTTCGGAGTGAGCGAACACGGCGCGGAGAAATGGTTCAGCGAACGCCTTGATAAAATTCTTTCGTCGAATAGTTTTCTGCAGGAACTTGCTAAAATCGTCAACGAAACGCTTGCTGAATTTTCTAACAGGGTCGTGAATTTATTCGGCGGGAAGAAACGTCAACGCAAATTGAAAAAGCCGCGCAGTTCCGTCGTCCACAATGACGAAATGAATTTCAGCGAACATACCCGCAAGAAATTTACTAAGATAGAAAAAATCCCGGTTGGCGACGGAGAAATTGCAATCAAGCGCGAGCAAACCGAAATTCCCGACGATAAAGAAGAATCCGATAAAAAATCTGCTAAAACTTTTGATAACGTAATGAACATTGACGACCGAAATTTTCTTGACGGATTCAAGCTGGGAATTGGGCTGGCGTTCCTGTCAATGGCTCTCAACGGCTTTACCGACCATTTACTTTTCAACATACCGAGCGCAATGCTTATGTGGCTACTTGGAGCTTTAAGCGCGGCGATAAAGAGCAATGAGGAATTAGGAATGAGGAAGTAGGAATTAGGAATTAAATTTCGCATTTCTATCATTCCACATTACTAATTCATAATTCCTAATTGATTTTCGGAGGTGCGGACATTTGAAAAAGATAATTTCGCAGGCGACGATTGACCGATTGCCGCTGTACTTTAGGACGTTGCGATTAGCGGCGGAATCAGAGGACTTGCAGATAATTTCTTCAGAGGAATTAGGGCGGCGACTCGACATAACGCCCGAACAGATTCGCAAAGATTTAGCGACGTTTGGACAATTCGGCAGAAAAGGTATCGGCTACGACGTGCGCGAGTTGAAAGATAAAATCGGGAATATTTTGGGCTTGCATAAGCATTGGCGGCTTGCAATAGTTGGCGTTGGGCATTTAGGCGGCGCACTTGCGAATTATGTAAACTTCGCGCCACTGGGTTTTTCGGTCGTGGCTCTTCTCGATAAAAACGCAGAAATTATCGGCAGTGAAGTCAACGGCATAAAGATTGATAGTGCTAGGCGTATGAAAAGCGTTATCAGGGGAAATAAAGTTGACATAGGCGTTATCACGGTTCCGGCGAGTGAGGCGCAAAACGTCGCGGATAAACTGATTGCGGCGGGTGTGAAGGGCATATGGAATTTCGCACCGATAAAACTTAGCGTGCCACCAACAATCCCGATTGTCAACGAGGATTTATCAATCGGGCTAAGCGCATTAAGCTACCATATGACGCAGGATTAAGGAGAAATGATTTAAATGATGACGGTTTTGATGATATTGGACGCGATAATATCAATCGCGCTGATTTTGGTTATTTTGGGGCAAGAGGCGAAGTCGGGCGGCATGGGCGGCATGGACGGCGGCTCGGATACAGTTTTTTCCGGTAAAGCTCGCGGCATGGACGCACTTTTAGCGCGGATAACAGTTATACTCGGCATTTTGTTCGCGATAATAACTTTGATAATCGCTAAGCTCTCAATGTAGAAAAATTTTTTCAGTGGGCTAGCGAAGCGCAGCGGAGCGTATGAACGCGGCGAGCCGCTTTAAAAGCGACGGAACAGTTGGAGCACGTCTAATCCGTTTTATAGTCGGGCGGTCAAGCGCGTCAACTGGTTGGTTACTTTTTAAAAGTAACCGCGTCCGCTGTTTGCTACTTTTTAAAAGTAGGAGGAAAAGATTTTGATTAATGGTGGAGAATCATTTTTTATGAAGGGCGGCTCAAGCGGCGTGTTGCTGATTCACGGTTTCACGGGCCTACCTGTTGAACTTTTTTTGCTCGGAGAATTTCTTAATCGCAAGGGTTTTACAGTCCTTTGCATGAGGCTTGCGGGGCACGGTACGGACGAAAATGATTTAATGCGCACGACTAAAGATGATTGGTTTAACTCGGTGCTTGACGGTTTAGCGATTCTGCGTGGGGCTTGCGAAAAAATTTTTGTCGTGGGACATTCAATGGGCGGGCTTTTGACGTTGAAACTTTCTAGCGAGCGCGACGTTTCAAAGATAGTGACGCTTGCCGCGCCGATTTTCATTGATGACGGCTTAGGGCTTAGAAATTTGCCGCCGCGAGAATTTTGCGGAAATGCCTGCATAGTTCAGCCGCGCAAAAAGTTAAATGACGTACCGCAAGCCGCTAACGAAGTTTACAAAAAGACGCCACTTGTTAGCGTGCACGAATTACTTGACTTAATCGCGGACGTGAAAAAACTTTTGCCGAAAGTCATCGCACCAATTCTAATCATGCATGGCGAGGACGACCACACCGCTCAACCGCGCAGTGCCCGATTCATTATGGATAACGTGGGCTCGACAGTCAAAAAAATTATTACCGTGCCCAATGGCGGACACCTTCTCCCGCTTGACGAAAATCGCGAGTTCGTCTTTGAAGAAGTCTTAGACTTTATAAGGAGTTGATTGAATGGCGATTGCAGAAACAAAATCGGCTATTGTGAATGATTACGGCGTTCTTGCGCGCCAAGCTATGTATTTGGTATATCACGCCAACAAATTTCAATCTGAAATCTTTCTTGAATCAAATGGCAAAACTGCTACCGCGAAAAGCATAAATGCGATTATGGCAATGGAGTTAAAAGAAGGAGACGAGGTTAAAATTATCGCTGACGGCTCGGACGCGCAAGAGGCTGCCGCTAAGGCTAAGGAAATTATAGATTCTTTTGATGATGAGGTATGGTGGTCTAATGAGTGATGAATATTGCTTTGCATGCGGCGAAAAAAATCCGATAGGCTTGCACTTGATGTTTGATTTTGACGGCGAAAAGATTACGACGCGAAAATTTTTGCCGCGAGAGTTTGAAGGCTATGAGGGCGCGGCGCACGGCGGAATTATTTCGACAATGCTTGATGAAACGATGTGCAAATTTATCGACGCGAAATATCACGAACGCGCAATGACGGGGCGGCTTGAAGTCCGATTTAAATTCCCGACGCCCATTGAACAGGAGCTGAAAATTTCGGCGTGGGAAGAATCACAGCGGCGCAATATAATCGCAATGCGTTCGACGGTTGAAACTCCGGACGGCGTAATCACAGCGGAGGCGACAGCGAAATTTGCAGTCGTGGCGTTATCATGAGGACAAAAAGTCTTGTCGGCGTGCTCAGCGTCAATCAGAAAGGTTTCGGCTTCGTCGCGACTGCTGACGGCGGCGCGGATATTTACATTGCGCCCGACGACCTGCGCGGAGCTATGAATGGCGACAAAGTTAAAGTTCGGCTTGTCGGAAATTATCGCGGGCGGCGCGAAGGCTATATCGTCGAAGTTTTAGAACGCGCCACTGAAATTTTTGTCGGCACGTTAAATAAAGTCGGGAATAAAGTTTTCGTCACGCCCGATGATAAGCGCATTGGTCAAAGAATTATTCTGCCAAAATTCCACGAAAAATTTTCCGGCAATACAAAAGTTGTCGTGAAAATTACGGCGTGGGAGCCTCTGCGCGGACAAGTTATAGAAGTTTTAGGCAAAGAAAATGCGCCCGGCGTCGAGATACGCGGAATTTTGCGCAGTCATGGCGTCGAAGAAGATTTTCCGCCCGAAGTGCAAGCTGAAGCGGTGCGCATTGAATTCAAGCCGAGCCAACAAGAAATTGCTAAGCGAATTGACCGCCGAAATTTAAAAATCGTGACGATTGACGGCGAAGACGCCAAAGACTTAGACGACGGAGTTTTCGCCGAAGAAAAGGACGGCGAATTTTTTTTAGGCGTGTACATTGCCGACGTCAGCTATTACGTTCGCCCGAAAACTTTTCTTGACCGCGAGGCATTCGAGCGCGGCACGAGTATTTATCCTGTCGACCGCGTCGTTCCCATGTTGCCGAAGGAACTTTCTAACGGCATTTGCAGTTTAAATGCGGGCGTTGACCGATTGGCTATGGCTTGCGAAATGAAAATCAATTCGGCGGGGCGCGTCGTCAGCTATGAAATTTTCCCGACTGTGATTCACGTTTTCCGCCGTCTAAGTTATACGCAAGTCAATAAATTTCTTGACGGCGACAGAGAACTTGCCGATTGCGCGGAAAATCTCAATGCGCTGAAGAAAATTCACGGGCTAAGGAAAAAAATTCGGGCGGAACGCGGCGCGATTGATTTCGACCTGCCCGAAATGAAAATTATTCTGAACGCGGCGGGCAAACCCCTTGAGATAACAAAGCGCGTTCAAACCGTCGCCGAATCTATAATCGAAGAGTGCATGCTTTTAGCAAATGAAACCGTCGCCGAGCATACGTTGCGGAAAAAAATTCCGAGCCTTTATCGCGTACACGAATTGCCCACGCCCGAAAAAGTTTTGACGCTCAATCAACTGCTGGCGCATTTCAGCTTGCACATAGCGACATCTAAAAGGCGCGACTTCGAGCCGCGAGACTTTCAAAAAATTTTATCGAAAGTCAAAGGCGCACCCGTTGAAAAAGTTATCACGAGCTACGCACTGCGGACAATGCAGCAAGCGCGTTATTCGCCCGAAAATTTAGGGCATTTCGGACTTGCGGCGAAATTTTATACGCATTTCACGTCGCCGATAAGACGCTACCCTGATTTAATCGTCCACCGCATGTTGAGGGCGAGTTGGGAAGCACCGCAAAAATTATCGGTCTTGGCGAAGCGATTGGAAGAAATTTCAAAGCAGAGTTCAGCGCGTGAACGGCGAGCGATAGACATTGAGCGCGAAACTTTGGACTTAAAAGCAGTTGAGTATATGCAACGCTTTGTTGGACAAAATTTTGACGGCGTGATTGAGAGCGTGACGAATTTTGGCTTTTTCGTGGAATTGGATAACGGCGTTGACGGCTTAGTTCGTGCGGCGGAAATTGGCGGCGATTATTATGCCTTTGTCGAAAATGAATTTGCCCTAATCGGCACTAGGACGGGCAAAAGTTTTCATATCGGCGACGGCGTGCGCGTGAAACTCACTGCGGCGAATATCAAACTGCGCCAGCTTAGCTTTGAACTTATCAGCGACGTTACGAACCGCGACTTGATTGCAAAAATTTAAACGTAACTAGCGAAGTGCAACGAAGCGTACCGGCGCGGCGATTAGTTCGAGTAGTGAAACGTTAAATCGCGTCCGCTGTTTGCTACTTTTCAAAAGTAGGAGGATTTAGAATGGACGTTGCTAAAAAATTTTTGGAAGAAAACAAACCGCGAGAAGCTTTAGAACGCTTAAAAAAACTTTTGCCGACCGCGCAGGACACGTGGCGAATACATGAACTGATTGGCGCGGCTTTCCATGATTTATGCGACGCGGAAGGAGCCGCGCAGGCGTCATTGAATGCGGCTTTGACTGATAAATATTTGCGCAGTCAGCGGGCGCATTTCTCGAATTATCTTTTTGCTTTGCACTATCTGCCGCAACTCGACGCGCAGTTTCTGATTAACGAACTTGCCGTTTATAATTCCCTTTATCGCGACGCGGAAACAATTAGGAATGAGGAATTAGAAATTAGGAATGGGAAAATTTCCGTAGCGTTTATATCGCCTAACTTTTGCGATTCGTCAGCGGCGAGATTTTACGAAGCGTTGTTGACCGATTACGACCGCGAAAAATTTTCCGTGACGGCGTGGAGCTTATCGCAGGAAGAGGACTCTTTCACTAGAAAAATTCGGCGCAACGTCGACGGCTACTTTGACATAGCGGAGACGAGTTTTTTTGAGGCGGCGGAAAAAATTCGCGATGCGGGCGCAGATTTTCTGATTGACTTAGGCGGACATACTGAAGGCGGCTCGACTTTGCAAATTGCGGCGTATAAACCTGCGCGAATTCAGCTTTGTGGCATTGGCTATTTCGATTCGACGGGGCTTGACGCGATTGATTATTTTATCGGCGACGACTTCTTGACGGCGCACGACGAAATTTTCACCGAAAAAATTTTGCGGCTTGGAAATGCTTTTGCCTTTCGCCCCAATGATAAAATGATTCGCGCAAAAAAAGCCCGCCGTCCTTTTCCGCATAAAAATTTCACGTTCGGCAGTCTGAATAACTTCATGAAACTTAGCGACGATTATTTAAAAGCCGTCAAAAAAATCTTGGACGCACTCCCCGACGCCAAAATTATTTTCCGCGACACGACACCGCTTAAAAGTCGGCAAGTCGCGCTGATTGACCGCCTTAAAACTTTAGGGATTGAGCGTGCACAAGTCCGGCGAGGCGAGGATAATTTCTTCACGGATTACAGTGAAATTGATTTGATTCTCGACGCCTTCCCCTATACCGGCGGCATGATGACGGCTTTGGCGTTATATATGGGCGTTTCGGTTCTAAATTTGTGTGGAGAATTGCCGCATACACGAACTGGCGCAGATATTTTGCGCATTGCCGACCTTGACGCGCTGATTGTCCAAAATGTTGAAGCTTACATAAAAAAAGCCGTCGACCTTGCAAACAATCGGGCGAAGTTGGCGGCGTTGACAGCGAAAATTTCCTTTGATAAACTGACTGACACGAAAACTTTTGTCCGCGATTTTTATACGCGATTGGAGGCGATTTAAATAGAAATTATCAACGAGCGTTTGCTTTATCCGTCTTATGAAATTATTGGAGGAGAAAAAATTATTGCACCTGCGGCGAATACCAGACATAATGCGATTGGCGGACGACTTTATATGTTTATCGGTACTTACCTTGACGCAAAAAATCTCGGCTATTGCTTTACTAACAGTACGGACATTCATTTTCCAGACGGCAGCCTTTTCAGTCCTGATTTCAGCGTTGTTTTGAAGGAAAATAAACAAATAATAAATTGGGGTGGTGACATTTATGGCGCACCCGATATGGTGGTTGAAGTTTTGTCTTATTCAACGCGCAAAAAAGACGTTACTATTAAAAAAGACACTTACGAGGCGCAAGGCGTTCGCGAATATTGGATTGTTGATCCGTGGGCAAAAATTATTGACGTTTATCTTTTGCAAAATGGCAAATATTTTCTTGACGATGAATATATGCTACCTGATGAAAAATCTTTAGAATCGATGACGGAAGAAGAAAAAGCCGCTATCAAGTCAGAAATTCCCGTGAAAATTCTTGACGGCTTGAAAATTCCATTGAAATATATTTTTAAGTGGGGTTATGAATAATGAGAGAAGAAAACGAGCGGCGCGGGCTATTACAGTTCGTGCCGCCTAATTTTTTGCCCTTAAATGTTCTTTTGATTGAGCGCGAAGAATATTTATCGTGCTTGCGAGAACTTTTGCCCGCCGCGCAGATTGCACTGCTGAAAAAAGAGTTGTCGCCCGAAATAAAAATGCTCTGCGACGAGTTCAGCGCAGATTTAATTGACGAATTGCCAAATGCGGAGAAAATTTTTGACCTAATCTTAGCGCAAGACGTTTTGACGACGGGCGAAAATTTTTATACGACGCTGTTTGAACTAAATCGCTTGCTGAAGGATTCGGGCGCATTGTTGACACAATTTTATAACGTGCGGTTCGTGGAAGTGCTAGAAAGTTTACGGCGTGGGAAATTTTCTAACAACGAGCGTCGACTTTGGGCGAAAGCGGACGTTGTAAAACTTTTAGACGACGCAACTTATAAGGAAATACATTTTCTCCCCGACGCGATAGAAAAGCTTTCTGCGGAGGCGTGGGAAAATTTCGGCTTTGATAACTTTAGCGACGACTTGACGACTAAAATTTGGTTGGTGAAGGCTTGCAAATGTACTGCCGAAGTCGCCGCGCTTAAAGAATTTTTTAAGCCCGAAATCCGCGCAGATTTATCACGACTTCTGCACAGAATTGAATACGACATTGACGCCGAAGAAAATTTTCAACGGCTGATGAACCTTTGCGAGCGCGAAGGAATTTTCGACGAATACTTGAGCGATTTTATAAATCAAGTGGTTGTCCATGCGGCGGCGAAGGATTTTATTAAACTCAGCGCGAAAAATCACGGTCGAGAACTTTTAATAGGAGCTTCAGTTTTATGAATCGCAGAAATTTTATCAGAAACTTTCTAATCGGCGGCGCGGGCTTGACTTTGGCGGCGGGCGGCGGGATTTTTTATTATATAAATCGTCCGGAATTTGGACGCCTGCCGACGGGTTCGCGCCTTGAAAAAATGTTAGCTTCGCCGCATTATTTCAAAGACCATTTCGAGTGCTTGACGCCCGTAAAAGTTATGAGCGATGACGTTCAGGAAAAAGAGAATCGAATCGTTGCGACGTGGAAATTTTTATTCGGCGATAAGACAGGGCTTGTGCCGCCAATGCCAATTCCGACCGTCAATACTGATTTAAATTCGCTCGGCGATAATGATTGCGCAATTTGGCTGGGGCATTCGACAATTTATCTGCAACTCGCCGGACGTAAAATTTTACTCGACCCGGTGTTTTCTTCCTATGCTTCGCCGGTTTTTTTCGTCAACCGCGCTTTCGACGGTAGCAATATTTATTCCGCTGACGATTTCCCGCCGCTTGACATTTTGGCGATAACTCATGACCATTGGGACCACCTCGACTACCCAACGATTATCGCACTCAAGCCCAAAATTAAAACTGTGCTTTGTCCGCTGGGCGTCGGCGAATATTTTGAGCAATGGGGCTTCGACGCCGATAAAATCATCGAGGAAGATTGGGACGCGGTTATTGACTTCGGGCGCGGTTTGACGGCGCACATTTTACCGAGCCAACATTTTTCCGGACGTATGCTGACGCAAAATCCAACTGAGTGGTGCGCGTTCGCCTTCATTACACCTGCGCGGAAAATTTTTTGTTCGGGCGACGGCGGATATGGTGTGCATTTCAAGGACATTGGTAAAAAATTCGAAGGCTTCGATTTGGCATTCATGGAGAACGGGCAATATAATCTTGCATGGCACGCAATCCACATGCTACCAAATGAGACCGCGCAGGCGTCGGAAGATATTCGCGCTAAAAAAGTTGTGCCGATTCATTCTGGGAAATTTGCACTGGCGCGACACCTTTGGAACGAGCCGTATAAAGATTTGCTTGCCGCGAGCGCAGAAAAAAATTACGAACTCTTGACGCCGCGAATTGGAGAGCTTATAACATTTAGTGAGCAGAAATTTTCCACGTGGTTTGAACTTTAGGAGGAGTTTTTATGAAAAATCTAATCGCGATTAACGGAAGCCCGCGCAAAAATTGGAATACTGCGCAACTTTTGCAGCAAGCCATGCAGGGCGCACAGGACGCTGGCGCGTCAGCCGAAATGGTTAATCTTTATTCGCTGAACTTCAAGGGTTGCACGAGCTGTTTCGCTTGCAAACTTAAAAGCCGTCCGCACGGCTCCTGCGCCATGAAGGACGACCTTTCGCCCGTTTTGGAAAAAGTTAAAGCCGCCGACGCTATCATTTTCGGTTCCCCGATTTATTTTATGAATATGTCGGCGGGCATGATTGCCTTTATTGAGCGGCTTTTCTTCTCCAATTACATCTACAGCGACGAAATTCCGACCGTCTTTCCGAAAAAACTTCCCAGTGCATTTATCTACACAATGAATATGACTGAAAAACATTTCGAGCAATTCGGCATGAAAGAACGTCTTGGCATGTACGAACTTTTCACGAAAAGGATTTTGGGCGTTACTCCGAAAATCCTTCGCGCTTATAATACCGTCCAGTTCAAAGACTATTCGCGCTATGAAAGTTCAATCTTCGCCCCTGAAGAAAAATTCGCTTATAAGGAAAAGCATTTTCCTGAAGATTGCGCGACGGCTTATGAAATCGGGCGCGACTTAATCTTGAAATGATTTATCTGGTTTCAATCGCGGCGATTATCACGCTAACATTACTTTATAAATTCGCGCCGTCCAGAAAAACTTTCGTGATAATCTGCGCGGTATTGCTAGCGGTCTTTGTCACGAGCGTTTTCGTCAGCGAATATAATCGGCAAGAAAAACTTTCGCGGGCGCAAATTGAGGAACTATTGGAACGGCAAAAAATTTTCGGCGATTGGTACGCGGCTTATCAAAAAAATATTGACAGCCTTGACCGAAATTGGCAGTCGTATCACAATATCATTGACGGCTTAAAGTCAGTGGACACGCAAAATTTTAACGCGGAAGCGTTTCACATGCGGCTTTTGGATTTAGAACAGGATTCGATTGAAGAGCAACTTAGAATTCATATGCTAAACGCGCCGTCAGGGCTTGATGAAGAAAGCCGCGAATTGGTCGAGCTTGTCATACGCAAAACTCAAAAGTACGTCGACGCACAGACAAAAACTATAAGCTTATCAGCAAAGGCGGCAGTCCCGCCGGTCGAGTTGGAAAATTTGAAAGTCAGACTGCAAGACATAATGATTCGCGAGTCGCCCGAAGGATTATTCACAGCGCAGGAAATTTCCACGATACGTTCTACGCTGGGCGACTAAAAAAATCCCGAACGTGTCGGGAAATATTCAAGGCTCTATCAGTTCCGCTAGAGTTTTAAAAAGATGTTCTGGTTCGACGGGCTTTGATAAGTGCGCATTCATGCCCGCTTGCAAACTTCTTTGAACGTCCTCATCAAAGGCGTTGGCTGTCATTGCGATAATCGGAACGGTTTTAGCGTCGGGGCGTTCCAGTGCGCGTATCGTCTCGGTTGCTGTAAGTCCGTCCATTATCGGCATTCTTATATCCATTAACACTGCATCGAAATAATTTAGCGGCGATTTCGCGAACGTGTCGACAGCTTCTTGACCGTTCGGCGCGTGCTCAACTTCCATTCCGCGCATTGATAAAACCATCATCATTATTTCCGCATTAACGGGCATATCTTCCGCCATTAGGATTTTGCGCCCTTCTAACTCGGCAAGCTTTTTCGTCGGCTCGCCGATATTTTTTTTTGCAAGCGTCTGATGAAATTCGTTGATAACGGTTGAGGCGAAAAGCGGCTTTGCCATAAATCTATCAACGCCCGCTGACATTGCCTCTTCGATAAGGTCGTCCCAACTGTACGCCGTCAGAATTATAATCGCCGATTCGTTGCCGATAATGTCGCGAATACGCCGCGTTACTTCTATTCCGTCCACGTCAGGCATTCGCAAATCAATCAGTAAAATATTATAAACTTCGTGCCGCGCACGTTTTAGCCGAACTTTTTTAACCGCCTCGCGCCCGCTTTGCGAAATGTCTGCTTTTATGCCGACTTCCTCAAGGACAACTTTGGCGTGCTCGCAAGCAATCGGGTCATCGTCGACAATCAGGACGCTTAAATCAGTAACGTTAATTTTCCTGCCCTTGACGGAATCAGAAGTTTTCGGCGAATTGCGCAGGGTAATATTAACGGTAAATTCCGAGCCGACGCCCTTATCAGACTTAACAGAAATGTTACCGTTCATAGTCTCGACGATATTTTTAGTAATCGCCATACCAAGACCGGTGCCGCCGTATGAAGTCGACGAGCCGGAATCCTCCTGGCTAAACGGCTCGAAAATTTTGGGCAGATATTCCTTGTCAATGCCAATGCCCGTATCCTTGATGACAAAGCGCAAAGTCGATTTATCTTCAAAGTGCGCGACCTGTTCAATGGTAAAAGAAATTTCGCCGCCCTTGTCGGTGAACTTAATTGCGTTGCCGAGAATATTAATCAAGACCTGCTTTAACTTCATGTCGTCGCCAATATAAAAATCTTCGACGTGCCCGCGAATTATGCAATCGTAATGCAAGCCCTTATCGCGGCATTGCCCGTTGACCATTGTGTTAATCTGCTCCAACATGTCGTTGAAGGAAAATTCTTCATGCTTGAGAATCATGCGCCCGCTTTCAATGCGGCTCATATCTAAAATATCGTTGATAATGCCGAGCAAATGCCGCGCACTTGAGCCGATTTTCTTCAGGTATTCGCGGATTTTTTCTAAATCGTTTTCCTTGAGCGCGATTGTATCAAGCCCGATAATGGCATTCATAGGCGTGCGGATTTCGTGACTCATTGCGGAAAGAAACGCGGTTTTAGCGACATTGGCTTGATTAGCGATTTCAAGCGCGGTTTTAAGCTGTTCATTTCTAGCGAACTGCGCACGCTGAATTTTAGTGGTGTCACTTTTCAGCAAAATATAAAACTTTGTCGCTTTGTCGACCAAATAAAAAACAAATCGCTTATGGAAAATTTCGCCGTCAATGAAGCAGTGAATATTGACTTCGTAAGGCTCGCGCAATTCCAAAGCGTGCTCAATCCTTTCAAGGGTGAGGGCTTTATAAAATTTTTCGCGCTCTTCAGTCGTGCCTGTCAAGACGGGGCGAATTTGTTCGTTTAAATAATCTTCGTAGCGACCGTTGCGCTTGCGCGGGAAAATGCTACCGCGTTGAATTTTCGATTCGTCGCCAATGAATACGCTGTATTGCCCGTCGACAATGTAAGTTATCATGTCGTATTGGTCGGCTAATACCTTGCTTAAAACCGCACGGGCGACTTCTTCGTTGTTGTAATTTTGCATTAAAGTTCTGCCACCAATTTATCGCGCAATTCCTTAATCGGCTTGTAAAGCGAAACGTAATCCATATCTTTTTTAGCGCGAAGAGCTTCAGTCATATCGCTCAAGGGTCCGAAAATTGGCGTGATAGCGAGATTGCCGACAACGCCTTTGAGGGCGTGCGCTTGCTCGAAAGCGTCTTCCAAATTGCCTTCGGCGAGCAATTTCTCCAGCTTATCGAACGAATCATTTTTAAGCCCCATGCCGAGCATACGGAAATAGAATTTTTCCATGTTCATGCATCGGGCGAGACCTTCCTTAGTGTTAATTCCGTATTCTTGCAGTCTTTCAATCGTGAGCATTGCCATACCTCCTAAATTTAAAGTTACAACGCCGATTATAACAGGGATTCTGAAAAAGTACAAAGAAAATTTTATGCATTTGCTAAAGACGATTATCTGTGCTATCATGAAACGACCATTCGCGAGAAGGAAGGATTTAAGCTTATGATTAAAGTTTTCAATACGATGAGCCGGACGAAGGAAATATTCAAGCCGCAGAAGAAAGGCGAAGTTAGCATATATTGCTGCGGCGTCACGCCTTACAACGCACCGCATATCGGCAACGCTAGACCATTTGTGATTTGGGATGTTATTCGCCGTTTCTTTAAGAAGTTAGGTTACAAAGTTCATTACGTGCAGAATTTCACGGACGTTGACGACAAGATAATCAAGGCGGCGAATGAAGCGGGCGTCACGTGGAAGGAAATTTCGGAAAAAAACATTGCGGCTTATTTCAAGAGCATGGACGCGCTAAACGTTCGCCGCGCAGATATTTATCCGAAAGTTTCCGAGACAATGGACGATATTATCGCGATGATTCAGGGGCTTGTTGATAAAAATTTCGCGTATGTTCTGGAAAACAGCGATGTTTTTTACAGCGTGGAGCAAGATAAAAGCTATGGGAAGTTGAGCGGGCGGAAATTATCTGACATGATGGCTGGGGCACGTGTTGAGGTCGACGAGCGCAAGCGTCACCCAATGGATTTTGCGTTGTGGAAGGCGGCAAAGCCCGGCGAACCGTATTGGGACAGTCCATTTGGCAAAGGGAGACCGGGTTGGCATATTGAATGCTCTACAATGTCGCTAAAATTTTTGGGAGAGAAGTTTGACTTTCACGGCGGCGGCTCCGATTTAATTTTCCCGCACCACGAAAACGAAATCGCGCAGTCGCAAGCATATTTAGGCGATGAAAATTCTTTTGCGCAGTATTGGATTCATAACGGGTTCATAACGGACGGAAATGAGAAGCTTAGCAAGTCGAATAAGGAAATGGTCAAGCGGAACAAGGGATTTTTCACGGTCGAGGAAGTTTTAGCGAAATATCCCGGCGAAGTGATTAGGCTATTGCTTTTGCAGACGCATTACCGAAATCCTTTGGAGTTCAACGAAACCAGAGTTATTGAGGCGCAAGATTTTTATGGGAAATTGGCGAAGGCGTATTGGCAACTTGACGATTTATCGCGGAAAATTCATGCGGGCGAGTTCATAAAGGACACTGGCGAGAAAAATTTTGCAATAACGGTAAGTCCTGCGGGCGGATTGGTCGAAGAGGGCGAAAGACTCCTGTCGAACTTCTACGCGGCAATGAGCGACGATTTCAACACTGCGCTAGCGATAACATATATGTTTGAGTTGTCGAAAGAAGTAGGAAATTATTATGGCGAGTTCAAAAACGGGGAAATTTTGCCGGTAACGATTGACGGCGATATAATTTTGCGCGTTCGCGAAATTTATATGGAAATGGCGGAAATAATCGGGCTATTTGAACAGCCGGTGCCGGTCGAAGAGGAAGAAAAACAGTCGGAAGGCAACACGGAGCTAGTAAAATCGCTGATGAATATAATTTTATCGCTTAGACAAGATGCACGAGCGGCAAAAAATTGGTCAGTGGCGGATAAAATTCGCGATGAGCTGAAAGCGGCGGGAATTACCGTCGAAGATACTCCACAAGGCGCGACATGGAAGAAAATTTGATAAAAACTTTGTCGCCATTAGTTTTGGCACATATAGGCGACGCATATTTTCATTTATATATTCGGACGCGGCTTTTAGACGTGACGCACAATATAACGCGATTACACGACCTAAGCGCGGAAATTGTTTCGGCTCCCGCGCAGGCGAAAATTTATTCCGACATAGAAAGTTTTTTGACGGACGCTGAACGCGATATTTTTCGGCGTGGAAGAAATGCTAAAAGTCACGCGCCGCGCAAGGCGACAGTTGCGCAGTATCACGCGAGCACGGGCTTTGAAGCGTTACTTGGGGAATTATTCTTGAGGAAAAATTTAACGCGGCTCGACGAAATTTGCAAAAAAGCATTTGAGACCGCATTTAAGGAGCAGCAGAAAAAATTATGAAAAAAGCAATTACCGCCGCGATTATGTCGACGGTTTTATTTATTAGCTGTGCCAATGCTGAAGAAGTGGTAGATTATGGCGGAGCGGCGGTCGCACCTGCCGAAATTAATCACCCCAATTCGATTTATTTTCCGCACATTGACTTTGGAACGCTGACTTCAAACGCTGACCGAATCATTTTGGCGAACTACCCGACTTATCAGCAGAAAAGCGATTTTAGTTGCGGTCCTGCCTGCGCATTGACTGTTCTGAATTATTTTGGCAACCACGACTACGACGAAGAAATTTTGCGCAAGAAAATGGACACTAAACCGAAAATCGGGACGAGTTTAAGCAACATGATTAAATTTTTCGAGGAAATTGGCTGGAAAGTTGAGAGCAGTCTTGGCGCAGAGCCTATGGACAAGGAAACTTTTCAAAAATTTGTCGTGAAAAATCTTACAGCGGGCAGACCGATTATCATTGACAATATCGAATGGGGTGGGCATTGGCGCGTTATAATTGGTTATGACGGCATGGGCACTGGAAATCTTTATGACGATGTTTTAATTTTCGCCGACCCGTTCGACACGAGCGACCACAAGCAAGACGGTTACGCGGTTGAAAGTTTCGACAGATTTTATTCGATGTGGTTTGCGCGTGATTTGTTGCCCGAAGCCGAGCACAATCAGCCTTGGCTAATCGCGACGCCGAAGAGGTGATATTTTGGACGATTTAATATTTGGGCGAAATGCAGTAATGGAGCTTTTGAAATCTGGACGAAGCGTCAATCGGATTTTCATAGCGGAAGGCAGTCGCGACGGTTCGATACAAAAAATTTTTTCCCTTGCAAAAACAGCGGGGATTGTTGTAGAATTTACAAGCCGCGACAAACTCGATAAAATTTGCGGCGGACGTCATCAAGGAGTAGCGGCGAGAGCGGCGGCAGTGAATTATTCGACGGTCGAAGAAATTTTAGAGCTAGCCGAGAGCAAAAGTGAATTGCCGTTTATAATTTTGCTTGACGAACTCGAAGACCCTCAAAATTTTGGTGCGATACTTCGGACGGCGGAAGCGGTCGGCGTGCACGGCGTTATAATTCCAAAGCGGCGCAGTGTCCAACTCAACGCGACAGTCTTTAAAACGTCTGCGGGCGCGGCGGAATATGTCAAGGTTGCGCAAGTCGTCAACGTCGCACAAACGCTTAAAAATCTGCGCGGACTCGGCTTAAAAATTATCGGCTCGGACGTAAGCGCGGAAATCGATTTTAAGCAAGCTGATTTAACGGGCGGAATAGTTTTGATAATCGGGAGCGAAGGCAAAGGCATGCGGCGATTGACGCGGGAAAATTGCGACTTGCTAATAAAAATTCCGATGGTTGGCAAGATAAATTCGCTCAATGCGTCGGCGGCGGCCGCAGTTTTAATGTACGAAATTTTATTCCAGAGACAATAACAATGGCTAAAAAGCGACCGCATTACTTGGTTGACGGTTACAATTTGATTTATGTTTGGGAAGAAATTGTCAAGGAAGATTTAGCGACGGCTCGCGAAACTTTGATACGCAACCTTCACGAGTACGGCGCATATGAGAAATTTGAAATAACTCTGGTTTTCGATGCCGCACGCAGCGAAGACGAGGAGCGGGTTGAGACTTACGACGACTTTTTCAGAGTGATTTACAGCGGCTTTAACGAAACGGCCGACAGCGTTATTGAGCGCATTTCTTATGAACAGGTGCGCAAAAATCGCGAAGTGCACGTTGTCAGCTCCGACGCCGCGATTGAGTCCGTGATTTTGGGCGCGGGGGCTTATCGTCACCCTTCGCGAGAATTTTATCGGGCTGTCAAACGAGCTAAGCAGCATTTACGCAAAGAATATCTCGGCAATGTAACTTTGCCCGTTCAGCGCAATGAAGTCGGCGACAGAATCGGCGCAGAGGTTTTCGCTAAGCTTGAGAAACTTCGACGCGGAAAATAGAAATTTTTTATTTTGTAAGGAGTGTGATTGTCTATGGCAGCAAAAAGAATTTATCAAATTGCAAAGGAGTTCGAGTGCGAAGAAAAGAAAATCATTGACTTCTTGACAATGCAAGGTATCAAAGTCTCCAATCGTCTTAGCGCGGTCAGCGAGGACACTTACAATCTTTTAAAGGCAAAACTTTTCGCGCCGCCTCCGCCCCCTCCGCCTAAACCCGAACCAAAGCCGGAACCGAAACCCGAACCCTTCGCCGAGAAAGATGAACAAGCTAAAGCTACACCCGCCGAAACTCCAACCGACGAAGCTCCCGCGCAAACCGCTAAAAAGAAAAAGAAGAAGAAAAAGAACGCTCCTCAGCCAGAAGGCGAAACTCAAGCTACAGACGAAGAAGAACAGGAATATCCCGAACTCCAAAAGCCTTTTGATTTCGGAATGGTCGAAGCGGCAACAAAAAAAGTCGCCGCCGCGTCACTTTGCGCCGGCAACGATTTCCTTAAAAAATATAGCAAGGGCGTCAAAAGAAAAGTTAAAGCCGTCCTGTTCAGAAATATGGACGTGTGGGGACTTCTGCAAGACCTCACCTTCGACGACCCCGACTCCTCGCCCATTAAATATTGGCAAGCCGTCAACAAACTCACGACTAAAGCCTTTAAGCTCATGCAGGAATTCGGCATGAAGCACAGAGAGATTTTAGGCGAAATGCGCGAGCTTATGAAAAAGACCGGTTCAGGTTACGAGCCGCAAGAAATTTTCACCGAAGAAGAAAACGCCCTTTTCGAGGCGCAACAAAAATTCATCTTCGAGGCGTTTAGTCACGGCATGGGCAAAGTCAACGATAACCTCTACGAGCTGAAAATGTATGCCGAAGAGAAAAAGCGCGCCTGCGAACATATCAGTTTTGTCGATTACCTCACCAACCCCGATAACAAACTTGAAAATAAAATTCCAACGCCGTTTTTCAATCTCGCCGAAACAGTGCTCTACAGCATTCTTAGCGTGCCGCGTCACGTCGACTTTTACGAAGAATATAAACCGCACGTAATTAACGCCCTTGATAATTTCTATGCTTGGGTTGACGGTTATAAGAAGCTCAAAGAGCAGGGAGCTGACGCCGCGAAGTTGGAGAAATATCTTGAGCTGGAGAAAAAATTCTTCCGTCTGGTTGAGTTCATGTCCTTTGACAACTTGCTTTATCACAGTAGGAAAAAAATTGTTATCTTTAAACTCGTGCTGGATTTGCTTAACGAATACCGCGACAACATGGACGACCCCGACGCTGAACGCAATTTCAAATACAAAGTGCGCGGCGTTACCAACGTAGTTTATAAGCCGAAAGAATATGTTTTCCTATACAGTTTCGCGGGCTTGGAGCCGAATGTGGATTATCGTACGCCCGAAATGATTGCTGAAGCTGAAGCTAAGAAAGCCGCTGAGGAAGCCGAAGCCGTTGCAAAAGTTGCCGCTGAATCAGAAGCCTCCACCATTACGGAAAAAGAAAACCCCGCCGAAGAAAGCAATTAGGAATTTTGAATTAGAAATGAGGAATGAAAAAGCAAAAAATTCCTAATTCCACATTCCTAATTCCTAATTGCATTTCATCCCCAGAACATGTGATTTTTCCAGAAAATTATCGCCGCAACGATTGAAGCAAGCAGAGCTATCACAATGACGATAATAAATCCCAAAGAATTTTCCGCGAGCGGCACGGGCACATTCATTCCGAAAAAACTGGCGATAACCGTCGGCACCGCAATTATAATTGTCATAGCGGCAAGAAATTTCATTACCATGTTCTGATTGTTCGAGATTATCGACGAGAAAATATTCGCCATTTGCGAAAGTATTTGGCTGTACATTTCCACCATTTCGCGCGCCTGCTTGTTCTCTATGATAACGTCTTCGAGTAAGTCTTCATCCTCTTCGTAAATTTCTAAAATTCCTTCGAGCGAGCGATTGTTCCTTAGGCGCATGAGTTTATCAAAGACTGCATCATTGGAACGCAACGACGCATTAAAGTACGTCAAACCTTTTTGCAATTCCATTAGCCGCAAAATGTCCGCGTTACGCATTGAGCGGCGCAGTTGCTCTTCGATTTCGTCGGAGAGCTTATTTATTTGGCGCAGGTAGCGCAGATAAAACGTCGCCGTCCGATATAATATTTCAAATAAAAATTGCGTGCGCTTGTAGGTGTGGAAAAGTCGCGCTGTCCGTTCATTGAAACTCGCCATAACGGGTGTCTCTTCCAAACAAACGGTTATGATATATTGTTTTGTCAAAATGATTGCTAGCGGCAACGTGTCGTAACTTTCCTCTTCGTAGACGATTGGGACGTTCGTCAAAATCATTACAGAATCGTTTTCGGCGTCCAAATGCGAGCGTTCTTCTTCGTCGAGTGCGGCGCGTAAAAAATCCGGCTCAACATTCGTCAACGCGCTGACTTCGCGCAATTCGTAAGGTGTCGGATCAACTATATTTATCCACGCGCCCTTTTGCAAAGACCTAAGCTTTAATTTTTCCAAGTGCCCCGACTCCTGCGATTTGTAAACTTCTACCAACGGTATCGCCCCCTTTCTGAAGATTATTTTACTACATTTGCGCCGCCGTTTGAAGGATATTTTTCTAAAAAGTGTAACTTATCGCTTGCACAGCTTGAAAATTATTCGCTCCAAAAATTCAATGCCGCCGCGTCCCGTCTTCAAGTTGAAGTCAGCTTCCGCAAGTTCGATAAATACTTCTTCCAAAAGTTCCGGACGATAGCTCCTTGCGACTTCGCCGACCTTTTGCGCGATATACGGATTCATTTCGAGCGGTTCGCCTAATCGCCGTCCCGTTATTCCTTGCGCTATGAAAAATCTTGCGCGAATAAGTCGCCGGACGTGATTAACCAATAAAGCTATTATGAGCGGGATTTTGCTGGGCACGCGGGCTTGTTGTCTTAAAATGTAAATCGCTTTTCTAACGTTCCTTTCATCGACGGCGTCAGTTAGCGCGAAATTCGAGACTTCCGGAGGCGTAAGCATATTTCGCCGCAAATCTTCCGCCGTTATCTCTTTTCCCGTGACGTTTAGCGCGACTTTGTCCAATTCGTTTTCCAGATACCACAGCGATATTTCAGGCAAAAGTCCAACTTGTTCGTTGAAATATCGTTTTGCATCGCCGCGCATAGTTTTTCTCAGTGACGAAAGTTTTTCATTCAACCACGAATCGATTTCCCACGAGCGCAACGGTTCCGCCTCTAACACGCCACCCACTTGCGAAATTATCTTGTAAAGCTTGCGCCGTTTATCCGCAGTCTTAGCCGTGAAGATTACAAAATTTGTCGGTTGCATATCCTTTAGAATATTTTCTAGTCGTTCGATTCGCTTTTCAGCGTTAAAGATAGTCGCGTTCTTGACGAGCACAACATTTTTCGAGCCGAAAAAAGGCGAACTGTCAATCGCGCTGATAATTTCGCCGAGTTCGGGTTTGGCGTCGCAGTCGAAAGTTACAAGTTCGGTTTCCTTGTCGACATTAAGCCGCGCCAAAATTTTTTCCCGCGCCTTGTCAATAAAAAAAGTTTCCGCGCCGCTTAGCAGGTAAGCATTTTTAATACCGCTATCAAGCGCATTCATAAATTCTTTGAATTTCAAGTTATCACCTCAAGGAGATGTTTTAAAATGATTATTCGCGACGTTTACGCCGAAATCGACCTCGCCGCAATTCGTCACAACTTTAAAGAAATTCGCCGCCAAATTAATCCCGCGTCAAGACTCTGCGCGGTCGTCAAAGCTAATGCTTATGGACACGGCGCGATTGAAGTTTCAAAAGTTGCTGTCGAATGTGGCGCAGATTTTTTAGGCGTCGCTACTGCCGGTGAAGGTATCGAACTTCGCCGCGCAGGTTTTAAGTTGCCGATTTTGATTTTGGGCTTGATTCCGGAAAGTGCTGTTGACGCCGTTGTCGCTAACGATTTAACGCAAGCCGTTACCGACTACGACCTTGCCAAAAAAATTTCCGCTGCCGCTGAACGCCTTTACAAAATCGCGAAAGTTCATTTGAAAATTGAAACAGGCATGGGCAGAATTGGCGTCGACCCCGATAACGCTACCGCGCTTGCCGTTAAAATTTCGCGCCTGCCCAATATCGAACTTGAAGGAATGTTTTCGCACTTCGCAGACGCCGATTCTGACGACAGAACTTTTACCAATCACCAAATCGAAGTTTTCAAGGAGACCGCGTCGAAAATTCGCAAGGCAGGCGTCGCGATTAAGATTTTCCACCTTGCCGAATCTGCCGCCGTTCTCGACATTCCCGAAGCCCATTTCGATATGGTTCGTTCCGGCATTATCAATTACGGGCTTTATCCTTCCGAAAATATTCGCCGAACGATTGAGCTTAAACCAGCTATGAAACTTGTTACACACATTGTTTATCTTAAAAAAGTTCGTGCAGGCGTGTCAATCGGCTATGGGCGCGAATTTGTTGCCGAGCGCGATTCATTGATTGCGACGTTGCCTCTTGGTTATGCTGACGGCTATATTCGCGCTTATAAAAATTTCCACGTCGATATTACCGGCAAAGGAATTGCTCCGGTCGCGGGGCGCGTCTGCATGGACCAAACTATGGTTGACGTGACGGACATTGACGGCGTAAAAGTTGGCGACGAGGTCGTTTTATTCGGCTCCGATTTAATTTCCGCTGACGATGCCGCTAAACATCTCGGCACGATTAACTACGAAGTAACTTGCCTTATCTCCGGACGTGTGCCGCGAATTTATATCAATTAGAAATTTCCAATTTATATCAAAAAAAATGGGACTAGCGTCCCAAAATTTTTTCGAGCCAGTGATTATCCTGCGCTGATATAACTGCGCCTGTGAGCCGGAATAAGCGTCCAGTCAACTTTATTTGCGTCAATTCCATTTTGAAGACCGAAAGCCGCCGCAATGCCTGCCGCCTCGCCAATAGAAATGCAAGTTGGCTGAATTCTCATCGACGCTTGCAAAATGAAACTTGCGCTTATGCAACGCCCGACGACGATTAAGTTAGAAATTTTATCCGTGATAAGCGAACGATATGGAATTTCATAAAAGCCGCCCGCTGGAAGTTTTTCCGAAACTTTTTCGCCGTGCGCGTCGATAAACCAAGCAGTGCGGCAAACCGCGTCGGGGAAACGGCTTTGGTTATGGTAATCGTCCTCGACAAGATAATATTTGCCTTTAATGCGCCACGATTCACGCGCACCGAGCATAACCGCTTCGCGACTGATAAACGCATTTTCAAAGCCCGGCAAATGTTTTATCAGATAGCGGGCGATATTACGCATCATCTTGCGCCCGAATGAAACGGCTTTGCTGTAACTTATCGGGTCGGTTGCGCTGAACTTCACGGGGATTTCCGGACAATTCATACTCATTACGCCATTTTTCCCAATAATCGTATACGCCTGCATGTATTCGGCTTCGTCCTGAGTAATTTCGCCCGTCTCGACGCCGCGAGCCATAAACTCTTCCAATTTATAACGTTGCTTGCGGTGCATTGCTTCGGCAATCTCAAAGTATGGCAACTTTGACTTGCACCAATCCTCCTGCAAATCAATCGCGACATATTGATAAAGCTTTTCCGTGTCTATGCCGCCCATTTCAAAACGAAAACTCAACGGCTGATTATTTCCGGTCTTCTCGTAGCCGCGCTCGTAATCGACGCCCGAACAGCGCGAAAGGTAAGCATCGCCGGTCGCGTCAATGAAAATTTTCGCCTTGACCGCCGCTAAGCCCGCAATCGTCTGGATAATCACTTCGGAAATTTTCCCGCCCGAAGTCAGCGAATCAACAAGCACCGTTTGATATAAAATATTGACGCCGGCTTCAGCGCACATTTCGTCATGAATCTCGGCTAAAATTTCAGGATTATGCCAAGTCTGCTGGGTGACGCCGTCAAAAGGCTCAATGCCTTTAGCGCGAAGGCGGCTTTTCAGCTCGACAAGATAAGGCGTATCGGAATTGGGCGCGTGCGTGTCCATGAAGGGATAAACGCAACCTAAAACGCCAAGCCCGCCAAGAGCAATGCCGCGCTCAATAAGAAGAGTTTTCGCGCCGTTCTTAGCCGCATTGACAGCAGCCGCCGTTCCGGCAGGACCGCCGCCGCAAATGCATACGTCGACATTGCAAAGAACCGGAATTTTTTTATTACCATATTTAATGGTCTCGCCACTTTCCGCCGCCTCAACCGTATTTTTCCCGCCAAGAGCTATGCCGACCGCCGTCACGCCCGCCAATTTAAATAAATCGCGTCTAGAAATCGGAATGGAGAAACTTCTTTCCATTTTAATCACCTCGAACGCAATTTTAGCATAAAAAAAGAATGAGCCGCAACTTTTTTATCGGGCTTTTATCAATCCTAGAAAATTTTTTCAAGCCGATTAAATTTTCAGATAGTGCAGTTATAATGGACGAGAAAAATTTAATTAGGAGTGGAAAAATTTGTTGACAACAAGGCGGCTCTTGAGAGTGCGATTATTTTTTGAAGGTGCGCTTGTCGGGATATTTACGGGCATAGTAGTAGCGGCGTTGCGGTTTTTACTCGACGAAGCGGACATTTATCGCCCGATAATTTTTGCACACGTCGACAGCTTAGGGAAAATCTTATTAGCGGCGGGCATAATGATTTTGTTAGCGACGTTTTTGGCGTGGGCGATAAAATTTGATAAGCAAGTTGCAGGAAGCGGCGTCCCGCAGATAAAAGGAATTTTGCAAGGACGGGCGCAAATGGTTAAGCCCTTCAGACTATTAGCAGTGAAATTTTTCGCAACAGTTTTAGGAATCGGCGCAGGCTTATCGCTCGGACGAGCAGGAATCAGCGTACAATTCGGAGCGGCAATCGGAAATTTTTTCTCAAAAGTGATTTACGCAGATAGCAAACAGCATGAAGCGGTTGAGGGAAATTTTTTATTGACGGCGGGAGCGGGCGCAGGTTTAGCGGCGATATTCAACGCGCCACTTGCAGGAGTAATTTTTTGCATAGAAGAGTTGCGCAAAAGGTATTCGCAAGAAATACTAATTGCGGCAGTGACGGCGGCAGTTGTGGCGTCATTTATCGTGAAAATCGTTTTTGGAGTACGACCAGTTTTCGAGACGATAACGGCAACGCCGCTTTCAATGCCAACGGTTATGACGACGCCGAATTTTGAAATGGCAACTGCGCTTAGTGCTATGCCGTTGAAATTCGCCGCGCTATTTATTTCGCTCGGAATGCTTTGTGGCGTGGCGGGCGCATTTTTCTCGAAGGCGTTAATATTTTCTCTCGACACCTACGACCGCTTAAAAATATTCGGCGTGAAAAGATTTGCAATCCCATTGCTATTAGCGATACCGCTCGGCTTGAAGATACCGGAAGTTTTAGGTTGCGGAAATGTTTTAGTCGACGAGATTTTAGTTTCGCACGTAGCGTTGAGCTTGCTGATAATTTTGTTGGCTGGGAAAATTCTATTTACGCTGATATGTTTTGGAACGAATGCGCCTGGCGGATTATTTTTGCCAGTGCTAGTTATCGGGGCGTTGATTGGAAATATTTTTGCGCGGCTGGGCAATTCGCTACACATTTTCACGGCGGATTGGACGACGCTATTTATAATTTTTGGCATGGTAGCATTTTTCTCGGCAGTCGTGAAAGCTCCAGTGACGGGCAGCATTTTAATATTAGAGTTGACGGGGCAATTTTCGCACTTAGTCGGATTGATAGTGGTATCGGGCGCGGCATTTTTTATCGCGGATTTATGCGGCGGCGAGCCGATTTTCTCCGCACTATTGAATCGGTCGCAAAATAAATCTTAAGTTTTCTTGTCGAAATTTCTTTCAAACGGCAAGAGAGCTCCTTTATAAATCATGCGCTTGCCGTCAATCTCGTCAATCAAATAAATTGGTCGGCGTTTAGTCTCGTGGAAAATTTGCCCAAGATATTCGCCGATAATCCCCAACGATAATAGTTGTACGCCGCCTAAGAAAAGCATTACCGTTATCAAAGTCGGATAGCCTGCCACTGGGTCGCCGTAAAGCAACGCCATTGTCAGCACGAAAAACATATACAGCATTGCCGCGCAGGAAATCATTATCCCTAAGAATGTCATCAAGCGTAACGGCGCGGTCGTGAATGAAGTCATTCCTTTCATTGCCAAATTGAATAACGCAAAGAAATTCCAAGTGGTCGTTCCGGCGGCTCGCGGCTGAACTTCAAACGGTATTTCTTTTTTGTGATAGCCCACCCACGTAAACAATCCTTTCGTGAACCGCTGATTTTCGCGCATTAGCCGCAACGCCTCAATGCACCGTCTATCCAATAAGCGGAAGTCACCAACGTCGCGTTGCATTTCGTAAGACGTGCTGAACTTTTTCATAATCGCGTAAAATATATTCGCGCAAGTCCTTTTAAGCCAAGTTTCGCCTTCGCGGTCGGTGCGCTTAGCGCAAACATCGTCGTAGCCTTCGCGCCACCACTTAACCATTTCGGCAACTTTTTCCGGCGGGTGCTGTAAGTCAGCGTCCATAATAATTACGGCGTCGCCGTCGGCGTAGTCAATGCCCGCCATCATCGCCGATTCTTTTCCGAAATTGCGCGACAGACTAAGATAAGTTACGTCGTCATGCGCGGCAGAAAGGGAGCGCAGTTTTTCTAAAGTCCCGTCGCGGCTCCCGTCGTTGACGAAAATATAATTGAACTTACAATCGGGAATTTTCGTGACGTGCTCTTGAACTGCCGGATAAAACATGTCAATAACTTCCTGCTCGTTGTAGCAAGGCACGATAATTGTAATCTTGTCCATAAAATTTCCTCCGTTAATACAATATATATTGCGTCTGCTTAGACCAGACGTCCATATCCATAACCGCTTCCTTTAAGCCGTGATATTGTGCAAAAGTTATGTTGCGATTGTTGAAATTGTCGCGGTAGGGTGTTAAGTCTCCGTAAAAGCGTGCGTATGTGTCAATCGTCCATTCCCAATAAATTTTCTCAGCAATCGCGGGTAACTCAATCGGCTGGACGACAACTAAATCATCATTCTTGTGCGCCTCAATGTATTTATACCGCTCCGCAATTTGCGAGTGAATCGACCAATCAACGCCGATTGCATAGACGATTGTAACTAGCCAGAGACAAAGCGCGGCTGAAATTATTTTCGGCGACAAGTCAAAGCTATTCCGTTCAATCACGACGACCGACGCAATTATCAATAGTATCGGTGATAAAAATGCCGCCCGCACTGGGAATTCTGGCGCGAACATTAATATAACCGGTAGAAAAATCGCCGCGAACGTGAACATTAAAATAAATCGCGTCGCCTCCACAGATTTTCTTCCGCGCACAAAGTAGCCGATTATCGGCAGGAATAAAATTGCTTCGTAAGTCAAAAGCGGTAATAATCCGTCGTTAAAATTGTCTAGGAACATTTGCGCTGAGTAAAGCGGCGGCGCGTCTTCTATTAAGTCGACAACGTAGCGTTGAAAATTTCCAGGTGCGAGCATTAACAGCGCGTAGCCGATAAATAATCCGATAAAGCCCGCCAACATCCACCGCTCAAATTTTTTCTGCCGCCAAAAGTAAATCATTGCGAAGAACGTCAGCATAATCGTTATCGCGCCGCCTGATTCATTCGACCAGCCCGCCAAAAGTCCAAGCAATGCCATGCTAGGAACTATGAACTTGGAACTAGGAACTAGGGATTTGTTCCAAAACTTTTTCACGAACAGTACTAAAAATAGTAATTGCAATACCGACATCCAAAGATAATTGCAAGAACCCGTAAGCCAAAAAGCCGTCTGGAAAAGTTCGGGCAGGCACCACCACATTGCGAAAAATATCCACAGAAAAATTTTCCCGTCAAGATTCTGAAGCGAAAATTTCCCCGTGCCGAAAAAGTAAATCAGCAAGGCAAGCAGTGCGTATATCAGCGCGTTCATTACGTCGAATAAAAGTTTTCCTTGCCAAACGAAAAATTGAACTAGGCAATGCGCGACTGTCCGCCCGCCCCACGTCATGTAGTGTGATCCTTGCGAAATTAAAATATCCGAAAAACTTTCGACGCGATAAAGTTTGCCGATATTGTTTTGAAAGTTGCCGTTCTGCGCGCCGTCCCAGATGAACGCGTAAGAATAATCATCGCCAAATATCGGCGTCAACAAGTTCATGATTAGAAACGTTCCCGCGAAAAAAACTATAACAAACCATGCGGGAATTTTCTTTAAGTCAATCATTCTTTTTTCCTCCTTACAATCAACGCGAATAAAACCGGCACGATAAAAATTCCTAGTACCGTTGTAAAAATCATTCCGCCAACGACCGCCGCGCCCATTCCATTTCTAGCCGCCGAGCCTGCGCCAGTCGCTATTGCCAACGGGATACACGCCACGATAAATGCTAACGACGTCATTAATATTGGGCGCAATCTTTCCGTCGCCGCCTCAATCGCCGCCCGCGAAGGTTCAAAGCCGCACTCAACTTTTATTTTGGCGACTTCGACTATCAATATCGCATTTTTCGCCGCTAGCCCGATTAATACCAAAATGCCAATGTGCATGTAGACGCTCGCTAAATTCCCCGTCACGACTTCCGCTAGCAACGCGCCGAAAATTGCCGTCGGCACGCTCAAAATAACCGCGAACGGTATTTTCCACGACTCGTAAAGCGCAACTAAACATAAGAACACGAACACCAACGCCAGCACGAAAATTTCTGCAGATGAACTTTGCGCTAATTTTTCTTGGCGACTTTGCTCCGCCCATTCAATTTGAAATGTATCCGGCGCGACTTCTTCTACGACCTCTTCTAAAGCGTCAAGGGCTTGCCCCGTCGAAAAACCTTCGCCAACATTTCCATCGAAACTTACACAGCGCATCTCATTATACCTTGTAATTTGCGACGCGCCCGCCGTCCTAGTCAGCGTGACTAGCGTATCAAGCGGAACTAAGTTGCCGTCAGCATTCCGCACAAAAAGAAATCTCGTCGCGTCAACCGAATCACGATAGCCCGTTTCCGCCTGCATGACAACTTTGTAAACGCGCCCAAAACTCGTGAAGTCATTAACCTCGTTTCCACCGAAGTTCACGCGCAACGCAGAATAAATATCGTCGAGATTTACGCCCAAAAGTTTAGCTTTGTCCTCGTCAACGCGAACATCAACGTAAGGTTTCGAGACGTTAAAATCTAAAGTAACGTCTTCAAGTTCTGGACGTTCATTAGCGGCAATTTCAATTTTTTGCGCAAGCGCAGCAAGTTCTTCGTCGTTGTGATTGAGCACGTCAAGCAATTTCATAGACCACGCGCCCGCCGACTCCATACCAGGCAATGAACTTGAAGTCATTGCGAAAGTTTCGGCTTCCGGAATAATTTCGTTGGCAAGTTCTTCAACGCGCTCAAAAATTTCCTCAAGCCCCGCGTCGCGCTCGTCCCACTCCTTTAAAATGCCAAAAATTGCGCCGGTATTCGAGCCGTTGCCGCCAATCAAAGCAATGCCGGCAATAGAAGAAATATTTTCCACGCCATCAAGCTCCCCAAGCGCGGCTGAAAATTTGTTCAGCGTGTCAATCGTCCGATTCATTGAAGTACCTTCGGGCAAATTAACTGCGACATAAAAATTTCCTTTGTCCTCGTCGGGAATATATTCGTTGGGCAAAATATCATTGAGTACACCCGCCCCCGCCGTCACAGCGATTAAAATTGCTATCGCCAAAAATTTCCGCCGCATGAAGAATTCAATTAGGAATGTGGATTTAGGAATTAGTAATTGTGTTGATTGCCGCCTTTTTAAAATCAACACGCAAAGAGCGGGCGTCAAAGTCAGCGCAACGATAGTTGAAAAAATCATTGCCATGACGATTGTAAGCGCGAATTGCCGATAAAGTTCGCCCGTTATCCCTTCCAAAAACGCCGCCGGTAAAAATACCGCCGCTAACACGCAGGCTATCGCGATTATCGGGGATTGAATTTCTTGCATTGCTTCAAGCGTCGCCGCTTTGACTTCCAGCCCCTGTTCGATTTTTTTCTCGACAATTTCAATGACAACAATAGCGTCGTCGACGACAAGCCCGATTGCTAAAATCAGCGCGAATAATGTTAGCGTATTGATTGTGAATCCGGCAAGCGGGAAAATTGCGAACGTCGCCACGATTGATACTGGGATTGCTAACAGCGCAATTAGAGTTGCACGAAAATTTTTCAGGAAAAGCCAAACGACGATAACGACCAGCAGCAACGCTTCAAAAAAAGTTTTCGTGACTTCCGTTAGCGATTCATTTATAAAGCGCGTCGCGTCCAGTGATATAGCATATTCCATATCGGGCGGGAAATCTTTGCGTGCTTCTTCTAAAATTTCTTTGACTGCCGAAACCGTTTCAAGGGTGTTGGCGTCATTAGTCAGCATGACGGAAAAACTTGCCGCCGCTTTTCCGTTGTGAAATGCCAGCGTGTCATTGCTACGACTGCCAATTTCTACGCGGGCAAAATCTTTCACGCGCACAAATGAACCGTCAGCCGTCTTGACGATAATATTTTCAAAATCGGCGGGCGTTTCCTTGCGATTAGTTGAGTGCCCGACAAATTCGCGTTCCTGCGAATTTTCCACAGGCATTTTCCCCAACGAACCGACCGCCGCTTGAACATTCTGTTCTTTAATCGCCGCTTCAACTTCGGCAATCGTCAAGCCCAAATCGGCAAGCTTGTCGGGATTTATCCAAATACGCATTGAATAATCTCCGCCGAAGAAATCCAAAACGCCCACACCGTCGACGCGCCGCATTTTATCTAGGAAATAAACCGTCGCGTAGTTCTTGAGAAAAACACCGTCGTAACTTCCATTGGGCGAAAATAAATCGACAAGCAAAACCATTTCGGGCGTATTCTTCGTGACGCTTACGCCGTTAGATTGAACGTCGGCGGGCAAATCGCTAATGATAGACGAAATTTTATTCTGCACGCGCACGGCGGCAATATCAATGTCGGTGCCAAGCGCGAAGACAATCGCCAAACCATAGTTGCCATTCGTGTCAATCGACGAACTCATATATTCAATATCGCCCACGCCATTTACCGCCTCTTCGATAATCTGCGCGACGGTGTTATTGACAACAGAAGCGTCCGCGCCAATGTAACTCGCGGAAACATAAACTGTCGGCGGCGCAATGTCGGGATATTCAGCGACGGGCAAGCGGATAGCCGTCAAAACTCCGGCAAGCGTCAAGATAATCGACAGTACTAGCGCGAGTATCGGGTGATTTATGAAAAACCTACTCAAAAGCTTTTTCCTCCACGACTATTTTTTTCAAACCATGATAGCGGGCAAAAGTTATACCGCGATTGCCTTTGGTGTTTGGTTCAATGTCGCCGCCCCAATAAAGCGTCATATTGTTCCAAGTGCGCGTCCCTAAAAATTTTTCCGCCAAATCGGGAATTTCAAGCGGCTTAACGGTAATCAAGTCGTCGTTCTTATGCGCCGCAATAAATTCGTTCCGCGCTTGCAGTTGGCAATGCAAATCGTATTCGACAACAAGACAACCTAGCAAACTAAGCGACCAAAACGCGGCTAAAATTGCTACCAATTTCAATCGGCGGCGGAAGAAATTTTCAACGCTCGGCAAAATTTCTTTCAGCGCAGCAAGCGACCCGATTAATAAAAATATCGTCGACGGAAAACCCGCCCGCTGTGGGAATTCTGGCGAACACAGCATCACCAGCAAAATTAATATTGACGCGCCCGCGAACGTCAAAATAAATCTGGCGACAACCGGCGAAATTTTTCCTCTGGCGAAGTAAATTATTATCGGCACGAATAAAATTGCTTCGCGCAAGAAGACCGGCAAGAATCCAACTACAAAATTCGTCAGGAACATTTGCGGCGTCCACTGCGCGTCGGGCGGAACTATGTCGTCAGGTTCGTAAGCGTTCGTTATTTCCAAGCGGTGAAAATTTCCAGGCGACAGCATTAAGAGCGCGAAGCCAATTAGCAAAAATAAAAATCCGACCTTCATCCACAGCTCAAGATTTTTCTTCCGCCAGAAATAAATTACAAATAAACTCGCGACGGAAATTGTAGCCACCGCGCCCGGTTCTATTGACCAGCCAGCCATAAGAGCAGCAAGAGCAATTAGGAATGTGAAATTAGGAATTAGGAATTGTTTTTTCGGTTGCCAATATTTTAGCGCGAACGGCAACAAAAATAAAATTTCTAGCGTGCACATCCATAAATAGTTGCAAGCTCCCGTTAGCCAAACCGTTGTAATTATTAGCGACGGCGTACAAAAATAAATTCCCGCCAAAATGAATGCCATATAAGTTTTATTCATTTCGCGAAGAGTTAAGCCCGTGCCGACTTTAAATATTAGCAACACCAACGCCGCGAAGACAAAAATATTTGCAACGTCGAAGAAAATTCTTCCTTGCCATACAAAAAATTGAACGAAGATATGAGCAATCGTCCGTCCGCCCCACGTGAAATAATGTTGCCATTGCGAATACAAAATATCCGAAAAACTTTCGACGCGCTGAAGTCTGTTAGCGTCAATGCCGTTAAGAAAATTGCCTAAGCCGTCGCCGTCCCAAATGAATGCGTAAGCATAATCGTCGGCGATTATCGGCAACGACAAATTGCGCAAGAAAAATATCCCTAAAAACACCGCAAAAATTATTTGCCACGAGATTTGCCTAAAAAATTTATTCATGAGCCATCTTCCTTTTTGTAAAAATTATATCAGATAGTTTCCATTGATAAAAGTCTGGCAATGGTATAAAATCTGAAAAATTTTTAGCGAGAGGCGATAAGATGAAGAGAATTTTTTTAGAAGATGTCACAAGCAAGGAAATTAAAATCAGCGGGCAGGACGCTAGGCATTTAGCCTATTCTTTGCGTGCTAAGCGCGGCGATAAAATTACGGCGGTCGACGGGTCGGGCAACTGCGCAGTTATTGAGCTGATTGACTTCGACAAGGAAACGATTAAGGCTAAACGTCTCGGCGATTTAAGAAAGGTTGTCGGCGACAGGAAAATTATTCTTGCCGATTGCCTGCCTAAACAAAATCGCTTTGAAACGATAATCGAGAAGACGACGGAATTAGGTGTTGATAAAATTCAGCCGCTGATTTCGGAGCGGACGATTGCTAGACCTGGCGGCGTTCGCGAGAAAAATAAAATCGAACGCTGGCGGAAAATCGCGAAGGAAGCTTCCGAGCAATGCGCCCGCGATACTATTCCGGAAATTAGCGACATTCGCAAGCTTGATGATTGGCTGAAAGAAATTTCGCCGCTCGATAGTGATTGGCTATTTCTTTTCTGTTGGGAATTGGAAAAGGAAACGACCGTTCGCGAAGTTCTTAGCCGTTACGACAAGGAAAATATTATCGTGCTAATCGGTCCGGAAGGCGGCTTTTCTGAGCGCGAAGTTTCAGCGATAAAATCTGTGGGCGGCGTGAGCGCGAGTCTCGGCGAAAGAATTTTGAAGACTGACACGGCGGCGATTTCTGTTTTGGCGATGATAAATTATGAGCGCATGTAAAGTTTTCTTCCAAACGCTCGGTTGCAAAGTCAATCAGTACGAGACAGAAGCAATGCAAAAACTTTTCGAGGCGGCAGGCTATGAATTAGCGCAGGAAATTTCGGAAGCGTCGGTTGTCGTCGTGAATACCTGCACAGTTACGGCAATCAGTTCGCAAAAGTCGCGACAAATGATTCGACGTGCGGCGGGTGCGAATAAAAATGCTGTGTTGGCTGTCGTCGGCTGTTATGCCCAAAGCGAGCCGGAAGAAATTTCAAAAATTGACGGCGTCGACGTGATTATCGGCACCAAAGACAGAGTTCGTATTGTTGAGCTTATAGAGACGGCGTTAAAAAATCGCGACGAAAAAATTTTGCAGGTCGGCAACATCGAAGACATTCGCGATTTTGAAGAATTGCCGCATACGCCGCACAGGACGCGAGCTTTCCTAAAAATTGAGGACGGTTGCAACAATTTCTGTTCCTACTGCATAATTCCCTATGTTCGCGGGCGCGTGCGCAGTCGTAGCCTTGAAAGTATTCGCGCTGAAAGTTTGGAGCTTGCGGCGGCGGGCTTTAAGGAAATAGTTTTGACGGGCATTCACATTGGCGCGTATGGGCGCGACTTCCAAAACAAAATAAATCTCGTCGACGCGATTAAAACTGTTCTCGACGCGGCTAATCCTTTAAGGTTGCGGCTAGGTTCGCTTGAATCCGCAGAGCTAACCGACGAATTGATTGAATTGATTAAAAGTGACGGGCGCATTTGTAATCATGTACATTTGCCGTTGCAATCGGGTAGCGACGAAATTTTAAAGGCGATGCGCCGCCCTTACTCGACGAAAAATTTTGCGGAACTGACTGCGCGGCTTGTTAGTGAAGTTCCGGAAATTTCAATCGGCACGGATTTAATCGTGGGCTTTCCAGGCGAGACCGATAAAAATTTTGACGAGACGTTAAAATTTATTCAGGCGCAACCGTTTAGTAAAATTCACGTCTTCCCGTATTCGGCGAGAGTAGGAACGGTCGCGGCGAAGTTGCCCAATCAAATTCCGTCGCAGATTAAAAAATTCCGCGCAGGTCGTGCACTTGAAATTTCGCGTGCTAAGGCTAAAATTTTTTCAGAACGGTTAATCGGCAAGACGGTCGAGATAATTGCGGAGACTTCGGAAAAGGGGCTTGTCGACGGCTTGACGAAAAATTATGTTCGCGTCTACGTCCCCGATAAGAACATTAAACTTGGCGAAGTTATAAGGGTTCGAGTCGAAAAATTTTTCAAAGACGGCGTGGAAGGTTCAAGCTAAAAAATTTTTTTCAAAAAGTACTTGCCAAAAGTGAAAAGGTATGGTATATTGCGGCATGTTGTTAGTGATTCGCTAGCTCAGTCGGTAGAGCACCTGACTTTTAATCAGGGTGTCCCGGATTCGAGTTCCGGGCGGATCACCAAAGCGGCGCCATCGTCAAGAGGTTAAGACACCGCCCTTTCACGGCGGGTTCGTGGGTTCGAATCCCGCTGGCGTCACC
>ODAI010125042.1_pt1 | contig 65157 bp, 57 predicted proteins | sample 1539321 | NCBI WGS metagenome assembly ODAI01 (sample SAMN02144231, study PRJEB22623) | gut metagenome | biome: sheep rumen | host: Ovis aries | place: New Zealand
GTCAATGTCATTATTGTGGTTGAGACACCAATTCTGATTGATGTAACGCCAGAGTGTGCGCGCAACTTTGTTGTTCCCAGCCGTATGAACCCAGGTCAGTTCTATGCATTGCCTCAGTCTCCTCAGACCTTGAAGCAGTTGCTGATGGTCAGCGGTTTCGACCGTTATTTCCAGATTGCCAAGTGTTTCCGTGATGAGGACCTTCGTGCAGACCGTCAGCCAGAGTTCACTCAGATTGACTGCGAGATGTCGTTCGTGGAGCAGGAAGATGTACTTCAACTCTTCGAGGATATGGCCCGTCATTTGTTTAAAGAGGTGCGTGGTGTGGAGCTTCCCCCATTGCAGCGCATGACTTGGCATGAGGCCATGCGTCGTTTTGGTTCCGACAAGCCCGATCTTCGTTTCGGTATGGAGTTCGTCGAGCTGATGGATCAGCTGAAGGGTACAGGAACCTTCCCTGTATTCAACGAAGCTAACTATATCGGTGGTATTTGCGTGCCTGGTTGTGCCAACTATTCCCGTAAGCAGCTTGATGAGTTGACCGAGTTCGTGAAGCGTCCTCAGGTAGGTGCCAAGGGCTTGGTTTATGTCAAGTTCAATGAAGATGGTACTGTTAAGTCCAGCATCGATAAGTTCTATACGCCTGAGGTTTGGGCAAAAGTCAAAGAAGCTATGGGGGCCAAAGATGGTGACCTTTTGCTGATCCTTTCTGGCGACAATGCCAATAAGACACGTATCCAGCTCTGTACCCTTCGTCTGGAAATGGGCGATCGTCTCGGACTTCGTGATAAGGACAACTTTGTATGTCTGTGGATTGTCGACTTCCCACTCTTTGAGTGGAGCGATGAGGAGCAGCGCTTGATGGCAACTCACCATCCGTTCACCATGCCTAATCCTGATGACATTCCTCTGTTGGATACAGCCCCAGAAAAGGTTCGTGCCGTCGCTTACGATTTTGTCTGCAATGGTGTCGAGGTTGGTGGCGGCTCGCTCCGTATTCACGATGGTAAGCTGCAGGAGAAGATGTTCCAGATACTCGGCTTCACACCAGAGCGCGCTATGGCCCAGTTCGGCTTCCTTATCAATGCTTTCAAGTACGGTGCGCCTCCTCACGCAGGTCTTGCTTTTGGTCTCGACCGTTTCGTATCGTTGATGGCAGGTCTCGACAGCATCCGTGATTGCATTGCATTCCCGAAGAATAATAGTGGTCGCGATGTGATGCTGGATGCCCCTGGTGAGTTAGACCCGAAACAACTTGAAGAACTTCAGTTGCGCATTGACTTACATCAAGAATAATTGACATTTTGCCAAAAATGCTTAAATATCAATAACTTGTCTGAATAATAAGTGTTAATTTTGCACTCGAAAATAAAAAGACATTAAACTTCAATAAGAGTATTAATTTTATAAGAATTATGGCAGAAAAGAAAGCAACAGCTAAGAAGGCTACTGAGACAAAGGCAGCCGCAGCTAAGAAAACCACAACCGTTAAGAAGGCCGCTGCTCCTAAGGCAGCTGCAAAGTCTGTATTCGCAGTAAACGCTGAGAACGCTGGTTTCAAGGCAGGAGATGTATATCAGGCACTGGCAGCAGCTGGTAAGGCTCTCGCAGTAAATGAGATTGCTAAGGCTGCTAAGATCTCTGAGGAGGAGACTCTTCTCGGTCTGGGATGGCTCTTCAAGGAGGGTAAGCTCGCTAACGATGGCGAGAAAGTTACATTGGCATAAGACAATTTAACGAAGAATAGAAAAGGTCGGTAAGCACTTTACCGACCTTTTTTTCACCAATGACATACGACAAACAGATATTACAGATACTCATCGAGGTGGGGGAGAAGGGCATCAGTGTTCAACAGATGTCCAAGCATATTTACAACCAGAATGTGAGTCTGTTTTATACCCCCGATTTCGAAGAGATTCGCGCCTACGTCCAGCAGTACTTATTGAAAAACTCCAAGTCTGATCTCTCTTTGATCGAATCCACAGGTCAGCGAGGCTGTTATCGTCTGAACACCCAGCACAATGCCGATGCCCGCCAGTTAATCATCGAATTCCGTGAGTCTCGTCAGACAGAAGAAAAAGAAGAGATGCCTGCCGTCGACCTCTCCCTGGATCTGTTTCCTGAGCATTGACTGTTTCCAATGCCCCTATTCATATTTATATCTGCTTGATGATTTCTGCTGGGACGCCGGCTACGAGGGAGTGGGGCGGAACATCCTTCGTGACAACGGCTCCTGCTGCCACCACGGAGTGATTGCCGATGGTAACACCAGGGAGAATGACCGCATTTGCCCCAATCCAGATATCATCGCCGATAACTACAGGTGTGGTGCTCACCCCCTGCTCGTCTATCCTTTTGCCAGAGTCCTCGAAATTATGGTTCAGGGCAGTCACGGTGATGCCTTGTGCCAAGTTCACATGGCTGCCGATGGTCACAGGTCCGATAATCGTGTTATGCAGTCCCACCCTGGTGTGGTCGCCGATGATGACATCCCCCACGGCATTGTTGATGCAGGCAAACGACTCTATCACCGAATAATCGCCGAGCCGGAACTTGCGATAGGGTGGGGTGTCCATCCGGACGGAGCGGTGAATCACCGAGTGCTTGCCTCGATGCTGGTAGAGCGGAGCCAGCAGTCTGATGAACCATCGCGGCCTCGTCTCCACCTGATTCATGATCATCCAATCCACGAGCTTCTTCCACTTTGGATTAGCCTTGAACTTCTCTCTGACAGCTTCGTTATTCATCGATTTTCTCTTTTCTGACCACAAAAGTACGAATAATTTTGTATAATTCCAAATTTTATCTGCATTTTATGATTCAATCAACTGCTTCCACTGTTCAATGATTTTTTTTATGTCGAATCGTTTGGCAATTTTCAATGCCTCCTTTGACTTCTTTTGCCAATCAAGATGTGTGGCATCTTCTAATCTCTGTGCAAGATCCTCGATATTCCCATTTTTGAAATACAAACTAAAATCGCCTAATATCTCCTTGCAGACAGGAAGATCAGATGTAATAACTGGAAGCCCATGTGACATAGCTTCGACAAGGACTAACGGCATTCCTTCCCAACGAGAACTAAGAACATATATTTGTGCCTGAGAATAATATTTTTGTATTTCGTTTGTAAAAGGGTGAATAGTTATTCTATTCTCTAAATGGTATTGTGTAATCAGGCTCCTAAATTTATGTTCTTCATTACCTTCACCCACAACATCAAGTTGCCAATCTGTGTTTTTCTTAGAAAAAAGATAAAATGCCTCTATCAAGATATCGATACCTTTATGCAGGGGCGTAAGTCGTCCAATAGTCAAAAATCTTTTAGAGTTGCCGAACGATGGTTTCCCAGGTGTGAGTGTGATGGGGTTATATATGACTTTAGGGGTGAAGGCCTTATCAAATTCATTAAAGTGATTTGCGTCATCCTGACATAGCACGACAACATCATCCAACTTTCTGAATTGGTAGATATAATGCCTTCTTCTTTTGGTACCAATATAATAATGAGAGTTTTCTCCAAACAGAGCTTCGTATGAATTATGGAGCCATCCGATGAGCGCAGCTTTAGGCAGGTTATCTCTGACAGTAGCTAATCTTGCTGCCAATGGCGCGTGTACACCGATAACGACGTCAAATTCATCTTGTTCCAATTTAGACAACAATGCTTTCCTGAGTTCTGAAGGAAATGAACTCTTTGCGTACAGATTCGAGCTCCATTTGCTTTGCAATTGGAGCTTAAGATAGATGCCACTCCATAATTTGCAGATTTTCCTCTTAATACCACTAGTAGTCGGATAGGTAATAAATTGATAATGAATATTCGCTTCGCACAGTCCATATAAGGTCGTATCTTTCTTGTCTGCCTTATCAAAGGTAAGTATAGTAACGTCATACTCCTTTGCCAATTCCTTGGCAATGACAGCCGTCACTCTTTGTACACCTCCAATGCTGAAGATACTATCAACGATGAAGCCAATTTTAATCATTTTAATATTCTGGAATAATTATGGATGAGTAAATCGGTGCAATAAGAGACATTAAATGATTTTTCTAATAGATTTCTGAGTTTTGGTTGGGAAGAAGAGTCTTCCATAGCTTTTAAAACCGCCTGTCCGATATCATCTGTATCATATGGATTCACTAATTGTACCATCTCTGACGGATAATATTCCTTGGGGCCTCCAATATTTGTGATTACAATGTCGCATCCGTGCATTGCCGCCTCGAGTGCAACAAGTCCTACACCTTCGTTAATGCTTGGTAATGCGAAAACCTTTGCACGGTTGTATAAAGAAACTAATTCTTTATCACTCACAAATCCAAGAATCTCAATATTTGGATAGTTGTTAATTAGGGACTGGAGATAGGCCTCGGATTCTGTGTTCCCTGTATTTCCTACAAGCTTTAATTGAAATTTGTATTTCTTAGCAGCCTCAATGAGGCGTGGGACATTTTTACGTGGTTGTGTCATTGTACCTGCGAAAAGACAAAACGGTTCTTTTTGAATTTCGGGATGATAATCTATGTCTCGATAAGAAAGAGGTACTAATGCGATTTTGTCCTGACTAATGCCATATCCCTCTCTCAAGTATTTGGCTTCATGTTCAGATCTGGCAAAGAATAGTTTAATATCATTCTTGAGTTTTCTAAGGGCGTAGTTTTGTGAGAACAAACGAAGCCTGTCACAACCAAAATATGTGGCAAGTCGGTATTCCCATATTGGCGTATTGGTGTCGATAATTGGAGAAAAAACAAAATTGGGGTTCAGCCCACTTCCCCAATGTATCATGTCATAATTCCATAATCCAAATCCGAATACATGAATGATATCGAATCTTTTCCAATCATAATGCCCCCATGGGTTGATTCTCTCTACATGATGCCCTTTCCGGCCTAATTCTTTTAGCCATATTTCTGCTTGCATTTTGCTGCCATCACCTGTGCCTAAATAACAAGCTCCAGGATACATGATATATGCAATATTCATACGTTTAACTTATTATTATACTGCAAATTTACTGTTTTTTTTATAACAGCCAGTTTTTTTAGTTGATTATTATTATTTTTTGTTTTTTTTTCCCTAATTTTATAATACAGCGAGTGCTTGATAAAGTTTTTTATAGCTATTTCTTTGGTTAATTGGAAACAATTCTGTAATTTTGCAGAAAAGTTGTTAAGGACGAAATTTTAAGTACCTCAATGAAGATATTATTTCTTGTATATCATGGCTTCTCAGAGTATAGTGGAATCTCGAAGAAGATTCATTATCAGGTGAAGGGCTTAAAAGAGAATGGATACGATGTGCGGTTGTGTTATTATGATATTAATGAGAATGGGCATCGGTGCCGTTTTATAGATGGATTTGTGTTGAAAGACTATGGCATGGGAGTGATGGCTGCTCTTCGTCAGCGTATGGATTATGATCGTATTTACGACTACTGCATTGCTGAGCAGATAGATATGATTTATGCTCGTTGTTTCCAAAATGCCAATCCTTGGTTGATACGTTTCTTTAAGAAACTGAAAAAAGCTGGTATTCATGCTGTGACGGAGATACCGACCTATCCGTATGATCAGGAATTTAGTCATTTCAGTTGGAAGGTTCGGGCAGGACTTAAAATTGATCAGTTTTTTCGTGAACAACTCTATAGACAGATGGATGCCTTGGTAACGTTTAGTAATGCAGATCGCATTTTTGGACAGCGTACTATTCGTATCAGCAATGGAGTTGATTTCGACAGTATTCCGTTACACAATCCTGTGTGTCCTTACTCATCCCAGACTCCTCTTCACTTGATTGGTGTTGCAGAGGTGCATCCTTGGCATGCATTCGATCGGGTTATGAAAGGTTTCGGAAAATATAAAGGAGGGAGAGAAATCGTCTTTCATGTTGTTGGAGGGGTGCATCCCTATCGCATGAAAACAGATTTTGTTCCTGTTATTGAGAAGTATGGTCTAAAAGATAAAATAATCTTTCATGGCCAGCTTTTTGGTGAGGAACTTACTCGCGTGTTCAACCAGTGCCAGTTCGCTATTGGCTCATTAGGGCGGCATCGTAGTGGCATTACAGTCATCAAGACTTTGAAGAATCGTGAATATGCTACCCGAGGAATTCCCTTTATCTACAGTGAGCAGGATAGTGACTTCGACCGTCAGCCCTATGTGATTAAGGCACCTGCCGATGAATCCCCGATAGATATTCAGAGAATAATAGATTTTATGGATCACTTTACGATGAAGCCAGAGGAAATCCGAAAGACTGTAGAACATCTGTCGTGGAAGATCCAAATGCAAAAGGTAGTTGATCAATTATATAAATGATAAAATAATGAAAACGATTGATTTAGACGAACTGAAGGCGATTCAGTTGGATTTATTGCAGAAGACCACAGAGTTTTGTGAGAAAAACGGTCTAAGATACTTTTTATGTGGTGGAACGCTTATTGGTGCAGTTCGTCATAAAGGTTACATACCTTGGGATGATGACATTGATATAGCAATGCCGCGGACGGATTATGACAAGTTTGTGAAGTGTTTCAATCAACCAGGAAACTATTATCAAGTTGTGAACCTGACAACGAATCCCGATTATGCATACCCTTTTGCAAAAGTCTATGACAACCGTACAGTTTTTAATGAACTCCATTATCCTGGTGATACATTTGGTGTATATATTGATATTTTTCCGGCTGACGGCGTAAATGATGTTGGGCAGATAAAGAAAATCATGCTGCTCCGTAAGTTCTTGAATACCAAAAGAGCAAACTATCAGCGTCGGACGATCTCGAAAATGATTATTAATACATTTGGGAAATTATTGTTGCTGCCTTTCTCTGCCCATCAAATAGGTCAATGGATGGACAGTGAAGCTCGGAAGTATGCCTTTGGTAGTGTCCCTTCTGCTGGCCTGATCGCTAATCCTATAAGTTTAGGAGAAAAAGTTGACAAATCTGTTTTTGACAGTGATGTCTATCAGGAGTTCGAGGGCCGGAAATACCGGGTCCCTGTGGGCTATGATGCCTGGCTTAGAAGCATCTATGGTGATTATATGCAACTGCCTCCTGTAGAGCATCGGGTCACGCATCATACTTTTGAGGCATATTGGAAAGATGGTAGCTCACATTAATTATTTTGGTGATGCAATCGTATTCCTCTTCCCTAGCATGAAAGGATATTTCTTCATAAACAAGATGATGATTGGATAAAGTAAGGTCTCGAAGACAATAGTTAGTATAATTGCAATGATAAGTGGATAGATAATTCCTCCTTCTATATGTAAAAGTTTGGATAGAAAAACATTTGTTGTTCCTATCATCATCCAATGAAGTCCCATGATGGCGATGGTGCCGATAGACAGGTTCTTAATGATTGGAGAAGACACCTTGTCAAATAACTTGCATAGACTAAGGGTTGCAGCGATAGCCGTTATGGAGACAGCCCATAGGCATAGACCGAATGTTAATATATCGGAAAAGTCTCTGCCTCCATAGAAATATATTACGATACTGGTGAAGAATCCGATGGGGCAGATAAGCCAGTCATGCCATGTGATAGACTCGTTTATTAGTCTGTGCTGCTTGCAAAGATGACCAATGAGATAAAAGGGCAGGCATTTTAGAAGTCCGTCTGTCGTGATGGAATGAGTGAAAACGTATTTTTTGTTGATTATGTATAGTAATCCTACCCCAATGATAAGGATGAAAATCAAGATGCCTCTCTTTTTGCTGTGATTACAAAAGGCAAGGATAATCTTCATGACAAGTAGCGCAGCAACAAACCAAGTCACTTGATTTAGTGGTTCTGACACGGGAGTTGGTATCTGTAATGTCAGTATCCCGATGAGTGGCTTGATAAAGTCAAACCATACCACGTTTTCAGACTGAGATAAGTGCCTGACAATCCAATAAGGATAGAATACAATATTGTATAGCAGATAGGGGATGATGAGTGTGTGCCAGTATTTCTTTATAGTGTTTGTATTAAAATATTCTTTCTTGGTGAGATAGCCAGAGATAAAGAAGAATAAAGGCATGTGGAATGTTACAATATAATGTTGGGGGAAACTTCCAGACACCTGTGGTATATGTCCAAATACGACGCATGATATGGCTATAACTTTTGCCCAGTCAATCCAATTCAGTCTGTTGGGTATTACGAAAGAATTATTCATGTGATTATTTTTATGCAAAAATACGAAGAATAGTTGTATTTTCCAAACTTTTTCATTATTTTTGCAGAAAAATAGAAGGTATGGCGAATTGGTATGATAAATATCTCTCTATCTACGGGAAACCTTTTTCTGAGGTGTCGTCTGAAATTATAGAAGGAACCCGTCTGCGTCTGGCCGCTCTCCAAAGTGATAAGCCATTAGCATCCATTGTGGTCATTGGCTACAACGAGGAAACCCATCTTCAGGCTTGCCTGTGGGCCATTAGCGAGATTAAGTGTAAGTATCCGGTAGAGATTATCGGGGTAGACAATGATTCTACAGACCGGACGGCTGAGATCTATGAGAAATCCGGCATCCCTTATTATACAGAGTATCAGCATTCCTGCGGCTATGCCCGTCGCTGCGGGCTTCAACATTCCAAGGGCAAGTATTATTTTGATGTGGATAGTGACACTCTCTATCCCCCTCAGTATTATGAACTGATGTTGGAGCAATTAATGAAACCGGGAGTCGTGGCGGTATCCGCTACGTGGAGCTATTTCCCGGATGCCGGACATAGCCAGCTTTCACTGAGGCTTTATGAAATGTGCCGTGACCTGTTTTTGTGGATTCAACATTTCAAGCGCCCGGAACTCAGTGTCCGTGGTCTTGTCTTTGCCTATAATGCCGACTATGGCCGTCGGGAAGAATACCGGGTGGACATCATCCGAGGTGAGGATGGTTCTATGGCACTTTCATTGAAGAAGTACGGTAAAATAAAGTTTGTTTGGGATAGTCGTTGTAAGGCAATTACCGGCTATGGCACAATCGGCAGTCAGTCAATGTGGCAGAGTTTTGTGCAACATGTCAAGATTCAGGGAAAAGGTATCTCTCGTATATTCTTTAAGAAAGATTATTATGAAGACAGCGATGACAACTTGGTAAAACCAAGGAATAGTTGATTATGCCTACATTAAAATAATTGAACTAATAATTTGTTATTCAGATTAATTTCGTATCTTTGCATCAAAATTGGTTATTCAATGAACATAGCACTGATTATTGCAGGTGGTTCTGGCAACCGGATGGGGCAGGATATCCCCAAACAGTTTATCAATGTGTATGATAAACCCGTGCTGATTTACACCTTAGAGAGCTTTCAGCGACATCCGATGGTTGATACCATAGAGGTGGTGTGTCTTGATGGGTGGCATGACGTCCTCTGGGCATACGCTCATCAGTTTAATATCTCGAAACTCAAATGGATCGTTTCTGGTGGCAATACGGGGCAGGAGAGTATTCGAAATGGTGTCTATAACTTAGAAGATAAGGCTAGTGATGATGATATTATTATTATCCACGACGGTATTCGTCCCTTGGTGGATGCAACAGTGTTGACTGATGTTATTCAGAAGGCTTTCCAATATGGCAATGCTGTGACATCGCTTCCCTATAATGAACAGATTTTTATTGTCAATCCAGAGGATAATTTGACCACCAAAGAATATATTCCTCGTGAAACTCTACGTCGTGTATCCACCCCACAAGCCTATCAGTTTAAGAAGTTAGATTGGGCCTATCATGAGGCATTTGAAAAGAAGATCGGTATCTACGGATCGTCCTATACAAATACGATGATGGTGGAATTGGGTGAGACTCTTCATTTCGCAGCGGGCTCTGATAAGAATATTAAATTGACTACGAAGGATGACCTGGAACTGTTTAAGGGTTATCTGAAAATAGATAAAGACACATGGCTGAAATAAAGTTGAATAAGCAGCATCCGCTCTATCAGGAAGACTTGATGAATATTCTGGATATTCCTGAGGTTGAGCAGCTTAAAGGTAAATCTTATCTGATTACTGGTGCGACAGGCTTGATTGGCGTCTGCATGATTGATGCGCTGATGAAATACAATTGTCAAGGTGCTGCCATCCAAATTTATGCTGTTGGCAGAAGTTGGGGGAAGGCAAAATCTCGCCTTGGAGAATATGAGCAGGACGAACATTTTCATTTCATAGAACAGGATGTTCGTCAGCCGTTGCCGGAGGATATACAAGTGGACGTGGTCATCCCTTTAGCCTCCAACACCCATCCGCTGGCTTATTCCCAATATCCGATAGAGACCATAGAAATTAATGTGAAAGGTGCTGAACATGCTTTGAATAAGGCTTTGGCTTGTGGAGCCATGGTTCTTTATCCATCTTCAGTAGAGGTTTATGGCAATGCTCGTGGCGAAGACATCTTTACAGAGGACTATACTGGTAAGCTGAACCTCGAAAATGCCCGTGCCTGCTATCCTGAGTCAAAGCGTCTGAGCGAAGCCCTCTGTCTGTCATATATGGCAGAACGTGGTGTTGATGTTAAAATTGCCCGTTTGAGTCGTGTTTTTGGCCCAACGATGCTGATGTCGGACACCAAAGCCTCATCACAGTTTATCCTGAAGGCATTGGCAGGTGAGGATATTATATTGAAGAGTAAAGGCGAGCAGTTCTTTTCTTATACTTATGTGGCTGATATTGTCAGATCAATGCTGTATATCTTGCTTCATGGAGAGTCGGGCAAGGCTTACAATGTTTCAAGCCAAGCTTGCAATGTGAAGTTGAAAGACTTTGCTGGAGCCTGTGCTCTCTGGGCTGGAAAGGAGGTGGTATTCGATTTGCCCTCAGAAGTTGAGCAAAAGGGTTATTCTGTAGCGATGCACGCCGTCCTTGATAATACCCGTCTGCAGTCTATAGGTTGCCAGTCTCTCTATCCCTTTGATGTGGCGATAGACCGCACTCTTGATGTCTTGGACTCATGATATGCCCATCCAATGCCTTCCTTATTTTATTTATTTGGCTTTTCAAATATTGAAATATTAGGGAACTTTTGTTCAAGACATTCTCTTATTATTCTCGATGCAAGTAGGAAATCCTCTTCGCTACAATATGCATTGTCATTTATACAGACAGAATTAGTACGCTCTTCTAACAATACCTTTTGTAGATCGGTAAGTATATCTTTATTATAGCGCTCATATGTGATACCTTTCCTTCTTGATGGATAGAACTTGTTTGATGCTAGTTGCCAGTATCGCATGAGCCATTGGTTCAAATTTGTTTCTAATCTGAATCTGGAACAACTGTGGTCAAGAATGTCTGGCTCTTCTTCCCAAACCTCCAGGAATGTGGATTTGAGCATCGGCTGCTCAAGATGGAATACAACGAAGTTTTCGAATCTCTTCCTTCCCATCATTATCAGCGATAATATCAAAGGCTTTCTCCATAGGTGTTTTCCATACCATTTGCTCCATGCCTGGCGAACAACTTCCTTCCTGTTGAAATGACTATTTAAAACTGCCACATTACAATATCTAGTAATACCAATCCCATAATTATTTTCTTTTGTATGTATTCGGTTACTAAATGGGCTTTCATAATTATAATCGCAGGGTAGTCCATCCTTAAAAAAATAATTAGGCTCAATTGGCGTATTGAGAAATATATCATCATTGAATAAGACAAAATGCTCAGATAATTCTTTGATTCTGCCAAAATTGAGTTCAATAGTATTTGAGTTGAATGTTGGAAGATACTTCTTTGGTATATAATCAGAATGCTTCACTAATACAAGCTTTTTGCATTCGGGGTTAATCCAATCGGGGAATCTACCGTTGGTCACTAAAAATACTTTATTAACCCAAGGTGCATATCTCTCTACCGCTCTAAACCAATATCTGAAAATGTCCCAATTTCTGAATCGAGCACTATCAGTAATAGGTTTTTCTGGTCTATAGTAGTTGTATGACTTAATCCATTCAGGATCATTTGAATCCACCCATGTGACAATGAAGTCTATTTTCATCTCCTAATATGTATTTTTGCGTACTATCTTTAAATCACTTGTTACTATGTGATGGTAGTAAAGCTTTATATAATTTACTAAAAAGATTATATGTTTTTTGTATGAAACGTGCTGCTCCATTTCTCAAATATCTCCAAACGAAGCGATTAATTCGCATCTTGAGTGGACGCCAGCTTCCGCTAAAATGGTGGATAGAGAAGGTCTCATCTGAAAGCTGGTCAAATTTACCGGTACTATAGTTCTTTGGCCCAAAGAATCTTGGAGGAAATATCTGCATGATTGATAGTCCAGACTCAAATTCTTCAATATTATTTAACAGCTTGTATTCTCCGATGCACTGCATCATAATATCGGGAATTATAAATGAATAGTCATACGAGCCATCGTCCTTTACAAAATGACGATTGTGATATTTCTCCATACATTGTTTTAGATACAGATCTCCCGCATGTGCGCCGAATGTTGCAGCTTCAATATATCGTGAGTTGGAATTTTCTAGAGATAAAACGTAGTTCAGTTCTATAAGGGGGGAGAAATCCTTCAATACCTCAACGTCGCAGTCAAGATAAAAACCACCATATTTATATACGGCATATAGGCGGATATAGTCTGAGGCATGAGAATAGACTTTTGCTTTATATGCTTCATGAACCCAAGGCTCATTGATTTCCTCAAGGCAAGCTTTATCCCAAAGACGAAATTCCCACCCAGGAAGTCGCTTTTCCCAAGAGCGAATACATTTCTTAAACAATGGAGGAAATTCGTCTCCACTTAGCCAGCAGTAGTGAATAATTTTGGGTATCATATTTTGAATATTTTAGTTGTCTTAATTAATACGTTTAACTTTTTCTATGGATAAAATCAAACAGATGCGCTATGCGTCCTGCAATTTTTTCTACATAGTAATAATGTAAACGAAAACATTTAAATTTAAATAAATATATGAAGGGTTTGTATTCAAGCAAATGGAAACAGGCAATTATTAGTCTTCCGTCTTTTAATGCGAGAGACATGATATTATCTCTAAATTTTAAAATTTGGTTGTAGTCTTTCTTTTCGTATGGAAACAACATTATTGCACGTAAATGTGTATGCTGTAAATAAAGTAAGAAATCTACCTCTAAATTGTGCTTAAAATTTTTACTGCTGGGTCTATGTGATAGATAGTAGTCAAAAACCTTATTCCAACTGTCCACGTATCTTTGAGCCTTTTCTGGAGTTAAAGCTCCGTGGCTGGCACTGTTTGGTGCTTCTTCATAAAAATATGTGGTATTAGGAAGTAATAGCATAGAATCTATATGAGAAACGAGGCTGTAAAGCCAAGGCTGATCTTGAAGGTAGATATTCTCTATGAAAAAAAATTTGTTTTCAGTAATGCATTCTCTTCTTATGAGTTTGTTCCAAACCGTTATGAAGTATTTCATCATGAGGAATCCGTGCATGATAGATTCTCTGGTTTCCAATAATTCTCTTTTCTTGATGTCGGTTTTATTATTGTTTATAGTGCTTCCAATAACCACGTCTATAGCAGGATTTTTAATAATCTCATCAGTGAATAACTTGAGACAGTTAGGAAGTATATAGTCATCACTGTCAATAAACATAATGTATTCACCGGTGGCGTATTCCAATCCTGTGTTGCGGGCAACCGAAAGTCCCTTGTTAACTTCATGCCGGAGACAGATAAAATGAATGTTCTCGTATGGCTTAATGACTTCTTTTGCAATTTCCATACTTTTGTCGGGTGTACAATCATCTACTAGAATGCATTCCAAATTGTATGCAGATCCTATACCTTGCTGTGTGACCACAGATTTTATACATCGCTCAATATAGGCTTCAACCTTATATACTGGGATGATAATGCTGATGTTAAGTCTTTGGCTTTCTATCATATCAAATTGATTGTGTTGGTTGCACTTTAATGTATTCTTTATATGGCAAATCAAAGTTGACATATTTGTAGTGAGTGGGAACCTGATTATCTTTAGATTCTATAAAGTCCATTCTTTCGTATCTTGTTTGTAAATATTCTATGTAATCACGAACAATCATGACCGATCTTCCTTCAAAATCTATTTGGGTATAATTCTCAAAAACAGAGGGTTTGTATGGAATCATATTTATATAGTAAAATGCTCCGAATAATTCACGATAAGTATAATGCTTTGAACTCTTTCCGATGCATTCTATTGCTTTTTGGAAGAATAGTAAATATTTCCTTCTATTTGATAGTATGGTACTTAATAAAAAATTCCTTATTTTATTCTTTAAACCTAAGCCAGGGAGCTTCCCTGTGTTAATTGTCACCGCACGCTTGTATAAAAACAAATCTATATGTTTGAGCGCATTATTTGGAACTTTGTCATATACGGTTATATCAAGGAAAATACCTGAGATTTTTCCATTTTTCTGTATTAATGTTGTGTTTTTATTGATTATCTTAGTGTAGTTAATTCTGAAAGATTGTTCGTCTTTACCATTTTGATAGTTTATGATGGTATAAGGTTCTGGAAGACATTTTTCTGCAATTAAAAGAAATTGATTATAATTCTCACGTGTCATCATAATGTCAATGTCATCATCCCAAGGAAGAAACCCCTTATAAAGGTGTGCACCAACAACAGAACCACCACATAGCGAATATTTGATGCCATGGTCTATACAGATTCTTATAACAATGTCAAGAATCTCTAGGCATTTAAGTTGTATTTGTCGAAGTATGGGTTCCATATTTTTTTGCAAATATAGTGCATTTCCCTGAACTGACCAAGTTTTTTTGTATATTTCTGCCCCAAAATATAGCTGTATGCCTCTTTGTCCAAAGCGGTGATAGGGAGAGAGGTATGTCAAATTACATTTTTTAAAATTTGCATACACTGCATACACTAAGCATTTATCAGACTGATATACAGCATGTTCAATAAGTGTATCCAGATGAAATGTTAGTGTATCCAACACCCCTTATTCCTTCTTTTTCACCAGATATTGCTTGCCAACACCCACTCTTCGATGCTGAAGTTCTGGCATATTCCAGAGGTATCGCCCAAAAGCAGAGACCCCATTAGCTTTGAGACCAGAGCCAGCAATCAGACGAAGCTGGTCATAGATGGCTGTAGGTGAGAGCCATTTCCCATCCGTCTCGTCCACAGCAGGCTGATAGTACTCGTTGAAATACTGAATGGCAGGGGGCGTCACCTGATACTGGCGATTGTGCGCCATGATCTCCTGCACCTCCTCGGCATTGAACCACCAGTCCATCTCCCTGTTGAGTACCATCTGATACGCCTGCCCATAGAGAGCCTCGTAGTTTGGTTTGTAGTCCGTATCGACAGGAGCAGTCAGGCTCACGCAGATGAATCGCCTGCTACCAGATGGATCGCTCAGCACATTCGTCTCATTCGTTGTCGCGATGAAAGAGGCATACCGTTTGAACTCTTCGACATGCTTGCCGTATGGACGCTTGATCTTCACGTTGGGCAGCTGGATGACATTCTTCAGGAATCCTTCCTGCAATTTCGGACTGATGGCGTTGAACTCGTCGAGATTGATGAGCAGAAAGTTGTGCATCGCCTGTAGCGTCGTGCGTTTCTCGCTCACATCGAGGTTTTCGAGGAATCCCCATCTGAGTTGCTTAGGCAGTATCATACGACAGAATGTGGTCTTGCCATCTCCCTGAGGCGAAATCAGCAGAGGTACCACAGAGTTGCCATATTCCTGCTGAGGTATCACCCACTGGGCCACCATATAGAGGAACCATTTCTTGAACCAACGCTCCCATTGTGGAATCTGGCAAGGTACACACTTCGCCAGCATCGCGATATGATCCGTCTTTCCATCCCATTTATCGTAGCAATATGTCAGATAATCGCCAACGGGATCGATCTTGCGAATCATGTTCGAGTGCACATAGCGTCGTACATCTTTGTCTTTCGCATCAAGATTCGACAGACGCGCCTCGATGGTCATACCGTTGATGACATTCTCGTCACAAGGTGCCCAGTCTTGCACCCAAGTGTTGTTGGGGCGATACTCCGTATAGCCCATCACCCCGTTATAGCGGAACACATATCTGGTTTTCAGGAATTCAATCAGCCTGCGCGTCTCCACACTCACCATCTCACCCTCTTTTCTTTGCTTGGGCTTCTCTTCGGAATAAGCAGCACTGACGATGGCACGCACTCTCGCCTCATCGTATATCTGCTTGTAAACGTGATGGTTACGGATATGCACGAAAGCTTCTTCTTCAGGGAAATTCATGTCGCAGAGCTTGTGGGCGAGCAGGGTCATATAGGCATCAAAGCGCTCTGACTCCCTCATGTTCTGCGTCTCATCAAACGCCTCGTTGACAGCCTGTTTGTAGAGCAACTCGTAATCCTCATAGAGGCGATAGTCCATGTTGCGCTGCTCGTTCTCAGGATAATCTGAAGACATCGAGACGTTTTTGAGCATCTGAACCATCATGGGTGTCGCCTGAGGATTGTAATACGGCTGTGAATCGAGCGTCATGCGGAAATGGCTTCTCGCCTTAACCGTCTGGCGCTCAATGGGTTTCGGCAGCACGCCACTATAGGCTCCAAAGGCCACTTCATAAGCTGATGCACAGAATGCGTCCATCTCATCCTCCGTCATAGGCTTGGCTGTCGTATCTTTCTGAGCCACAGCCACTAACACTTCCACGCTTCTGCCATCGGCACCTGTGAAAGCAGCAAAGGTTGTGGGCAGGATCTTCGAGGCTTCCTTCACCGCACTTATCTCTTCTGACTTCATCAAATTGCCCACGTGCAGCCAAGTCAGACTATTGAAGGCTGTAATTTCGAGGTTCCCGTTTTCTGTCTTCACCATCTCCACCAAGGGATGGATCATAGCCATAGGAACACTTCCCTCGTAATGCCCCGTGTCGCCATAAAGGGAGATATAATGTCGGAACTTGCCGATGTCCTCAGCCTTCGTGTCTGTCTTGATGCGCTGCAGAAACCACTCTATGGGCTTCACTGTCAGATGCCTGACGTTCTTCTTATCTGTTCTAACGATTGATAGCTTCATAATTACTACTGGTTTAAGACTTGTCCCAGGGGGTGGGACTGCTTGTCCCATGGGGTGGGACAATGTGTCCCAGGGGCTGGGACAAATCGCCACCTCCTTGCTGGTTCGTTAATAGTTCCTTGTAAAGTCATAATCCTCAAATGTCTTATCGAAACTGACCTCCACGCCTGGTGCATATCGATGTACGATATCGATAATCTCCTGTTGCATCTGGGGATTGATCAGTCGCTCGCCATTCTTGTAGCGATAGTAGGTGCCCTTGCTGCCGAGATGAGCCGTGAGGGCATAGCGTATCAGAGAACGAGCCTCGCGCGACTGTACATTCTTATAGACAGCAGCGATGCCCTGAGCCATCGTCACCTTCTCAGCCTTCTGATAGAATCTGCACTTGCCATCCTCGATGGCGTTAGGAAGCACGCACGTCCACAGTTTATACTTCTGAGGCACCTGCATGCAAACTAGATGGCGAAGACAAGTTGCCGCCATCTCACAATCACGATTGGGGCAAAGCGCCCACCAATCTGGAATCTTTTCGTAATCAAACATAGTGCAAAGTTACTAAAAAATCAGAGGATTTGCAAATAATTCGAAGTTTTTCTTCGGAAATCGATATTTGCATACACTTGTGAATTTCGTGCATACACTGCGCTATTAATTGAATATCAGACGTTTATGTGTTAGTGTATGCAGTGTATGCAAAATCTAAAACTTTAATTTTTTTCTTGATTTACACTATCTTTAAGCTTTGCTCGAAGATATTCACGTTCGGAAATTCTCAAATAAATTTGGAATTTCGCTCGATTTGCACTATCTTTGCAGCGATGATACACTACATCCAATTGCTACGCCCGCTGCAGTGGCTCAAAAACATGTTCGTCTTTGCGCCCATCTTCTTCAGCAACAATCTGTTGAATCCCGACTGCTTTTGGCCCACGCTCGTAGTGTTTGCATCATTCTGCCTGATATCGAGTTCCATCTATTGCTTCAACGATTTGAGGGACGTTGAGGCTGATCGTCTGCATCCGAAGAAATGCCATCGCCCGATAGCATCCGGAAAGGTCTCAGTCAGAAGCGGTTACGTAATGATGGTGATTTGTATGATTGGCTCCTTCGCACTGATTCCACTGGCCATGAGTCCCAATACACCTTATTTATATATAATAGTGGCGGCTTACTGGCTGATGAATATCGGCTACTGCATCCGCTTGAAGCAGATTGCCATCCTCGACGTGTCGATTATTGCCGTAGGATTCGTGATGCGCGTGTTGGCAGGAGGCGTCACCACAGACATCTGGATTTCCCATTGGCTGGTGATGATGACCTTCCTCGTTGCCCTCTTCCTGGCATTCACCAAACGGAATGACGACTATCGCATCTATGAACAAACTGGTACTAAACCTCGCGTCTCAATCACAGGCTACAACAAGACTTTCATCAACGAGGCCACAGCCATCATCGCCTCAGTCACTTTGGTTTGCTACATCATGTACACCATGTCGCCCGAGGTGATCGAGCGCATGGGCACCCGTTATGTCTACCTTACGAGCGGCTGGGTACTTGCCGGCCTCTTGCGCTATCTCCAGAACATGATCGTCTTCGGCCTCAGTGGTTCCCCCACGAAGAGCCTCGTCAAGGACCACTTCATCCAGCTCTGCATCGCAGGCTGGATCGCCTCGTTCTTTGTGATTATCTATTTGTAATAGTCATATAGATTTTTAGCAAATGTAAGGTGGTCTCTTTCCATGAAAAGCCAATTACTTGCTGCAATCCATACTTCTGTTGTAGACTGTAAAAATGATTGTCATTCTCCAGCTTTAACATCATTTGGACAATCTCCTTTGGCTGTTCAGGGTTGACTAATATGCCCTTGTTACCTGCAACCTCTGGCATGGAGGATGTGTTAGAGGTAATGACTGGTGTTCCGCATGCCATACTTTCCAAAATGGGAATCCCAAAGCCTTCTCTGAGGGAAACAAATAGAAATGCAAACGCAGCGTTGTATAGATATGGCAAATCTTCTATAGGAACATACCCGGTGAGAACGACGTGGTCTCTTATTTCCTTGATATTGTTGCGTTCTAACATTTCGTTTAGGTAGTCTTCTTTCAGACTTGTCATCAGTAGTTTTCTCTTGGTCGTGGAGTGCTCCAAATAGGAAGCATATGCAATCAGCATCCTTTCTACGTTTTTTCTCGTATCAGTATTTCCAAGAATGAAGAAATAGTCAGGCTGCTCAATATACTTTTCATAGACGGTTTTTCCATCGTCCGTGATTCGGAAGATGTTGTCATATCCATTATGCAGTACTGTGATCTTCTCTTTGGGAATACGAAGTGTCTGCACGATATTTTTTCTCTCAAAATCAGAAACTGTAATAATCTGAACACATTTCGTAACGACACGGGGGACAACAAGACGACGGTATTCATTGCCAAACCTTTGATATAGAGAGGCAGACTGGGTAGATCCTTCCAAATAAATGATATCATGCAGTGTTAGCAAAATTGGAACGCTGCACCATAGTGGGGCTGTGTTGCTGGTGCAATGCAGAAGGCCTATTTTATATTTTCTGGCTGCGCGAGGCAGAGCCCATTGTTCCCATAGGAAGTAGGTGGGGCATTGAAGTTCTATGACGTGCATGTTGTCTGTACTTCTCAGGCAATGATCTTCTCCTGGCTTCACAAATACATAATATATATTATCGGTGTCTAAGTGCTGCAACTGCCTTAGTTCATTAAGTACGACATAGTCCATACCATGCTTTTCCTTACGGAATAATCGTTGTGCTTCAATTCCTATTCTCATAGTCTTCAATATTTTTTAATATTTCCATTGCAATGGCGCTATCAAGAACGGTATATCCGTAGTCGTTCAGATGAAAACCATCCTTCAAATAGAGTCTCTTTTGGTCATGATGGTAATCATTGTTCCATAACTTATATCTTACAACACTTACCTTCTCTTGATATCCTTTTTCCTTAATGAGAGTATCAAGAGCATTCCTGTAGATTTGCTTACAATCCATAGGCACGTCGTTTATGGTCATGGACAGCTTTCGTAACAACTTACTGCTGTTCTTAAGCACTCGATAAGCTTTGTTGACATCATAATCTGGAATTTCAAGAATCACGGGACGGATATGGTTTTTCAGCATAAATCGAATGATGTTATCCATGCTGTTCTGATAGTATCTGATACTTAGTTTTTTGTTGACATCGTTGATACCTACGGAGATGAAGCAGTAGTCTGCTCCCTGTCCACACATCAGTTTTCTCAGATAGTCGTCGGTAAATAGTGCTTCATAAATCTCATTGCTTGTCTTACCGCCAAGACCATATGAATATACTTTTGTAGGATAGTTTGTCTGTGACTCAATTATTTTCGGTATCAGGCATGGCCCTTGGTGTTGGTGCATGTATGCCCAGCTATCACCAATGTAAGCAATGCGGATGGTGTCATCATCATTATGGGCAGTCTGATAAGCCACCATCGGTTTGATGGGGAAATAATACTTATGCACCTTTTGGACGAAGACATATAGTACAAATAGAGTGAAAGTGAATATAATAATTAGTATGACTTTCTTCATCTGTTGCCTGATAATACACATTTAACTTTTGGACAATATTTGTCGAGTACCCAATAAAAACCTAAGCTGAATAGTGTGGTAAGAATGATACATAAGAAGTAGAGAGGAATATGAATGATGTCTGTGGCATTGGCAAAGGCAATAACGCATATCTTCCTTAAGACGAGCACAATAGGATAGTGGATACAGAATACAATGAAGGCTGCTTGGGATAAGAACTTCGTGAACTTGTGCTTGTTGTATTTGCTCATCCGGTCTGCTAATAATATAAGAGCTGGTATGTTGAGTAGCAGAGCTATGCGATGGATTGTGAGATTGAAGTGGGTTCCGACTACGGTATGAACAAATATGTCAGCTATGGCGAAAATGCAAGTAAATAACAGAAATAATGCTTTCTTTTCTGCCACTATCTTCAATGGATTGATGTCAAAGATCGCAAAATAGGCTCCAAGACAGAAGAAAAGTATGGTTTGGGGTGTAAATGCGTTGTTATTGATTGTCATCCACCAGACAGCCACAGCCACTAGGAAGAATTCTCTTGTATACCTAATTATATAATATAGTAGTGGTGACAGAATGGACATGATAAGCAGGTTTCGGATGTACCATAAGGGACAAAGTAGAGGTGCAGAATTACCGCCATCGAATTCGCCTCTGTCCCAAAAGACCCGAATGTAGTCTAACCAATTGTATTCTGCAATACTGGTCTTAAAGATAACAAGTGGATGCCCAAAGGCGTATGCTGCCAAATAGAAAAGAAGTAGCAAGAAGTTCCATAATAAATAAGGTATTAGTAGTGTGTAGACTCTGTCCTTTAGTTTTTGCTGATAACTCTTCTTGCTCAGAAAGAACAGGTAGCCTGATATGAAGAAAAATGCTGGTACACCAGTTTCACCAAGCCAAAGGGAAAATGGATAGAGCACTTTGAAATATATCTCATGATTGCCCTCCAGTCTTTGTACAGAATAACAGTGCAACATGATAATGAGAAATATCAGCGGAAACCGTAGCCATGTGATGGCGGCAGAAAGTCTTTGATTGTAGTTGATATTATTGTTCTCCAAGTCTTTTATCATGATTCAAAATGCGAATTATTTGTTTAGCAATAACACTGTCAAGTAAGGCATTCCCGTATTCATTTAGATGAACGCCATCGATGAGATACATCGTCTTCAAGTCTTTCTCATAATCTTTGTTCCATGACTTGTATCGAATAACACTTACTTTTCCTTGATAGTTTTTTATGCGAATGAGTTTATCAAGTGCCTCCCTGTAAATTTGCTTGCAGTCTAAAGGTACATGGTTAAGAACCATTGATAACTGATACAGCAGTTTTCTGTTCCTTCTTTGCCAACTATATGTCTTAAGAATGTCGTAGTCAGGTATTTCTAGAATGACAGGATGAACGTGGTTTGACAATAAGAAGCGGATGATGCAATCTATGCTATTTTGATAATAGTTGATGCTCATCTTTTCGTTAGCGTCATTAATTCCAGCAGAGACAACACAATAGTTAAGTCCAAATTTATGGAGAATCATTTTCTGTTCTTTATCATCGAAGATAGCTTCGTATACTTCTTTACTTTTCCTTCCAGGGAATCCATAGGAATAAATTCTTGTAGGTATATGAATTGAATCTTCAATAATATTAGGAATCAGACAATTATGTTTGTTTTTGTGAATATTGGCCCAACTGTCGCCAATATATGCTATTCGGAGAGTGTCGTCAGGTCTCGGAATTAGGAAAGAAACTCTCTCCTTGGGAGGGGCATAGTATCGGTGAGCAAATAGTATACTTACAGCTAATATGCAGAAGAGAAAAATGCTGACCATATATATAATATTTTTTTTCATTTATTGTCGTCTGATAATCATATAATTTAGGGATTCCCAACAATTCTTAGTTCATTTGTGTGCAAAAGTAAAAAAAATAAATGATACATAAGCAGTTTTTTGCAGAAAATTAGTATTTTTGCACGATGAATATGATCCTAAGTACAAATTCTCGTAAAATTTATTTATGGCATCACGTGATTTGCAAATAGATATAACAAAAGGAATTGCAATTGTCCTAATGATCATTGGGCATTGTTCTTTGTTTGGTGGGACTATACGATATTTGATTTTTTCTTTCCATATGCCATTGTTTTTCATTTATAGTGGCTACTTTTTTCGTGACAAATCTATTGTTGAAGTTGCCAAGACAGGATTTGACAGGCTTGTAAAGCCATATTTTATTTTCGCAATTCTTACGGAAGTCCTCTATCGCTTATTTTGGAGGAAGAATGTCTTAAGTTGTTTAATAGATATTCTATTTGCTCATGGGGGGCCTAAACATACATTGCTATTTCCAACAGAAACATCTTTAGGGCCAATTTGGTTCCTTATGGCACTTTTTTGGTGTAGGTTTTTTTATGCTATTATTTATAAAGTAAGCAAAAGTAACATTAACTTATCTGTAATTATTGCCTTTGTCATTTCGTATTTTGCGATTTGTGTCGGAAAATATTGGTTGAATTTGCCATTAGGCATACTTACAGGTGCCAGTGGCTTGGCTTTTTATGGTGTTGGCTCAATCATAAGAAATATGTCTTCAAAATATGTATACGTAACAGCTGTTATATGGCTTTTTGCTGTTCTTTTTCATAAAACGTATGTCGATATGGTCAATTTTGACTATTTATTTTATCCGTTTGATATTGTTTGTGCTATTGGGGGCTCTTTATTTGTATTCATAGTTTCAGGGTTTCTTGCAACAAAGAAACTTGTATTTGCTACATTAGGTAAAAATACGTTGGAAATCTTATGCATTCATCAGATTGTGTTCCATGTTTGCAATATTTTTGGTTGCAGTAGTCACAGCTTGTTTTTCTTCTTATTAAACATTTTTATACCGATATTTCTTATCACTATAGTTTTATCAAAGTGGACAAATCGGTCTTAGAAATTACTGAATGACAGTCTTTTATGAGCAATATTGAGGGGGCGAAAATACAAAAAACAATTGATGTAATGTGATTTTTGGAGAAAAAATAGTAACTTTGCAGCAGAATGAGGTTTAATGAATTTAATTTTATAACATAAATATATGACAAATATTGATAATGGGAAGAGTCTTCTAAGTCGTTCGGAATGTACTGTTATGCGTGGCTTTGCAATTGTGGCAATCGTATTGAATAATTTTGGAACTTGGATAAAAGGAGTAGTGCCTGATAATGAGTTTATTTATGACTATAGTCGTTTGGAAGCATTTGTAAACTCTATGATTCATCCAGGTAAAACTATCTTTTTAGATTTGTTAGCATTTTATAGTCCATTCGGGGTCATGCTATTTGTTTTTTTAAGTGGATATGGGCTCACTTTAAAGTATGAGATGGGAAATGTTGTTCCTTTGAAGAAATTTATTACTGAGCATTATAGTAAGTTGTTTTTTATGCAGTTGAAAGGAATAGCTTTGTTCCTTACAATAGTATTAATATATGATACAGAACGAGTTGTCTACTTAAGACATTTATTGGGTCAGATTTTTATGATTGAGAATCTTAATCCGATAAATCCGAAAATAATTGCAGGTCCATATTGGTTTTTTTGTATGATTATGGAAATTTATATTATTTATCGATACTTCTTATATCGTAAGTCTTTGTGGGTTCTTACTTTTGTTATCTCGTTTTCATTGGTAGTAATGGCATGTGTCCAGCCAAATGGAGAACTAATTTATTATCTGCGTTACAATTTTTTGATGGCACTTCTCCCATTTGGCTTAGGCATATTGACTGCACGTTATGGATTTAGGTTTAGCTCAACACTGGAGACAACGAAAAAATGTGTAATGACCTTTGTCGTTGGATTAATCTTGCTTACACTTTGTAAATTCAATTTTTATTCATGGTTGATAATGCCTTTATTTATTATTTGGGTGTCTATTCCGCTCACAAAACTTCTATCGAAGTTTGGCTTGGTTAGAAATATTTTTTTATGGTTGGGCAGTTTGTCTGGTGTTATTTTTATTGTCCATCCCATATTTAGAGAAATACTTATTGAGCGTACTAATTTGTATGGGAATTATTATGGAATGCTTTTTGTCTATCTTTTTCTGACAATCTCTTTGAGTATGATTATGAAACCATTTTTCCTTTCTAAAAGTTAATGATTGTGATTGCTTGTTGTAATTTGTTAAGTATTTCTGTTGGATATTATGTTTGATATAAAACGAAGAAACACTACATTAAATGTTAGTGTGAAATGGGTTCTATTATGTGCTTGTGCATTTAATCTTCTTTTTATGCACTATTACATATTCCAGACTTGTCATTTGGATGCAGAACTGGATTTGGCTTATTATGTTGATAATATTGTAGGTGTATGTACAGATCTGTTCGCAATTTTCATTATCTCATATTGGGCGTCTTGTAAAAATATGAAGTTTACCTTGACCTTTTGCTTTGTAATTACATGGTTATGGTCATTTTCTAATGTCATGTATTCCCGTTTCTTTTTTAGTTATTTGACACTCTCTGCAGTAGGACAAGGTGATGCTCTTGCTGATGATTTGATTATACAATGTATTTTAGATAACTTTCATTTAATAGATTTGTATTATCCGATTGTTGCTCTTTTGTATTTTGCTTTGTTGACAGAATTGCCAAAACAAATGATGGCGTTACCAATATGGAAAATGTCAATAGGGATTTTATGTCTTTTTTTATTTGATTTGTTTATACATTTTGCTTGTTGTTTTACCAATCCTCAGTTGAGATATGTGAGTTATTTAGCTCATCGCGTTTATAGTAATCATTTTGTGAGCCATTTGAATTATTCCAATCCAAAGTTGGCTCATTTCCTTCGTGGTGAAATTAGGACAGTAGCAGCGGAAGTGGTGACGATTATGCGAGGAGACGTGGATTTGACGACTGCTCAAGTGGCTGAGATTGAAGAGGTCGCATCATTAGCAAAAGCAAGTCTGTCAAATTGTACCAAATTGCCATCATCAACAAATGTGATTTTTATTCTTGTTGAATCGTATATGTCATTCACTTCTGAAATGAATATTGACGGGAAAGAAGTGACTCCTTTCTTAAATTCCTTGAAAAAGGATAGCACTATTTATTATAATGGAAAAATGAAAAAGAATGTGATGCTTGGCAGTTCTTCAGATGGACAATTTATTTATATGACAGGTATCCTTCCGTTACGTTCAGTTATAACTCTGGCAAAAGCGCGTTATGCTGTTATGCCAGGATTGCCAAAGTCACTGGAAAAGAAATCACGTATGATAATACCAACAGTAACGTCTATGTGGAATCAAGATGAAATGTGCAGGCAATATGGATTTAGCGTTCTTTATTCAAGAGATGATTTCTCTCATGGCATAAACTCAAATTTAACAGACAAACAAGTATTTCAGTTGGCAATTGAAAAAGATAAAGAATCACCATCCCCCTTCTTTTCTGTAGTTTTGACTTTATCTATGCACCAACCATATAAGGAACAGATAGATCCTTCTTTCCCAGTAACAGATCCCTCTATGACAAAAGATCTTGCAAATTATTTAAATATTTGCCATTATACTGATAGACAAATAGAAATGTATTTTAAGTATTTAAAGGAATCGGGATTATATGATAATAGTTTGATAGTTATTGCTGCAGATCATCCTGTTGGTAATCACAACTTTGGAAATGTAAGTAATGACATTCCATTATATATTATTAATTCTGGTGTATCGCCCAAGAATATGTGGCAAGGAGAATGTAACCAATTAGATGTTTATACTACCCTGCTTGATTTATTAGGATGCAAGAGTGATTGGTACGGACTTGGACATTCTCTTGTTTCATCTGGTTATAAGAATTCTGTTTCTGATCGAACTTGGAATGTGTCTGAATGGATTATTATGGGGGATTATTTTTCTAAAAAATGATGGGATTCAAAGGTAGAAATAGAAAACCAAATATTGAATTATTGAGAATTTTTACGATGATTCTTGTTCTTTTGTTGTATGCATCCTATATATCTTTGAATACTTCACTCCTGGTCGATTATTGGTTTAATACAGAATTAAGGAGCGTATTCTTGTTGCGCTCTTCTGGCTTGATAATGTGTTTTGTATTATTTGATAAGGTAAGAATTTGGGCATGCAGCCTATTTAACAATATGTTTAAATGTAAAGTCAGTTGATTGTATGATACAGGTTATTAGAAGTCTTAGAGAATTAGAGGGAGTTAGACCATATTGGGATGAATTGTATGAACAAGATGCCAATTGTACACCCTTTCAATTGTTTGACTATAATTTTATTTCATGGAAGAGGTTTGGAAACCATGCAAAATCACTTTTTGTGATAGCTTATTTTTCCAAACAAGAGAAATCTCCATGCGCGATTTTCCCTTGTTGTATCGATTCTCATAAATGCCTCAGATTTATCAACGAAGATCATTCGGATTTCCTGACGGCATTGATGACACCATCTGCCCGAACAGATCTAAATATGTATGAGGAAATTTATTACTTCATAAAAAAACAACCAGATATCAACAGAATTTGTTTGGATCATCTTCGCCATGATGATTTCCTGCTGCCTTATTTTAAACATCTCAGTGCCTACGCAAGGTTATATGGTACGGAAAGCTATTCTTATCTTCCTATTTCAATTAGCCAGACTGATAATAGCTTTATAGATTCTTTACATCACCTGACATCTAAAGAACGAAACCGATTGAAGAATATAGAGAAGAAAGCTGATAGTCTTTCCTTCAAGATCGTCTCAATAGATGATTGCGCTTATCCAGAATCAGAGGTGTTGAGTTTAGTTAAAAAGATGGTTCAAAGCGGTATACGTTCTGAAGCATATTTTACCGAAGAATTGACTGGATTCATAAAGGACCTGTATATGGCAGGTATTTTGAAAATAGGTTTGATATACAAGGAGGAGAAGCTAGGATCGGCAAGTTTTTTTTATCAGAATGAAAAAGGAATGTCTATACAATGGATAATTATATATTCTGATAAGATGTACAATCTTCAGGCAAAACTTAAAATCATAAATTCTATTTGTGAAAGTGGTGGTGGTATCTTCAATTTCGGCAGAGGCGCATATAAGTATAAGATCCAGCATTTCAGGCCAATAATTCAGAATCTGTTCTGCATTGATATACCATTCAGAAGAAGGGCTCGAGTGAGATTGATGTTACAGTCATTCAATGACATTATAAAGAAGATTAAATATCGTTTTGGCACTTTCATACATTAATTAATATCAAAATGGACATAAGTGTTATTGTTCCAGTATATAATACGGAGCATTATTTAAAAAAATGTGTTGATAGTATTATCAATCAGCGAAATGTTTCGATAGAAATTATTTTGGTTGATGATGGTTCTACAGACTCTTCTGGTAGAATATGTGAGGAATATGCATGCAAATATCCATTTATACATACTGTTCATATAGAGAATTCTGGTCCGGCAACTGCAAAGAATGTTGGTCTTAGACTTGCTAAAGGAAACTATGTGTCTTTTACAGATAGTGATGATGAGTTAGAGCCAACAATGTTTTATGAAATGATTAGTGCTGGTATAGTTTACGGTTCTGAAATAATATGTTGTAATTTTAAGGAAGCTGATGCTCATGGAATTATAAGTCATACTTCTTGTAGTGGGGAAACTTATGTGTTTGACAGAATTGAAGCTCTACGCCGTCTTCTTTCAAAAGACTTAATATACACAGGCTCTGTAACGAAAATTTTCAGAAGAGAGTTTTTAACTCAAAACAATCTTACTCACAATGACGGGCTTAAAACAGATGAAGATTTTATTATGAATATCAAGGCTTTTGCAAAATGTAATCATTGTGTAGTCGTTGATAAATGTTTTTATATCATTAACTATAGAGAAAACTCTTTATCCCACAGTTTCTTTAAAGATAATATTGAGAAGTATATAGATAATAGATTTGTTCGGTCTCGTATAATTGAAAAAACTGTTAATGAAGAATGTCCAGATCTTGTCGAATGGGCATACCTGCAAAACATCATGTATTTTAATGAACTCCTTGGGAAAATATCTTTATTCCCTTCTCTATATCATGATAAAAGAACTGGGAATGTAATAGGCTATATTAGAAAGCATGGGAGTGTTCTTCTTAAATATCATTCAAAGTGTGGCTTCTCCAGATTCGGATGTTATTTGTTGATGTTTATGCCATCATGTCTATATATGTATTATCGTGGAATGAAAATTCGTAAATGATGATGAAAAATAGTAAATATCTAATAATCAATGCTGATGATTTTGGAATGTCTTCTGAGTTTAATCAGGCTATATGTTGTTTAATGACTCAAGGAATTGTTTCGTCGACCTCATTAATGGCAAATGGTAGAGCTTATGAAGAAGCAATCAGAGACATACGCCAATTAGACTTGAAAAATATCGGAGTTCATCTATCTCTTACATGTGACGGGTTTGAAAACGAAAATAAGATTACCTATTCGAGTATTACCCATGCCAAATCTCTCGAAGATAAGAATGGCGTACTTTATAGTTCTATTCGCGATTTTTCTGTCAATGCCATCGATGAAGATATTATTAATGAAATTTGTTCTCAGATTATGAAAATAGGAAATGCTGGAATTGATTTTACTCATATAGACAATCATATGTATAGTGTTGTCCACTATCTGGGTTTTAGAGGATATGAGTGTTTCTATAAAGCTCTTCATCGCCTAAAGATAAGTAGGAAAATTGGTTTTAGACATGCTCTAAGAAATTATGAAATAAATGGTATTAGAAGTGTTTACCCCGGTCGTAAAATTCAACCGTTTGCATGGGCTATGAATTTATTATTTCATCTTCGTTGTCCAGACTTTGTGTTTACAATACCTTATACTTCTCATCGGAATGAGAGCGTTGAACAAAAATGTGATTTGTTTGATACTTTTTTTTCTAATGTTAGGAATGGTGTTAGTGAATTGCATGTACACCCAGCAGTTTTCTCAGAAGAACTGAGAAAAATGAATCCCACTTGGAAGGATAGAGTCAATGAATATGAAGCATTAAAAAATTATTCAAGAGATCTTTTGATGGAAAAATATGGTATAACGCTGATATCCTATGCCGATTTAGTTAAAACTCCGATATCTGTTTTTACTCACTTATAGACTTTTAAATAGTTGAAACCATTGGGGCATAATAGACTTTGGTTGGTAACGGGCTATGTTCTTGATGGCCTGTTGTCCCATCATTCGTCGGAGTTGTTCTTGGCTCATTAGAAACTCTATTCTTTGGGTCAGTCCTAGGATGTTTCCATCCTTAACTAGAAATCCGTCTTCTCCATCTTTGATAATCTCTCGAGGTCCATAAGGACAATCGAATGAGATGCAGGGGAGTCCGCAAAGCATTGCCTCTGCCAGTACCAGACCAAAACCTTCATAACGGGAACTCATCACATAAATGGAACTTCTAGAAAATTCTGATGCAATGTCTTTCGTCGCAGTCATAAGATGGACTCGGTCATTCATCTCATATTTGTCAACTATGGCTTGAAAGGCATGTCTGTCACCATTGCCGAAAATGTATAACTGCCAGTCATGGAATTTACTGTCTATATGATACCATGATTCTAGCAGACGGTCGAAGCCCTTTTCTGACATATATCTGCCAGCAGAAATGACGCGTTTTACCGCATAATCTCTCACTCTCTTAGGCTGGATTGTCAACATATTGGGAATCACAACTGTTTTGCGGGAATATGGTCTCCAAAACGGAATGTCTTGTTCTGTCAAAGTTACCACACAATTGCAGTTTCTGAGGCTCTTCAGAATATGTAGATCCCATAGAGAGAATAGGCTGAAAAGAGTTTTGTTATATCGGAATTTGTTACACATCTTAATAGTCTCGCCTTGAGTATGTGACTCCATGATTGTCTTGATACCATGTGTGTGCGAAGTATTGATGATGACATCAAGAACTGGATAGGAATATATAGTACAAATAACTATATTAGGCTGAATGTCAATAAGCAGATTGTTGAATTGATGCTTAAAAACGTTTCGGACACGTCGATATGCTTTTATCCACGATAGAAAAGAATGGTCTTCTCGTAAGGGTATGGAAATATCTAAAGGATAATAAGTTATCTTCTCACTTAAAGGAAATGCCAAAGGCTTAAGATTCTGCTCATAGGTCGTGAGAAAGACCTGATATGATGTTTGAGTTGTTATATGGTTCATCTTGCAGGTAAGGATTCGTTCTATACCGGCATAATCTTGCATCTTGTCTATTACGAATAGTATTCTCATTTTATCTAGATTATTTTGTATATTATACTATTTCAACATAAATCGGGGAAGGTGGGTCAGTGCATTTTGATCGTTTCTCTTAATAGCACCACCAAATGAAACAAAGGCTGTCTTGAAAGGGAACGACTTAAGATAATCATATTCTCGCTGTCCATCTTCTTTTATAGATCCATAGGGATAGGCAAAATGGTGGATGTCATAATCGATTACCGTATTCAGTTTCTTGATGCCACCGTCAATCTCTGCCTTGATAGACTCAAGTGAGAGTGGGGTAAAGGCTGGATGACTCATGGTATGACCACCGATAGTGCATAATGGCTCTCTACCAAGTTTTGCGATATTCTCCCATTGCATAGCCATCTCGTTGACGGGTGCAAGCCAGTCGATGTCATAGTTGGAGAATAGTGCCTGTAAAGAGGGTAACAGTTGCTTTTGATCAAGACCCAGAATTTTCTCTCGGACCAGCCGGAACGTATCCCATTTCTGTTGATAGGTATGACAGGTATAAATAGTGTCGTCACTCAGGATGATCTTGTCGTTCTCCAAGATTAAATCTTCTATAGTAATCCACCATAGAATAGCACGTTGGTCGGGGAAGTCTGTTGCTACAAATATGCAGAAGGGGACATTGTTGCGCTTGAAAATTGGATAGGCCGTCGTGAAATTGTCCATATAGCCATCATCCATCGTAAACGACACGAAGGGCTTGTCAATCGAGACATTGCCGGTGAGGACTTCGTACACCTCATTAAGTGATAGAAAGGCAAATCCTGCTTTCCTATATTTGTCGATGGCATTCTGGAGAAATGTGGGTGATATCTTTAGGTCTTCGTTGGGCTTGAGTCTGTGCTTGTCATACTCTGCTACTCTGTGCAGCATCAATACTACCCCCAATGCTCCATCGGCTATTGCTTTTTTTCGCAGATGTGGATTGAGCAGAAGAAATCTTTTCTCTAACAACTTGTCTGTCAATTGTTGACAGCCGTGTTTAGCCTTCCTGAATATCTTGTTTGTGATAGTCATTTTTATTATTATTCCATTGTCGGTAATAGAGATTCTTTCATTTTATTAGCAATGATAAACAACAATCTCATCGCAGCTTATCTTTGATTATCAACAAAAGCATGGTTAGTCTGTAGACCCATCGTTGAATCGATGGGGATTCTTTCAAAGCTGGCAAAAGACTGACTATCGGAACCTCGCCTGGTGTGTACATGCCCTTATAGTCTTTCAGTATTCTCGGGGGAAAAAGTTCTGCCAGCAGTTGTTCCCATTCCTTATCGACAATTTTCAGGTTTGAGCTGATGCCGTTCAGGTCGTAGTCTGCAATAACGTAGTCGACAATCCTGACCGAGCAATTGTCATAAATGATTGAAAGGTAGTTGAATTTTGCATCTGACTGGATAACATAGTTCTCGTCGTAAAGCCTTTTCTCAAAAAGCTTTCTCTTATAGAATGTCGCTTGGTGGTTGAATGTATTCTTGAACATCGTCAATAGTGTGACCTCTTGAGGTTTAATAATGTGGCTGACCTCTCTTTCACTGTCGTAGATACCACCAGTAATAATATCCTCACTTAGATTCATTTGGCTGATGTCCTCCAATACTGTTAAGGTATGGAATGTGTCGCCAGAGTTCATGAAGTTTAAGTAATCACCAGTAGCTTGTTTGATACCTTTATTCATGGCCGGATATCGGCCGCCGTCTGGTTCAGATACCCAGTAACTGATGCGATTGGCATATTGTTTGATGATATCAGTGCTGCCATCAGTTGAACCTCCATCAATGATGATATATTCAAAGTCTTGACAGGTCTGGCCAAGAACACTTCGGATGGTCTTGATAAGGCCATCTTTGTTATTATAGTTTATTGTTATGATTGAATACTTCATTGTTTAAGCTATTGATGATGTTCCAGTCATTGTCAAGACTCACGCAATTATCCAAACCGAGGAAAAAGGGAACGACACGGCTAAGATTCGACGTGTAGGTTCCGATGAAGAATTTTGAATGTATTAAAACTTCCATGTCCAAAAGGACATTTAGGGTTTCTTGATATCTGAAGAGTTTTGATGCATGATTGAATTGTGATTCGTTATGTCCTTGACATTGATTTAAATCATTATAATATACGTTGATGTGCCGGTTAGCAATCTTTTGCTTTATATAAGAAATACAATTTATATCATCGGTAGCAATATAGATGTTTTTACAGATGTTTTGATATTTCAATATTGCAATAATATAGTTGTCAAGATGAATGCTAGCCATTTCCCGAGAAGTAATTTTATCGCCTCTCCTTATATGAATACCAATGTATTCATGCGGTAGTTGTAATTTCGTTATTTTGTCTATTATGATGTCTTTTGTTTTTTTGTTGAGTTTGTACATATCTTTAAACGTTGATGACATTTCTGTGAAAGCATTGTCTCCTAAGACTGTGTGGATAAAATACTTAGACCTCATGTCATCAAATATGTCTTTTGTAAGAATGACGCGTGGATGAATGATACAGTAAATACAATTTAGAACTTTCCTAAAATAATAATAATAGAATTCTTTTGGTTTATAGTAGATCTTCCCAATCCAAGGTTTTTCTTTTGTATAGACCTTATCTTGAGCGGAAAAAAGATTATTATAGCTTTCTAATGTAGGCTCAAAAAAGTCAAGCCAGCCTCTGTTTAATCGGGAATTCCACAGCCACGTATTCACTTTGATGGCAAGTCGTTTATGTCGGGCATAAACAATGGCGAGGCTCAAATTAAATAGTTCTGAATAAAGCCCTCGTGAAGTAAGGTTGTATATAATCAGATTTTTCTTCATACCCAAATTACTTTATAGAATGATAAACTTGTGCTAATTGTTTCGCACTTTTCTTCCAGGAAAATTGAGACAGTCGTTTATGTTGCTTTTCCAATAGCCCATCTCTATCGTCTCGGTTCATCTCCAGAAAATTCTCTAGAACACCACAAAAGTTATTTTGCTTAGCGTCCATGTCAAAATAAATGGCAGCATCATTGGCAATTTCAGGGAAACAACTCTTTCTATTCAACAAGACAGGACAGCCGGCCTGGTAGGCTTCTAATATGGGAATTCCAAATCCTTCATATTCACTTGGATAAACAAAACATAGTGCATAATGATATAATGCATATAAATCAGAGTCATTCTTAACCCAGTAATGAATAAAGCGATCACCAACTCCAAGTCGTTCAAATATAGTATTCTCATCGCTGTTAAACTCGGCTCCCGTGCATACTACGAATAAATCTTTGTGCCTTTTTAGTATTGGGGCTATACTATTGACAAAAGGTATGAAATTTTTGTATGTCCATCTAGAACCAACAAAGAGTATATACGGAAAAGTAAAAGGCCTTGATACTTCTTTTATTTCAGGAAAGGAACCCCCATGATATATTACATGAATTTTATCTTCAGGCACACCTAAAATCTTTATGATATCTTGCTTGGTGTTCTCACTGACAGCAATAATCGCTTTTGCCAATGGAGCCAGCTTTTGTTTCATAACAATTTGAATGTTATCTGGCTTATAATATTGTGGGTATAATTCTGGTATCATATCATGAATGGTAAGCACGAATGGTTTACCATTTAGATGAGCCAGAAAGTAATCATTAAAGTATGTTGGGTGGAAAATATCGAAATCTCCTTTGTCTAACTCTTCAAGAACATAATTGGTATTGTATTCGGGATAAAATTTGTGCTTTCGAAATATGTCTGCCATAATGTGCAATCGATATTTCCCAGGGAAACTCCAAGGACAGATAAAATGATTATAATGGTATCCTTTAGGATGTACTCCAATCGCATCTTTTAAATATACGTTGTCAGATTCATGAACAAGAATTTGCGCATCAATCTCCTTTGGCAGATTCCTGTATAGCTCTACGAAGCAACGAGATATTCCACCATATTTTTGTATAGTAAAAGCTTGATGGTCGTATAATATGCGCATTGTTCTGTTAAATTTGATGTTTGGAGTTCTTATTGACATTTAATTGTAGGATGCATCAGTATAAAACCATTGTTTGTACCAGGATATTTTAAGAAGGGCGTTCCTGTATCATATATGGTGAATACACATGTTTCTTGCCGATCATAATATTTTATGTTAGGGATGTATGCATCAATCTTTACGAGATACTTATTGGGTAACAATATATTGGGTTCATATTCTAAAACAAATGTCTTTTCACCTTCAAAGTCACCAACATGTATTTCATTGATACAGATCATCGTGTGATTGATGGTCATTATCTGAACTGAAAAAACAGCATTCTTATCAATAGTCGTCCCTTTTTTCTTTTGAAGCTTTATTTCCATTTTAAGCCCTTCGTCAAAAGCAAACAATCCGCGTTGCTGCTCTTTGTTCCCAATGAGTTTCATGGAAGAAATGAAAAGTATACCTGTAGCTTCGTCTTCTGTTTGCGAAAATGAAGTGTCATTCTTATTACTATTGATGTATTCAGAAATAGTTTCCCGTATATTACTTTCAAATTTTATCTTTCCATTCTCAAGCAGTAGGCCATTCTTACATAAGTTTAGCATAGAATCTAAATTGTGACTCACAAAAAGAACTGTTCGTCCACTACCTTGAGAAATATCCTGCATTTTACCGATTGCTTTTTTCTGAAATTCTGCATCACCAACGGCAAGGACTTCATCAACGACCAGGATCTCTGGCTCTAGGTGGGCTGCTATTGCAAAACCAAGGCGTACTATCATGCCTGACGAGTATCGTTTGACAGGGGTGTCAACGTATTTTGCCACTCCCGCAAAGTCTACAATCTCGTCAAACTTGCTTTTAATCTCTGATTTGTTCATTCCCATGATTGAACCATTCATAAATATGTTTTCACGGCCAGTCATCTCAGGATGGAAACCAGTACCAACCTCTAATAAGGAAGCAATGCGCCCTCTAGCCTTAATATCACCTACGGTCGGAGATGTGATCCGAGACAGAATTTTTAAAAGAGTAGATTTTCCAGCACCATTCTTTCCTATGATGCCGAGTACATCGCCTTGTTCTACTTTGAAGTTGATGTCGCGGAGAGCCCATACAAAACGACTTTCACTTTTTTGCGTGCGGTCGTTGGTCTCCCCAATTTTAAGGAATGGATCTTCCTTACCACGAACTCTTGCCCACCAACGATTCAAATCTTGGCTTAAGGTTCCTGTTCCAATAGTGCCAAGAATATATTGTTTGCCAACGTTGTTAAATTCAATAACTGTCTTGCTCATTGCATTCTTTTTTAGATAACATCCATGAAATTGCGCTGTACTCGGTTGAAAATAACAATACCAAGGAGTAGTATGAATGTTGTAAATATAAAACTATATCCCAAATAGAACCAATTAAATTCCCCTATTCCGGTAAATGCATATTTGAACGTCTCAAGGATTGCTGTAAGTGGATTAGCAACTAAAATCCAGATATATTTTGGATAGGTCTCTTTCATTATTGATAGAGGATAAATGACAGGGGTGGCATACATCCATAGTTGTACACCAAAGGTAATAAGGAATCGTAGGTCTCGATACTTGGTGGTCATGGATGAGATAATCATACCAAAGCCTAAACCTAAGCAACCAAGCATCATCACAAGTAAGGGAATTAATAATAGTGTGGCATTAATATGGAAGTCAATACCAGAAGTAAAGTAGTAAAGGTAGACGACCAAGAAAAGTGTAAACTGGATAGCCATCTTGATCAGATTGGAAATAACGATAGATAGTGGAACCACTAATCTTGGGAAATATACCTTGCCAAAGATGCCTTGGTTCGCATTAAATGTGTCAGAACATTTACTGAGGCAATCTTGGAAATAGTTCCAACAGACGAGTCCTGCCAAGTAAAAGACGGCCTGCGGAATACCATCTGTAGAAATACCGGCAATACCACCAAATACAAACATAAACATAATGGTTGTAAATACAGGTTGTATCACAAACCATAATGGACCGAGAATGGTTTGTTTGTAGAAGGTAATGATGTCACGTTTTACGTACATTGAAAGTAAATCGCGATATCGCCAGACTTCACCTAAGTCGAGATTCAAGAGACTACTTTTATTCGTTATGATTATATCCCAATTATTAGTCATATTGTATAGTATAAATTAACCATGTTGAGTATGAATGAAATCCGTATTTTTCCTATCTATATGCAAGAGGTTTTTAAGCATTCGTATAACAAGTACAGGAATGGTAAAAACCTTACTGAAAGATCGGGCGCGTAGCTGGCTTGGAATAGCAATGAATAAGGATGCTGCAAGAATAGCCAGAAGGATCCACCATTTTTCGCACCATTCTGGAACAAGAAGAGTAACCAATATAGAGATAACGGTCAGCAAGACAATTAAGATAGAACGGGGGATAAGGGCTTGCTGGATGGTCTTGTCGATAAAATTGATTTTTCCATGAATGATGGCACGAGGTATTTTAGGTAGATTGCTGAACAGACTCTGAATCTGTACAGTCATCCAACGCATACGCTGTTGCTGGAAATTCTCCTGGCTGCTCACTTTCTCATCAAAGACATGGATGTCAGGAGCATACTTGATGAATATCTCCTGATGGAGTAGGAGGGCTTCCATTTCTCGGTCTTCACCTGCTGTTGAGAGTTGGAAAACATTCTTCTTGAAGAGTTCGTAATCGAAGCACATGCCTGAGCCAATCAATGCTGAGGACAATCCAAGACGATTATGAGCTTTGCGGAAAATGGTGTTGTTAATTTCTTCACTGGTGCCATCCAATACTGCAACGTCGTTGTTGGCATTCTTGGCACAGCGATGGCATTGGATAGCATCGTAGATAGAACAGAGGATATTTAATTGAGATAAGAAATCTGGGCGAACAACATTATCAGCATCGAGGATCACCACATTATCAAAGTCACCTGTTACTTCTGTCATGGCATATTGCATGGCCTTGGCCTTAGAACTCTTTTCAAAGGTGGGTGTCAACAATGTGATGGGTAATGAGCGGAGATAATCGTTTGTCTCGGGTTGCATGTGATCAGAAATGACCACTAGTGTATAGTGAGATTTAGGATATTCTTGTAAAAGGAATTGCTCCACTGCATTGATAATGACTCGGTCTTCGTTGTATGCAGGATAGAGAATCAGGAATTTTGTCATCTCTTCCTTTAGGGCGGCGGCTTGAGTGGCGAACTGATCTTCCTTCTCATAAAAGAGGGAGATGATGGCAAAGAACGCCACATAAGCAACCGACCCTAATATGATGAGCCATACGATCCAGTCAATAATATGTAATACCTGCCACATCATGATTTGTGAGTTTTCTTAATTTTAGAAATGATTTTCTCTCCAAGAAGTCGTGTACTGATGATTCCCCAAAACGTTACCAATGGAGCACGGAGGAAAGTTTTATCCCACATCTCGTCTACCAAATAGTCCGGCGTTGCTAAAGCAAAAATGAATAGAGCAATAGAGCCTAGTACCCACCATTTGAGTGCCAATGTGAGATATATAAATGGAAGAATCAAGCTCATCAGAATGATAATGCCAACCATTGTTGTCCTTGGTAACAGCATCCATTGGATGATTTTGTCTGCCAAATCATATTGTTTTCTAAAAATGGCTCCTGGTAAAAATTTGATGTTACGGATGAAATTACGTATTTGTTCTATGGCCCAACGACCGTGTTGTTCATTCATTTTAGCGATAGTGCGTTTCTTCTCACCATATACTAAGATATGGTCAAAATAATCAATAAATATATTTTGACGTAGTAATAAAGCTTCTAACTCTTTATCCTCACCAGCGGTCTTCGTCTTCATGACATTGGTCTTAAACCAGTTAAAATCGTATGCCGTTCCTGAACCAGCTAAGGCGGCTGATACACCTAAATTGATATGGCCGCGGCGGAATATATTATTGTTGATTTCCTCAAAGATGGCCCCCATACGAGCTGCAGCAGTATCTCTATTTCTTGCTATACGATGAAACTGTATAGCCTTTGTTGCTGCTGTTTCAAACGCATCATTAACATCCGTGAGGAATTCTTGTCCAACAAGATTATCTGCATCTAATATAAGTGCGATATCATAGATTTTAAATTCTGGAAGGTTGAGAACTGCATATTGAAGTGCCTTAGCTTTTGTACTCTCTTCAAAGTCTGGTGTTAATAAAGTAATGGGGTATTGGGCTAACTTCATATTAGTCATCTCACTTTGGTGATCGGAAATCACGACAACGTCAAACATGCGTTGTGGATATGTTTGGCTTAGGATAGACAAAACAGTATGTTCAATCACTTCGTCTTGCTGATAAGAGGGTATTAAAACGACAATGCGGTTTTGGACTTTTGCTGTATTGATAACAGACTTTCTTTCGAAGAGGGCTGCTACAGCATAGACCCCCATATAAAGAACTGTACCAGCTACAAACGCGAAGAGCGTCCAATCAATGATATTGAGTATAATCCAGAAATCCATATTACATTAAACATTATACATTAAACATTTTTGCTTTCTGTTGCGGCAAAAATCGATAACGCCTTTGCAGGCAGCTTTTGATAAATCATGTCTGCCTTTAAAAGCATATTTGAAAAGATCACGAGGGGCGACTATACACATTAGATAACAGTATGCTAAATATTTGTATATTCCTCGCCAGTTACGTTTGACTAATAAGAGGCGATTACGTGTCATAAAATAGGTTCGTAGAGGGCTATTTTGACCTGTACTTTGGCTTTCTTTGTGATAGATGGTGCAAGAAGGATCATACCAGATTTCATAATCTGCTTTAGTAAACATCATAGACCAATCAATTTCTTCATAATATAGGAAATAATCTTCTGGCATGAGGCCTACTTTATCAATGGCGTCTCGCTTAATCAGCATGGCTGCACCATGAGCGTATGGAGTTGGGTGGGCTATGTTATATTGCCCATTATCTTCTTCGCCAAATCCAATAGACCTGTTTCTTGCCGTTATTCTCGATAATGGGGTATAGCCAGCATATTGTATAAGATTATTGCCCCATTCAAAACGAATTTTGGGGCATACCAATCCTATCCTATGAGAAGATTTAAGTCGGTTTATGATTGGTTGTATATTGAAGTCTTTAAAGACCGTGTCATTGTTGATCAGAAAAATGTATTTGCCTTTTGCCGCCTTAATTCCTAAGTTGTTACCTCCTGCAAAACCTAAATTTCTAGCGCTACGTATAATTATGACTTGAGGATAACGTTGCGCTATCAGACTTGCTTCGTCTTCTCTTGACCCATTATCTACAACTATCACCTCCATGTTGTCGTTGGAGGGGATTGAATCAATTAGTTCACAAGTGTCATTAACACCATTATAATTGACTGTAATAATAGAGATCTCAATTTCCAATATTTAATTCAAAAATGGTTAGACTCGTTTTGCAAGTTTCTTCTCTAGTTTGAGACGTTTTCTTTCTTCTTGTTCAGCCAATCGCCTTTTCTCATATTCAATCCATTCAGGTTCGATATATGGTAGTACATATACTATGGCTAATCCTCCAAAGAAAGTAACGGCATTAGGGTATTGATATAATATTTGATTGGCATACGCGGCTACTTGAATGGATAAAAAGGCACTACACAAACCACCTCCAATGCCTATTAGCGTCGGACTTTTTAATTTGAACATGACAATCCAACATGCGCCAAATAACATGAGAACCATGCAAAAAACAAATACACAAATCCCAATGACGCCCGTATGTACCCACATATAGACATATTCAGAATCGGGTGAAATATCAGATAATAACCGGTACTTGTTATTTGCGGGAATATTGGCCTGAGTCGATGCGATTCCTATTCCCCAGGGGGCATCTTTTAAATATTTTCTTATTGCATCTTTGTTAATTTCACGAGTATTGGCAGATGCATCTTTCCTATCAAAGGCAGAACGCATGCGCCGAATCTGTTGATTTCCGTCACCGATATTTGTGAATATCAGAATCGACATAAATATGGCAAAAAAAATACCAAATGGAATTGCTATCTTGAAAGACTTGGATAATATAATGTATAACATAAACCCTGCGGCCATACATATTATAGCAGTTCGTGTACCAGACTGGAACATACCCCAGATGACAATAACGCCAATAGCTACAAAGAAAATCCGATCCCAATTAATTCTTGAAGTAATGGCAAATATTATAAAGGCAACACCTGTAGAAGCAGCATAACAACCATAAGTGGCTGCATCACTGAAATTTGAAAAATACCTGATAAGAGAACCACCATTTAGGAGATGAGTTGATCGTCCAGAACCATAGTAAATAAATGCATATTCTTGAGGCGTAAACCCAATATTTTTTTGTTTCCATATCCAGAAGGAAGAGAATAATGACAACAAAGCCCATACTTTTAAATACTGCATTAATCTTTCTGGTGAAGATATGTATATACTGAATACTAGAATAATCCAAACAAGATGCAATGCGTACAGACGGAAACTAGTAAACCAGGCGGAAATATCGATACCCATGTCACAGGTGTCATTCAGTAACTCTAATGCACAGAAGGCAAACCATATTAGAATAGCAAATAGCATTAAATTGACACTTCTTCCAAAGCGGGACTCCTCACTCGCATCTAATATAGCTATGGCTATTAAAATTAATTCAAATCCTTCATCCCAAATAGACATAGGTATACCTCCTCCAGATGGTATTGGTGAACCATGCATCTGGACGAAATAATTAACAAAGATTAATGCCCAAAATGCAGCCATCTTCCATTTGAAAAATGTATAGACTGCAATAATCAGAGCTGGTGACATGCATACTATTGAAAAAGCGCTATATCCAGCATGAACAAACTCGTAGATAGCTAGCAAAAACAGGAGAAAGAGTAACAGACCTCTTCCTCCGTTTTCGTTTGTGTATTCTGAGAATCTATTTGAATATACTTTTGCCATCAATAATTTTATTTCGCGTGGCTATTTTCAACGGCTGTCAATCCCATCTGTGACATTCGATATACAAAGTTGTTGAATTTGGTATAAGGTGGGAGTTGACCGACAAATTCCTCAACTGCATAGCGTTGACATTCGGTCAAATACATGAATAATGAATTCTTATTTTCGAGTCGTTCATTAAGTTCTTTAAGTGCCTTTTGATCAACATCTTTCCATGTTCGATTGGCACGTGTAACCATCAAGTTTACTGTTCCCATATTTAATAAACCACTTGGAACAGAATTGTCATCCAAATTAGGATATTCAATGATGGCGATTTCATTAGGCAAAATGTCAGGGCAGATATCTTTAATATCCTTAGCCATGATAAAGCGGCTGTCTTCAGCCAAGAAATCCTCATCATAGGTCAGACGACGTACTTGTAAACCTATCGAAATCCAATAGTTCTCAAGCTCTTGGGCTATATAACTTTTGCCATTTCCAGCATCTGTTGATAAAAGATTTAAGACATTCTGCTGACCTTCATTGAAATGAGGCAGTAAGGATTTGCTAAGTTGGCGTAACGCCATGTCGGCAATCGTCTTGTTGAAACGACGATAGCGCAAAGTACTTTCTTTAGGAAAGCATCCCATAACAGGAATTTTGGTGATGACCTCAGAGCGCATACGGTCTCGAAGAGTGCGATCCATCAACTCAATAATGAAGAAATACATGGCTGTAAAGAGGAATGTTAGCATAAATGCACCTAATAAAATCATCAAACGATTTGTCGGCTGGGCATTCATGGGGAACATCGGAGGATTCAGTACACGAAGTGTAGCTGTATTCATTTGAAGGTTCTTTTGACGAAGACGTGCTGCATTCAACGAATTGAGCATAGCCATATAGTTGCTTTCGATAAAACTGATATGTCTATCTTTACGGCTGAGGGTAGCGCCTATTGGGGCATAATATAGAATTTCTTTATCCAATTTCTGGCGCATAATGTCCTGTGCACTTTCATGGGCTTTGGTTTTCTCAAGAAGTAATACTTGATCCAACCACCTAGTAATCATGGTACTTGCTTTTACACCTGTTTCTGTGCTGGTTGTTCCTGCTTCAATATCTTTTACCAGATTACGGACATTGGTCGTCGCATCTTGCAGCATTCGTTCGGCTTTTGCTAACTCTAATTGAGATTCCACGCCCGTTCCACCACCTTCGCTATTCATGAGTCGAAGATTGGAAATGCGTGATTGTATACGAGAAATATCTGTCACTTGGTCTGTGAACTCTTTATTTGCTTTGATTATCTTTGCACGATCTCCTAATTGACGCTCCAAATAGTCCATTAACGCTCTTGTCGTAGTCCTGTCAATTAATAAGTTGTTATCAGATACCTTTTGACTACCATCCAGTCCTGCCAAAACCTTAGTCTGCTCCCCATAGTTGATGATACGCTTTTCTACGTTATAACGAATGAGGTCATCCTCTGCATTGGTAAGGATGCGATAGAGACGAGCTACTTCTCGCTCAAAGAATTTGATGACATTATTAGTTTCGCCATACCGTAACTGAGCGTATTGACGCGCAAAGACTTCATTTAAGATGTCTAAGGTGTTGTAGGCGATTCCTGCATCGTTGGCTGAGTAGCCGATGTCAATGATATCACTACCCTTTAATTGAATAACTTTTAAGCGCGATGTAATACTATTGATTCCAAACCAGTTGTGGTAATTTGTTAAACCAAAAAGGTAATTGCCAGAAGACGGCTTCTCGTATGCTTTTAAGTTGGCGTATGTAGCATTTTCACTGTTGTGGTTAATCAATGCTTTTACTTCAGCTGGCACACTATTGCTAAGCTGGCGGAAATGCTCTGCAGAAATATAGTTGTTGTCTTTGTTGGGATTTCCATACATCATACAGCGGGCAAATAGCCGTAAGGATACCTCGTGGATTGTGGCGTCTGTGGTCACTAACAACATAAGATTTGCCAAATTCGTTTTAGAGTTACCGCCTGCTACACCAGAACCTCCTTCTATATTATAAGCTGTAATCATACCTGTATAGATGGTCGTATTTGTATCATAAACACGCTCCATATTACGGGTCATAAACCAGGCAACTACCAATGCAATCAGTGGAAGTATAATTAAATACCAACGAATCTTATATAAGAACCTGACTATATATCTGAACAAATCCATTTCAAATGATCTTTAAAGTTATTTCTTTTGTTTTTTCTCTGCTTTTGCTGCAGCTTTAGCCGCTTTAGCTTCGGCTTTTTCCAACTTTTTCTCTTTTTTGTTCTCTTCCTTTACCGCCTTTTTAATGCGCTTTTCAACAGCTTTGTTTTCTTTGGCGATTTCCTTTTCTGATTTGTTAACACGAGTGTCAAGAGTTATTTCTGTTGTGGTATTTGTAATAATAGGGGTGTGGGTCAATATTTCCAACGTTAAAATATCTGTTGTTATTGTTGTTTGAAGGCCTTGATAAGCAGAAACTTGACCTGCTTCATACATTTTTGTACCTGCATAATTCGCAATAGTCATATTCCCATTCTCAAAGTCTTCGCGGTCTAAAGCTCCTGCTCCTTGATATGCTGCAGCTGCTTCACCGAAGGTTTTTAAAGAAACTAAATTGTTCGTTATTTTTACAAAAAGGGTTGCTATTTGAAGTTTTAATTGGTCATAAGCAATGTCTTTTTGAATCACAGCTTGATCCATTTCCAATCTTTTACGTTTTACTGAAGCTGTTAGATCTAAAATGTCTTCTAACGGTAAATTCAAACTAACACCAACATTCCAATAATTGGATTCTGATCCTTGATATTGCATGACCATCGGCGAATAAGCACCACTTGAATTACCCCACATATCACCTTTGCCATAGCTATAGCTACCATGAGCTCTCAGATATGAGAAAATATGTCTTTTCTGCTTAGCAACTTCTGCCTGAGCTATCTGACGTGCTTTCTCTAAAGTCATAATCTGTGGTGTTGACTTGGCATTTTCAAACAATACCGACAATGGCGGCAAGTGGAATTCGGAGAAATTGATGTCTTTATCTTTGCTGGAATCGAAGAATCCGGCAGCAATTCCGCTCTCGTCGAATTGGGCGAGGGCTGTAGTGCTCGTTCCGGCAATGGCTACAATAAATAATAGTCTTTTTAACTTATTCATTGCTATAGGGTTAATGTTATTTTTATACGTTCTGCTTCTGAACGAAGCCTGTCAGTGTGCGGAAGATAATCTGCATGTCCATCTTGAAGCTGTAGTTGCGACCGTACTCGATATCCAGTTGCTTGCGCTCTTCGGCAGACATCATGCCGCCCTTGCCGCGCTCTTCGACCTGCCAGAGGCCTGTAAGACCTGCGGGAGCCATAAATCGGTCAATGCTCTTGTCGGCTGTAAGTTTCTCTGCCTCGTAGAGGGGGAGAGGACGGTTGCCGACAATCGACATATCACCTTTTAATATATTAAAGAGCTGTGGTAATTCGTCGATGCTGTATTTGCGGATAAACTTGCCGACCTTCGTGACACGTGGGTCATTTTCAATCTTGACGAAGGCGTTTTCAATCTCTTCCTTCTTCTCCTTGGCATAGTCACTCTCGGCTACGACATAGTCGTCGCCTACGAGCATGACCTCATCATCGCTGATCATCATGTCGGACTCCATACCCATATCCATCATCATCATCTCGGCTTCATCTCCCAATGGTGCGGTAATTACATGCTCTTCCTCTTCGGGCTCTTCTTCCTTTTTCTTCTCGGCATATTGGTTGCCTTCCTCCTTGGCCACATCCTTCAGACGCTGTTCAGCGTCTTCGTACATAGAGCGGAATTTCAGGAAATCGAAGATGGTATAGTTTGTACCTACACGCTTTGACTTGAAAATAACTGGTCCCTTGCTCTCCAAACGGATGGCAATGGCGGTGATGAGGAATACTGGTGATAAAAGGATGATGGCCAACAGGGATACACAAATGTCGAAGAGACGTTTCCAAACAGGAATCTTGAACTTCAACATGCGATACCTCGGCATGGCATCGTCGAAGAGGATGTTCTCACGGTCGGCAATAAAGGTGATCTTCTTGTTGAGATCTGTGATAGAAGATGCAGAATTGACGGTATCATTGATGCCGCACTTCTGGTACATCTTTCTGTCCTCATTTGACAACTCATGAGTGAGCAGAATGATATAGACACCCTTGCTTTTCTTCTTCAGATAGGTGATGGCAGTGATGTCCTCATTGAGCACAGCCTGTTCGAAGAACACGATGAAGTGCTCATTACGGACATGGGTAGAGCAGGCTGCGGCTGCCTCCTTGTAATTCTTTGTATATTGCACCAGACGACCGGGGATGTACTTCAGACGTTCCTCAGTTTCGGGATTGCTACCAAGATATACAACGCCTATCATATTGACTGCTTATCTTAGGGGATAATCTTCTTGACACGGATTTTCAATTCCATCGGGTTGAAGGGCTTCACGATATAGTCCTCGGCACCGATCTCCAGCAAACGGATACGCTCACTAGTGGAGTCCTCGCTGGAAAGCATGATCACAGGAATATGCTGGAATAGCTCATTCTGCTTGATCCACTCCAGGAAATCGTCACCTCGCATACCTGGCATACGGATATCTGAGATGATCAGATCGGGCGTATTCCCAGCCTGAAGCCATTTAACTCCTTGCAAACCATCGGGCAACCACTGAACATCGTAGTCACTCATTAGGTAGATAGAGAGCACTTTTGCTATGGTCTCTTTGTCGTCAAGTATTAGTATTTTTTTCTTCATATATGAATTTGTTTATTCGATAATAACGTTATTCTAAAGTGCAAAGGTAAACAAAATATTTTAATTGTGTTCAAAATATCGTAAAAAAATCACTTTTTTTCGAAAAAAAATTGTTTAAGTCGAAAAAAATGGGGAAATTTGCAAGAAAACCGTATTATAAATAGAAACTCATTCTAACAAATTATGGCAAATAGATATCTATTAGGTTTTGATGTCGGTAGCTCATCAGTGAAGGCATCGTTGGTTAACGCCGATAGCGGCAAGTGTGTAGCATCAGCTTTCTATCCGGAGAAGGAAGCTCCCATCATGGCAGTCAAGGCAGGATGGGCGGAGCAGGATCCCCAGATGTGGTGGGAGAATGCCAAGCTGAGTCTGAAGAAGATCATGGCTGACTCGGGAGCCAAGGCTGAGGAAATCAAGGCCGTCGGCATCTCTTATCAGATGCATGGTCTCGTGTGTGTTGACAAGAATCTCAAGGCCCTGCGACCAGCCATCATCTGGTGCGACTCTCGTGCGGTTCCTTATGGTGAGAAGGCTTTCAAAGACTTGGGGGCAGACCAGTGCTTGGGGCATCTGTTGAATTCTCCTGGTAACTTTACAGCTGCGAAACTGGCTTGGGTGAAGGAGAATGAACCAGAGCTCTATAATAATATATATAAGGTGATGCTGCCTGGTGATTATATCGCTATGCGACTCAGCGGTACTGTGAATACAACTGTCAGCGGACTTTCTGAAGGTATGTTCTGGGATTTCAAGAACAATCAAGTGGCTGACTTCCTGATGAAGTACTATGGTTTCGACAGTTCACTGATTGCTGACATCGTTCCTACATTCGCTGAGCAGAGCGTGGTTAGTGCTGAGGCTGCAGCTGAGATGGGGCTTCAGGCTGGTACGCCGATCACTTATCGTGGTGGTGACCAACCGAACAACGCCCTCTCGCTCAATGTGATGAATCCCGGTGAGATTGCTGCTACAGGTGGTACTTCTGGTGTTGTATATGGTGTGTTGGGAGAGGTGAACTACGACAAGCAGAGCCGTGTGAACACCTTTGCCCACGTGAACCATACTGCAGATCAGACACGTTTGGGTGTACTGCTTTGCATCAATGGTACTGGCATTCTGAATGCCTGGACACATCGTAACATCACACCAGATGTAGGCTATGCAGAGATGAACGATCTGGCTGCTACGGTGCCCATCGGTAGTGAGGGTGTCACAATTATCCCATTCGGCAATGGTGCTGAGCGTGTGCTCGAGAATAAGGAGATTGGTTGCTCTATCAACGGCGTGAACTTCAATAAGCACAACAAAGCCCATTTGGTTCGTGCTGCTCAGGAGGGTATCGTCTTCTCATTCTGTTATGGTATGGAGATTATGCAGAAGATGGGTATGGAGATCAAGAATATCCATGCTGGTAAGGCCAACATGTTCCTGAGTCCGTTGTTCCGCGATACGCTGGCTGGTGTCAGTGGTGCTACCATCGAACTCTATGATACTGATGGCTCTGTAGGTGCCGCTAAGGGTGCTGGTATCGGTGCTGGTATCTATAAGGACAATAACGAGGCTTTTGCTTCGCTTGACAAGCTACAGGTGATTGAACCAAAAGCTGCTGATCGTGCTGCTTATGCTGAGGCTTATGCTCGTTGGAAGGAAACGCTTCAATCTAAAATCTAAATAAAAAGGCCCGCCAAACGGCGGGCTTTTTATTTGATAGTTATGACAAACTGTTTTGATACCATTCAAACAATTTCTGTACACCATCTTCAATTTCAACCTTGTGTGTCCAACCGAGTGAGTGAAGTTTCGATACGTCAATGAGCTTACGCATGGTGCCATCAGGTTTGGAGGCATCAAACTCCACAACGCCTTCGAAACCAACGGCCTTGACAACAAGCTCAGAGAGTTCACGGATGGTGAGCTCCTTGCCAGTTCCCACGTTGATGTGACAGTTGCGAATCTCACCCAAAGACGGGATGGCACCACCACGCCCTGCTGAGTGGTTGCGATCAACAGCTCCATCGGTAGAGGCACCAAAGTGAACGGATGAATATTTCTCGATACCGATGATATCTGAGAAATTCACATTCAGCAGGATGTGTACGGAAGCATCGGCCATATCCTCGCTCCAAAGGAACTCACGCAAGGGTGTACCTGTACCCCAAAGTACCACCTTATTATTATAGATACCATACTTAGCCAAAACGTCAAGAACCTTCTGCTTCGTTGACGGTTGACAGTTTACTGATGACAGACCTTCGCCGGTGACACCTTCGACTGGGCGTTTATTGAGATCAATGGCTATTTTGTCCCACTCGCCATCATGAATCAGTTTCGCAAGATAGATCTTACGCATCATGGCTGGCATTACATGACTGTTCTCCAGATGGAAATTGTCGTTGGGACCATAGAGGTTCGTGGGCATCACCGCGATATAGTTTGTGCCGTATTGCAGATTATAGCTCTCGCACATCTTCAGTCCTGCAATCTTTGCAATGGCATATTCCTCATTCGTATATTCCAAAGGAGATGTCAGCAGACAATCCTCCTTCATGGGCTGAGGTGCATTCTTCGGATAGATGCATGTCGAGCCCAAGAAGAGCAGTTTCTTCACCCCGTGAGCGTATGCCTCGGAGATGACGTTGCACTGTATCTTCATGTTCATCATGATGAAGTCTGCGCGGTAGAGTGAGTTGGCCATGATGCCACCCACGAAGGCTGCTGCGAGTACCACAGCATCAGGATGCTCCTCGTCGAAGAACTTTTTGACGGCTACCTGATCCGTAAGGTCGAGTTCTTTGTGAGAACGACCTATCAGATTCGTGTAACCTCTCTGAAGGAGGTTATTCCAAATAGCGGAACCCACAAGGCCGTGGTGTCCCGCTACATAAATCTTTGAGTCTTTATTCAGCATCGTCCATGTGAGCTTTAAGGAAGAGCTTCTTGACGAACTTCATATCATGACGAACCATAATCTTTACAAGGTCTTCGAAAGAAGTCTTCTGTGGATTCCATCCGAGTTTCGCTTTTGCTTTTGCAGGATTACCCAGCAACTGATCAACCTCTGCAGGACGGAAGTATTTGGGATCAACTTCGACTAATGACTTGCCCGTAGCCTTATCGTAACCCTTCTCGTCGACACCGTCACCGCGCCACTCGAGCTCAATACCTACCTCCTTGAAGGCGAGGGTTGCAAACTCACGGACGGTATGGTACTCACCAGTGGCAATCACGAAATCATCGGGTTCGGGCTGTTGAAGGATGAGCCACATACACTCGATATAATCTTTGGCATAGCCCCAGTCGCGCAGAGAGTTCAGATTACCCAAATAGAGTTTGTCCTGATAGCCCTGAGCGATACGGGCAGCAGCCAGTGTGATCTTACGGGTCACGAAGGTCTCACCTCGGCGCTCACTCTCATGGTTGAAGAGGATACCATTGCAGCAGAACATATTATACGACTCGCGATAGTTCTTCATAATCCAGAACCCATAGAGTTTGGCAACTGCATACGGACTGCGAGGGTAGAAGGGAGTCGTCTCACTCTGAGGAACCTCTTGTACCTTACCATAAAGTTCAGAAGTAGAGGCCTGATAGATGCGACAAGTGTCAGCAAGACCGCAGATGCGAACAGCTTCCAACAAACGGAGCACACCATTTGCATCAGTGTCTGCAGTATATTCAGGAACATCGAATGATACCTTTACATGACTCTGGGCAGCGAGATTATAAATTTCCGTGGGGCGGACTTTAGAAATGACACGAATCAATGATGAAGAATCGGTCATATCGGCCCAGTGAAGATTCACCAAACGGGCTTTCTTCATATCACGTACCCACTCGTCGAGATAAAGGTGTTCGATACGAGCGGTGTTAAAGGATGAGGAACGGCGCATTAGACCATGCACCTCATAACCTTTTTCAATTAAAAATTCAGCCAGGTAGGATCCATCCTGACCAGTAATACCTGTAATAAGAGCAACTTTTTTATCCATATTTGTGTTAATTGTTCCCAGAGAATTGTTTGATACGCTGTTCTTCTGACAATTTGCAGATGAGCAGGACATCGTCCTTTTCAGCTACGATGTATCCGTCGAGCCCCTGAATGACCACTTTCTTCTCTTGAGTTGTGTGGACGATACAGTTGTGACTCTCGATGATATCTATTTCGTTGCCGATGCACACGTTTCCATAAAGGTCTTTCTTGCTTTGTTCACGCAGAGAGCCCCAGGTGCCCAGATCACTCCAGCCGAAGTCGGCAGGACAGACGAAGATCTCCTCAGCTTTCTCCATGATGGCATAGTCGACAGAGATGTTGTCGCACTCGGGGAAGCGCTCGTTGATAACCTCCTGCTCTTTATCTGTACCATAGATGGGGAGTAGCGACTCGAAAATTTTAGCCATTGAGGGCTGGTAGATACGGAAGGCATTGACGATGGTGTGGACGTTCCAGATGAAGATACCTGCATTCCAGAAATAATTGTTCTTCTGGATATATCCCAATGCGGTTTCGATATTTGGTTTCTCACGGAACGAATCCACTCTGTAAATTTCTTTGTTGCGAAGCGAACTGGTGCTGAGATCTGCCTGAATGTAACCATAGCCAGTCTCAGGACGATTAGGCTTCATGCCCAGGGTGACGATGGCATCGGTCTCGCTGGTGAAGAGCATGCACTCCTTGACAACGCGCTGGAACTCGGCCTTGTCGGTGACGATATGGTCACTGGGGGTAACGACGATATTGGCCTTCGGATCTTTCGACTTGATCTTCCAACTGACATAAGCAATACAAGGGGCTGTGTTTCTTCGGCATGGTTCACAAAGAATATTGTTTTCTGGTATATTCGGCAACTGTTCCTTAACGATAGCTGCATATTTCTGATTGGTAACCACCCAGGTGTTCTGGGGTAATACCAAGTCACCAAACCTGTCGACGGTTAGTTGGAGTAGTGTCTTGCCAACACCCAGCACGTCGATAAATTGCTTAGGATTCTCAGAAGTACTCATCGGCCAGAAACGGCTCCCCACGCCGCCAGCCATAATAACCAGATGATTGTTTGTCTTTGCCATAATCACTTTGTTTGCTGATAATAATCGGCAAAAATACACATTATTTTAAAAATAAAAGAATAAATGAGGAAAAATCCCGCTTTTAATACGCAAATTTACTTATTTCTTGCCCATTTTCTTCTTCACGACGAAGTAAACGATGGCAGCTATGACCAAAGCAAGGATGATGATCTTGATGTATTCTGCGTATTCGCTGATCTTCTCATTCAACTGATCTTCGGGCACGATAGCGTGTAGATACCAGCCCATAGCAGCCAGTACACTGTGCCATCCACCAGCACCGATGGTGGTGAAGAGAATGAACTTGCCATAGTTCATGCGAGCCAGTCCGGCAGGGATGGATATCAGGTGACGGATTACTGGGACAAAGCGCCCCGTCAGTGTGGCCGCCACACCATGATCATCGAAATATTTCTCACTCTTTTCCACCTTTTCCTGATTCAGCAGACACATCTTACCCCATTTGCTGTTGGCAAATTTATAGATGACTGGGCGACCTACATAGAGGGCGACGAAGTAGTTGATACTGGCACCGACATCTGCACCGAGGGTGGCAAAGAGGATGACCAGGAACACATTGAGTGAACCGCTGGCAGCATGATAGGCTGCTGGGGTGACTACAAACTCAGAAGGTACGGGTACTACAGTACTTTCAAGTAACATCAATATGAATATGGTGGGATACCACCCGAGGCTGTTAAGAATATTGGTGATAAAATTCATCTTTCGTCTTGCTTTTCTATTCGTTTCTTTACATAATCATAATAGTCCTTGGGCTCTATATCCTTGGGGAAACAGCTACCAAGTACTATGCGGGCTTCCTTGGGATTCTTCTCGGTTGCCAACTTGAGGTATTTCATGAACTCGTCGTTTTTCTTCAAGTCCAGACAGCAGAGAGCCATATATGAATAGCCGTCTTTCCACTCGTCGTCGATAAGCGAGAAGAATCCTTTTAGTAACTTATACGCTGACTGAACGTAACGGTTGTCATAGAGTGAGACAATGATGCGCAGCATCGTTCTCGGGGCATTGCCTGATTGGGTCAGGGCCATCCTGAATGCCTTTTCTGCTTCAGACTGTCGCTTATTGGAGAGCAGCACATGACCTTTGATAATGCCAATATTGATATGGTCGCACTCCATAGAGTCGGTCTTGTCGAGATAGTAGATGGCCGTATCAGGCTTGTGCAGTTCACTATAGGCGAAGGCCATCTCCTGATAGATATCTGGCAGGTATTGGGAGCCGGGGGCTGATATGGATTCGCCTTTCTCCAGTGCTTTGATGGCTTCCTCATAGCGCCCCAGGTTGATCAGACAAGTACCCTGATGCAGATACCCGAACTCGTCGTTCTTAATTTTCTCTGAGTATTTCTGGAAGAAAGAGAGGGCTGTTTCGTAGTTCTCGAGATTATAGAGACTATTGGCCTTTGAGAGCAGTCCTTCTGGATCATTGGGATCGATGGCGATTGCAAACTCGCTGCTGGTGATGGCTGCGTTATAGTCTTCTCGCATGAACTGTGCACTGGCCAGCGCATTCCAATAGCGGGTGGAGTAGGGGTTGTGGTCTATCAGTTCGTTGAAGATGCGTTCACTGTCCTGATATTTCCCTAATCCAAAGAGCGTGCGTGCCATCAGCTCCTTGAACTCGTCGGAGTCGTCACCCTGCGATCGCGCAATCCATTCGAAAGCCTTGTCATAGATGTTGTATTCCGAGTAAAGACAGGCCACATCGTAGACATAGTCCATCTGTTCATCGAGCATCACCTCTTTCAGACGTTCACGGAAATGCTCATCGGCCTCCTCTTCCTTGCCCTCACAGATGAGGATTTCATTCCTCAAATAGAAGGCCTCTAAGGCATCGGCGACTTCGATACGGTCTGCATAGTCGTTGGCGGTTTCGTAATCCCTCAGCGACAGAGCCTCACGAGCTTTATAGAGTAAGGGTCCAACGGCATCGGGGTTAAATTCCAAAGCGAGGTTTACTGCCTCATTGGCTTCCTCCTGATGACCGTTATACTGATACCAATCAGCGATATCAGCCAAGTCATCGGCATCCATGTATATCGGATGTCCTGACTTGACTGAATCTTCGTATTGTCTCAGGATCTCTCGGAAATCCTCGCTTTTGAAATATTCGAGATCGTCTGTTTGCATGTGTAAAGATCAAACTTTCAGACCTACCGTCTTGTTGAAGACAGGATGCTCTGGCGTAGAGTCTGAATCTGGTGTGAAGTAGCCGATACGCTGGAACTGCAGATAGGTGAGTGGTTTCATCTGGGCAGCATAGGGCTCAATGTAACATTCTTTCAGTATGTTCAGTGAGTTGGGATTAATCATCTGCTTCATAGCTGTCACAGCGTCACAGTTCTGTGCCTCACGGATAGCAGCCATCTCGTCACGGGGATTCTCCACCTTCCACAGACGGTCATAGAGACGTACCTCTGCCTTCACCGCGTGCTGGCAGCTCACCCAGTGGAGGGTCTTGCCCTTGATCTTGCGGTTTGAGCCGGGCATACCGCTACGCGACTCTGGGTCATAGGTGCAGTAAATGGTGGTTACGTTGCCGTTCTCATCTTCGTCACAAGGATGCTCCTCATCACATTTGATGATATAGGCGTTCTTCAGACGTACCTCCTTGCCTGGAGCCAGTCGCATGAACTTCTTCTCTGCTTCTTTCATGAAGTCGTCGCGCTCTATCCAAATTTCGCGGCTGAACTCAACAGTATGCGTGCCGTCTGCCTCGTTTTCAGGATTGTTGACGGCTGTCAACTGCTCAATCTGTCCCTCCGGATAGTTGGTGATGACTACTTTCACTGGATTAAGGACTGCTGATACGCGAATAGCGCGGCTGTTCAAATCGTCGCGAACGGCACTCTCCAACAGAGCCATCTCGTTCAAAGCATCATAGGTTGTATAACCGATTTTATCAATAAACTTGATGATACTCTCGGGACTATAGCCACGACGACGGAAACCGCAGATGGTTGGCATACGTGGATCATCCCAGCCACTAACGAGCTTCTCATTCACCAATGCCAGCAGGTTGCGTTTCGACATCAGTGTGTAGCTCAGGTTCAGTTTGTTGAACTCCGTCTGGCGGGGACGGTTGTCTTCAATGTTATCCGTCTCACCCTTCCATTCCTTCATCCAGGTAACGAACAAGTCGTAAAGGGGGCGATGCTCCACGAACTCCAGTGTACACCACGAATGGGTGACCCCCTCCAGATAGTCGCTCTGGCCGTGGGTGAAGTCATACATCGGATATGCGTTCCACTTGTTGCCTGTACGGATATGGGGGATATTCAGCACACGGTAGATCAGCGGGTCGCGGAAAAGCATATTGGGATGAGCCATATCAATTTTCGCACGAAGCACGAGGGTGCCTGGCTCACACTTACCGCTGTTCATGTACTCGAAGAGCTTCAGGTTCTCCTCGATGGGGCGATCACGATAGGGGCTGTTGATACCAGGACTGGTGGTCGTTCCTTTCTGCTGGGCAATCACCTCCGAACTCTGCTCGTCTACGTAGGCACGCCCCTGCTTGATGAGCCACACGGCAAAGTCCCAGAGCTCCTGGAAATAGTCGCTGGCATAGTAAATGTTGGCCCACTGGAATCCCAGCCACTTGATATCGTTCTCGATACTCTCGATATATTCGGTATCCTCTTTGATGGGGTTGGTGTCGTCGAAACGGAGGTTACACTGACCACCGTATTTCTTGGCCAGTCCGAAGTCGATGGCGATGGCTTTGGCGTGACCGATGTGCAGATAGCCGTTGGGCTCTGGTGGAAAACGGGTCTGCATCCTGCCTCCGTTCTTACCCTCAGCCAGGTCGTTGATGACCTTCTGCTCAATGAAACTCACTGACTTTTTCTCCTCACTTTCGTTTGTGATTTTCTCTTCCATAAGTCTGCATTATTATATTGTGGCTGCAAAATTACAAAAAAAGTACTGAAAAGCGAAAAGAGGGAAGTGAAAAGTTTCAATTCCTTGTGTTTTTTTCACTTTTCACTTCTCCCTTTTCAATTCTACTTGATTCCCCTCTCATTGAGAGCCTTCGAGTAGCGGGCGGCATTACGAAGATGCTCTGAATAGCTGACTGCGAAATTGTGCGTTCCAGAGAAGTCCTCCTTGGCGCACATATATAGATAGTTGTGGGGCACTCGGTTGAGCACTGCGTCGATACCTGCGATCGAGGCTATCTTGATGGGACCTGGGGGCAAGCCCGTATTCTTATATGTGTTATAGGGACTGTCGAAGCGGAGCATGTCGTGATAAATGCGCTTCAGGGCAAAGTCTTTCAGGGCAAACTTCACGGTGGGGTCAGCCTGTAGGGGCATGCCTTGCTTGATTCGGTTCAGATACATGCCTGCAATCATGGGCTTCTCGGCGTTGTTGGCCGTCTCCTCGTCGATGATGCTGGCGAGTGTGCATACCTCGTTGGGCGTCAGTCCGATGGCTGCGGCTTTTTTCGTGCGCTCGTCGTTCCAGAAGTGTTGATACTCCTTCCTCATGCGCTCCATCAGGTTCTCGATACTGGTGTTCCAGTAGACTTCGTATGTGTTGGGCACAAACAGACAGGCGATAGTAGCTGTGTCACATCCGAAGCGCTGGCAGAAGTCGTTGTCCTGCAGCAGGATGGCGAGTGCCGTACTGTCTACCATCAGTTTCCTGCCTAACGAGCCTGCCAGACGGTCCATCGTGCGACTTTCTGGAATCGTCAGCATAACGGGTTCCTGATGACCGTTCTTCAGGTTACGGAATACGGTGATGGCATTCTCGCCCGGTTTGATGGCAAAGCGACCGCTTCTGATTTTCTCGGCATAGCCGCTGTGGCGGGCCAGCGTCTTAAAGGCCGTGATGGCAGGTTCCGATGCGATTGGCAGCAACTTGTTGCTCACGGAGTCCAGATTGTCGTTGTCATCGATATAGACATACTGGGTGTCCCCTGATGTCGAGAAACTGCTCATGAGATAATAATAGAACACTCCAACGGCAGCCAGCAGACAGGCTGCGATGGCTATCAGATAATGTTTCTTCTTCATGTTTTGACTTTCTGATTCTTGGTAAATCGCTGCAAAGTTACGAAAAGTCGGGCGCAAAACAAAGAAAGTTGTGAAAAAACTCTCAACTCTTTCCTTTTAATTCTTATTTTTTTGTACCTTTGTGGCAAATTCCTTGCTTATGAAACTGAAGTTTACAATCCAATACGGTACTCAGTGGGGCGAAAACCTCTGTGTGTGTATCACTTATAGAAGTAACGACGGGACAGAAAAAAACAATCACCTGATGATGACTACTACCGACGGCTGGCATTGGGAGCTGGAGACCTCTGCCATCGAGTCGCGCCACCATCCCATCTCCTCCTTCTCCTATTATTATCAGGTGGAGGATGCCGAGGAACGTGTGCTGCGCCGGGAGTGGACTGCTATTCCTCGTTGCTATTATTTCGACTCTTCCAAGAATTATGTGTTGGCTGACCAGTGGCGCGAGATTCCGCTCCAGTATCACCTCTATACCAATGCCTATCTGACAACTACGCTGCGCGCAAGAGACGAGCAGGTCGAGGCTCTGCGCGTACCTCTTTACCGCAAGACGGTTCTCTTCCGCGTGTCGGCTCCTCAACTCCAGGAGGGACAGTCGCTCGCGGTTATCGGCAATCATCCTGCCTTAGGCAGCTGGAACATTGCCCGATACCTGAAGATGGAGTATATAGGCCGCCACGAGTGGCTGCTGTCGGTGAATGTCGATGCAGTCTTCTTGCCTATAGAATATAAATATGTGGTAATCGATGACGAGACTCATGCCTTGCTTGCCTGGGAGGAAGGTGATAACCGTACGACGGCTGGCATGCTCCCGCCTGATCAGATGCAGATCCCGGATGGCACCGTATTGGTGGCCTATGGTGAGGTACTCAGACTGAAAGAACGGACGTGGCGTGCGGCTGGTGTCGTCGTGCCTGTATTCTCCCTTCGCAGTGAGCATTCCTATGGCGTGGGTGATTTTGGCGATCTCCGCAGGATGGTCGATTGGGCTGTAGCTACGGGTATGAAGGTGATTCAGATACTGCCTGTCAACGATACGACAGTCAGTCATACCTGGAGTGACTCTTATCCCTACAATATCGTCTCTGCCTTTGCCCTTCATCCGCATTACATCGATCTTGAGGCTCTGGGCAAGTTGAAGAGCAAAGCCCGTATGACCGCCTATCAGCGCCAGCGCCAGGAGCTGAACGCCCTGGGTTACAGCGATTACGAGGCTGTAGATCGTGTGAAGTGGGCTTATGTGCAGGAGTTTTTCGAGGAGCGCGGGCAGCAGACGCTTGATACGAAGGAGTTCAAATCGTGGTTCGAGGAAAATAGGGATTGGCTTGAGCCTTACTCTGACTGGTATGTGGAAAACAGCTCACTTTCCAATTCCCACTCCCTGCTTATCTACTTCCTCCAGTATCACCTCCACCTCCAGCTGAAGGCTGCGGCTGATTATGCGCGAGAGCACGGGGTGTTCATCAAGGGCGATGTGCCTATCGGGGTCAATCGTAAGAGCGTGGAGACGGCCACCCATCCTGAGCTTTTCCATCTCAATGCCCAGACGGGTACGCCCCCTGACAACTTTTCGCCCGACGGTCAGAACTGGGGATTCCCGACTTACTGCTGGAGTGAAAGGCGACAAGTGGGAAGTGAAAAGCTGACGCTTCCCGGCTGGTTCCATCGGCGCTTGCGCTGGATGGAGCAGTATTTCGATGCCATCCGAATCGATCATGTGCTGGGATTCTTCCGTATCTGGGAGATTCCGGTGGATGCCGTCTTCGGACTTATGGGACACTTCTCGCCTGCCATCCCGATGACTGTCAGCGAGATAGAGTATTTCGGCCTGCCTTTCCGCAAGGATCTCTTTACCCGTCCGTTTATCAATGATCGGGTGCTCGAACGCCTCTTTGGCATGCATGCGTCCTATGTCCGCGATAACTTCCTCATTCCCCGGAGCTATGGGCTTTACGACCTCAGGGCAGAGTATGATACCCAGCTGAAGGTGCGCGATTTCTTCGAGGGGAAGAACGATGAGAACAGCCTCTGGATTCGCGACGGACTCTACCGGCTCATCAGCGATGTCCTTTTCCTGGAGGATCCTGAACAGCCGGAGATGTATCATCCGCGTATCAAGGTCATCAACGAACCGGTCTTCGAGGCTCTCAACAATGAGGAGAAGGAAGCCTTCATGCGTCTCTACAACAACTACTTCTTCCAGCGTCATAATTTCTTCTGGGGCGATCAGGCGATGCACCGCCTGACGGATGTCTTCGGCGGCAGCCGCCTGCTCTGTTGCGCAGAGGATCTCGGTATGCTGCCCGACTGTGTGGCGCCTGTACTCGACAGCCTGCGCATCCTGACGCTTGAGATTCAGTCGATGCCGAAGCAGAGCGGCTTTGAGTTCGCCCACCTCGACGCCAACCCTTATCGCAGCGTGGCCACGATCTCCACCCACGATATGCCGCCTCTGCGGCTCTGGTGGGAGGAGAGTCCTGAGCGCACCCAGCGCTATTACGTCACGATGCTGCAGAAACAGGGGCGTGCTCCCGAACATCTGCCTGCCCACCTGGCTGAGGAGATGATCGCCCGTCACCTCTATTGTCCTTCGATGCTCTGCCTGCTGTCTATTCAAGACTGGCTGGCGATGGACAGCGAGCTGCGCTCCAGGAATCCACGCGAGGAGCGCATCAATGTGCCCAGCGATTCTTACAACCAATGGAAGTATCGCATGAACGTTACTATCGAGGAACTGCTGAAGGCTGATAAGTATAATAATAAGGTACGTACGATGATTACCCGAAGTAAGCGATGAACTACGATACATATATTTTTGACTTAGACGGAACACTGCTCGACACGCTGGGCGATTTGGCATCTTCGGTGAACTATGCCCTGCGGATGCACGATATGCCAGAACGCACGGTTGAAGAGGTGAGGTGCTTTGTGGGCAATGGGGTGCGCCTGCTGATGGAGCGGGCGATACCTGACGGGGCTGAGAATCCCAGTTTCGAAACCACCTTTGCCACTTTCCGCCAACACTATATGGCCCATTCGCTCGATACCACCAAGCCCTATGAGGGGATTCCCGAGATGCTGTCTGCCCTCAAGGGGCAAGGGCGTCGTACGGCGGTTGTGAGCAACAAGTTCATGTCGGCGACACAGGAGCTGATCCGCCATTTCTTTCCCGACACCATCGAGGTGGCTATAGGCGAACACGAGGCTGAGGGCATCCGCAAGAAACCGGCACCCGATACCGTCGTTGAGGCGCTCCGGCAGCTGGGAGTAGGGAAGGAGGGAGCCGTCTACGTCGGCGACAGCGACGTAGACATCATGACTGCCCGCAATGCCGGACTCCCCTGTATCAGCGTGCTTTGGGGCTTCCGAGACCGCGACTTCCTGATAAAGCATGGAGCGAAGACTTTCATCTCCGCTCCATCCGAACTCTTATCTCTTTAATATTCAATCACTTAGATCTGCTGTAGCCTTGCAATGTATTTCCCAAGGATATCAAACTCCAGATTGACCACTGAGCCGATCTTGATGTCGCAGAAGTTGGTGTGCTCGAAGGTGTAGGGGATAATCGCCACCGTAAAGGTATTCGACGTGGGGTTGCAGACTGTCAGTGAGACACCGTTGACACACACAGAGCCCTTGTCCACCGTGAAATAGCCGTTCCTGGCCATCTCGCGATCCTCGGGATACTCAAACGTGAAATACGTGCTGCCGTCGGCATCCTTCATGTCGATACATTTTGCCGTCTCGTCTACATGCCCCTGGACAATGTGACCGTCGAGCCTGCCGTTCATTAGCATCGAGCGCTCCACGTTCACCTTGTCGCCCACCTTCAGCAGCCCGAGGTTCGAACGGTCGAGCGTTTCCTTCATGGCTGTTACCACATACGTGCCGCCCTCGATCTTCACGACGGTCAGGCAGACGCCATTGTGAGCCACGCTCTGGTCGATCTTCAGTTCGTCGACGAATGAGCACTTCAACGTAAAATCGATATTCTCGCGGTCTTTCTTAATTGCTACAACGGTAGCAAACTCTTCAATAATCCCAGAAAACATACTTGAAATTTATTGTTTAATCCTTAATGTCTCATGTAAAAAAGGGTACGTGCCGATGATTTGGTGAAAACTCCTGTTTCACACGATGTGGGTGCTCCCTGCTGTTGTAATCCACCGGCATTGCTGCTCTCCTCCTGGAGGATCATCGTGGCCCGCCATTGGCAAGGGAAGCGGTCCCGAAATAGTATTTTAATGTAGAGTATCCCGATCTATGCGGCACGACCCGTTATTGGGTGCAAAGGTAAGCAAAAAACGCTAATCCTCCAAACCTTTTAGCTTTTTTTATTCTTTTGACTGCCTTTGGTGCGCATGCGGTAGTAGACAAGCAGTGCCGTCACTACTAAAAGCAGTCCGTAGATTATAAGCGCGGGCGTTGAGAGGAGCCAGAACGAGGGCACGATAACCTCCATCGTACGGATGTCGTACTGGTCGGGCGACTCCAGCAGATAGGCCTTCACCTTGAAGGTGTAGGTGCCTGCCGGCACATTGCTGTAGGCGGCTGTGTGCTCGCTGTCGGCGTTGTGCCAGTCCTCATCGTAGCCCTCGAGCATATACTGATAGTGAACGCGGTGCTGTAGCTGATAGTTCAGCGAGGCAAAGCGGAAGGCGAACTCCGCATTGCGGTCTGGCAGCTTTACGCTACGGCTGCTGGGCACGTAGTAGTCGAAGTTCTTGTTCAGGCGCGGACTCTGCACGTCGCCGTTGATGAGGAAGTCGGTGATTTGTAGCTTCAGCAGCGAACCGTCCGAAGCCATCAGCTTCTTCAGGTCTATCAGGTAGTAGCCGTCGAGCGTACCGAACAGCAGGTCGCCGTTGCCCAGTGTGACGGCCCCGCCCTCTGAGAGTACCGTCTCGTCGACACCGTCGAGATAGCTGAAGGTGGTGATGACCTTCGTGGCGATATCAAACGAGCAGAGAATGTGCTCGGTGGCGAACCAGGGGTTCCCTCGCTGGTCGAAGGTGATGCTGCGTATCTCTTCCGAGGGGATGCCGTTATGCGCCCCGTAGTTGTCGAAGAGCCACGTGTCGCCCTGCTTGCCTGTGGTACATGACAGTCCGCCGCCGTTGCTGCCCAGCCACATCGTGCCTTTGCTGTCGAGCTTCATGCAGATGATGTCGTTACTCATCAGCATCTGGCTGCCTTCCTCTGGCATCTTCAGCTTCTCGATGTTCACCTTATTATTAATATAGGAGAGGATCAGGATGCCGTCGGTCGTTCCTGCCCAGATGTTACCTTCGCTGTCGAGGGCGATGGTCCTTACTTTCAGGTACGAGTTCTTCGGATAGTTCTCCATCCCGTTGGCCGGACTTAGGAAGGCGGGGTTGCCGCTGGCCTCGCGAGGCAGTAGGTTTACGCCGCCGCCGTAGGTGGCTATCCAGATGTTGCCCGACTTGTCTTCGAGGGCCATGTAGGCACCGTTGTGGCTCAGGCTCTTGTCGTTGCCGTCCTCGTGGCGGTAGTTCTTCAGCGTCCAGCCGTTGCCTGATGGGACCATGTGGTAGATGCCGTTGTCCTTCGATGCGAGCCAGTAGTTGCCTTTTGAGTCTTTCGAGATGCCGTAGAATCGTCCCAGGGGCTTGCCGTCAGAATCCTTCGTGATCACCTCGCGGCGCCCGTCGTCATAGTTCAGAAAAAGCGAGCTGTGCTTGTTGCCGATCAGTAGCAGTTTGCGCTGCGTGTCGTAGAGCATGGCTCTGATCTCGTTCTCGGTGGGGTAGGTGGGGCTTTCTACTGGCCTGATGCGCACGATGTTGTTTTTCTGCAACTCGAGTTTCTCCAGCCCGCGACGGCTCGTCGACTCCCATACTACGCCTTCGGGCAGTTCGAGGGCTGCATAGACGGTGTTCGACAGGTTCCAGGGGTTGCTCGGGTCGTTGTGGAAGTACTCCACCTCGTCGGTCTCGCGGTTATAGTAGCCGTATCCCCCGTGATTCATGCGGATCCACACCGTACCGTTGTTCTCCGTGAACTTACCTACGCGCCCGTCAAGCTCCGGTCCTGGCACCACCTGCCGGAACAGCTTCTCCTTGCCGGTCTTGGGATTCAGGCACGAGGCACCCGGGCGGGTGTCGCAGAACCATACGAGTCCCTGTGTGTCTACATAGACGGTGATGATGGAGAGTCCGGTGGCTTCCCTGACGGTCTTGGGTTCCTGCCCGTAGGCGCAAATGAAAATTTTCCCGTCGGCAGTCGATGCAAATATGTTGAAGCCGTTGGAGTCGAGGCTGGTGATCTTCTCACCAGCGAGGATGACTTTGCTCTCCAGCTTGAGGTCGTTCTTGTTGAGCTTGTAGATGCCCTTGTCGGTACCCAGCCAGATGTCGCCCTGATACCCCTCTGCCATACTCATGATGCGCAGCCCGTTGATGGGCACAAGGTCACGCGTGAGACCCTTACGGTCGAGCTTGAAGATGTAGAGGCCTACACCCTCGATGCTCACGAGCACATCGCCCGAGCTTGTCACCAGCAGCGGACTGTTCGTGTGGTACTCGTCTGAGCCGTCCACGCCCTCGAAGGGATTCATGAAGCAGTCTGTCTGGCGGTTCAGCACGAACACACGGTGGTCGTACATGTCGAGCCAGATGTTCTGGCTTTGGTCGATGGCCATTTCCGAGATGCGGTTGTGCAGGTGCTTCACGCCGCTGCCGTTGCCCGTCTTGTAGTTGAAGAAGTGGTAGCCGTCGAAGCGCGACAGGCCGTTCCACGTGGCAATCCACAGGTAGCCGTAGCTGTCCTGTGCCAGCCCGGAGATGACGTTGCTGCACAGGCCGTCGTCGGTTGAGTAGTGCTCCCGGGTGGCTTTTATCTGCTGGGCGCTGGCGTGTGTCATGATGATAGCCAGGAGGCAAACTGTTAATAGATATTTTTTCATTTTGGTTTTAGTTGTCTGTATTTATTCTGCAAAGTTAGGGAAAAAAAATCAAACAGAAAAATAATTTGCCGATTATTTTTGTTTTTCCCGATATTTTTTTTACCTTTGCATCAATTAATGTAGAATGACTTATGATGAAGAAGATTTGTATTCTTGCTGGTGCACGGCCTAACTTTGTGAAAGTAGCGCCTCTCGTCAGGGCCATCGGCGGTTCTGCTGAGGCTGAGTGCCTGCTCGTCTATGCGGGACGTGAGGATGACCCCACGCTCGAAGCTTCGCTCTTCGACGATCTCCAGATGCCTCGTCCGCAGTTCTATCTCGGGGTTGACTCCGTGAGTCTCAATGAGATTACCAGTCGGGTGATGGCTCAGTTCGATGCCTTCCTCAACGATCATCCCGTCGATGTGGTGATCGTGGTCGATGATCTGGCCTCGACGATGGCGGCTGCGATCGTCACGAAGAAGCGGGGCATCCGTCTGGCTCACCTCGTGGCGGGCACACGCTCCTTCGATATCTCGATGCCGAAGGAAATCAACCGCCTCGTCATTGATGCCCTCAGCGACTATCTCTTCACTGCCGGGGTTAGAAGCACGGGGGTGGCGACACGCGAAAAGTCGGAGAACTCACAGACGTATATGGTCGGCAATATCCTGATGGACACACTGCGCTTCAATCACGGGCGGCTGAAAAAGCCTGACATCACTGGACTTGACGGCGTGCTTGGGGAAAAGCGTTATCTGGTCTTCACCCTGAACCGTAAGGCACTGATGGCCGATACGGAGAATCTGGGCAGGATGCTCTCTGCGATGGTGGCGTCGGCGGGCGATGTGCCTATCGTGGCACCGCTTCGCGGGCGTGCAAGAGAAGTGGTAGCTGGCATTAAAGCAATGGATTCTGGGAAATTTAGGAATCTTATGGTAATCAATTCGTTATCATACCTTGAATTCGGTTGGCTTACGGCGCATGCGACAGGTGTGATTACCGACTCGGGCAATGTGGCTGAGGAGGCGACCTTCAACGGTGTGCCCTGTATCACGCTCAACAACTATACCGAGCATCAAGAGACCGTCAGCGTGGGATCCAACGTGCTGGTGGGCGAAGACCCAGAAAAACTCCGTGCTGCTGTCGCTCAGATGGTGGCTGGCACCTGGAAGAAGTCTGCCCTCCCTGATCGCTGGGACGGCCGCACCGCCGACCGCATCCTCCAGATCCTCCTTTCTTAGATAATAAGAACTTTTTAGACAGAAGAACTTTTTTAGACATAAGAACATAAGAACAAAAATAAGGCTACGCCCTCAAAATGCGCAGCCTTAATTTTTTATAGCTATTCTTCCTAAAAAATTTATGTTCTTATGTTCTTCTGTCTAAAAATAAAGTTCTTCTGTCTGAAAACCATCAATAGTTCTCGGCTTTGACTTGGAAGTAGGCCTGGGGATGGTCGCAGACGGGACATACCTCGGGA
>ODAI010939935.1_pt1 | contig 65138 bp, 50 predicted proteins | sample 1539321 | NCBI WGS metagenome assembly ODAI01 (sample SAMN02144231, study PRJEB22623) | gut metagenome | biome: sheep rumen | host: Ovis aries | place: New Zealand
AAAACTAGTTTGACTTCTACCTTGCTTATGCTACTTTAGTCTATCGGAATTTCCTCAAAGATCTCTCTTCTCGTGAGTCCCTCGAAACCGCTGTTCCTAAGGGCGTCAGGTTTTACAACCCGAAAGCGGATGCAAAATTAGGCCTTTTATCCGAATTGGCAAATTATTCGGGTAGAAAAATTCAATAAATTTCATTAAGCGCTGATTATCAACGCTATTTTTTCTCACATATTCCGACTTAATTTTCCAAAAGCTCTTCCTATACTAAAATTCTCACATCCGAAGACGAAGTGCAGGTTATAGAACCCGTCGCACCTTAAATTTACTGTTTTATGGTATTTCCTACTTAAGGGCACCTCTTTCAGGGCCGTAAATGCACCAACAGGGGGGGAATTTCATCTCTGCAACAATCGAAGGCGTTTAAAATAAAGGGACGGTTTTGCGTAGTGTCTAAAATCACTCCGGCATCACCGTCCCATGAAGAAGAATTTATATGCGTCGTGGTAAAGCCATACGATGCAGAGGCTAATTATTGGGCTGGTATCCACTTGCAGCGTACCTGCGACACGATGGCACCCTATTTCTTCAGTTCGGCAAATGCCTTGTCCACTTCCTTGCGGTCGATACCTGTAAATTCAGCAATCTTGCCAGCGTTGACGGGTGCACCGAACTCGCGCATGGCTTGTATATGTACACTCTGAATGAATTCCTACCAATATTTGTTGGTGACATTTTAACCGGAGAAGGCTGGGATAATGGAATTTACTGTTTAGAAACAAACGCAGTAAAAATCTTTCGCACTAACTTGACGCAGGGATATGTTTCCTGCTTAGCCTTTATGCTGGTTGAAAAAGGGTGGATGACAATCCATTACAACGGGAAAGAACTAACGTTTCACCCCAACGACCTATACATATATTCGCCATGCCTCCCTGTGACAGTTATCGCCACTTCCGACGATTTTCACGGCTACTGCCTTATGGCCGACGAGCACGTCTCCATTGAGACTCCATCTGTTCACGACCTCGCACACATAGCCTACCTGCCCATCGTGCAGTTGCACGAGCCAAAACAGACACTGTCTTCAGATGCCGCACAGCACATGCTTATGAAAATGCGTGAGATTGTAGAATATCTTCATTCCAACCATAATATATAAAGGTGAAGTATTGCGCATGCTCTATTCCATATTCCTACTTGACCTGCAGAATGCCCAGAATCGTGTCAACGTACTCCGCAAGACACCTCAGCGTGTAGAGGAAATATTCATCGGCTTCATCCGCCTGTTACCCAGTCACTTTGCCCAGCACCACGACATCCCCTTCTACGCCGACCGCCTCCACATCAGTCCCGTCTATCTCTCCCGCATCGTCCGTCTAGTCAGTGGCCGCACTGTCGTCGACCACATCAATCAGATGCTACTGACAGAAGCCACCTTCCTGTTGCAAACCACCCAACTGAGCATCGCCCCAAATAGCCGACACCTCAATTTCGCCAACACCCCGTCCTTCAGCAAGTTTTTCTCGTGCCTGAAAGGAATGAGCCCGAAGGACTATCGGAAAAGATGAAGGGCAAACTATGCCATTCCGAACAGATACGCACCCTACTAAACAAGTATCTAGTATTCTATGATAACACAATAGCCTAAACCATCAAACGCAAACGAACGCTGTGGAGTGAAAACCGAAACAACTGATGAAATAGGTCAAACGGGAAATGTATAACAGGAATAAAAGGTAAAAAAGAGAAATACTTCTAAAAAAGTACAAGAAAAACACGCTTTCAGACTCGCACATAAAATACAATAAATATACACTTTCAGTTTTTCAAACACGCCACACAAAGTAACAAAATGAAATATCAAATTGCGCTTTTTTATATAAAAACAATAAAAAATTTTAAACTAAACGACACCTTTAAGGCATATAGTCATCAAAATATCAAAATTTCGATTTATTTGATATTTATGCAATATTCAATTATGCATTTTTACACAGCCGGATTTATGAATAAAATATCAAAAAACTTACAAAAAAATTGCATAAATCTATTGCAGAATAAAAATATATACTTAACTTTGCAGTGTCAAGGAACAAGAAAGGGACACAGAACCATTCAAACCAAGACACAGTGTTTAACAATTAAAATTTTACGCTTATGGTACTTTTTGGAATTCTCTGCTCATTATTCGTTCTCAACATCGCTTACAACTTCAAAATCAAATAAGAACCTTAAAAAAGAACGATTTATGTCACGCAGTTAGTAAACGGGCACTTAATAGAGAGTTGTCCGTTTTTTTATTGTCCATAGACGTTCACAAACACACCCCCGAAGAAGTTTTTCAAAACCTATTATAAAAAAAACAGGTCCGCCCCTTTCCCAGGAGCGGACCTTTAAATATTTGTAGTTACAACTCAACTATACAACTATAAAGACAATCATCATTAATTTAGGTAGCAATAAAGTAGTTAAGTGAGTTCAAGAAAAGCGATAAACGACTCTTGTTTTATTTTTTTCGTAAGTAAAATTACAATCTTTATACTAAAAGCACAAGATTTACGTTTATGCTACACAACATGTTTATCATATTAATTGTTTCATGCCCGGAATCATTTTTTCCTTCTATTCGTCTCTATAATTAACGAAGCAGTCATAATTTCAACAAGTTGGCACAGCATCCAGGAAAAAGCAGCGCCCTCTACCCCAAATTTCGGAATTAGCAGCCAACAAAAAAACATATTCGAAAGAAAGACCAAAACGCCCACTAAAGGCGCATATCGCTGCAGCTGCATGCCAAACAATCCCTGAACGGTCAGCGTAGAAGCCACCGTATAGAGCAAAGGGAGAGGAGTCATAACACAGAGAAGCGACACCGAACGCGCAAACTTTTCGCCCAACATCAGACCTACTGCCATCGGCGACAGAAAATAGACGAGTATACTGGCTAAACCAGATATAAAGGTTATAAGCACGAGGCACCGGCGCATAAAAAGAAAGCCTTCTTGCCTGTCGTCAGCAAACTTCTTGCTCATCCGCGGAAACAGCGCTATAAGGAACGGTTGACTAACCACCATTAATATTGCTGTCATTATTTTCTGCGCGCCTGAGTAAATGCCGACGTCATAATCGGACATCAGACTTCCTACAAACGAAACACCCACAAACACATTACAGTTTACCAAAAAGGTATTCAAAAATATCGGGAAACCTTTCCTTACAGAAGGACTCGATAATAACGACTTTGGCACGCTGTAACCGATATTGTATTTGCGGATAACATAAAAAAAAGCGACAAATCCTACAACCACATTTGATAACGATAATGCCAACAAATAAAGCAGAACATGGTCGGGCGACTTCACAAAGGCAAACACGACAACTGCCCCCAACACACGCACGAAAAATGTGAACAGACTCATCTTCGCTATTTGTTCAACGCCCTGCAAGAACCACGAAGGGAAGACCACACACCCCACATTCAACAACGCCGCAGCAAAAACCAATGTTGCATTATGCTGTTGGTCTGACAACAAGAACAAGGCGATAAACGAAATCACCAGCAGCATCAGTTTGAATGCCACCACTTCCCAAAATGTCTGTTGCAACTTTTCGGGGTTATTCCTGTTTATGGAAACCTCCTGTGTAGCAGAAAAATCGAATCCAAAATTCACCAGCAATGTCGCATAGCTGGCCATATTCTGAGCGAAGCTAGCCGTTCCGAAAAGTTCAGGTCCAAGCACACGGGTCACATACGGGATCACCAGCAAAGGCACCGCATAGTTCGCCAACTGAACAAATCCTTGCGAGAATATGTTCTGAAGCAGTTTGTTTTTCAGCAGTGTACTCGGTTTCATCGCATCATTTTTGCATTCTACCCATCACTTTCATCTGACAGTTCTTGCAATCGAACTCCAAACGTAGACGGTTGTTGTTAGGGTCTACCAGAAACAACTGGCCGGGCAATGTCCTTGCCCCCTCTGTTTTTGTACATGCGCCCATGTTGTAGCGAATGCAGTGCTTGCACAGCATCAGTTCCACTTCGTCGGAGACCTTACCCGTTTCAAAAGCAGGTTCTACGGACTTCACCCCATGCTGCAAATAAAAGTCGACCGCCTTTTTGTTATAGGCATTTGCCCTGAAATCGAGTTCAGATGCCACATAATTGGTAGTCGTATGGGGAAAGATGGCATCGTCGTGTCTACGCACATGTTCCCGCTCTTCAAGCAGAAGTCCGACAAGTTGGCGCCGCCACCCCGCTATAATAGACGATGGTACGAAGCAGGGTTCTTCCATTTTCACCCCAACTTCATCTACCACAAACACTGTATTTCCGGTTTTGGCCAGTTGCTGTTTGAGGGTGTCAACAGCCATCGCCTCGTTTTTCGCTTTTTGATATTCACATTCTACCGGCAAAAAAACCGACACGCCATCTTCATCGACAGCAGTCAGCGAAAAGCCCCCGTCGCACTGGTCCACAGTTATACGAACCGATATTTTCCGATCGGCACTCGGTTTTGACAAAAGTTTCTCAAATGCCGCATCTAAATTTCTACGGAGCGTTACACCAACGTTCAACTTGGGCATCGTCAGCGGAAAAACGCGTCGTCCTTCCACTCTATTCACCTTTATTCCATCAAGTTGTCCGGCCGCATTTACAAAACACAGGCCATCTCCATTATTCATGCTTTTCGGTGTATCAACATCAATATAGTTTTTTCCAACAGCACGTACCTTTCCTAATGGTTCGCCCTGCGATTTCGGGCTGTCGAAGGAAGTTATATTTTTATTACGTTGGTGAAAGAAATAATCGGTAAAACCTCTGTTAAAACTTTTCTCCAAATCTGGAACGAAAGTATAAGACGACCGGCCTGAACTCGTGCGTTGGTAAGGTTTGTCCGAACCGAGAATTGCATCGAGGGTCTGACGGTAATAGGCGGTCACATTCTTCACATACTCCACATCTTTCAAACGCCCCTCTATTTTAAGGGAAGACACTCCTGCAGCGAGGAGTTCCGAAAGAGAAGCGGACAGATTCATATCGCGCAGCGAGAGCAAATGTTTTCCAGTTGAGTAGCAGTGTCCGTCGGCATCGGTCAGTTTATAGGGAAGCCGGCACAGCTGCGCACAAGTTCCTCGGTTAGCGCTACGCCCGGTTAACGCGCAACTCAAATAGCACTGTCCGCTATAACTGACACACAGCGCCCCATGAACAAAAGCCTCAAGACGGACAGTTGTGGCCTTGGCTATTGCCCTGATTTGCTCTAACGACGATTCACGGGCTATAACAACCTGTTGGAAACCGACATCCTGCAAGAACTTGGTTTTTTCAGGTGTACGCGTGTCCATCTGCGTACTGGCATGCAGTGCAATTGGAGGAAGGTCCAACTGGGTAATGCCAAAATCTTGCACTATCAGTCCATCGGCACCTGCCTCATACAACTGTTTCACCAGTTTTTCTGCTTCTAACAGTTCCGAATCGGTCAATATAGTATTCAGCGTGACATACACTTTTGCATAATAGGTATGCGCCACGCTGCACAAGTCTGCAATATCGGCCAATGAGTTGCCTGCAGCAGCGCGCGCGCCAAACTTAGGGCCGCCAATATACACAGCATCAGCGCCATGCCATATAGCTTCTTTCCCTACCTCCGCATTACGCGCCGGTGCCAACAGTTCTATTTTGTTACGAGCATCCATAAATTAAGACAAAGATACAGGTTTAAACAGGTACCACCAAAAAAACTAAAGGGACGTTTCACAACGTCCCTTTAGTCCATTTAACCTAAACCTTAACTATGAAAAATCTATCTGTTTTGTTTGCACTACAAAGTTGCATAACATTTTTCATTCCGCCAAACATTCTGCACAAAAAATTGACTAAAATCAAGAAATTTAGAAAAACAAGACACTTTGTTGCTTATAACAACCATTTTATTCCTTGTTTTTCAGTAGGGTCTGATAACAAATCGAGACCAAAAGACATCTTGTTCATAGGCAGATACAACCCTCTTCGGTACAAAGAGAGATATGTTGGCTGGTCCGCCAGCTGTGGCTGTCACTACAGGCGGGACCTCGGAACTGCAACTCAAGCAAGTCAATTTACAGGAGCTTGGAAAAGACCAAGACACGAGCGATACGGTATGAGGTATAATCAAAGCTGTATTTCTAGCTTCCGGACAACATATCAATGTTGTTTGTTCCTTATTATATAGTACGCCGTCAACGCTCTGCATATTCTGGTTGCCTTCTTCTACTGTAATCGTCTCCAAACTAGCACAACCTTCAAATACTGAAGGATCGAGTTCGTTGACCAAAGAAGGGAAACTCAACGCCTTAATATTCATACAACGGCTAAAGGCTCCTTTCCCGACAAACGCCAGGGTCTTCGGGAAATGTACGGCAGGGAGGGCTGTGCACCCGGCAAACGCATTGTCGCCAACATAGGCTACACCCTCGGCCAAATAGACATTGTTTAAATGGTCGCAGTCTTCAAAAGCAGACTTCCCGATATAGGTTACGCCTCCTTCCACAGTAAGCGACAAGATATTCTTGCACCCCCTGAAGGCATTATTCGACACAGTTGTCACATTATAGGTTTCACCCTTGAAGGAGACCGAACTTGGAATAGAGACATCGAACAAGGCAAAATTTCTTTTTATTTCCTGTTCTACTTTCAAAGTTGTGCCACTCACCTCCGCCTCTTTTGCTGTTTTATCGAGTATGGTAAAACAGAGGTTTCCCTCCACAAAATCGTGGTACAAGGCCTCTTCTTCAAAATTTTCAGCATTTACAGACAGAAACTGCGAAAGGAGGAGGATAAGGTATAGTAGTCGTTTACACATGTATATAATATTTTGACAAAGTTAGCACAAAATTATAGAAGTTGACTAACCATCAGAAAAAACTAAAGGGACGTTTCACAACGTCCCTTTAATCCATTTAACCTAAACCTTAACTATGAAAAATCTATCTGTTTTGTTTGCACTACAAAATTGCATAACATTTTATAACTCTCCAAAAATATCGAGAAATATTTCTTGATTTAAATCAATAAAACAAATAATATACGCTTTTTATTCCCAAATAAGACATTTTATACCCTCTAACAAGAGACCTAATTCATGTTTCAGGGCAAGAACCACAAACAGAAGAAAAAAATTTAGAGCAGAAAATTCTATTTTTGTAATACAGAATAAAAGCATCAAATCAATGAAAAAAGCGCTACTTTTCGCAACTACTCTTACTTTTGTCTGTTTTAATACTGCTCTATATGCGGCCGACCAATATACCGACGGCACAACCAGCGCATCGCAGACAACAGAATCTACCCATCAAGAAAAAAAGGTGAAACCTAAAAAGCAGAAGAAAGAGTCCAGTCCCGCGCATAAAGACAGCACACAGAAAAGCGGAAAATAAAGAGACATTGCCGCCAAACACAAGAGGTTGAGTGCCTCCATAAAGCGGTTGAAACATACAAATCGTTATATTTGCATTACAGGTCAAAATCTTTATGGAAAAATACATTATAATAGTAGCGGGAGGAAAGGGTCTGCGCATGGGTGGTGATATACCCAAACAGTTTCTACCTATTGGCGGAAAGCCCGTTCTTATGCGCACTATCGAGTCGTTCGTCGCATACGATTGCAATATCCACATCATTGTGGTGCTACCAACAGACCAACAAAACTACTGGGCCGAACTCTGCAAAAAATACAGTTTTAAAGTTCCGCACCAGATAGCAAACGGAGGTGAGACCCGGTTCCATTCGGTAAAGAACGGCCTGGCGCTCGTCCCTAACAGCACGAACTGTGTGGTTGGCGTTCACGACGGCGTGCGCCCATTCGCCAGTCGCGCTACAATAGGCGATGCATACGACACTGCCAGCCAGAAAGGTACTGCCATTCCGGTAACAGACTGTATCGATTCACTCCGGCAAATAACCGAAGACGGGAACAAGGCAGAAGACCGTAGCCGCTACAAACTGGTGCAGACGCCACAGGTTTTCAAAGCCGACCTTTTGCACAACGCCTACAAACAAGACTTCACCCCAATGTTCACCGACGACGCCAGTGTGGTTGAATATGCGGGGCACACCGTAGAATTAACACAAGGCAACAGAGAAAACATAAAAATCACAACACCGTTCGACCTGATGGTTGCCGAGGCGCTTCTTAAACAATAACTGCCTACACGAATGTCAGAACTGGCCAAAATCGACATAAAGTATCTGAAGGGGGTCGGTCCGAAAAAGGCCGACATCCTCAAAAGTGAACTCAAAGTTGAAAACGTTGAGGACATGCTCTATGTTTTCCCTTTCAGATACGTAGACCGCAGCAAGTTCTACAAAATAAGCGAGGTTGACAGCAGCATGGCCTACGTTCAGATTAAAGGTAAACTGCAGTCAATCCGTACGGTTGGCGAAGGAAAGTCGCTCCGGCTTTCCGGCATATTCACCGACGGCACTTCCTCTGTTGAATTGGTTTGGTTTAAGGGGGCTAAATACATAGCCGACCAACTGAAAATTGGCAACGAATACGTCATGTTCGGAAAGCCTAACTACTACAACAACCAGCTGAACTTTGTGCATCCAGAAATGGAGACCATAAACAGCGCTGAGGCTAAACGCACGTTAGGCGGACTTCAAGGCGTATACAACACGACCGAGAAGATGAAGAATGGTTTTCTGAACACGAAAGGCATCCAAACCATCATCTTCAACATTATGCAGACCTACATGGGCACCTACCAGTTGCCCGAGACGCTGCCAGCCTACCTACTGAACAAACTGAACCTACCCACGTTAGACACCTGCATCCGGAACCTGCACTTCCCGAAAGACAAAGCGCTTTTAGAAAAATGCCAGTTCAGAATGAAGTTCGAAGAGCTGTTTTACATCCAATTACAGCTATTACAGCGCAACAGCATACAGAACAAAAAGGCGGGTTTCGTTTTTTCTACCATAGGAAACTACTTCCTCACCTTTTACCGCGACTACATACCTTTCCAACTAACAGGCGCACAAAAGAGGGTGATTAAGGAAGTGCGAGAAGACGTCAGAAGCGGCAAACAGATGAACCGCCTGTTACAGGGAGACGTCGGCAGCGGGAAAACCCTTGTGGCGCTAATGTGCACGCTAATTGCCCTCGACAACAATTTCCAAGCCTGCATAATGGCTCCGACTGAAATTTTGGCGACACAGCACTACATCAGCATTTCAAGAATGTTGCAGCCTCTGTCGGTTCAGGTCCGACTACTGACAGGAAGTACAAAAACCGCTGAACGTAGAGACATACACGAAGGGCTTGAGAACGGAACACTCCAGTTGCTAATCGGCACACACGCCCTATTGGAAGATAATGTAAAGTTCAAAAATCTGGGGCTCGCTATAATCGACGAGCAACACCGCTTCGGTGTTGCGCAAAGGGCTAAACTGTGGGCAAAAAACACCTGTCCGCCACACGTACTGGTTATGACGGCTACGCCCATACCACGCACATTGGCAATGACCCTCTACGGCGACTTAGATGTCAGCGTCATCGACGAGTTGCCACCAGGGCGTCAACCCATCAAAACTATACACCGGACTGAGAACAACCGGTTAGGAATATACGACTTCATCAAAAGGGAAGTTGCAAAAGGCAGGCAAGCCTATATTGTATACCCTCTCATTAAAGAATCGGAGGCGCTCGACTTCCAGAATCTGGAAACCGGGTACGAACAACTGAAAGGCATATTTCCTGAGCCACAATACCACATCAGCATGGTGCACGGCCAATTGCCGGCCATAGAAAAGGACCAGGAGATGCAGAAATTCGTTAACGGACAAACTCAAATTCTTGTGGCTACTACCGTTATCGAAGTGGGTGTAAATGTTCCTAACGCTTCTGTCATGGTAATAGAAAGCGCCGAAAGGTTCGGACTCGCCCAACTCCACCAGCTACGCGGACGGGTAGGCAGAGGTGCTGAACAAAGCTACTGCATTCTTATCACTTCTACGAAACAGTCAAAAAACACCCGCGAACGGATGGAAATAATGACTAGCAGCACCGATGGATTTGAAATTTCGGAAGCCGACCTCCGACTAAGGGGACCGGGCGATTTAGAAGGAACCCAGCAAAGCGGCATGCCATTCGAACTGCACATTGCCGATTTAGCACGAGACGGACAAATTTTGCAGGTTGCAAGAGATGTGGCACGGCTGATTCTGACAAACGACCCGAATTTGGAGACTCCCGAAAACAGGATATTGAAAGAGCAACTGCAAAAGAAAGCCCCTACCGTTGACTGGGGAAGCATTTCCTAAAAGTAAGTAGCAACAACTATTTTAAAATTCTTTCAATTTTAGTAAGTTAGATAATAAAAATGGCACGATTTTTGTATAACTTTTATAGTCAGTCGTGAGACTCACAAGAATCTAATTTTTATTTTTAAATTGTAGTTTATTTGAGTTTAAGAAGAGCGAGGTCGTAAGATCTCGCTTTTTTGTTACCCCACACAAGAATAAAAAAGATACAGCTACCAGCAGGTCACAAAAGTACACATGACACATCTGGCAGAAAAATGTCAGAGTCTCCACTCAAAAAAAACATCCAAACAAGCACATTGTCAGCTGTCATTTTGGCACGATAATTGTATAACTTTTAATGGTCAGTCGTGAGACTCGCCAGAATCTATTTTTTTATTTTAAATTGTAGTTTATTTGAGTTTAAGAAGAGCGAGGTCGTAAGATCTCGCTTTTTTATCAGTGTTCACAAAGCCTTGCAAACACTGGCCTCGGAGGTGAAAGGCCCAAGCCACAGGCACTCACAAAACAGAAATTCAATCAAATACAGACAAAAAAAATAAAAACAAGAAGCCGATTTGGCACGGTAATTGTATAATATTTATTGGTCAGTCGTGAGACTCGCCAGAATCTAATTTTTATTTTTAAATTGTAGTTTATTTGAGTTTAAGAAGAGCGAGGTCGTAAGATCTCGCTTTTTTGTCGCATAGGGCTTAACTTTTTTATAAATTAGTACTGACTTACAAACAACAATAGAAAGAATATGAGAGAAATCATTTTCAATACTATCACCGAACTATATAAAGGTCATTATCTATTAAGACTTAACGATGACGAATATATAAAGCCCAATCAATTTATCGACAAACGCTATAAATTCGTTTGGCTACCGCAATACCATGACGAGGAGTTCTACACTTGGACAAGGTCAGAGACACGCCTGTTTTGGAAAAAAAAAACGAAAAAGATAATGTGTTAATAAGGAAAATGCAAAGCGACGTTCTTGTGGAAACAAACAAGTACATAGAATCTTATATGGGCATAAAGAACTATACGTACCATGTGATACAGACCAACATCATACCACCCCATTATGTAGATGTCGAGAACTTAAAAGGAGCAGGAAGATACAATCTTCTTCTGGAAAAAGCAGATTACCTATACGAACTAAATGGTCCCGGCAGCGATTGCGATTTCGACACGTTGGTTAGTCCCGACAAAGATTATCTGACACGTGTTCTAATCGCATACAAATTCAAGACACCACTAAACGCATTTGTCTACACAGATCAGTACGTACTAAAAGGCCACCCCATAACAATAGTGAAACACGATCTGAACGGCGAATGGCAGTTTCTTTCGGGGAAAGCAACCACAGAAGAAGAATACAGAATAGAGCTACTAAACGAAATTATAGCATCAGACGATACCCTCATGGAACTCTCTACGTTAGAGAAAGGAAGTAGTGCAACCAAAGACGTTGTTACTAATTTATGGCAAGAAGATTAGTGCAGCCATAAAAACGGCAAAAACAAAAAAGCGCGCCTCAAACGAGACGCGCTTATTGTATAAGTTTATTTTCGTGATTACTTTGCGTAACTTACGGCACGGGTTTCACGGATTACAGTAATCTTAACCTGACCAGGATATGTCATTTCATCCTGAATCTTCTTAGCTATTTCGTACGACAGTGTTTCGGTTTCCTTATCGTCAATCTTGTCGGCACCCACAATAACGCGGAGTTCACGACCCGCTTGAATAGCATAAGTTTTCAATACACCAGGATAAGAAGCAGCCAACTTTTCAAGGTCGTTCAAACGTTTGATGTAAGCCTCTACAATTTCACGACGGGCTCCTGGTCGAGCACCCGAAATTGCGTCACAAGCCTGAACCAACGGAGCTATAAGGGTTTCCATTTCCACTTCGTCGTGGTGGGCACCAATGGCGTTGCAGATGTCTGGCTTTTCCTTGTATTTTTCCGCCAACTTCATACCCAGAATAGCATGTGGCAATTCTGGCTCGTCGTCTGGCACCTTACCTATATCGTGGAGCAGACCTGCGCGCTTAGCCTTAGCAGGATTCAAGCCCAGTTCTGAAGCCATTGTAGCACAAAGGTTGGCCGTTTCACGGGCATGTTGCAACAGGTTCTGGCCGTAAGAAGAACGATACTTCATCTTACCTACCAAACGGACCAATTCAGGGTGTAAGCCGTGGATACCCAAATCGATAGTCGTGCGCTTACCTGTTTCCACAATTTCGTCCTCGACCTGCTTGCGCACCTTGGCAACGACCTCTTCGATACGTGCAGGGTGTATACGGCCGTCGGTTACCAACTGGTGCAACGCCAAACGAGCAATTTCACGACGAACCGGATCGAAAGCAGAAAGTACAATAGCGTCAGGAGTATCGTCAACGATGATTTCCACACCAGTTGCGGCTTCAAGAGCACGGATATTACGTCCTTCACGACCGATGATGCGGCCTTTCAATTCGTCTGAATCGATATTGAAGACGGTTACAGAGTTTTCAATGGCAGCCTCGGTAGCCACACGCTGAATAGTTTGGATAACGATTTTCTTCGCCTCCTTATTCGCGTTCATCTTAGCGTCTTCCATAATTTCGTTGACGTAAGCCATGGCATCGGTCTTCGCCTCTTCCTTCAAGCCCTCAATAAGGCGTTCTTTCGCCTCTGCAGCAGAAAGTCCGGAAATAACTTCCAAACGTTCGTTTTCCTGCTTGCGTAACTTGTCTAATTCTATTTTGCGTTGTTCAATAATCTGCTGTTGGTTTTTCAAGCTCTCGCGAGTTGCATCGTTTTCCGCACGCGCTTTCGACACTTCGGCCTGCAACTGGTTCAATTGCTGTTCGCGCTGGCGGACCTTAGACTCTGCCTGCTGCAATTTAGAGTTACGCTGGTTAACCTGTGCATCGAACTCGTTCTTTAAATTCTGGTACTTTGCCGTTGCCTCCTGCACTTTTTTGTCATGAATAGCTTTAGCTTTCGATTCAGCATCGGCAATAATATAGTCGGTACGCGATTTAAGGGCGGTAGACTGAATCAGCCATACAATCAAACCTCCTATCAAAAGCGCAACAACAGCAATAATTACGACGGTAGTTACTGACATTATTGTATTTAATTTGTTAATTAATAAATATATATAAAAAACGCATCACTACTGCCTACGCAGTAACGATGCGGGTATTGCAAAATAATTAATGTATCTTTTTTCAGACAAAGCACAGCAACAGACACAGAGAGAAAGTATGCCAGGCCACACCTTATCCTTTTAAGAAATCGTCCATTTTACCGGAAATAACCGATAACCGTTCCATTTCTTCTTTATGCTTTTTCTGCTCGTCTTCCAAGAGTAAAGCCAATCGGAAGGCGGCCATACTGAGTTCAAACATTGATCCAAACCGAGAATAAGTATCTCTATTTTCACTCAATATATCGTTCACTCTTTTCTCAGCCAGTTCGTAAAGTTCCTTGGCCGCAGGCTCAACTTTGAGGTGGAGAACCTGTTCTCCAATTTTTATATCAGCTGCGACTTTCATGTTATCCATACGATTACGTATTCAAAAGAGCGATACATTTATCAATTTCCCGCACCAGTTTCGAGAGCTGTGCCTTATTCTGTTTGGCAGCGACCACCGACACATCGCCCAACTGCATCGACTGCAAAGTGCGATTTTTTTGTTCCAGTGTTCTGATTTTCGCATTAGCGTTCGCCAAATCAGCTGCAATTTCGGCGACACGGTTGAGGGCCGCATCGCGTTCGGCCTTTAATTGTTCGCAGAGTGAGATCAGATTATCCACGTTCTCTGCCAATTTTTCCAAAGTATTCTCTTCGTTTTCGGCCATTCTCTCAAAATTCGAATGCGAATATACCAAATTAATTTGACATTACCGGCAACTAGAGGTGCAAAAATAAAAAAGCACCCAAGGATTGGGTGCTAATTCCAATCGCCACTAAAGCAAACATGGCAACCGGAGCAGTCGGCAACAGCCGACCAATCAGAGTAAGTTAAAGGTTGTTTAGTAGGACAAATATAAAGCATTTATTTGAAAATTGCCATTTCATTACTTATTTTTGCATATCATTAAAATGGAGTGCCATGTGCGCTCTGGATTTTATCATTATTTTAAGGTTACAATAAGAGAAAAATGCCACAAACATCTAAACGGGGACAGATTATGCCAGCTTCACCAATCAGGAAATTGGTGCCATTTGCTGACGCTGCAAAAGCAAGAGGTGTAAAAGTGTATCACTTGAACATCGGACAACCAGACATTGCTTCTCCCCGAGCGGCAATCGACTTTCTGAAAGGAATCGACCTTCCTCTTATGCCTTACACGGCTAGTAACGGAAATTTGAGCCTTCGCCAAAAGTTGGTCAAATACTACGAAAAGTTCAACATCAATGTTACCACCGACGACATTATTGTCACTTCCGGTGGTTCGGAAGCTGTTAACTTCGCTTTCATGACCTGTCTTGATCCAGGCGACGAAATTATTGTTCCAGAACCTGCCTATGCCAACTATACCGCATTTGCAGTTGCCTGTGGAGCGACCATCAAACCCGTAGTTACGACCATTGAAGAAGGTTTCCACCTGCCACACATCGAGAAGATTGAGGAAATGATTACCCCTAAAACCAAAGGTATTCTGATCTGCAATCCGAACAACCCGACAGGTTACCTCTATAGCCGCGACGAGATGAACCAAATTCGCGACCTGGTAAAGAAATACGACCTCTACCTGTTTAGTGACGAGGTTTACCGTGAATTCTGCTACAGTGGAGCCCCTTATATTTCGGCTTTCCACCTGAAAGACATTGAAAACAACGTTGTATTGTTTGACTCTGTTTCTAAACGATACAGCGAATGCGGATTGCGTATTGGCGCTATCGTTACAAAGAACGAAGAACTGAAGAAAAATGTAATGAAGTTCTGCCAGGCCCGCCTCTGTCCGCCTTTACTCGGCCAGTTGGTTGCTGAAGCCACCATCGACGGCACTACTGAAGAGTATATGCTCAATGCATACAACCAGTTCGAGGAACGCAGAAAGTTCCTTGTCGACGGCTTAAATAAAATTCCAGGCGTCTACTCCCCTATTCCAATGGGTGCCTTCTACACCGTTGCACGCCTTCCTATCGACAACTCAGAAAGTTTCTGCCGTTGGTTGCTCGAAGAGTTCGAAGACGAGGGACAGACCGTTATGCTTGCCCCTGCCAGCGGTTTCTACACCGACCCTGAAATGGGCAAGGACGAGGTCAGAATCGCTTACGCGATTTCAAAAGAAGACTTGGCCAAAGCGCTTAAAGTGCTACAGCACGCGCTGGCCGTCTACCCTGGCCGTACAGTCGATGTTAGAAACATTTAAAGGCAGTTTGAGACAAAATAAAAAGGAAGCACGGCCACGAGCAGTGCTTCTTTTTGTTTTCAGAAAAGCGAACCACCCACTATTATGAATTTAGAGTATTACATAGCCAAACGAATTGCTTCGGAAAAGAACGCGGGAAAAGAGGAGACCAAACCTGCGGTCCGCATCGCCATTGGCGGTATTGCCATCGGCCTGATTGTCATGCTGCTTGCCGTTGCCATCGTTATCGGCTTTAAAAGCGAGGTGAGGAACAAACTGATAGGTTTCGGCTCTCACATACAAATAAGTGTGGCGGTCGACAAAGACAGCGCCGTCGAACCCTTGACGATAGATTCTGCCATGATGGCAAGGCTTGAGTCGGGTAAGGCTATCTGCCACACACAGGCAACGGCCACCCAACCCGGCATTATAAAGACGGACGACAATTTCCACGGTATTGTGCTGAAAGGCGTAAGTAACGATTTCAACTGGGATTTCTTCAAACAATACCTGAAAGAGGGGAAAATACCGGCTATAAGCAAGGATTCGGTCTGCAAGGAGGTGCTTGTCTCGAAAAAGGTGATGGAACTGATGAAACTGAGAGTGGGCGACAAAATTCGCACATACTTTATCATCGACGGGAAAGTCAGAGTCCGTCCACTGACAATAAGCGGCGTCTATTCTACAGGCTTCAGCGACTACGACAAACTGGTCATCATAAGCGACATAAAGCATATTCAGAAACTGAACGGATGGGAGCAGAACCAATGCGGCACAATTGAGGTGCTAACCGACGCCCCCGAAAAAATTGACGAGGCTAACGACGAGGTTTTCTCTGTGATTGGGAACAAAGTGGACGTACAGAGCCAGAAGTCGCTGCGTTCGCGTACCATTCGGGAAATGAATCCTCAAATATTCAGTTGGCTCGATATGCTCGACATGAACGTTGTCATTATTTTAGCGTTGATGATGCTGGTTTCCGGCTTCACCATCATATCGGGGCTCCTTATCCTCATACTGGGAAGAACCAACATGATTGGCATACTGAAAACGTTGGGTGCTCAGAATTGGAGTATCAGAAAGATTTTTATATACCAAACATTGTTCCTTGTCGGGAAAGGGATGCTGATAGGGAACATTGTAGGGCTGACTCTCTGTCTGTTGCAAAAGCAGTTCGGCCTTATAGGTTTAGATGCCGAAAACTACTATGTCGACACCGTGCCCATCAGTTTGAGTTTTACCAACTGGCTACTAATCAACATCGGTGTGTTTGCCACATCTGCGCTGATGCTGGTAGGCCCAACCTATATCATAACTAAAATCAGTCCCGCAGAAACCATTCGTTTCGAATAACATGAGAAAACTTACACCTGCACTGGTACTTGCTGTTTCTGTTACTGCCTGTACCGACACAAAGACCATAAACGACTTTGAAGCCTATTGCCAGACAATAGACTCCACAACCATCGTACTAAAAAGAGTAAACAATGTAGAGGAATTCCAAAAGATAACAGCTGAATTTGCGAGAACCGCGCAAGAATTTGAAGAAAGGCACAAAGACGCAGTTGTTGCGGAAGAGCTTCTACAACAGTTGAAAATTGCTTCGGCTGCCTATCAGGAAGCGGCCAACGCGAAAATAAAGGAATTCGAGACTAAAAACGTCAAATAATACGACCTATTTCACAACTACAGGTCTTACCGAAAAGCCAAAATAACGGTTGTCGAAACTGCCCTCCATGCGTGAGGCATCGAGGAAGATAGAGTACGCACTGTCGTTTGCCTTTTCGTACAATGTTGTGGTGGCATAGTGGCCGCACTTGCCCGCATCTTCCACCTTCTGCAGGCGATAGAAACCAGCGGCTGGCAAAAATATGAAATTGCCGTTTTTCGCAGTCACCTTATAGCCGGGTACGCCCGTGTTCCTATAATTAGGCATCCACTTCACCTGGCACTTCTTCATCAGTTCATTATACTCTTCCATAGTCGGAGTACGCCACTCCGCGCCCCAGTTGGCAGTAGCCGCGTCGTCGGAGCTACCCAGTTCTTTCCGTCCATCGGTCAAGCCGAAAGCGGGCAGAACGCAATACTTTGTAATCGATTTTGCATCGCCTGAGCAGTAGGCATAATTTTTCCAATCGTAGACCTTTTTAGTTTTCACCTCTCCCCAGGAAAAATAATCGCCAGCCTCAGCCGGTTTATTGGCACCTATGTTGCAGGTTGCCCACTTGACACTAAGGCCTAAGTCGACAGCCTTATGTCCTCCAATTTCCTCTGTTTTTTGACCAAACACACTAAAAGATGTGAAAAGCGACACTAGAACGAACAAAATCTTTCTCATAAACTACATATAGAAATTATAAAACACAGAAGTAGCAAGAAAAAAAGTCTAACTACCTATACATTTATGCGTTAAAGTTAAAAATAGTTGACGAAACCGCCATCATTTCAGGCGGAATCGTTTTGTTATATCATCGAAATAGTCGATACGTCTGTCACGGAAGAATGGCCAAATACGGCGAACATCCTCCGCATGGGCAAGGTCGATATCAACCACCAGGTTTTCGGCTTTATCGGTTGAGGCCTGCGCCAATATCTCGCCCTGCGGTCCGGCCACAAAGCTAGTTCCCCAGAAAGGGATGCCTCCGGTCACGCCAGAAGGGTCAGCCTCATATCCTGTGCGGTTTACAGTAACCACATAAATGCCGTTAGCAACCGCATGACCACGCTGCACCGTCTGCCAGGCATCGCGCTGGCGGGTCTTTTCAGCATCGGTATCGCTAGTTTCCCACCCGATTGCGGTCGGATATATCAGTATTTCAGCACCAGCCAGCGCCATAAGGCGAGCTGCTTCCGGATACCACTGGTCCCAACAAACCAGCACACCAAGACGGCCGACAGAGGTGTCGATAGGCTGGAAGCCCAAATCGCCAGGTGTGAAATAAAATTTTTCGTAATATGCAGGGTCGTCAGGAATATGCATTTTCCGGTATGTGCCGGCAATAGACCCGTCTTTTTCTATCACAACAGCCGTGTTGTGGTACAGACCAGCCGCACGACGCTCGAACAGCGAGAGCACCAGCACAATTCCCAATTCGCGGGCAACCGCACCGAACATCTCGGTCGATGGGCCAGGAATAGGTTCTGCTTGGTCAAAACTGTCGGTATCTTCTACTTGGCAGAAATAAAGGCCATTATGAAGTTCCTGCAGAACGACCAACTCGGCTCCCTGTTTGGCACACTCATAAATACCTTTGACCAAGTTTTGCTTATTCAATTCCATATCGGCCGTATTGGCCTGTTGTACAAGTCCTACTTTCATAATTTTGTGTTCATTTTTTAGAAATATCTGGGTTGTTGACCACTAAACGGACAACATCTATTCGGGAAGGGGAACGGCGAACGACCTTGAACGAGTATCTCTCGCCAATTTGTATTACATCTCCTACCGCAGGCAGGAAAGCATTCTTACTCAAAATAAGTCCACCTACAGTCAGATAATCGTCGCCAAGAGGGAGGTCCAAACCCAGTTCACTATTTACCTCTTCAATTTCCATTCGACCCGAAACGACATATTCGTTCGGCCCTATTTTTTTCGAGACCAGTTCGTCGGCATCGTCAGCATCGTGCTCGTCTTCTATCTCTCCGAATATTTCCTCCATCACATCCTCAATAGTAAGGATTCCCGAGGTTCCACCAAACTCGTCCACCACCAAGGCCAGACTCTTTTTCTGTTTTAGGAAAAGACGGAGCATATTGTTGGCGGTCATTGTCTCCGGTACCACAATAATAGGGTTCAGCATTTGTTCAACAGAAGCCGGATTGTCGAACATATCGGCAGAATGAACATAGCCAAGCACATTATCGATCGTATCGCGGTAAACCAAGATACGGGAAAAATGGGTTGCTACAAAGAGTTCCTTCAAATCGGGAAGAGACGAATTGATATCAATGGCGACAATTTCGGTCCGCGGCACCATTGAGTCTTTTATCCTTACCTTTGAAAAATCGAGTGCGTTTTGGAACATAACCACCTCGTCGCCGAAATGATTGTCTTCACTTTCGTTATCGGCTGGTACGGCATCCTCATGAACCTGGTGTATACGGTTAATGCTGAACGAGCAACTGGTATCAATCTTCAGAAGCCCGCCTAGCGTAACGACAAAAACAACAAATTTGGCAATTGGCAGAACTACCCAGTAAACGATAAACAACGGATATGCCATCAGCATAAAGACCGACGTCGCACTGAAATAGGAGATGGCGTGCAAGAGCAAGTCTACCAACAGAATGGTAAATGCAATACAGAGCAAGACAGCCCCCACCATCTGCAAGAAAGGTAGCGTGCAGACCGTTACATAGACCTGACGTACCAAAAGGAAGAAGGCGATAAAATCGGCAACAAAAAGCACATTCGAGAAGTCGGAAGACCTCTTAAAAAAGAAAGCGTGCAGTTTGTTGTGAAAGTGCTCGTCCCTCACCAGTTCCAACCGCAGTCTATTAAAAAAGGCGAATGCCATCTCCCCTCCGAAAAAGAAGGAAAACAGCAAGGCCCACAGTATAATCATGAGAACGTCACTAACCATACCTAGTCTGAAATTGGTATAATACCATCAGGGTGACTGATTTCGTAGTGCGTCATTGTTTCATTCGACACGAATCCACGTCCGTTTATAATGCAGTTCGGTTGCTGTATTTTAATCTTCTTGTCAGAATAAACCTTTGCATTAACCTGGTCCCAGAAGAGTTGGTCGGTTTCAAACTTCTCGCCCTTCCGGTTAGTCACCTTCACATTACCGTCAAGCCTCCAAAGACGAAGGGTTTGGTCGTAATGGGCTTGGTCGCAATAAATATTGGCCTCAGTTTCAAGATGTGTATCGAACTGTTCTATACGCAAGCCGTTCGGAAAGAACCAATACGGACTTTTCACATTATTATAAATCAGCCATTCGGGAGTGGTAGCCCTGTAGCGTGTAACACCCGAATCGGAAATAACTGTCGAGACCTCTAGCGCCCTCAAAGTAGGGGCCGAGCTGTCAATTCCGCTATTCTGTCCTTCCGACTCGCCCGAGCAAGCTCCAAAAAAGCATACAGCAACCGCTGCAAGAACGGTTGCCGTATGTTTAAGATATGCTGATAGTAGCATCATTCGAACTATTAACGAACAGTTGTATTTTCGTTAATCCAGCCTGGCACATGGAAGGTACCAGAAATCTTACGCATGAAGCACTCCTTCTTGTCTGGGAAGTACTTCTTGTAGCTGCTGATAAGGCTGTTAGCAATACCAGTACAGTTAGAGTCAACGGCCTTAGCCTTCTCGAACTTGTCGACAGCAGCCCAGTATGCAGTGCGCTGAATGAAGGCATCGGTGCTGATGGTAGAAGCAGAAGCTGCGTAAGCGTTACCAATGAGCAAGTATGCGCTACCGTTGTTAGAGTTGTAAGAGAGCGCCTTCTGTGCATAGGTACGAACCTGCTGGTAGTTTTTCTGCTTGTAGTAGAGGTTGGCAATCTTCAACATAATGTTAGACTTGTCAGACTTGCTAGTAGCCAAATCACAAGCTTTGTTCAAATAACCAATTGCACCGTTAATATCCTTCTTACTGTAGGCCATAGCAGCCAAACCGTTAGCAGCAGTGTAGGTAGGCTCAATCTTATAAAGGTATTCAGACGCCTTGAAGTAAACGGTAGAGCCATCGCAGTCGGCCATATCGTAAAGTTTCAAAACATTCTTCAACCAATCTTTGTCAGCCTTGTGGGCGTCAACCTGCGCAGCGTAAACAGCGTTCAACTGGTTACAGTCTGCAGCGCCAGAACGTCCGAAGTCGAAATCGATAGCACCCTTCAACTGGTCGTAGGTAGAGTCAGCCTCAGAACCTTCCGACACACGCTTACCCAAAAGGTCGGTCAGCATAAGGTAGTCGTTAACGTACTGCTGACGGATGTTAGTATCGGTCTTCTTAGCATCGAAGATTCCCTTCGAGATAACATAGAACTGCTGGAATACGGCAAGTTCGTTATCAGCACCACCCTCATCGAGTGAAGTCTTCAACCAACCGTATGCGTTCTGCTTCAGCGGGTCAGTATTCTTGTAAGTAGTCTGCTCCATGTTAGCCACATAGTCAAACGCCTTACGGCCGCGAATGTAGTAAGAAGGCTTCTTGTTAGAGAAGTACTTGATACGGTCGTCGTAAACCTTCATCATCTTGTCGAACAGCTTGGTTTTAGAAGCTACGTCGGTAGCCTGCTTCATCTGCCACTTCAAGATGTTTGGTCCCTGAATATAGATCGACTGGCTCGACTGAGGACAGTTTGTATAAACGTACTCCCAAGGAGCAACTGCATCGGCATAGTTACCACTCTTTGCAGCCTGTTTTGTATATGTACCCATCAACGACAGGTTCTGAAGACATTCGTCCTTGTTAGCACCATAGTCCTGTGCAAATGCTTGTACAGAAATTGCGCCCAGAAGAGGGGCGATGAATAATTTCAGTTTCATATTAGTGAATTTTTAATTGTTTTTATTCGAATTTGCGTTTAACGAACCAGCGTTCGTTGACACTCAGATTAAGCGATATTTTGAAATACTGTTCAAGAATCATGTCTACTGACTTCTTTCCTGCCCTTCCGTATTCAAAGCCCAAATTAAGGTAGGTTGGGTTCACCACCCTGCGCAACGGTATACCAAAACCTGCAGTCAACGCCAAGTGGTCGAACTCGTTGTCGTTAACCTCGAAATAAGAGTTCGAGAAGTTAGCGCCAACCCTATAGGACATACGCTTAAAGAACTTCTTGCTGAGTCTGTCTGGCAACAATTCAGCACCACAAGCGAAACGCTGGCGGTCGTTGAAGACCTTTTCTCCGAAGTATTCAACGTCAGACCACTTCTGGAATTTGTAGTCTGCGCCAACCCTCCAGCTTTCATTTAGGTCATATACAAAACCTGCGCCAAAAGAGATCGGAAGTCCAAAAGAATTGTCAAAATCCAAAGACACCGTATCGACGCCCGACGTAACTATCTTTTTTTCAGCAGTTGCGCTCAGTTTAGACGGAAGGTCTAAAGTTGCACCAACCGTTAAATTTCTTTTTTCGCTAAGGGGATAATCGTACTGGGCACCAAAACCAACATTCCAGTCATGCACCGATATTTCGTTTTTCTGGAACGTCGAGTGGTAATTCTTGTTGTCGAAAGAAACCAGACTACCATGGGCAAGCGTACCGAAACCATAGTACACATTCATACCCAGGTTAAAATGTTTGAATGGTTGTACACCAATACCGAAATATAGTTGTGTTATATCTCCCGAACCAGCGTAGTTAGTGTGAACGGCAAGCGTATCGGTAGAGATGGAGGATTTTGAAACCTGTTTACCTCCAAACTGGTATCCTACAACACTGAAAGGCTGCAAACCCGCGCTAAAGCCCATCCATTTGGTGATGGGGAACTGGAAGGCCAGATAATCGAGGTTCTGGTCCCACGATTTTGCAGTCGTATTATTGTTATCGGTATATTTTGAGCACTTGATAGAAGCGCCAAACTCAAATCTGAACCCCAAAGAATCGATAGCCGTAAAAGAAGCCGGGTTAGCACTGTTGATGTGATTGCTGTTGCGAATGCCTGCTGAGAGTCCGCCCATCGCTTTGGAGTATCCGAATCCAGGTTCAATCAACTCACCATAACCATAACGGGTATAAGGCGAACTTGTGTTGTTCTGAGCACTCAGGCTTGAGACAGCCAGCGCGGAAACGACCAAAATAGAGGTTATCTTACGCATTAAATTGAAGAATTCTGTTTAAACCGACCAACAATAAGTTTGGATTTACAAAGATGCCACTTTTTAAGCGCTTTTCAAAGAAAAAAGCGTCCCCACCCGTCAAATAAAGTGAAAGATTAGGATATTTTAGCGACAAATTCTTACAATAACCTTCCAATTCGTAGGTAATAGCCTGTACTACACCAGACAAAATGGCATCGTGCGTATTTTTCCCGATAAGAGGGACGTCGTCTTCGGCAGCCACCAGCGGCAAGGCGCTTGTGTACTGGTGCAACGCCTTGAAACGCATCGCCATACCTGGCGAGATGTTTCCCCCAAGGAAACGGCCGTCGGCAGTAACCACATCAAGAGTAATACATGTACCCATATCCACTACCAGCAGGTTGGTGTCTGGCAACAAATAGTTAGCACCCACACACGAAGCCAGACGGTCGACGCCCAAAGTAGCTGGCGTTCCATATTGGTTAACTAGCGGCACTGGCGTCTGGGCTGAAAAGCGGACGAATCGGGGGCATACCTTCTGTAAATAGTCAAGCGGCAGTTTTGAGGTGTCGCCAACCGTTGACAAGATGGCCGCTTCAACCGGATAGCTTTCCAGCAGTTGGTCTATTTGCCTTTCATCTAACTGGGTGAAACGTAGCGTGGTAACCAATTGGTCACCATCGAACAATCCAATCTTAATAGCAGTATTGCCCTGGTCAATTGTAAGATTCATTATTAGAAACGAAAAGCAACGACAAATTATTGCCGTTGCTTCTTTTTTATTTAAAGGGTTAACATTATCGATAATTGACGATTCCGTACTTACCGTCTTTTGCAACTACGGCATACTTGTCGGTTACCTTTGCCACCTTCTGGTAATAAGGGTAAACCTTAATATTGCCCCTCTTGTCGATGACACCGTACAAGCCTGTTGCCTTGTCCTTTACAATCTGTCCGTCTACATCGTAGCCCTTTGGCAAGAGCGGAAGCGCGTGCTTGTCGAACAGCTGCACATCGCCGTCAACTTCGGCAAGGACAATCGAACCGTCGAATGAAATAATTTTGTTAGCGAACGCAGGCACTTCAATTGTACCTCTAGAATTTAAGATACCCCACTTACCTTCGCCAGTCCTATAAGCGAAATAGATGCCCTTTTCGGTCTTCAACTCACTAATGTTCGAATAAGAAGGCTTAACGAGCACCTCGCCCTTAGGGCCAATCAGAGCACATTTTGCATTGGTGCTGAAAGCGCCATAGGCAGCCGTCTTAACCACACAATAACCATTATTGGTCCTTCTCAGTTTCACCTCATCGTTAGTTGTGAAAAGGGTTTTACCCTCTTTCATGACAATATTGGTGTTTTCCGTGCCATTTGCAACCGAAACGAAAATCGTATTGTTGACCTTCTCGTCGGCAAAGGCACCACAATCGTTCGTGAAGACGTAGGCAGGGTCTTGCAAACGGTCGTATTTAGAGTCAAGAGCTATATTGTTCTTATAGTACAAGCCCATCTTGCCTTCCTTTGTTACTATCGAATAGCCGTTGCAATAGCGGGTCATCGACGAATACTTCGCAGGTACAACAGACTGTCCTGCGCGGTCAATGACACCTTTAAGGCCGTTTTTAGTAACCACAATATAATTATTGGAAATATGCTTGTCGAAATCGTCAATGCCATCCACTTCAAACCTGTTGCCCTGCTTGTTGATCAGAGTCAGGTGCTTGCCGTTTTTCACAACCAGCATTCCACCAATAATCTCACAGGTTTCGTTGTTTGAGCTCAGCGTATAAATGGTATTACCTGCACGGTCGATATACTTCCACTGTCCACCTTCCTTTACCTTGGCGAAACCGTCGTTAAAGCACTCGCCCACTGCATTATACTTCAGCGGCAGGTTGCCACCTTTCTGTGTCTTGTCGAGGAAGCCCCAGGTACCACTCACTTCATAAGCAATCATTTTGTCGCTAGAGCCACAGTCTTTATACGAAGAAAGTCGGTCGTAATACAAGAAGTTTCCTTTCGTATCCATCCAGCCTTCCTGGAACAGGTTCTTCAAGATTGCGATACCGTCTGAGTCGAAGAACGGAATCATATCGAACTGTGGAGCAAACATCAGGTAACCGGTAGGACCTACGATACCGTATTTCTTGCCAGAACGTACCTTGATGAACTTGCTGTCGATGCTGGCAGAGGTGCTCCATGTAACTTCGTCATAAAGGCTGTCGTGCGCAATCACACCCTCAGCAGTAGCTGTACGGAGGTACTTACCATCGGTAATAGCTACGCCTCCATTGTCAATCAGTTTGTAGTTGCGCTCACCCAAAGAGCCAGAAACAAAAGGTGCTACCAACTGGTCTTTGCCTTGGTAAACCAGTCCCCATGCGCCGTTTTCTTTCACCGCAGTGTATTTAGGTGTCAAGAACTTGATGTCGGAACTAGACGCCATATTAGCGGGATAGGTAACAGTACCGTTGTCGACATTGGCAAGACCCCACCGGCCGCCCATCTTAACGACCAACAGTCCGCTATAAACACCGGCTACATCTTCAAACTTAGGAGAAACAATTTCGGCACCGGTCGAATTCAAGACGCCCCAAGCCGAAGTCTTCACCAAGACGTATTCCTTTTTAGTTATAGAGTCGACCGCATAACGCGCGTCGCTATACATAGGGTCGATTTTCCACACGAGAGAAGATTGTTCACTCTGAATTTTCGTCTGGAAGAATTTTACATTCTTGCTGTCGGGGAAGTTGGCGATGTACTTTGCATAGGCGTTGATTGTACCATCGTTCTTCGCCTCATCGTAAGCCAGTTTCTCGACCTCTTTCTTCAATTTAGGGGTATAAATGGAATTCGGATAGTCGTTAATATATTTTGTATAGGCATCGCTTGTGTTTGGCAACTCGGCATAGGCCAGCGAGTCGCGCAAGTGTTCCGCATCCTTACGCTTAGGCGAATTTGGTTCCGCATCGAGGAAAGCCTGCACATCGGCCAGTGTAGCGCCAGAAAGCGTATTGTTGAAAACCAAGTTTTCCTTCGCCTTCTTAGCCTCATTCAAATAAGAGCAGCCCTGGCACGCATTGATAATCTGGTCGTATGCCTCTACAGTGTTCTGCGACTTGGCGTTCTTCAACAGATTAGCCTCAATCTCCAAACGGAGCTTATCCATATCTATCTGTTCTTCGCGCATTACATTCATCACCTTTGTATCGTAAAGGCGGTCACTGTAGATGATACGGTTATAAATACTGTATGCCTCAAGCGGATTATAATTCGAATACTTCGGATTGTTGAACATCAACGCTTTCGAGATGTCGCCCAACAAGTTTACCGAGGCATCATTACCCATCAACTTATTTTGTAGGGCAATAGCCTTAGTAAAGTTATTTTTCTTAACTAATCTGATCGCATCCTGTATATCAGCAGCAGAAGCGGCATAGAAACAACCACCCAACAGTGCAACCAAAAGTAACTTATTATTCTTCATCAGTCTATACTATTAATTAACCCTTATAAAAAAGGTGACAGGTTTATTTTTTCTTTTGTGAGAAAATCCAGCGTAAAAATCCCTTCGAGTTTGCCGCAGTACGTACACACTCCGCTTCGTCCTTATTTTCAAGTTCAAAGACAGGTTCGCAGGCCTTTGCACCCGCAGCCTGCAACTCGATATAGACGTCGCGGACCAACGTCAATGGGACATCAACAATTGCGTCGGAAGAATAAAGACGTAAAGGCGTTTTACGCAACGCTTTCGTCCTATTCGGATGAATAGCACCACCAAGAGACACCACTGCCGCAAAATACTTTGGTTTGCGTGCTGCCAAGTCGAGGGCGCCGCTACCACCCAAGGCACCGAGGCCTATCAAATAGATACGGTTTTCATCAACCGGATAGTGTTTGATGTAGTACTTGACCATGCCTTCCAGCAAGTCGCCCGAATAGGTTTGCTCCGGATCTTCGGGGAAAGCCACCACATTTCCAGGGGTCGACACCCCCATTTCGGCCCAATGGTCACCTTCCTCACATTGCGGATACAACACAATAGCAGGGAAAGAGTCTTTCACCGTATTTTGTGCAAACAGTTCGGCCACAGGCGAACTTAGTTGTTTGGCATTATACCGCTGCCCCTGTTTGGCCAAAGCATCAGCCCCGTGAAGGACCAACACCAACGGATACTTCTTTTTTGTATTGTCGGCATATCCCTTCGGATACATCACCCTATAGAAAAGGGTATCACCATCGGAACTAAAAGAGCGGCCATAAAAAATATTCGGGTCTTTCTCTGCTGCAAAACCTACGCTTGCCAGCACAGACGACACGAACAATAACATAGATAGGCAATAACTCTTCATGGTATTTTTTTTACAATATTAACGATTTATTACCTTTCAAGCAATATTCGCCAACAATTTTTACAAAAGTGTACACCTCTAACCGGTTTTATCTGCTCATCCTAATAAAGTAAGGCACCGCAACGCCATATACTAAGGGAGCCACCCACACCTGAGGAAGCGAAAAACCCACAAAAATCTCAAACTATCATATTTCCGCCTATAGCGGGAAAAAGTAGAAATAAAGACACAAAAAGACAGAAAAAGGGACAAAATGCAATCCAAAACCACAATATGAAGACAACCACAAAGAGAAGTTGTCGAACAAATGAGCAAAAAGTTAACGATTATAAGCAACACGCATCAAAGTAACGCAACTTTATGCATTCAAAATACAGAAAAACACATATGTTCGAATTTTTTTTTGACAAAATGGAAGATTTTCTTTGTATTATATTACACTTTCACTATTTTTGTCTCAAGAAACAAACAAAAAGTGAAAGTAAGGGACAAAAAGTTTCTAAAAACTTTCACTTCTTGCAAAAAGATTCAAGAAAAAATACTTGAAGCGTTTAAGTGAACATAGAATATAATAAAAAACAAATAACACTTTAAAAAACAAGTAAAATGGTTGCATTAAAAGAATTCATGGACAATCTTATCGCCAAGAACCCAGGCGAACCATTGTTCCACCAAGCAGTACAAGAAGTAGCAGAATCTCTTCTTCCATACATCCAGGAACATCCTGAATATGAAAAGGCAAAGATTCTTGAAAGAATGACTGAGCCAGAAAGAGTAATCATCTTCCGTGTGCCTTGGATTGACGATAAGGGTGAATTCCAGATCAACCGTGGTTTCCGCGTACAGATGAGCAGCGCAATCGGTCCATACAAAGGTGGTATCCGTTTGCACCCATCAGTAAACTTGGGCATGCTTAAGTTCCTTGCATTCGAGCAGGTATTGAAGAACAGCTTGACTACCCTTCCAATGGGTGGTGCTAAGGGTGGTTCTGACTTCGACCCTAAGGGCAAGAGCGACAACGAAGTTATGCGCTTCTGCCAGAGCTTTATGACTGAATTGCAGCGTCACGTAGGTGCCGACACCGATGTTCCTGCAGGTGATATAGGTACTGGTGCCCGTGAGGTTGGTTTCATGTTCGGTCAGTACAAGAGACTCCGCAACGAATTCGTAGGCGTTTTGACTGGTAAAGGTCTCGAATACGGAGGTTCTTTGATCCGTCCTGAAGCAACTGGTTACGGAACTACTTATTTCGCACAGTACATGCTCGCTACTAAGGGCGACAGCTTGAAGGGCAAACGTGTGGCTATCTCTGGTTCTGGTAACGTTGCACAGTACGCTGTTGAAAAATGCACTCAGTTGGGTGCAACCGTAGTATCTGTATCAGACTCTAACGGCTGTATCATCGATGAGGCTGGTATCGACGCTGAAAAGCTCGCTTACATCATGGACCTCAAGAACGTTAAGCGTGGCCGCATCAAGGAATATGCTAGCAAATATCCATCATCTAAATACTACGAAGGACAGCGTCCTTGGCAGCTTGTAAAGGTAGACGTTGCTATGCCATGTGCTACCCAGAACGAGCTTAGCGAAGCTGATGCAAAGGCTCTTCTTGCTAACGGCGTAATTTGTGTTGCTGAAGGTGCTAACATGCCTTCTGAAATCGGTGCAGTTAACGCATTCTTGGCAGCTAAGATCCTTTACGCTCCTGGTAAGGCTTCTAACGCTGGTGGTGTAGCTACTTCAGGTCTCGAAATGTCTCAGAACTCTGAGCGTTTGTCTTGGACCCGCGAAGAAGTTGACCAGAAGTTGCAGCGCATCATGAAGGATATCCACGACAACTGTGTTAAGTACGGAACTGGTGCTGACGGTGTAGTAAACTACGTTAAGGGTGCTAACATCGCAGGTTTCGTTAAGGTTGCTAACGCAATGCTTGCACAGGGTCTTGTTTAATCCCTGGTATAACCATAAAGAACCCCATTGCCATCGCAATGGGGATTCTTTTTGAATAACAGTTGCGAGTTTCATGGGAGGTTCTATCCCAACTATAGAGACACAAAAGAATAATAAAATATAACTTTTATGAACAAACTAAAAGTAGCCATTGTTGGCTATGGAAATATCGGTCGCTTCAGTTTAGACGCTGTTAAGGCTGCTCCTGACATGGAATTGGTTGGTGTTGTACGCCGTGCCGAGTCTGTAGGCAACAAACCGGCCGAATTGGCCGATGTAAAAGTCGTTTCTAACATCGACGAACTAGGGAAGGTTGATGTCGCAATTCTTTGCGGCCCATCACGCAGCATTCCTGAAGTGGCTCCACTTTATTTGGCAAAGGGTATCTGTACTGTCGATAGTTTCGACATCCATACCGATGTTTACGACCTTCACGAACAACTCGACGCAATTGCGAAAAAAAATAACGCAGCCTCTATCATCTCTGCCGGATGGGATCCAGGATCTGACTCTGTAATCCGCACTATGATGTTGGCGATGGCTCCTAAGGGTCTTACTTGGACCAACTTCGGTCCTGGTATGAGTATGGGCCACTCGGTAGTAGCACGTTCCAAGAAGGGTGTGAAAAACGCTCTTTCTATGACTATGCCTCAGGGTGCTGGCATCCACAGCCGCATGGTTTACGTTGAACTGGAAGATGGTTACACCAAAGAACAGGTTTACGACGAATTGAAGGCGGACTCTTACTTCGCTCACGACGAACTCCACGTTATTCCAGTCGACAGTGTTGACGACTGCAAAGACATGGGTCACGGCGTTCTGTTGGAACGTAAGGGTGTTTCTGGTGCTACCCAGAGCCAGCGTTTCAAGTTCGAAATGACCATTAACAACCCTGCGCTTACCGGCCAGATTCTGGTTTCTTGCGCACGTGCCGTTGTTAAACAGAAGCCTGGTTGCTATGTAATGCCAGAAGTAGCTCCTATGGACTACTTGCCAGGTGACAAAGAGCAGCTTATCCGCTCTTTGGTTTAATTTCTGAAATCTTTTAAAATCATACTGAAATAATTTCTACTTAGGCGTCCGTCCCGATGTGAATCGGGATGGACGCTGTCTTTTTTACCCCCTCTCAGAACATGCACCAAGGCCATACACGCAAAAAAAACACCACTGCAGGGACCTACCCTACAACGGTGTTTTTTATTTAAGTTGACTTATAGTTCTGTGTTCAAGCCAGATTTCACCACATTAAAGCACGTGGAAGGCTACGGTCAGACCCGCCATAACGATAGACACCATACTCATCAGTTTGATAAGGATGTTCAACGACGGGCCAGAAGTATCTTTGAACGGGTCTCCAACCGTATCGCCCACAACGGTGGCCTTATGGTTGGCAGAACCTTTACCATTCAGATTACCCTCTTCGATGTATTTCTTTGCATTGTCCCATGCGCCGCCGGCGTTTGACATAAATACAGCCAACACGAAACCAGCTGAGAGGCCACCAATAAGAAGTCCTAACACTCCACTCACGCCAAAAATAACCCCGACACAAATAGGGGTAACGATAGCAAGGATGGAAGGGAAGAGCATCTCGTGCTGCGCACCCTTGGTAGAAATCTCAACACAACGGGCATAGTCGGGTTTTCCCTTGCCATCAAGAATACCAGCTATTTCGCGGAACTGCCGACGAACCTCTTCCACCATTTTCTGGGCGGCTCTGCCGACAGCGTTCATCGTAAGGCCACAGAACAAGAATGCCATCATAGAGCCAACGAACATACCAATCAGCACCTTAGGGTTCATCAGGTTCACCTGGTAGTACTCCATAAAGTCGATGAGGGAAGCATCGGCCGTATTGACTACCCTTTCACCAATTGAGAGAGTTGATTCTCCAATGCGGACCAGAGCTATCTTAATTTCCTCTACATAAGAAGCCAACAAGGCCAAAGCCGTCAAAGCCGCAGAGCCAATGGCAAAACCCTTACCCGTAGCGGCAGTGGTATTGCCGAGCGCATCTAGCGCATCGGTACGTTTGCGGACTTCAGCGCCCAATTCGCTCATTTCGGCGTTTCCACCCGCATTGTCAGCAATAGGGCCATAGGCATCGGTTGCCAACGTAATACCCAAAGTAGAGAGCATACCCACAGCCGCGATACCAATACCATACAAACCGAGGCTCAAGCCCTTAGGAGTAAAGAAAATCTCCATATCGAACCCAATTGCGCAAAGGTAAGCCAGAATAATAGCCGCACCGATAGTAATAACAGGAATAGCGGTAGAGACCATACCCAAACCGATACCAGAAATGATAACGGTAGCAGGGCCTGTTTCTGAACTTTCAGCCACTTTTTGTGTTGGGCGGTACGTATGCGAAGTATAGTACTCCGTCGATTTACCGATAATGACACCGGCCAGCAGTCCACACACCACAGAGAAGGAAATACCCATCCAGTTTTCGATTTCCAACGAATACAAAATAAAGAAAGTAAATACAGCCACCAGCAAAGAGCTGACATTTGTACCCCTTCCCAACGAGCCAAGCAGTTCCCTCATGCCCGCACCTTCCTTCGTCTTAACAAGGAAAATGCCGACAAGAGAGAGCACAACTCCGAACGCAGCAATCAGCATTGGCGCAATCACCGCCTTTTCCTGCATCTCGCCACCTACTGACGAGTAAGCGGCTGCTCCGAGTGCGGCCGTAGCCAAAATGGAACCAGCGTATGATTCGTAAAGGTCGGCACCCATACCGGCCACATCGCCCACATTATCGCCTACATTATCGGCAATAGTAGCCGGATTACGTGGATCGTCTTCTGGTATACCTGCTTCTACCTTACCCACAAGGTCGGCACCGACATCGGCCGCCTTAGTATATATACCACCACCCACACGGGCGAACAATGCCTGGGTAGAGGCTCCCATACCAAACGTCAGCATGGTGGTTGTGATGGTTACCAGTTTTTGTCCGCCATCGGCATCCACAAAGGCATTCAGCACAAGATACCAGATGGCAATGTCTAACAAAGCCAAACCTACCACGGTAAGTCCCATGACCGCGCCAGAGCGGAACGCCACCTTCAAACCACTGTTAAGTGAGTTTCTGGCAGCATTGGCCGTGCGCGCAGACGCATAGGTGGCAGTCTTCATGCCAAAGAAGCCGGCAAGTCCAGAAAAGAAACCTCCCGTTATAAAGGCAAACGGAACCCACTTGTTTTGTAATCCGAAAACAGCCATCACAGAGAAAATGATAGCCAAAACCACAAAAACAATGCCCACCACCTTGTACTGTTGTTTAAGGTAGGCCATTGCCCCTTCACGCACATACTGCGCAATTTTCTTCATTACTTCTGTTCCTTCGTCTTCCTTCTTCATTGAAGAGTAAAAGAAGAAGGCAAATCCTAACGCCAAAACGGACGCAAGGGGAATTGCATAAAATAAACATCCCATAAGCAATATAATTTTTATTTCCCCTTGTTAACAGGGGCAAATAGTTTAAAAGTCTAAGAAGTTGATGTGTTTGCAAAGAACAAATAGATGTACAATTATACATACAACTAGTTTAACAAATATAAAAAACATTTCAGAAAATCTCAAACACGGTTTTCCGGCCACTTCCTTTTCTTTCCAAGTCCGTTTTTGAGTATGAAGAAACTTTTTTGGAGCCACAAACCCTGCGGGAATCAAAGCAGAGAAACATATCAAGACGCTTTTTGCAGAATAAGCCAATATATCTCTATACACCAACACGCTACTCTAGAGCGCCACACTATTATGTTGTCAAACATATTTATAAGGGGCAATAACCCACAAGCAACAAGGCATAAATTGGGAAGACAGAACAAAGCACTGGCATTTTCATCACCCCCAAATAGGACACTATCAAACAATAAATCTTACAATCTGGAAAAATTTAGTTTCATTTTAGTAATTTCGCATAGAAACCAGAACGGAAAGTAATATGAAACTAAAATACCTTTGGCTTGCAGCCACAGCCACATACGCATCGGCCCAAAACGAGGCATCGTTTTCTGGAATCAGCGCCGATTCAGCCATCTCCATTATCGAAGAACAGACAGAGGACCTTTCCGACGCCAATTACACAACAGTCCGTTTAGAAGCAGTAGGCCACAGCAATGGCGACTTTTTCTTCCTGCACGACTACCCTAGCAGCCAATTCGACGGGCAAACCCTATCGTTAAACGTAAACGCTTTACAATTCACCCGCGACGCCGAGTATTTTCTACCCGAAACCAAAGGTTACACTGCGGTAGGCTTTTTTCTGACTCCTACCTTAAAATTCCGCACCCGTAGTTGGGAATCGTTTAACGTCGAGGCAGGAGCACAGGTGCTAGGTATTGCAGGAGACGATCACCGTCTACATGTAAAACCAGTCTTCCGTATTGAATACGAGCCAAATGAATGGCTACGCCTTGTGGGCGGTACCATCTATGGCAACGTCAACCATGGTCTGTACGAGCCCATGTACGACTTCGACCGATTTTTCTACAATAATCAGGAAGATGGTCTGCAACTGATGATTTTCAAAAACTGGGAACATTTCCGCTTCACCAGCGACACCTGGCTGAACTGGGAGAACTTCCTAGAGCCAGGCGAAGCCGAGCAAGAGAAATTCACCATAGGCAGTAGCAACCGACTTATGTTTGGTAGCGCAACGCACAAATGTTTCCAAATTCCTATCGACATTATGGGCACCCACCGTGGCGGGCAATTCAGCGCTTTACAAGATACCTGCCTGGAAACCCTCTTCAACGCCGCAACGGGTATTGACTGGGCCATAAACACCCACTGGCGAATAACCGCTATGGCTTTCGGCTACAAGAACAACAGCAACGAGATGTACACACACTTCAAAAGCGGTTATGGCCTCTACCCTATGGCAGCCTACTATAACAAAAACTTCGCCCTATTTGGCGGGTATTGGTACGGCAACGGATATATAGGAGCGCGCGGCAGCCACTTGTTCATGTCTGTTTCAAAATACGACCCTCTGTTCGAGCAGAAAGAGAGGAACATGATAACAGGTAAATGGTTCTACCAACACGGCATATTCGGACTAGAGGCACAAGCCTACTACGATCTAAAAGAGAGCAAATGTGATTTTTCTTTCGGTCTGTACATGAAATTCAACAAAGATTTCGGTTTAATGAGTAGAAATCTATAAAAAGCTATATTACAGTACTAAGGAACAAAAAAATTACTATATTTGCAAACTGCCAATCATTATTTGACGAATTAACACATAATGCATAATAGGGTAATCGGTACATATTTTTACACGGCATTGGCATTCTTGCTTTCTTGTCTTCTTTGGTCACAGCCCGCTATGGCTGGGACAAACGATTGTAGTACCGGTAACATTTGGAGAGGTTACCTATACAACGAAGAGAATGACGAATGGACCGAATACATGCCAGAAGAATTTTTTATCGACAGTATAGGCGCAAAATTACCAGATTACGACACCGAAAATCCGAAACTACACCCCTACTTCACGATGAAAGACACCACCTGTTCATCTTACAATTGGAGCATAAGGTTTACAGGCTACTCACATTTGTCAAGTTGGGGCGAGACGCAAGCGATAATTGAAATCGACGTAATCGGCTTCACAAAAGATCCGTCATTAGCCCAAATCGATGGGAAGCCCCAAGCCCCCATACGCTTTCAGGTGAAAGACACATGCGACAGCAAACACAAACCCATTAAAGGATTAAAAGCAGGGCTTTCGAAATACGAGATGGGATTCGATTACCACGACGACACCCTCTACTTCTACCGGAACGGGTACATCTACCAGAAAGAGGCCTACCACATCTGTAAAATAGTCAACCCTGCCGCCTATTGGAGCAAATTCGGTGGTTGGCTCGAAAGCATCGATTATTGGGACTATGCAAACGGAGCCGAGTACCACGAGACGTTCAACGACTGTTCAAACGTGCAGACATTCCCAGAATGCGAGCCGCAACCAGAAGTGACACTTGAAGCGTTTTTTGACTTGCCTGACTGTTCAGACAGCACACTCTATCTTTCTGCTATCTCAAACCTACTAGTAGACTTCCACTGGGAAGGTCCTAACGGATGGACGTCAGACGAGCAAAATCCAAAAATCAGCTATAAAGATGCTGCTTCCGGCAAATACCTTGTTTGGGGAAAATTAGACCCATGTAGCGATGCGGCCTACGTCATATTGGACATCAACATTCCAAAATTAAAAAAAGACACTAATTACCAGGTATCGACATGCCACGGCGATACCGTCAGGATTGGAGACCACTTATACACAGAGAGCGGAACTTATATCGACACCTTGAAGACGGCTGCCGGTTGCGACAGTGTTGTCTATACGGTATTAGATTTCCACTACAAACAAAGTACATCTACCGAAACAATCTGTACTGGCAGCACATACGACTTCCATGGCAAACAACTTTCCGAGGAAGGCACTTACACCGACACTGTAAAAGTGGAAGGTTGCAACTGCGACAGTATTGTAACACTCATTCTTGAGACCTTCACAATCACCAATGAAGTATACGACACCATCTGCGAAGGACGTTCTTACGAATTTGGCAACAAATATATAGGACAAAGCGGCGACTACACCCACACCTTCAAAACGCCAAATGGTTGCGACAGTACCGTAACCCTACACCTGCACACCTATACAATCACCAACGAGGTATACGAAACTATTTGTGAAGGAAGTGCTTATGAGTTTGGCGGCCAGCTTATAGAAAAGGCGGGCGATTATGTTCACAAATTTGAAACACCGGAAGGCTGCGACAGCACCGTAACCCTACACCTGCACACTTTCCTGATTACTAACGACGTTTACGACACCATTTGTGAAGGAAGCACTTATGAGTTCGGTGACCTAGTTATAGAAAAGGCTGGTGACTACGTCCACAAGTTCAAGACCCCAGACGGATGCGACAGCGTGGTCACATTACACCTGACCACCTACTTGATTACCAGCGAGGTGCACGAAACCATTTGCGAAGGGGGCACCTACCTGTTCGGTGACCAAATTTTAGATAAAGCGGGTGACTACGTCCGCAAGATAAAGACCGCAGAAGGGTGCGACAGCGTGGTAACGCTGCACCTGCACACCTACCTGATTACCAACGACGTATACGACACCATTTGCGAGGGACGCACCTACGAGTTTGGCGACCTTACAATAAAAAAGGCAGGTAAATACACCTACACGTTCAATACACCGGAAGGTTGCGACAGCACCGTGACCCTGCATTTGAGCACCTATAAAATTACCGGTGTGGCATACGACACCATTTGTGAGGGAAGCACCTATGAATTTGGCGACCTTACAATAGAAAAAGCAGGTAAATACACTTACACATTCAAGACGCCGGAAGGTTGCGACAGCACCGTGACCCTGCATTTGAGCACCTATGCGATAAAGAACACCGACACCGTAACCATCTGTAAGGGCAGTTCCTACCTGTTCGGAGACACACTACTCAGCAAAGCCGGTGTATACGTACGCAAGTTCAAGACTCCAGACGGATGCGACAGCACCGTAACCCTGCGTTTGAACGTCGAGGAAATACATTCGATTGAGACAGAAAGCATCTGCGAAGGAAGTACGTACTTGTTCGGAGACACGCTACTCAGCAAAGCCGGCAACTACAAGCGAACCTTCAAAACACCAGACGGATGCGATAGCACCGTCTATCTACGCCTAACCACCTATACTATAAGTGCCACCATATACGACACCATCTGTAAAGGTCAGGAATACCATTTTAACGATACAATCTGTACAAAATCTGGAACATACAAATACGTCAGCAAAACAGCCGGCGGATGCGACAGTACCACCATATTACGCCTAACCGTAACCAGGCCTGGAGCACCAACCGTCATACCGATTACCGTCTGCAAGGGCGACAGTCTGATGTATAACGGGCACATTTTCAATAAGCTCGGCACCTTCCGCGACACACTGTCAGACAGGGCAGGTTGCGACAGCATCATCGTTTATAAGGTTGATTACGGCTACCAGCACGACACCTCCTTCGTATACCGCACTTGTGCCGACAACCCTATCCAGGTGATAAACGGAGAATGGATAAACAAAGACACAAGTTTCACCACCCTGATGGAATTTGACAACTACGAGTGCAAGGTAAAGACCCGCATTGTTGTATTTGCAGCGCCAAGCGTACATTCAGACGACACAACATTCCACCTTTGTGGAAAGCATCAGTTGCGCGTCCACCTCGACTCTTTTCCAATGACGAAGTTCCAATGGGAGCCAGTTACAGGCGTGGCTTGTCCTACCTGTAGCAACACCAATGTTTCTTTCACAGGCGACGCAGCAAGTTACCGGGTTATGTTAAACAACGGCTACTGCCAAGATACCATAAATGTAGAGATTGAGACAACACCAAATCCGATTATAATAGCCGCAGGAGTAAACCAAGAAGGGGAAAACCTTGTCGTACTAGTAAAAGACGGAACAGAACCATACTATTACCAGATTGACAGTTTAGGCGACTGGCACAACAACAGCACCGACTTCGATAAGCTAGATATAGGAGTGCACACGGCGTATGTAAAAGACGACAAAGGCTGCATTGCGAAAAAACGCTTCAGTTACTATGTGCCTGTCATTCCAGCCAAAGTAATGACTGATAACGGAGACGGCATTCGAGACAGATGGGAGATTAAGAACCTTGAGCTCTACAACGAATACACCGTCGAGATATACAACCGTTGGGGAAAGAGATTGAAATACTACCACAACAACTACGATGGTTGGGACGGCACCTACAACGGGCACAAAATGCCGTCGACCGATTACTGGTACAGAATAGTAGTACAATTGAATGACCAAGAAATAACAGGGCACTTCACATTAATACGTTTTTAGAAGACAAGTTCTTACTCGCATAAAAATTATGCGTATATTTGGGCTGATTGAACCAATAACGAAGGAACATACTAATAGGGATAATATTATGAGAGACACTTACAAACTTATTACAAGTGTGCTTTTTCTCTCTTCTTTAGGAGCTACTGCCTCCGCACAAGTATTTGAGAAGGAGCAATACCAAAAGGCACTGTGGATGACAGCACGCTTCTACGGCGCACAGCGCTCCGGGAACGGCCATAGTTGGCTGATTGCCGAACATGAGCCGACAAAAGCGACTTCGGATATATCGCAATACCTGGGAAATTTTGTAAAGGGACAGGACTTTGTGAAAGACGCCGACGGCGACTACGACCTGACAGGCGGCTGGTTCGACTGTGGCGACCATGTAAAATTCGGCCAGACCGAGTTCTACTCAGGCTATATGCTCGCTTTGGGTTATAGCGAGTTTCCAGCCGGTTACGACGACTACTATTCACAAAACTACGAAGGCTACATTGCGGCCAGCGACTACACGTGGGAGGGAAAAGCAGGGAAGCCCAACGGCATACCCGACATTCTCGACGAATTGAAATACGCAACGGACTACTTCATGAAATGTGTCCGTAACGACAAAACCTTCTATTACCAGGTGGGCGACGGCGACACCGACCACAATGTGTGGTGCACCTCTTCGGTAAAAGCCACATTGCCAAGAAGCCAAGGTGGGGAACGGGAAGGTTCGCGTCCCGTGAAAAAAGCTGAAGGCGGTACCACCTCTATGACCTCCCTTTGCGGTGCGGCCTTAGCCTCGATGGCCCGTTCTTACAAGCCATTCGACCCTGAATATGCGAAGCAATGTCTAGAAAAGGCTAAAGTAGCGTACGACTATGTAGACAAAACAGCAAAGAGCAATGCCGATGGTGGAGGTTACTATCCGGCAAAGGATAAATACGAGCCCGACATTGTCATCCTCTGTATGGAACTTTACAGAACCACTGGCGACGAGACCTATTTGACTGAAGCAAAAAAACATGCAGGTTGGATGAAAGAGGAAGCTGACTACAACCACAATTTCTCGCTCTGTTACAACAACACCGAGGACCTCGCCTGCTACCTGATGGCCATGTATGGCAGCGGAACAGAACAAAGCAACGCCAAGACTGCCCTTTCGTTTCTGGCCAACCTGTATCTGCCAACCAGCGGACACATTATGAACGTAAAGAACGACGGATGGGGAATACTCCGTTTTCCTGCTAACCAGTCGTTCGTAAGAGGTCTGTATGCCAAAATGAACGACGATCTCACAAAAGTAGACCCTTACGCACTTGCCTCCATTGAATACATCATGGGAAGCAACGGGAAAAAATTCTCTTACATCGTTGGATTTGGAGAAAATTACCCACACTACCCACACCACCGCAACTTCTACGGTTTGGACAACAATAGCGAAGCTAACCTTTCTACCCAAGAGAAGTTCATGCAGTTAGGCTATATGGTGGGCGGCTCGTTGAACAATGGAGAATACATCGACGACGAAAAGAAATACACTTACTCTGAAGGCGGCATCGACTACAATGCTGGGTTGGTAAGCGCACTGGGCTACATCAATTCCATCATCAACACCGTCAACACCAACAAATTTGGCCATCCCACACCTGAATTGGGAGACGACAAGAGCATTTGCGGCCTAGACGCCATCACCCTCGACAGTAAAGTTGCCGCCGATGGTAAAAAGACTTTCACTTGGTTGCTCGATGGTACCCAAGTGGAAAAAAGTACCAGCGCAAGTAGCTACAAGGCAACAAAGGCTGGCAACTATACCTGTGTAATAGACTCAGCTGGCGAATGGCAGACAGAAGGCAGCGTGACAATTTTGGCAGAGCTACCAACACCAAAACTCGCTGAAAACATCACTCTTTGCGACCCCGCATTCTACGAACTTGACGCAAGTGTGGATGCAAACGTCACCTACAAGTGGAGCAAAGACGATGAAATCATTGCCAATGAGACAAGCAGTAAGCTTACCGTACGCCAAGGCGGTGAATACGCCGTTATCTTGTCAGCAGCAGGCTGTAGCAGCAAGAAGGCGACAAGTATTGTCACCTCCAAACTTCCGATAGTTTCAGATGCAATCTCGTCTGCCGACGGCACAGTCGTGCTGAAGGTGGAAAACGAGGGGGAATATGAGTGGTACGATGCCGCAACAGACGGAAAACTGTTAGCTTCGGGTAGCACCTACACCACAAAAATTGGAAAGAGCACCACTTTCTATGTGCAAAACGCTGGCAGTTCTTCCTTTGTGGCAGGTCCGGAAAGAACCAGCTTCACCAGTACCATTGTGAACTGGGGAGAAGTGAGCGCAACCTTCACCGTAAAAAAACCGTTGCAAATTAAGGGTTTTGACATATGCATCGAAACAGTCTACACCCCAGGTGTTCAAACCGTCACCTTTACACTTGACGGAGACGCAAAAGGGACATTTGTGTCAGAATCTGTAGAAATTTCCAAAACCGGATGGTATACCATAACGCTGAGCGAACCCATCTCGCTTGAGCCCGGCAAGTATCAAATTTCAGCAAAGCCAAGTAGCAGCAGCATAGGATTCTTCGAGAAGGGGGCACAATACAGCACCTACCAGAATATGGGCGACGCCATTGAGATAACGGGAGCCACCAATGGTCAGGCAAGCAATGGCGCAATGACCGCATTGGCAAACTGGCAGATTGTGGCCGGCAGCGGTTGCGGAAGGGCTATAGTAAATGCCATCTACAATCCGTATTCAGGCACAGAAGCCCTCAGCAACAACAGTTGCAAACTGTTCCCTAATCCAACAAAAGACGAGTTGAACATTGACCTTGCGGAGCAAGGAACAGCAAAAGTGCAGATTCTGAATGCTGCCGGACAGGTAATAAAGACAACCGTACTCAATGGTCCAGTAAACGTGTCTACTCTTGCCAAAGGCATATACACCGTGCGTGTATTAGCCAGCGATGGGGTTTACATGAACCAGTTCATCAAAGAATAAGAGCAGAAACAGACCATACTTCTAAAAAACAGGCAGAGAATTCTGCCTGTTTTTTTTGTTAACCCATTGAAATAGTTGTAAGCACACAACAAGTAAAAAAATCGTCATTTTAGAATGTTAAAAGATTGTCTCTCAATTGGATTTTACGGGAAAAAAAGATAAATTTGTAAATACTGATAACTTAAACAATATGAAAAAAGTCTCAATTCTACCCATAGCCGCACTAATCGCACTATCTGGATGCAACAATTCCACGCCTCCAAAAGTAACGACCTACCAAGTTAATGGTTTCTTTTTCAAGATGATTGACGTTAACGGAGGTAAATTCAAAATGGGAGCGCAAGCAACAGACCCAGAGAAAGACAATTTCGACACACTGGCATACGATTACGAAGGGCCAGTGCACAAAGTCGTATTAGGCGACTTCAGTATGGGAGAGACCGAGGTAACGCAAGGTCTATGGAAAGCGGTCATGAAAGACAGCAGTCATTTTAACAGCGAGAACGGTTTAGGCGACAATATGCCCGTCTATTTTATATCGTTCAACGAAGCGCTCCAATTTATTTCGGCATTGAACGACAGTCTGCACGCCAGCAAACAGCTGACAGAAGACAAAAATGTCTCACTCCCGACAGAGGCCCAATGGGAATATGCCGCAAGGGGCGGAAACCTCGGAAACAACTACAAGCACTCGGGTAGCGACGACGTAGAGGAAGTCGGCTGGTACGAAGAGAACTCAGACGACAAACTGCACGCAGTAATGCTAAAGAAACCGAACGAGCTGGGTATATACGACCTGAGCGGAAATGTTTGGGAATGGTGTAGCGACTTCAAGGGAGATTATCCTGCTTGCAAGCAAAAAGACCCAACCGGTCCTGAAAAGGGTTCGCTACACGTGCTTCGCGGTGGTGGTTACGGATACGACCTGCATGGTTGCCGAAACACTTGCAGAGGCTACAACGTAGCAAACTATAAAGACCGCAATCTGGGATTCAGAATCGTGATTAAATAAACAAATAATAGAACTTCCATCAACAAAAAAGACAACGCTCAACGCGCTGTCTTTTTTCATTTAACACACAATTCTGTCTAGGTTAAAAATAATGTAGTTATGTTGTTTCTAGTTTGCTTTACACATTGCAAAGATATATGCTAATAGGGAAAACGCGGTAAAAATTAGTATCAATCAGGGGGCAAAAAAATATCAAATCGAATGTTACCTTTTTCCACAAAAAGCACCTAAAAAATTGTTATACAGTAAATTTTCAAAAAAATAATCTCAAAAAAGTATACAACTTTACAATAAAGAATTACTTTTGCATATGCTTTACATTTTATCATTACACATTATTTATGAACAAGTTTTACACTAATACAACAGCTATTGTGTTAAGCGCGCTTTGCGCCAACACAGCGAGTGCCGAATACGCGTTCGACTCGACCCAATACCAGAAAGCACTATGGATGACAACCCGTTTTTATGGAGCCCAGCGTTCAGGCTATGGTCCGAACTGGCTTTTAGCCACCTACGAGCCAACGAACGTGGATCCAGACATGCTGGAATATGCCAGCTATGCGAAAAAAGGATTATCGTTCATTAAAGATGCAGACCCTTCTGACGGATATGACCTGACTGGAGGTTGGTGGGATTGTGCCGACTTCGTAAAATTCGGGCAAACCGAGTATTATTCTGCCTATATGCTATTGTTGGGATACAGCGAGTTTCCACAAGGTTATAGAGACTACTACAGCAGCGACTACAACGGCTATATCGGTAGCGACGACTTCACTTTTGAAGGTGGTGCCGGTGTACCTAACGGTATTCCTGACATTCTTGACGAAGTTAAGTATGCTACCGACTACTTCCTCAAATGCATCCGCGACGAAAAGAGTTTCTACTACCAGATTGGAGAAGGAGGACCAGACCACAAGATTTGGTGTACCTCAGTGTTCAAATCGGCTCTTCCAAAAGAAATCGGTGGCGAGTTGGAAGGTTCACGCTCGGTATACAAACTTTCAAAAAAGGGAACCTCAATGGTTGCATTCTGTGGTGCGTCGTTGGCCGCAATGTCACGACTCTACCGTCAGTACGACTCTGAATACGCCGACAAATGTCTAGCTAAAGCCAAAGTCTGTCTACAGTTCATTATGGAGAATGAAGAGGGCAACACGGGTTCGGCAGGCGGCACCTTCTATGGGGCAAAACCTAAATACGAATCTGACGTATGCGTACTATGCACCGAACTGTACCGGGCAACGGGCGACGCTTCCTACATCATCACATTGAACGAAGAGGGCTTCACTGACTTCGTATTCAACGACAAGACCTACACCCACTGGTACACCATCTGCTACAACAACACTGAAGACCTTGCTCACTATATGCTTGGTATGTATGCAGGCGAAGTAGACCCTGAATTAGCAGAAAAGGCGAAAGAGCGTTTGGCTTCAATCGTCAATTCCTACAAGCCAAAGAGCGGCTACTTCTTAAATGTGAAAAACAACGAATGGGGCATACTTCGTTATCCAGCCAACCAGGCGTTCGTCTACGGCCTATACAATAAGATGATTGGCAACTTGTCAACAGTAGACCCATACGCACTAGCCACCATCGAATATATTATGGGTAGCAACAAGGACAACTACTCGTTTATCGTCGGCTTCGGCGACAACTATCCAAAATATCCACACTACCGTAACATCTTCCACGACGACTCGAACGTCCAGAGTAACTGCAAAATCAGCGAAAAGCACAGCCAGTTGGGTTATATGGTAGGCGGATCGTTCACGCCATCGAGCTATCCTGACGACATCGATAATTACAAGAGTGGCGAAGGCGGTATTGACTACAATGCCGGGCTAGTGGGCGCTCTTGGCTACATCAACGCCATCGTAAACCCATCAACCGAAACAAGGAGCATCAGCAACGACAACATTCAATGCTACCTCTATCCGAACCCGACAGTCGACGTCATCATGCTCGACTCAAAAGCTACTGGCGAAGCAACTGTCACCATCTACGACGTAGAAGGCAAGGTAGAGATGCAGTTCACCAGCAATTGGGAAAAGTTGGCAGAAGGCATCAATGTGGCAAAGCTGGCAAAAGGACAACACGTACTGAAAGTTAGCGGTAAAGAGGGCAAAGCAAGCAAATTGTTTATAAAGAGATAGTCTTCTTCCACTGATATTTAAATAATTTGAAACAGAAGACGGGCGGGAATAAAATCCCGCCTTTCTTTTTTCCCCATAAGGAGTAATCTATGGTAAAATTCGGAAATATCATAAAATTCCGTTTCTTTTGCATAGAATTATGACGAACAAAGAAGAATACCAGCTGATTTGTGCCCACAGCACCAACATCCCCATCTATTCGCAACATTGGTGGATGGAAGCCGTGTGTACGGGGAAAAATTGGGATGTTGTTATAGCGCACGACCCATCGGGGGCCGTCACCGCCACCCTACCCTACCTGATTGGCACAAAGCTAACCCAACGCTTCATACTAATGCCCCCACTAACCCAAAGCAACGGCATCTGTTACCATTATCCGGTTCAGTTCAGCGAAAGGGAAAGGCTGGAATTCGAAAAAAAGTGGGCAAATGTCGTCATAGCCCGGCTAAAAGAACTGAAAACAGACCTGTTTATACAAAACTTCTCGCCAGCAGTCAGCAACTGGCTACCATTCTACTGGGCCGGATTCCACCAAACGACGCGCTATACCTATATAATAGAAGAGCTAAAGAACCTAGAAAAAGTCTTCAACAGTTTCAGCAGCGCCAAACAGCGCCAAATCAGGAAAGCAGAGCGCAACGTCTTGGTCGTAAAAGAGAACAAACTGACCCCCTCGGACTTTTACAGCTACCACAAAAAGTTAGTTGAGCAGAAAGGGGAGAAAGACGAAATTGGAGAGAGGGTCTTTTTGTCGCTCGCAAAAGCAGCAATAGCGCGCAATCAAGGAGCCATACTGAGCATAGAAGGAGAAGACGGACAAACACAAAGCGCACTGTTTATGGTATGGGACGACAACTGCGCCTACTATCTGGTACCGGCAAACGACCGCAAATACAGCACAACAGGCGCACCCACGCTATTGGTTTGGGAAGCGATAAAGAAGGCAGCAGGACACAGCAAATCGTTTGACTTCGAAGGCAGCATGACCGAAAGCATCGAGAACTCGTACAACCAATTCGGAACAAAGCAGACAGCCTACAGCGAAATCTGCAAAGCAGACAGTCTGGTGGCCAAACTTTGGTTAAAAAAGCAATATTAACTTCCTAATTTAACAGTATAGGCAAAAAACAGCGTGTAAAAAAGAGTACAAAAGCAAAAAAACACTACATTTGCAAATTGTAACAAAGGGAAAATATAAATTAAATAAATAGTAACTTAAAAAATGCAAAACAAAGGATTTGTCAAGGTTATAGCCACACTATTAGCCTTGGTATGTATTTACTACCTTTCTTTCAGCATTATTTCGCACAGCTACGAAAGCAAAGCGGAAGCATATGCGCAAGGAAGCAATGCTAAATACAGTGCTTTCCTCGACTCTGTATCAACAGAGCCAGTATTGGGCGGTTATTTCTTCGGCTACAATGTAAAAGACTGCCGCGAACGTGAACTCAGTCTCGGTTTGGACTTGAAAGGCGGTATGAACGTAGTAATGGAAGTATCAGTTCCAGACGTTTTGAAGGCTCTTGCAGGAAACCAGAGCGAAAGACCAGAGTTCGTTCAATCTATCAAAGATGCAAACGAAGCCCAGAAATCAAGTAGCAAACAGTATCTTGAATTGTTTGTAGAAGCTATGAAGAAGAATTGCCAGTCGAACTCAAGATTGGCCGACTACTTCTCGAACAGCAGCACAAAAGACAAAATTAAGAGATCTGCCTCAGACGAAGAAGTCATCAAGGTTCTAGCAGACTGCATCGACATTGCAATCGACAACTCATTCAACGTACTCCGTAACCGTATCGACCGTTTCGGTGTCATCCAGCCTAACATCCAGCGCCTTACCGGTTCTAACCGCGTGCTCATCGAGATGCCAGGTGTAAAGGAGCCAGAACGTGTACGTAAGTTGCTCCAGGGTTCTGCCAACCTCGAATTCTGGGAAACAAGCAAGTTACCTGAAGTATTCAACAACATTATAGCCCTCAACACCGCTATGCGTAGCGAGGTTGCAGGCCAGAAGTTGAAAGAAAACAACAACAAGGAAGAAGAAAAAGCAGTTGCCGACACTGCAAAGTCTGGCAACGACGACCTGCTTTCACAGCTTGGTGCTAACGACAGCGCTTCAGCAGCCAACGCAGCCGAAGCTAAGAAGGCAGAAGAAGAAAATCCGTTGTTTTCTATCCTCCAATTGAATGTAAGCCAGCAGGGACAGCCTTTCGAAAGTCCAGTCATCGGTTATGCGCAAGCAGCCGACACAGCCAAGATTTCGGAATACTTCCGCAAAGGTCACGAGAAGGGTATCATCCCTCACACCCTCATTGCTAGCTGGACCATCAAGCCAGTCAACAAAGGCGAAGTCTACGCTTTGATTGCGATCCGCAACAAAAACGGTAAGGGTAAAGAGCCAAAACCAGTGTTGACCGGTGACGTAGTAACCGACGCTCAGCCAGACTTTGAGCAGAATTCGGTTAACGCAAGCGTAAGCATGACCATGAACGCCGAAGGTGCGCGCAAGTGGGCGAACATCACCCGCGACAACATCAACAACTGCGTTGCAATTGTACTCGACGGCTATGTATACTCATATCCACGTGTAAATGGTGAAATTCCAGGTGGCCGTTCATCAATCACCGGCGACTTCACTCCAGAAGAAGCAAAAGACTTGGCGAACGTGCTCGTTTCAGGTAAGATGCCAGCTCCTGCACACATCGTACAGGAAGACATCGTAGGTCCTTCACTGGGTCAGGAAGCCATCACCAACGGTTTCATCTCGTTCTTGGTAGCATTCTGTATGATCCTTATCTACATGATATTCTACTACGGTAAGACTCCTGGTTTGGTAGCCGACACCGCACTGATTGCCAACGTAGTTTTGATTTTCGGTGTATTGGCATCATTCAAGGCCGTGCTCACACTGCCTGGTATTGCCGGTATTGTACTGACACTGGGTATGGCAGTCGACGCGAACGTGTTGATTTATGAGCGTACCCGTGAAGAGTTGAGAAGCGGAAAAGACGTGAAGACCGCGTTGAGCGACGGTTACTCAAACTCATACAGTGCCATCTTCGACTCTAACTTGACCAGTATCCTTACCGGTATCATCTTGTTCTACTTCGGAACAGGTCCGATCAAAGGTTTCGCAACAACACTGATTATCGGTCTTTTGTCTTCATTGTTCACTGCTCTGCTCATCAGCCGTCTCATTTTCGAGCACTTGTTGAAGAGCGAAAAGTACAACAACCTGACATTCACCACCAACATTACTAAGGGTTGGTTCCAGAACGTTTCTTACGACTTCATGAAGAACAGTAAGAAGTTCCTTACCATTTCAGGTATCTGTCTCTTAGTTTCTGTTATCTCCCTTGCAACTAATGGTTTGAAGCCAAGTATCGACTTCACTGGCGGACGTAACTACATTGTACGTTTCGAGAACCCAGTAACTCCAGAAGAGATTAAGGGCTTGCTCAGCAACGAATTTGAAGGCGTAAGCGTTGTAACAATCGGTTCTTCTAACCAGGTACGTATTTCAACAAACTACCGTATTGAAGACGAGGGTAACACCGTTGACGACGAAATTGAAGCAAAGCTCTACGAAGGTTTGAAGAGCAAGCTGGGTGAAGGCGTAAGCAAAGACCAGTTCATCCACCGCTATGTAAGAAACAACGGCGAAGTGAAGACTGCCGGCGTTGACGACGACTCAACATTCGGAATTCAAAGTTCTGCGAAAGTAGGTGCAACAATGGCACACGACATTTTGGAACACGCCGCATGGGCAGTTGCATTCGCATTGCTCGGCATCTTCCTGTACTTGTTGCTCCGTTTCCGCGACGTAGCCTTCTCAGTAGGTTCAATCGCATCGTTGGTACACGACACACTGCTCATCTTCGGTGTATTCTCACTGTGCTACAAGTTCATGCCGTTCGATATGTCAATCGACCAGTCGTTTGTGGCAGCGATTCTGACAGTGATCGGTTACTCAATCAACGATACTGTGGTCATCTTCGACCGTATTCGTGAGTTCCGCAAGAACTATCCAAACCGCAACCAGAGCGAGGTATTCAACAGCGCGCTTGGTTCTACATTGAGCCGTACGTTCAGTACCTCATTGTCATCAGGTATCGTATTGATCATCATCTTCGTCTTCGGTGGTGCGACCATCCGTGGTTTCATCTTCGCAATGTTGTTAGGTATCATCTTCGGTACTTACTCTTCAATCTTCATCGCATCTCCTATTGCCCGCTTCATCTTAGGCAAGAAGGCAGAGAAATCGACCAAGGAAATTGCAATTGAAGAGAGAATGGCAGCAGAAGAGGCTAAGAAGAACGAGATTTCAAACCTCTAATGTAAATTCAACGAATTACATAAGCTCTTTATAAAATAAGTCTGGGTTCACTAAGAATCCGGACTTATTTGTTTTTAAGCGCATAGTGCAAACATGTGCAGAATTAAGTACTTTTGTATAACAATTAAATATGCGTATGAAAAGACTAAGTTACGCTGTTATAGGCACAGGCGCCATAGGAGGATACTACGGAGGACGGTTATCGCTTTCCGGGAAAGACGTCCACTTCCTTTACCATAGCGAATACGATTATGTGAAAAAGAACGGGTTGGATGTAAAGTCGGTGAACGGAGACTTCCACCTCAACAACATGCAGGTTTACAACAACACGGCCGACATGCCAAAATGCGATGTCGCCCTGGTTTGTATGAAGACTACACAAAACGACAAACTGCCCCAACTGCTTGCGCCAATCGTTAAAGAAGACACCGTTATAATACTAATACAAAACGGATTAGGATACGAGCAGGAACTTGCGAAAGCATTTCCAGCACAAGCCATAGCCGGCGGCATGGCCTTCATCTGCACATCGAGAGTCAGTCCGGGGCATATTGTGCATGCCGACTATGGCGCACTCACCACCGCCTACCTCGACAACAAGTTCGACCCAGAAACAGCAGAACAAATAAAGGAAGACTTCACCAATGCTGGCGTACCCTACACCCAGGGAGACGACCTGAACCAGTTCCGTTGGCGAAAACTGGTTTGGAACATACCCTACAACGGGCTGACCGTAGCATTACGCACCACAACCGACAAACTTATGCAAAACCCGTCGTCGCGCCAACTCATTACCGACCTGATGGAAGAAACGGTGGCAGGAGCGAGAGCCTGCGGTGCCAACATAAAGGACGACTTCGTACAAAAAATGCTAGCCAACACCGATAAGATGGAGCCCTATGCGCCAAGTATGCGGCTTGACTACGACAACCACCGGAAAATGGAGATTCAGGCCATCTACGGGAACCCCATAAAGATGGCAAAAGCAGCCGGCTACCACATGCGGAAGGTGGAAATGCTGGAACAGCAGCTACTCTTCATCGAGCAGAACGAGTATAGTGCCAAATGAGCACAAAAACAGCCGTTTATTGGTGCTAAATAATTAACTTTGCAAAAAAGAAAAAAACAGGCAATGAAATTTACAGTAACCCTTATAACTTTACTTGCAGCTTGTTTGACAAGCGCATTCGCCGAGAATATATTCGCTGACCTGAAAACACCAAAGGAAGGACAGGGCGAAGTGACCATCTCGCAATCGGCCGCAATCAGCAAGATGCTCGACAAGAAAAAAGAGGCCTGGAGCAACAAGAAGCAGCTGACATTCTCGGGCTACCGCGTCCAAATCTATATGGGTAACCACCAAAAGCAGTCGAAAGACGAGGCCACACAACGAGAAGCCAGCATAAAGGCCCGTTATCCTGAATTATCGACCTACCTTACCTTTTCATCGCCTTTCTGGCGTTTGAGAGTAGGTGATTTCAGAACCCATGCCGACGCGCTGATTTTGGCAAACAAGCTAAAAAGCGAGTTCTACAAATGGGAAGGCGACATCTACATCGTCCGCGACAACGAAGTGTTTAACACAGATTTCGAGAAAAATGAGCAATAATTGGTTTAAACATACAGGCATAGGCCTTATGCTGTTATGCCACACTTTTGCAGCCAATGGCTTGACAAAATATGAAAGCGATTCTTTAGCGAACGAGCAAGCAGTCATCGAGACTGAAGTGGTGAAGAAAATCGAGATTGAAGAGGTGAAGATGATATTCAACACCCCTACGGCAAGACACACCGCCATCGAAAACTTCGACTATGCTATTGCTTTGCCAAACACTGGCTACAAACAAAGCAGTTTAGACTTCACCTTCACCAGCATTTTCAAAAACGAAGTTGACGAGGCTACCATTACAATCAGCCAGCACAAAGACAACGCAATTAATGCAATTACCAGACAGCAGAAGCACGAACTTAATGAGCAGAAAACAGACACATACAGCATCAATGGAGTTATCGCCACGCTCACAAAAGGTATAAACAAAAGGGGAGATTATGTTCAGACACTAGTTTTAAACACTAGTATTCCATTGACCGTTGAGGCTTCGTGCAACGGCACCGACACCATCAACATCAACAAACTGGAGCGCAGCCTGCTTTCTATAGTATACACAGGTCCGGTACAAAAAGATAAAAACACCTACAGCACTTCAAAATTCAGCATCGGCAAAGAAGGCTACAAGGTGGAAAACTCTGGTTTGCAGTTTACCGTACTTACTGAGAGTGGGGACTATATTTCGGAAAAGGAAAATAACATAAAGAACTTCCTTCAGTTGGCAAACATCAATTTTGAGGTTGCCAAGAAAAAGCAAAAGAAAGAGGCCGACAAACTAATGAAAAGCTTTTATGAAAAAGACGAGAGCAAAATCATAAAAAGCAAGGCCATCGATATTAACGGAAAAAGCGGATTTGAATATGACTTGGTAAAAACCGATGACAACAAGAATGTAACAGAAAAGTCGTACGCCATTGTCATATACACCGAAGACCACTTATTCCTTCTCTACGCAAGCGCCAACCAAAACATTGACGCTAACATGGCAAAATTGAAAAAGATAGCGCAAACCCTAAAAATAAAATAAGAAGAATGGCAGACGACATACAGATGAAGCCTTGGGACAGGGTTAAATATCCCAACGAAGAAACCACAGAAGCCTTGAAACCCTTCATTAAAAAGGCCATCAGCCTTTTGGGAGAAGATGTGGAGAGAGAGGGACTTATAAAGACCCCAGAACGCGTTGCAAAGTCGATGCAGTACCTGACCTACGGCTACAAAATAGACCCGAAAGACGTTCTAAAATCGGCCATATTCAACGAAGACTACAACCAGATGGTAATAGTCAAGGACATTGACTTCTTCTCGCTCTGTGAGCACCATATTCTGCCATTTTTCGGGAAGGCACACGTGGCCTACATTCCGCAAGGGAAAATCACCGGTCTTAGCAAGATTGCGCGCGTGGTAGAAATACTTTCAAGACGCCTGCAAATTCAAGAACGACTCACCACCCAGATTAAAGAATGCATCGACGAGGTGCTTCAGCCACAAGGTGTGATGGTAGTGTTGGAAGCGCAGCACATGTGTATGCAGATGCGCGGTATTGAAAAAATGCACAGCGTAACCACCACAAGCGACTTTACCGGCGTATTTAACAGCAAAGCAACTCGTGACGAGTTTATGAACCTGATCGCAAACAAATAGGAAAAACAGATATCTAATAGAAAGCGTACCTTTTAGGGTACGCTTTTTTATTAAAATTTGATGTAGATAGAATCTCCTCGCTCTACCGTTTCTTGCCTCCTTTTGCCTGCAAAGCGCTTACAATCGGCAATAAAAGCGTCGATATCCGCTTTAGAATACTCGTCAGACAAATAAATTTCAAGAGAAGTAAAAGCATTCGCTTTCGTTGCCTTGGTGTAAGTATAACGTTCAAACATCATCTCAGAAAGGAGCATCTCTTTAAGAAATTCAAATGCCGATTTATGGAAAGGAAATTTCTCAAAATTAAAAGAATCTTTCTTTAAGTCTTCAAGCGAAATTCTAAGGGCCTTAGCTATAACAGAATCGAGAGAACCACCTTGCTTATATCTATTATTATAAATCAATCCTACAAAATTCAAAAAAGCTTTCTTGTTCTGCTGCACCTCTGGTTTAATCAATATCGTGTCGGACTGATATGCTTCTAAAAAAGAACATAGAATCAAACTGTCTTTCAAACTTGATTGTTCTGGCACTTTAGCGTTTGCAGCAAACACACAGAAGAAAAGGAACAGAAGCATATTTTTAATTTTGGAAACCATAAGCGCTGATGTAATAATTCAAAAATAAATTAGGCAGGATTTACATCCTGCCTAATTTATTAGTTTGTTTACTTCATTTACAAGAATGTAGGAGTAGCGTAAGCCTTAACGTCGTCGACAGTGATAGTGGTACCACAGAGAATAATCAGACGCTCGACCACATTATGCAACTCACGGATATTACCCGTCCACTTGTACTTTTTCAGTTCCTCAATAGCATCGTCGTTAAACGTTCTAACAGGCACACCCTGCTCGTTACAGATGTTTTCGCAGAAGAAGTTCACCAGCAAAGGAATGTCTTCCGTACGTTCGCGCAAAGGCGGCACATGAATAGGAATAACACTCAAGCGGTGGTACAAGTCCTCACGGAAATTGCCGTTTTCAATTTCCTTTTTCAAGTCTTTGTTAGTAGCGGCCAGCACACGCACGTTCACCTTGATGGCCTTGTCGCCACCAACACGGGTAATTTCGCTTTCTTGAAGCGCACGCAACACTTTCGTTTGCGCCGACAGGCTCATATCGCCAATCTCGTCAAGGAAGAGGGTGCCACCGTCAGCCTGCTCAAATTTACCGATATGCTGTTTAAGGGCCGAAGTAAAAGAACCCTTCTCGTGGCCGAACAATTCGCTTTCGATCAATTCAGGCGGGATAGCCGCACAGTTGACCTCAACGAAAGGACCCTTGTTGCGGTTACTCAGTTCGAACAATTGACGGGCCACAACCTCCTTACCCGTACCGTTTTCACCCGTGATAAGCACACGCGCATCGGTAGGAGCCACACGCTCGATAATCTCGCGCAAATGGTTAATAGCAGACGATTCGCCCACCATTTTGTTCGATTTAGCCACCTGCTTCTTCAAGACCTTGGTTTCAACCACCAGGCTGCTGTGCTGCAACGCATTGCGCGCGCACACAACAAGGCGGTTCAGGTCGAAAGGCTTTTCCAGATAATCGAAAGCGCCCTTCTTCAAGCACTCGACCGCAGTCTCAATATTTCCATGACCGGAAATCATCACAACCGACACTTCCGGATAGAGTTCCTTAATTTTCTCGAGGACCTCAATACCATCCATTCCCTCCATTTTAATATCGGAGAAGACGAGGTCGAACTTCTCGTTTTTCAAGCAGTCAAGGCCCTTGAAACCATCTTCAGCACAAGTCACCTTGTGTTGTTCCAGTTCCAACGCCTCCTTCATCACATTGCGGATGCTGCGTTCATCGTCAATTACTAAAATCTTAGCCATAAGAGCAAATGCTGTAGTTTATACTGTTTTGAGTTTTACACTATTTAATTAAAGAAGTAACGGGATATTTTGAATTAGTGTAGTCGGCCAACATAGCCTTTACACTGCCCACCTTTATCTTGGCCTCAATAAGCAGAGGCACATGGTTCATATCGTCGCTGACATATATGACCATATCGTCCTCATTCTTGAACAAGTCGCCAGTAATAAGTTTAGGGACAAACTTCAAAGCCTTGTACTTCTTACCATTTTTCAACTTCACCGTTGTCTTACCTTTAAAAGTGAGACCCAGATTGTAGATATCGTCATCAAACAACATATTGAAAGGCACCGTCTGGTTGTAAACCAGCTTGTCGGTATTCAGGTTACGGAAATTGTAACAGCTGAAAATCAAGTCGTTTGTCTTCATGTCGAGCGTAATATGCTTCTCGTCTAACTTTCTGCGTTTGTAACGGCGCATAAAGGCATCGACATAGTTCTCTTTATCGGTGTAAGTGTATGTAAGCGCAGCAAAATAGTTGTCTTCGTGCTTAACCTCGCGATAGAACACAGGGCGCATTTTAGCCGGATTGAGATACGACTCGAACGAATCGCGTATGCAGTACATCTTGTCGAATGTCGAGGTAGTAGTACCAGCAACAAGCAATCCAAGCACCTTTTCATTATTATGAGTGCGTTCCTGCGTTTTAAAGCACACATCACCCGCATGTATCCATACAAAGCCCAAATTATAATAGAGATTATAGGTAGCCTTCTCTCCTATTTTAAATACAGGTTCTGTATAGAACTCAGCATCGGCAGCCCAGCCTACTAGCTGGGAAAAAGCCAAAAATATTATAAGAGCAATTTTTTTCATAATTCATGCAATTTCGTTGTATATAACAACAAAGTACAAATAGAGTGCCAAAATTAGGAACAACGCACAAAAACGCTATTCGTGTCCAACTGTTTTAAGCAAGCGGTCGGAACGCAAACTCTTGTACCAAGGTGTGTCTTTATCGAATGAGAGCCAGATAAACAGAGGTTTACCTACTATATGGTCTTCAGGAACAAACCCCCAGTAACGAGAGTCGGCCGAATTATGGCGGTTATCTCCCATCATCCAATAATAATCCATCTGGAAGGTGTATTCGTCTGTCTTCACATCGTTAATATAGATGTCGTTTCCCTCAAGCCGCAGCTTATTACCTTCGTAGGCGACAATACAGCGCTCATAAACAGGTAAGTTGTCGACCGTGAGTTTTAGCGTTCCTCCCTTTTTCGGAATATAGATAGGACCATAATTGTCGCGAGACCAGTGGGTATCGGCCTTCAACGGATAAAGGTCACCCTCGTTATCGAAAATAGAGCCATCGTCCTTCATCACCTTTTTCACATCGCGGTTGCTTTCAAGAACCGCCTTCATATCAGCAGTAAGCGGAAGGAAGAACACATATTCGTTAGGCGTTGCGCCCAAGCGCTGGAACTTAGCAGCCATAGACTCTTGTCCAGGAACATCAATCTCGTTATACGGAATAAAGCGCTGGTCGTCGAGGCTTACTCCCAGCTGGGAGAGGTAGACCTGCGAGAATGGCACCTTAGAAACAACGTAGTAGTTGAACTGTGTATTCTTCGGATTCTCGATATAGGTTCCATTAATATAGACATTGCCATTTTTAATTTCCAGCGTCTCGCCTGGCAAACCAATGCAACGCTTCACATAATTCTCGCGGCGGTCAACAGGTCGGGTTATCACATCTCCAAATTGTTCCCTGCCAACAGTCATCAAGGTTCTGCGTCCTACAGCAGAAATAGAATCTATCCTCTTGTAATACGGCATTTCACGAAGACGGGCAATCGCCACCGAATCATGCCAAATAGCCTGTTTGCCAAGTTGGTAGCAAATGCTATAGTAGTCCGGATTTTCCACCTTGCGACATACGGTATCGCCAGCAGGGAAATTGAAGACCACCACATCGTACCTTTCCACTTCGCCAAGCCCCTTCAAACGACGGTACTTCCACGCAGGAAAGTCGAGGTAAGACTTAGTATTGACAATCGGCAACGTATTCTGAACCAAAGGGAACGAAAGCGGAGTCATTGGCACACGCGGTCCGTAGCTCAGCTTGCTTACGAACAAATAGTCGCCAACAAGCAACGACTTCTCCATAGAAGAGGACGGAATCTTATAATGCTGGAACAAATAAATATGGATCAGGTAAACAGCCACCAAAGCGAATACAATAGCATCGACCCAGCTGGCAATACATTTGAGGGCAGGGTTATCGCTTTCCTTCCATTTGTCCCAATTAACGAACTTAGAGATATAGAGGTCGAAGAAGAACAAGACGAAAAGGAGAATCCACCAATGTCCCATCCAAACCGACAATATTACGCAGACAATCGAACAAATTGAAAATTTCACCTTTTCCAACAAGGAAGAAGCCTTCACACGTTCAGCAAAGGAAAGTTTGGTCTGTTGTTTCGATGTTAATTTTTCAGTCATTGCAGGAAGAGATTTACTTTAAGAAGTCTAGCATATCGGTCATACCTAAGAAGCCCTTCTTTCCTGCAGTAAACTCAGCAGCAAGAACAGCGCCAAGGGCAAAGCCCTCTCTACTTTTCGCATTGTGATCGATAGTGATGATATCGGCCTCACTCTCATATACGATGGTGTGGATGCCAGGCACCTCGCCACGGCGTATCGAGCTAACCGGCATTTCGTCGGCCTTGCAGTTTTCAGAGCCAGTGACAGTACCGTCGGGAGCAGTCAGCGTACCCTTCACCCACTTAGACTTGCGGTCGAGATTTTCAACAACGCCCTCAGCTAGAGTAATAGCAGTACCACTTGGCCAGTCGAGTTTATGCACGTGGTGCACCTCACTCATCTTGACGTCGTAATTATTGAAGCCGTTCATAATCTTAGCCAAATACTTGCTAACCGCATTGAAGATATTTACGCCAATGCTGTAGTTTGAAGACCAGAACAAAGTACCATTACTTGCCACCATATCTTTCTTCACATCCTCCATCTGGTCGGCCCAGCCAGTAGTACCGCATACGACAGGAACACCGGCAGCAAAGCACTTGCGCACGTTTGCAGGAGCAACCTTGGGGATAGAAAATTCAATAGCCACATCAGCACTCTTAAATGCGGCCGATTCAAAGTCTTGTTGGTTGTCGATGTCTATAATAGAAACAATTTCGTGTCCACGAGATTTAGCAATACCCTCAATGATTTTGCCCATCTTTCCATAACCTACAAGTGCTATCTTCATAATTCTATATTATTTTCAATTTTATTTTAATCTACAAATATACATAAAATATCGGCCATTTACGCTTTTTAAGTCTGCAATGCGAAAAAAATGGAAACAAAAAAGCCGGAAAACTAGAAGTTCTCCGGCTTAATGCAATCTATTGCAATTTATATCATAAAAAAAACATAATCTTTACGATAGTCACCATATAAGATTATTTTTCCACATAGAAAGCAATTCCCTCATAACGATATTGGGCTGGGACAACTCCTTTTTGAACATCATCCTCTGTTGCGTAAAAATGATCATACGTGTTTTTGTGAAGATAACGGTAGACTGGAACCCTATTATACGCAGATGTTATATATACATAACCAAGGATTCCTTCTGACACCCATCCAGATTTACTTACAACAAACTCTTGTTCAAGTGCAGTTATAAAAGATGTTGAGACTTTTGGTGCACTAAGTTTGTACCGAAAAGAATAAAGAGGATACATTCCTGACTTCTTTGTCTTAGAAATCAAGCCCAGACAATCGGACTCGCACTCTTTAGACACAGACATATTTCCTAAAGATACAGTCGTCTTGCCCTGTGCAAACGTTGTTGAATAGGTCCAATAAGTGGGATTCGGTAGAACTGTATTCGAATTTATATACGTTAATCCACTAGTTTTTATTCTATAAAGACGTTGTTTGTCACCAAATGGATATAATTTTGAAATCACTTCTTTGTCTTTGTTTGACAAATCATAAACTACACCATAAGATTGTTTTTGTTCATTCCAATTTTTTTCAATAGGATACATCATTATAGACGTAGGGTCCCAACCATAACTAGCGATTTCACTTGGATAATATACAGCATGTCCATACTCCATGTCATAAAGGTCCTGAGCATCAGAAAGAGAATAACCAATTTCCTGGTAGCCTTTTACAATTTCAGATTCTATCCATGTCAACGGACATTTCGGGTTCATAACTTCATCTAACAAGCCTAAGACATGCCCCCATTCATGAAGGACAACTCTTCTAAAATCTTTATCACTAGCTCCTACCACATAAACTTTAACTGCAGCATCATTACTATTTTTTAAATAGAGGCATTCTCTCCCTACTTGAGAACTTCCATGAGCAGCGCCATTGGTGCATGGAAGTAAAGCAACTGAGACATCAAAATCATTACCATCTACTTTCTTAAAGTTTAGATTAGCATAAGCAGCCCAAACTTTGATATAGTTTTCGAACTTTTTCTGATCAGCGACTGACCCACTAAAAAACTTATAGGTTATAGTTTGACCAGTTGTCCATTTCCACTGGCCATAAGAATCGTTTAAAGAACATTGTTTCAACGTTTTATTTGGAGTATCCTCCTCGTAAACCTCTTTGTCAGAACAACTAAATAACACAAATGGCAAAAAAAGAGCCAATAGTCTCATAAACTTAAACATATCCAATTTTATTTATACTATTATAATAATCATATTAACACATAAAACACCAAAATTATATTTCTTCACAAAAATACATAAAAAATATTTATAATCAATCTTTAGCATAACAATTCAACACAAAACAATCGGAAACACTGCCTCTATCATCACAGAGTTTTATGCATAACATATTCTTCCGTTTCAAGCAATTTGAGTTCGAGAAGAAAACAGAAAAAAGCCGGGAAACTAAAAGTTCCCCGGCTTAAAGCGTTATTTTCAAAAAAATTACTTTTTGTCATATACCAAATAATAGGTAGTGTATTTGTCAGACTTGATTGTCTTTTTTATCAAGTCTCCGAACTTGCCACCAGCAGACTCATAAGCGCCATCTATGAATTCATCGTTAAAAATATCCTCATTATAAGAAGCTGTTACAGTCATAGTAATGTATAGTTTGTTACCTAGCTTTGAAATCTGGTGTTGCGTTAATGTATAATACATAGGGGTTGTGGAAACCTGAGACGTAAAGAACTCAGCCAAATCCGCACCCTTTTTCATTGTCATTCTATAGGTTTTATCACTAGTTGTAGACGAAGTATCATTATATGTCGTCAACTTGTAAGCGATGTCGTAACTACAAGTGAACTCTTTACCATCGATACTATACGCTCCTTTTGAAGAAGCACCCGACACTTCACAATCAGCTGTTCCATCAGCATAGAATTTTACAGAAACAAGATAAAGCCCATTAGCATCAGAAGAGTTCAAATTAGAAAAACCAGAAATGCCATTCATTGTGGAATAACTTTTTGACTCTCCATAATTAAGGACCCAAGTATCGCCTGAGATTTCTTCTGGTGAAGTTGGATTACCTGCTAAAATAGGAGTTGAAACCTCGTCATCATCGTCACTTCCACAAGAAGCAAAAGAGAAAGAAGAAACTGCGATTGCTGTAAACACGAAAAAACGGAAAATTTTATTCATAATTTTTATTTGATAAAATGTTAACAAAAACTTCTAGAATTGAGCACAAAATTAGAGAAATAAAAACTATTCTGTCAATTATTTATCTAATTCTTTCAAAAGTTTTTCAACGGCTTCGTTTGTCGAAAACAACTTCTCCTTACAAGCCTTGATAAGATTAGCAGCTTCTGCCACCTGCGAGGTTAGCTGGTCAATGTCCATTTCTCCACTTTCTATCTTTTTCACAATACCTTCCAGACGTTCAACCGATTCTGTATAATTCAGTTCTTTGTTTTCTGCTTTTTTCCCAGCCATATAATATTCAATTAAATTATTCCACAATACTAGTCCTGCGTCCATCCGCAAAAATGGTTTCTATCTTGTCACCTTTCTGCAAGTCATTGGCCGACCGCACCACCCTGCCATTATTCAAGGTCAGACTATAGCCTTTTTTGAGCAACGTCTGTGGCGAGAGCAGGTCAACCTTTTGTTCCATCAATTCTATTTTCGACTGTTGAGAGGTTATTAGCGTACGAACCGCATGCGAGAGTTGAGGTATCTGAGTACCGACACGCATCTCTGCCGAACGAACCATTAAACGTGCAACCGACTTCAAAGTAATCATACTATGTTGCAAGCTGGCCTCTGCCGTTTTACAATTATCCGAAACTGCCACACGTAAAGCAGCACAAAGGTTCGTCAACCGGTTTTTCTCTTCTGCCAGTGCTAGCGGAACCGTTTTTGCGAGCAACATATTGGCAGTCGCGAGTCTGTTTTTTTCCTCTTTCAAAATTTGTCTAGCTCCTGTCGCCAACGCCAATGTGGCATCCTCTACACGGGCATACGCCTGTTCCATACAGTCGACCAACAGGGCACCAACAGCCGTTGGTGTCTTACAACGCCGGCAAGCGACCAAGTCGACTACGCAGGTATCGCGTTCATGGCCCACACCCGATATGATAGGAAGAGGAAATTGCGCACAACACGAAGCAAGGTCGTAATCGTCGAAAGCCAGCATATCGGCCGACGCGCCACCACCCCGCACAATGACTACCACATCGAACAACGCTGCATGTACGAAAACCTCGTCAAGGGCAGCCATAATTGAAGAAGGGGCGCCATCGCCCTGCATTACAGCAGGGAACAAATGCCAATAAAATTTAAACTGGCGGTCATTATGTTCTAGTTGGTTGATGAAGTCTCCAAATCCGGCAGCTGTCTCTGAAGAGATTACAGCCACTCTTTGCGGCAACAGCGGTATCTGCTGTTCATGGTTCATATCCCATACGCCGTCGGCTTTTAGTTTGTCGATCACCTCCTGCCGCCTCCTGGCCATGTCGCCCAAAGTGAACGTCGGATCAATATCGGAGATTATCAGCGAAAAGCCATAAGCCTCATGAAAATTTGGGGATACCCTTACCAGCACGGTCATACCGCGTTGCAAAGGTTGGTGCGTAACCGATTCGAACATCGGAGCGACCATATTATAGAGATTCGCCCAAATAATAGCCGCAGCCTTAGCACAGACATTCATCTTACCCGACTCCTCTTTTTCCACCAATGTCAGGTAGCAGTGTCCCGAACCGTTCACCTTCAGTTCACTAATTTCGGCACGGACCCACACATCAGCCTCCACATGGCAGGCAACAGCCTGCCTAACCGAAGCGAGGTAGTCTTTTAGGGATATAAAATCCATTTCCTGTTTATTATTGCTGGGCACGTGACCCATTCAGGCGTTTGTCGAGTTCGTCATATTTACCGGCATCTATAACCTTCTGGTTTTCGTCGAACAGAGCGCTACTCTTTTTAAGTTTCTGCTTTTCATCGGTAGCGATACCCCCAGAATAAGAGGTACCATCTATTTTTTTGCCGTTTTCATCGTAGATTTCCCAATCGCCACTTCTTTTCCCGTTTTTAAACTGGCCGACCTCAACCGGATTGGCGTTTCCCTCGTACAAATGGTACGGTCCATCCATCACACCATTTTTATAGGTAGTGGTAGAATAAAGTTTCCCATTTTCAAGGAATTTCTTTTGCACACCGTTCACAAGGCCGTTCACATAAGGAGTTTCTTCAATAACAGCCCCTTTCGCATAGCTTTTAGCCACGCCATGACGCTGTCCGTTCAAGTAAATTTCCGTCATCACCAATTCGCCGGCCGAATAGAACTTCCACTCGCCCACCTTCTGCTTGCCATCGAAATGTCCGACAGTAGACACCGTCTTACCATCGGAATCGTAGAAAGTGACATCGGAAGTGTTTCCCGCATCGTACACCTGCACACACTGCAGTTTGCCATCTTCGTAATAGCGGTAAAAAGTACCAGTCGGTTTGTCATCGACAAAGTGACCTTTATACTGGACGCGTCCGTTCTGATATGTTTTCACCCATTCGCCCTGCTTGCGACCTTTTTTATCTGTTTTATTAATGTCTGCAGCCACGGCATTGCCAATAAAAGAAAGGGCTGCAAGAAGAAAAAGAAATTTTTTCATAATAGAAAACCTGTTTTTATTTTAGCACACTAAAAAACGTGCCAAACAAAATTATAACAGACAAAAATAGTAAAAATTCAGGTCAGACATAGCCAAAGTATTGAGAAAAGGTTGATATTTAGCCACAAATAGACTCGCAGCAACAAATGTAGCAGGTTTTACCGCAAGCCCTCAAAAACAAATAGTAGTGTGATTTTTAAGTAAAAGCCCATACTATTCCATTTCTTTTTATATATTTGCAAGATATAAAACACTCCAAAAATCTTATGAAAAAGATACTTCTATTCATTTCTGCAATAAGCGCAATATTAATGAGTTCGTGTAGCGAGGATGGAGAATCGACCTACTCCTATACTTATGTAACCGTCAGTGGAGCTTGGCAAATGCACGTTACCGCGCACGACGGCGTGTCTGACTCTATCATCTACAGCCCCCAGCGTATGGTGAACATGACTTGGTCGGACATGACATACGACAGCCTCACAAACGTCACCACCATCAACAGCCAGGTGACCATCGGCAACGGAGTATGGAGACTGACATCGCTCATCAATGGCAACGGCACAGGCAACTATGCTATGATCGACAGTAGCTATGCCACCTACACTTACACTACAAAGCCAAACAGCCACGATTCCCTCACCATTGTCAACTACGCTTTGGGAGGTACAATTGGTTGGGTAAACAGTAGCGACCGTTACGGAAACTTGAACCTTGAAGCTACAGCCGTTAACGCTGCGGGCGAAGTTGTCAAGTTCAGTGGTATTGTAAAATCGGCTCTTGCACAAAAGCCAGACCCTAAAGTAGAAGAAAAAAGCGAAGAAGAGGATAATAACGTATTAACCCTCGAATAACAGATTGTTTTTTCATCTACACAAATACAAGGAAAGGCTCCACTTTAAGTTGGAGCCTTTTTTGTTCCCTTCCTAAGGGGGAATATCAGATTGCAAGTACAGTCAGACGGATATCGCCTCCCGACAAAAGGACAAGATGGCAATATAGTATAGAAAGACACAGGCACCCAATTGAAGGCGGAGCCTGCTCTTGTTATTTCACCAACAAGACAAAAGATGACTACTTAGAGAAGGGGGGAAACGATACTGTTTCCATACACTTGAAGTTGTGTTTTATTTAAAGAAAAAAGTATAAGAGTTCCAGAAAAAACACACAAAACCCAACAAAAAAAGGGGTAAATCAGGTGTAAATATTGTGGATTTTTTAACGAAAAAATCACACTTAAAAATAAAGAACAAACTGATTAATAACTTTATAAGACAAAAAGAAACATCAAAAAAGTGCACATTCTGCCGATAATTTACAACAAAGCCTTTTCGCAAAACTTCCACATCATTTTTTAATATCTCCACATAAAAAAACAAGAATAAGTCTAATATTGCAGTGTGAGAAACGAAACAGGATCTCACATCAAAATTTGACCCTATTATATAAATATACTATATCCATTGAGAAACTTTGTTGTGAAACAAAGCTTTCTTTTTCCCTTTAAGGGAATAAAATCCGGGACGACTAGTTCCGGATTTTTTGTTGTAACTTTGCATTACAGAAAAAACAGAAGACAAGAAAATAGTGAAACCGAAACTCAAGAACAGATACCGAACCTATCGTCCCCACTACAAAAAAACATTATTGTTGGCACTCCCCATCATGCTGTCGCAGCTCGGCAACGCTATTGTCATGCTAAGCGACACCCTGATGGTTGGGCATATCGGCAAGAACGAGTTGGCAGCGGTAGCCTTCGGCAACGCCATTTTCATTGTGGGTTTTGTCTTAGTGCAAGGTGTCACCTTCGGTTCCACCCCCCTTATCGGTTCCAGTTACGCGTCTGGCCGTCACCGCTATGCGAGCGAGCAGTTTGCCAACTCGCTGATAGTTGACCTCCTTGCCACCTTTGCTGTAGGCGGCCTAATGTGGGCAGTCAGCTACGCAATGCCGCACATGGGTCAGGACGAAGCAGTCTGGCAGTTGGCAATTCCCTACTACCGGGTATTAGTTCTATCATTAATACCATACGTGGTATTTCTAGCCTTCAAACAGTATTTAGAAGGTTTGGGGAACACACGTTATTCTATGAACATTACCCTGGCATGCTGCCTGTTGAACATTTTATTGAACTACATTTTCATATTCGGCAAATGTGGTGTACCACAGATGGGGGTGTACGGTGCAGGTCTAGCCACACTAATAGCCCGTTTGGTAATGCCCGTCCTCTACCTTCTACTGTTCCGCTACAAAAGTAATTTATGGCGACATTTCTTTTTCTTCAAGGCGAATGCTCTGAAATGGAAAGAGATGAAGAAACTAGGGGCCGTGGGGCTACCCATTGGCGGCCAGATGTTCATTGAATGCCTCGCTTTCAGTTGCAGTGCCATTATGGCGGGCTGGTTCGGTGCGGCAGCATTGGCTGGGCATGAAATAGCCATGAACATGTCAAGTCTTACCTTTATGATGGTGACAGGCATTTCTTCGGGGACAACCATCTGCGTATCCCACCAAAAGGGAATGGGGAACCAGAAAGGAGTGAAAAAGTCAGGGAATGCCGCCCTGCAACTCGGCTTCTGCTACAGCATAAGTTGCGCTCTGATTCTGGCTCTCGGCAGCAAGGTCATACCTTTACTATTCACTACCGATGATGAAGTTATAGGAATAGCCTCAACACTACTCTTGTTTGCCGCAGTTTACCAGATACCAGACGGCATGCAGTCGATAAGCCTTGGAGCCCTGCGCGGCATCGCCGACGTCAAAATGCCAATGTACATCTGCA